>SMVA01274289.1_pt1 | contig 16955 bp, 13 predicted proteins | sample 2456451 | NCBI WGS metagenome assembly SMVA01 (sample SAMN11095933, study PRJNA526329) | marine sediment metagenome | biome: Marine sediment; feature: Surficial sediment; material: Deep marine sediment; isolation source: Hadal surficial sediment | place: Pacific Ocean | collected 2014-05 | depth...
CTTCCCACAACACCTGCGCTAGATTGTAAAAGGAATGTTTGGCGCCGCAGGAAACCACGATCTGATTTTTTTCATAGCTGAGATGGTTTTCCGTTTTGAATTTTGTTTGGATCGCGGACTTCAGGGCATCGGTTCCCGCCACTGGCGTGTAATGCGTTTCATTGTTTTGAATCGCGCGGATGGCGGCTTCTTTGATATTTTCCGGAGTCGCGAAATCCGGTTCGCCGGCGCCGAAAGCAATCACATCTTCGCCCTGACTGAGCAGGGCATGCGCTTTGGCCGTGATGGCCAGCGTCATGGAGGGTTCGATACTTTCAATACGTTTAGAAAATTTCACAGGATCACTTTCGATAAACCTTCGATAACATTTTTGGGAACCATTTTGGTGACGTCCCCACCGTGGCGGGCAATCTCTTTCACAAAACTCGAACTTAAAAAGGAATATTCCTGGCTGGGAATCATGAACACCGTTTCCAGCATGGGGTTGAGGTTGCGATTCATCAGACCCATCTGCAATTCAAATTCAAAGTCAGACACGGCGCGCAAACCTTTGATGATTACCGTCGCCTGATGCGAGTCCGCAAACTCCGTCAGCAGATTGCTGAAAGGTTGGACTTCAATGTTTCGCAAATCTGTAACGGATTCACGAATGAAACGGACCCGGTCGTCTATTGAAAAATCCGGATGCTTTTCAGGGTTGTAAGCCACCGCGACCACCAATCGATCCACCAGGTTGAGCGCGCGTTGCATGATATCCAGGTGGCCGTAGGTGACCGGATCAAAAGTCCCAGGGTAAATTGCTGTGAGTTTTACATTCATAATCGGGTCCAGAACTTGTGAAAAAAAGGGGGATTATAGCGTTAAAATAATAGATGCAAAAGCCAAAAAGGTTGTTATCTGTATATTAATGATGGTCTGACCCATTTGTTTACCAGAAAAATAGCCAATGATCCTCATAATGAGAGAGATATTTTCATATTTTTTGGCCCAATGACCCCGCAGGAAAGAAATGGGCTGAATAAAATCACCTCTTTTAGGGTGTTTTTAACTTTATTTTAGTCGGATTTGATAAAAACTGGCAAAAAATGGATTTTGTGGCGATTCAATTCAATATCTGCATTGTCAGCTGAATACAGTTTAAATCATTTGTTTATAATGAGTTAATAAATTTATGCCGGTGCTGGAAGCCGGCCGGGACGGGCCCACTCTCAAAATGCTCTAAAAAAAAGCAAAAAATAGTGAGAAAAGTATTGAAATATTGGAAGTTATAGTATAAATTGCGGCCTGTAATTTGGGGTCAGCCAAGGGCTTCTGAAAAGCCGTCTTGGGAGCGGTTTGGGGAGGGTTTTCAGGGCCCGAAAAAAATTGAATTTCCCCCTTTAAAAAGGGTTTGACAACATTTCTATATTGGCGTATAACGTGTCCATGCTCGAATACCTAGACAGCCAGGAATTATGGCGACACCGCACTCATCTTGTGTTTTGGCGGCGTTTAATGTATGCGACGCAAAGCTCAAAGCACATCGCGACTGTAGGTGATGACATCCGTTTCAAGGCCTGAGACCAGGCTGAAACAGATGTCATTTTTTTTTGGGTATTCGCAGGCGCACAATTTTTTTGGGATTTCCCGAGTGTATTTGGGAAGCAAAAGTAGGTTGTATTTTTGAGGTGTTTCATTTTTGGTTATCGAGTTTGCTAAGACAATTTTTAACTGTGAAAGGAGGGTCCATGCGGCCAAGCGTATCTGGCCGGACACCAAGTTGGGATCGGTTTTAAAGCGTTATTATCTTACCTAGACCTATAAGGGAGGTTTAACTTTATGCGTTTAAATCGAAGAAAATTCTTGCAGGTGAGTGCTGGTGTAGCTTCGGCTATGGCGCTGTCGAGCAAGAGGGTTGGAGCTCAATTAAAGCCCGTAGTAAAAGTAGGCAATCCTCTGGATTCTTATCCTGATCGTCGGTGGGAAGAAGTCTATCGTGATCAGTACAAATACGAGCGTTCTTTTACGTATTGTTGTTCCCCGAATGACACCCATCAGTGTCGTGTTCGTGGCTTCGTACGTAACGGCATCCTGATGCGCATCGAGCAGAACTATGATCATCATAAGATCAAAGATCTGTACGGTAACCAGGCGGACGCCGCATGGAATCCTCGCATGTGTCTTCGCGGTATGACTTATCCGCGTCGTGCATATGGTCCTTATCGGAATAAATACCCCATGATTCGCGTTGGCTGGAAACAGTGGGCCGATGATGGTTTTCCGTATTTGGATAAAGAGAATCGAGAAAAATATAAGATGACAAGCCGGGGCACTGACGAATTCGTTCGTATGTCCTGGGATCAAACCTTCACCTATTTGGCGAAGGGCCATGTAGCTGTAGCGAAAGCTTACAGTGGCGCCCGTGGTGCTCAGCGCTTGAAAAACGAAGGCTATCAGCCGGAGATGATCGAAGCGATGGGTGGATCTGGCCCCCGTACTTTTAAGTATCGCGGTGGTATGGGTCTGCTGGGCGTGGTTGGTAAATACGGTGTCTACCGTCTCGCCAACGCCATGGCTTTGTTGGATTCCATCATTCGTGGTCGTGGACCCGGTAAAGTACTGGGTGGCCGTGCATGGTCCAATTACACCTGGCACGGTGACCAGGCTCCAGGGCATTCCTGGACGCATGGTATGCAGACCTCGGATATCGACTTTGCGGATCATCGTTATGCGAAGTTGACCATTCAGTGGGGTAAAAACCTCATTGAAAATAAAATGCCTGAAGCTCACTGGTATACGGAGATCATGGAGCGCGGTGGTACACTCGTTACGGTATGTCCCGAGTACAACCCGCCTTCCACGAAAGCCGATTACTGGGTGCCTGTTCGTGCAGGTCTGTCAGACATCTCCGTGTTCTTGGGTTGTGCCAAGATCATCATGGACGAAGGTCTGGTGGATATTCCTTTTGTTAAGGACTACACCGACATGCCGCTTCTGGTACGTACCGACAACTTGACCCGACTGCATCCGGATGATTACATCCCGGGTTATAAGCCTCAGACATTGCCGAAAGATGGCTTCACCACCAAGTGGATGAAGAACTTCAATCGGAGCAAAATGCCTGACTTTACAGTTTGGGATACCAACACCAACAAGCCGGTCGCGATCAATCGTGAAGATATCGGCGCCAAGATGCGGAAGAAAAATATTGATCCCGCTCTGGATGGTGTTTATGACATCAAGTTGGTCAGTGGTAAGACCATCACTGTCATGCCGCTTTACGAGATGTACAAAATCCATCTGAAGGATTATGACCTGGATACAGTAAACCAGATCAGTCATGCTCCTAAAGATTTGATAGTGCGTCTGGCGCGTGATATCGGAACCATTAAACCGGTCGAGATTCACTACGGTGAAGGTATCTGCCATTATTTCCATGCCACCATGCATAACCGGGCGTCTTACGTTCCCCTGATGTTGACGGGTAACGTTGGACCGAAGGGTTCCGGCGCTCATACTTGGGCCGGTAACTACAAAGCTGGTAACTACCAGGGTTCTCATTGGTCTGGACCTGGCTTTGCGGCAATGGTTGCGGAAGATCCTTTCAATATTATCCTGGACCCAGCCAAGAACGTTGACTGGAAAAACGTCAAGGGTTATTTGAAGGGTGAGGAAGTCAGTTACTGGGCGCATCGTGATAAGGCATTGATCGTCAATACCCCGCGGTATGGACGTAAAGTGTTCACGGGTCGTACCCATATGCCGACACCGACCAAGCTGATGTGGTATGTAAACGTTAACGTTATCAACAACGCGAAGTGGTTCTACGAGCTGGTGTTCAACACGAACAACAACGTAGACATGATTATCGCTCAGGATATCGAGTTCACGGGTTCTTGTGAGTACTCTGATATCATTCTTGCCCCGAACTCCTGGGCGGAATTTGAGAGTTACGAAATCACCTGCGCGTGTTCCAATCCGTTCCACCAGATTTGGGGTGGCACTGGTATTAAACCGATCTTTGACACCATTGACGATAACCTGATCCACAGGGAATTCGGCAAAAGGATGGCAACGGTCACCGGTGACAAGCGGTTTGCGGACTACATGAAGGTATATGAAGGTGAAGCTCCCAACCGAACGAAGGCGATGATTCGCCGGTTGTTCACGACGTCGACCACAGGCATGGGTTACAACATCGACGATATCATCAACGGCAAGTACGGCGAGCCGGGATGTTGTCTGTTGTTGTTCAGAACCTACCCGCGGTCTCCGTTCTGGGAAATGTTCACTGAGTCTAAACCGTATTACACGCCCAACGGTCGTATCCAGTTCTATAATGATGAGCCGGAAGCGATTGAATACGGTGAAAACTTCATCGTTCACAGAGAAGGTCCGGAAGCAACGCCTTATCTGCCGAACGTTATTGTATCCACCAACCCCTACATCCGCCCGGATGACTATGGTATTCCGGAAGACGAGCAGGATCCTGATCTTCGCCACGTGCGAAACATCAAGAAACCTTGGGCGTCTGTACGTACTACCAAGAACTTCTTGTGGGAGAAGGGGTATCGGTTCTACTGTGTAACGCCTAAATCCAGACATACCGCGCATTCGTCCTGGGCGACGACTGACTGGAACATGATCTGGAACAACAACTTCGGTGATCCTTATCGGATGGATAAACGATCTCCGGGCGTTGGTGAGTGGCAAGTGCACATGAACCCGTTCCTGTGTAAGGACCTTGGTATCAACGACGGTGATTACATTTATTGTGACGCCAACCCGGCCGATCGGCCTTACATGGGTTGGAAGCCGTCTGATCCTCGATACAAGGTTGCCCGATTGATGCTACGTGCGAAATACAACCCAGCGTATCCGTACCACACCACGATGATGAAACATGCAACGTGGACCGGTACTGAGCGTACGGTTAAAGCGCATGAAGAGCGTCCTGACGGTCGCGCGATGTCGATGACAACTCCGTACCAGTCTAACTTCCGGTATGGTGGACAGCAGTCGATCACGCGTTCTTGGTTGATGCCTATGCATCAGACAGATAGTCTGTTCCATAAAGCAAAAACCAAAATGAAGTTCAAGCACGGGTACGAAGCAGACAACCACGCTGTGAACGCGGTACCGAAGGAAACTTTGGTTAAGTTTTCTAAAGCGGAAGACGGTGGTCTGCATGGTAAGGGACTTTGGGAACCTGTTCGAACGGGTTACACTCCTGAGTCTCCGTTGAAAGATCGCTTTGCTGAGATGTATCTCGCGGGTCAGTACACGCGTGTGAAGATCTAAGTCAAACGTTGTGGGCCCTTCGGGGCCCATAATAAGCGGTTTTTCGTAGTACATATTAGCAACCAAGATTGGGGTCTTAAAGATTCCGGTTTTAATGGAGGTTATAAAATGCCTGAAGTATATAATTGGCAATTGGGTCGTATGGCGACCTATGTGTACGAGGAGAAGCACCCGAAGGAGCAGTTTACCTTCGTTTTCAATACCAACCGTTGTATCGCGTGTCAGACGTGTACGATGGCTCACAAATCCACTTGGACTTTCTCTAAAGGCCAGGAGTATATGTGGTGGAACAATGTTGAGACGAAACCTTACGGTGGATATCCTCAGTTTTGGGATTGGAAAATCCTGAAAATGTTAGAGCAGTCTAATCCAGGTCAAAACGTATGGAACGTACGTAAGACGTCTAACAAGGCGATTCATGGTGTGTACGAAGGTGTCACCATCTTCGAAGCTCCTGCAAAAATCGGCTTGAACCAACAGGCGATCGGCTATGTTCCCACAGACGAAGAGTGGCGCTTCCCGAACTTCGGTGAAGATACCGCTCATGGTCGTGAGTTCACGCAGTCTCGTGAAGGTACGTTCGGTGGCGACAACGGCGTTAAATCCGTATTGCCCGAGCATAAAATCTGGTTTTTCTATCTTCAACGGATCTGTAATCACTGTACGTATCCAGGTTGTTTGGCCGCGTGTCCCCGCAAGGCGATCTACAAGCGCCAAGAGGATGGCATTGTGCTGATTGATCAGTCGCGTTGTCGTGGTTACAAAAAGTGTGTTGAGCAGTGTCCTTACAAGAAGCCAATGTTCCGTGGTACCACTCGGATTTCCGAGAAATGTATCGCGTGCTATCCGCGAATCGAAGGTCTGGATCCTCTGACTGAGGGTGACCAGATGGAGACTCGTTGTATGGCGGCTTGTGTAGGCAAAATTCGTTTGCAGGGTCTGGTAAAAATCGGCTCCAACGGCGAATGGGCACACGATCCTGACAATCCTCAGTATTACTTGATCAAAGACCGGAAAGTAGCCCTGCCTCTGTACCCGCAGTTTGGTACCGAGCCTAATGGATACTACATTCCGTCGCGTCATGTACCGCGTGCGTACTCGCAGCAGATGTTTGGACCGGGTGTTGATCATTCGATCGATCAATACATGGTTCCAGATCGTGATCTGCTAGGTGTTTTGCAGTTGTTCCGCACAACGCAGCGCATCATCTTCAAATGGAAACGTGAGCCAGGTCCGAAAATTTTCGAGACCAATATTCACGGTAAGAAGTTTGAGATGTTTAACGATACGGTTATCGGGTTTAACCGGAAGGGTAAGGAAATCATCCGTGTTACGGTTGAAGAGCCCTTCTACGTTCGACCTGAAGAGCATCCAGGCGCGATCTAGGCTCAAACGGTTTCTGCATTTCCGGGCAGGGGATTTTCCCCTGTCCGGGAAGGCAGTGGCTTGAGCTGAGGTTGTTAGAAATCGTTGGAATCGGAAACTGCTTAACAGGAGGAAAACAGTGAAGATTAAGCAATCAATTGTTCTCACCTTGATTGTAGCCTTCGTGCTCGGTATGGCCCTGTCTGCCGGTGCGGCTACAATTCAGGCTGTCAAAGTAAAAGGGAATATCCCAGTTGATCCTACGGATCCCTTTTGGTCTGGCCGGTATGGCCCGACTGCCCTGAAGCATGTGATCATCGATATGGATCCTCAGATGATCACGAATCCTATGTGGCCGAACCCGAGTACCAAATACGTGTTCGTAAAAGCCGCGACCAATGGTAAGGAAATTGCTATTCATTTGGAATGGCTTGATGCGGTTCGAAATGACATCATGGTTCAGTCTCAGCAGTATAAAGACCAGGCCGCGATCATGTTCCCCGTGAAACAATCTGGGGAAGAGCCTCCTTTCACCATGGGTGGTGATGGCGAACGCGTCAACATTTGGCAGTGGAAAGCTACTTGGGACAAAGAAGGTGCTGGCACGAATGACAACTTGGCTATGATGGACATGGAAGATCAGTACAAATTCATGGCCATGGGGTCGGGTAGTTACTACATGTACGAGCCGAGCGGCAAGCTCTCTATGAAATCCGAGTTTTCCAGCCGGACCGGAAGTAAAGACCGTCGTGGCAAAGGTGGTAGTGGTACACAAGGTGCTGGCGATATCAGCAAGCGCAGTTCTTATCTGGACTATGGCATGGGTAAAGCCGAGGGTGTTTTCAACCCCGCTCGCGCTACTCATAACATCCTTGCTGATAACACCATGAGACGTTCTCCGGTGGAAGACCTCAATGCTGAGGGTTTCGGCTCGTTGACAACTCAGGCTCATCAGGATGTCGATGGCAAAGGTAACTGGAGTAACAACCGGTGGTCGGTTGTATTCAAACGTGCCTTGAAAACCAATGACTCCAATGACACTCAGTTCACGGGTGGCAAGGCCCCGATGGCGATTGCTATCTGGAATGGTGCCAACAAAGAAAGAAACGGTCAGAAAGCTGTAACCCAGTGGCAGACTCTGAAGTACTAAGCCTGCTGTTTTGATCGTCAAAATATTGAACCCGGAAGGGGCCTAGGCCCTTTCCGGGTTTTTTATTTTAACCACTCCAGGTTTTTCCTCAGCTTTCCATTTCCCAACCCATATCCATCCAGCGTTGCATGCCCCCCTGTTTTACGCAGACAATATTGGTCAGCCCTGAATCCTGCAAAGTCTCAGAAGCTATTTGCGCACGTCCACCCATTTTGCAATGAACATAAACAGTCTTGTACTGTTTGAATTCTTCTGCAACTGCCGCCACCTCTTCATGGTCTACATTCCTGGCCCCCTTGATGTGGCCCTCACTGAATTCCGCTGGTGTGCGGACATCTAAAACCAATTCATCGGGGCCCAATTCTGGGACAAGATCATGTAATTTATCAACACTAATATTTTCCATTTACTGCCTCGCAACTTGGGGTTGAAGAAAAAACTAAAAAAAATTATAACATTAAAAAAAGTTTGGTTTAAGCCTTCCTCATATTAAAAACGACATTTCTTCTTTGCCAGTAGGAATTAATTGCCGGGTTTGCCCAATATTAATATTATGGGGAGAATTAAGCCAAAGACAGCCTCCCCCTTAACTGACGGTAAAAAAAGCACTTGAACCAAGAATAACCCAATATTATCAATAATTTACATTTTGGTATGGGTTGTGCATTTATTTAGAAAAAACATGTAGGAGCCTTAAATGAACGAAGGAATATTTGTAGCCGCTTCAGGGGGAATTAAACAACAGCGAATATTAGACGTTTTGAGTAATAACCTGGCCAATATTAATACCCCCGGTTTTAAAAAAGACCAGATGGCATTTGAAGAATTAATGCCACCTTTTAAAAACTTTAACATCCCAAGCACAAACCCCGGAAAATTTTCAATTTTTGAGTCTCAAGAAAAATCCATCTCATATGTGGGGATATCAGGATTTTCAACCGATTTCTCACAAGGGGTGATGACCAACACCGGCAACAGTTTTGATATGGCGATCGAGGGCGATGGTTTTTTTGCGGTCAAAACAGGTGAAGGAGTTCGTTACACCCGTACGGGAAATTTTACACTGGATGACCAGGCCCGGATGGTAAACAAACAAGGCCAGCCTTTTCTGGATATAAACAACAAGCCAATTTTTTTCCCCCCCGAGGCCGGCCAAATAACAATAGGAAATGATGGCCTTGTTTCATTTAATACGGAAGGCACTTCTCAAATTATTGCCCAATTAAAACTTGTGCATTTTTCAGAAAAAAGTCAGTTGATTAAAGAGGGCAATGGCTTATATAAATTATCAAACCTGGAAGTTGTGGAAGAATTTCCGGTGAATATAACAGTTTTCCAGGGATTTGTAGAAGCCAGCAATGTCAATGTAATCGAAGAAATGGTAGCGATGATTCAATCGGTCCGGCTTTTTGAAGCGTATCAAAAACTAATCCAATCCATTGATGAAGCCGATAACCAATCCGTGAACGTTATCGCCCGTGTAGCTTGACCCATTTGAAAATCAAGACCAGGAATTAACAAACTATTATAGGCAACTCAAATGATACGATCATTATTTACCGCCACAACGGGAATGCAGGCTCAGGATTTAAATGTGAGCGTGATAGCCAATAATCTGGCCAACGTCAATACGGCAGGGTTCAAGCGAAGCCGTGCGGATTTCCAGGATCTTTTTTATCAGACTTTGCGAGTGGTGGGAACGTTGTCGACCAATGGCAACCAAGTTCCGACAGGGATTCAACTGGGATTGGGTGTCAAACCAGCCGCCGTCCAAAAAATATTTCTCCAGGGAGATTTTATACAAACCCAAAATTTACTGGATTTAGCAATCGAGGGCAAAGGGTTTTTTCAAATCATACAAGCCAATGGCCAGACGGCATACACCCGCGCCGGGACATTTAAATTAGATAGCCTGGGGCAAATAGTTACTTCAGATGGCTTGTTAATGGAGCCGTCTATCACAATCCCATCGGATGCCATTATTATTTCAATTGATAAAACCGGTTCGGTATCGGTAACTCAACCCAATTCGCAAACACCAACGGTTGTTGGAAACTTGCAAATCGCGACATTTCAGAATCCGGGTGGCTTGCAGGCATTGGGAGGGAACCTGTTTCAGGAGACGAGTGCATCCGGCGCCCCCCTCACTGGTAATCCTGGTTTGAACGATCGGGGAACCATCCAACAGGGATTTTTGGAACTCTCCAATGTCAGTGTAGTGGAAGAGCTGGTAAATTTAATCACGGCCCAACGCGCCTATGAAATTAATTCGAGAGTAGTTCAAACGGCAGACGAAATGTTGCAACTGGCTGGAAACTTGAAACGATAACTAAGCTATGATTTCTGATAACCATTTAAAATCATTATCCCATTTTGGAATAACCTTGCTATTAAGCCTTTGGTTAATTTTGTTGGGTGTGGGGACAGTTTGGGGAGCCGAGGTACAAAAAATAGGGACGGGGGAGGTTCGCGATCTTGCCAAACAGTTTTTACTGGATGAATTAACCTGGGATCCGGAACGATTGGCAATAAAAATTGAATACAGAGGAGGAGACTTAATCCTTCCCAAGGGGCCATTGGATTGGAATTTTAAATTACCGGGGAGAAAAAACCGTATCGGTCGGGTTCCATTTCAATTGACTTTGAAACAGGACGGTCGAATTCTTCGCCAAATCCGCCTGCAGGCCATGATCCAGGTCACTTACAATCTATTTAAAACCACCAAACAATTACAACGGGGCCACATTTTTGATTTGAATGACGTGAAAAGTATTCAGATTCACTCAAAAATTTTATTAAGAAATAAAATAAATGATTGGGATCAATTGGAGGGCCGCCAGCTCACTCGAAGTATTGATGAAGGTGAAATTCTTTCCAATTATATGGTGAAAAAAGTCCCTTTGGTGAAGCGAGGCGACCGCATCCTGCTCATCGCCAAAAGAGGAACTTTAAAGGTGACCGCCCCTGGCGTGGTGCGGGAAAATGGATTTAAAGATCAAATGGTGAAAGTGGAAAATGTGCAATCGCATAAAATCGTTTATGGAACGGTGCTCAATTCCAAAACGATATTGGTCAATTTTTAATAAAAGTTTTCGGTTATGAAATTAAACAGGGTAGTGAGTTTAATTCTGTGCTTGGGATTAGCCGCGTGCGCGGGGCATGAAAATATGCATGGAAAATCTTCGGAAGATATTCTTGCCAGCAAAATATATCCGGAAGTAGAGTACAAACCCATGGAAGGTTCCCTGTGGCCGGGAGATACATCAGAGAATTTTTTATTTGGCGATACCAAAGCCAAGCGTGTCGGGGATGTCGTCACGGTGGTGTTGGAGGAGGATATCATATCCTCTCAGGGCGCAACAACTGATGTGAGCAAGGATTCCAGTATAGGCCTCGAAACCAGTGCAATTTTAGGTTTGCCCACAAATCTGGGCATCACAAATTTTCTGGGTTCAGGCAATAGTTTTGATCCAAGTTTAACGGCCTCCACTGCCCGGTCCACTAACGGATCGGGAACAACGACACGGCAAGGCAGTATGACCGGAAGCATAGCCGCGTTGATTACAGATGAATTGCCCAGTGGCAATTTTAAAATCAAGGGTCGGAGAACGGTGACTATTAACAACGAAGAACAAATCATGATAATAGAAGGCATCATCAGGTTGGTGGATATTGGATTTGATAACACCATTTCCTCCCAGAAAATCGCAAACGCCAGCATCATCTACACGGGTGAAGGAGTGATATCCGACGAACAAAATGTGGGCTGGATGATGCGATTTTTCGCCAAGGTTTGGCCTTTCTAATATTACTAATACAGTCATGCCATTAATTTTTAAGCGCTGATATTATGAATCAAAAATTAAGGAATCACGGAGTCACTATGTTTCGCAACACCTCCCTCATTGGGCTGAGCGTTTTCTTTTTGGTTATTTTCCTGGGAGCCCAAGTCGCGAGCGCGGCCAGAATCAAGGATTTGGTGAATGTGGTGGGTGTCCGGGATAATAAATTGATCGGATTTGGATTGGTAGTAGGATTGCACAATACCGGTGACCGGGCCACCAATGTATTTTTTTCCATCCAGACCATGGTCAGCATGCTTCAAAAATTGGGAGTCACCGTACCATCGGACCGAGTGAATCAACTGCAATTTAAAAATGTCGCGACGGTTATGGTGACGGCGGAATTTCCACCGTTTTCTAGACAAGGCGATCGCATCGATGTGGTCGTTTCCTCAATGGGGGACTCGCGAAGTTTACAAGGGGGGACCCTTTTGATGACCCCTATTAAAGGAGCGGATACGGTTACCTATGCGCTGGCTCAGGGACCCATTTCTATCGGTGGATTTTCTGTCCAGGGGCAGGCTCGCGGGGTGCAAAAAAACCATCCCACTGTAGGGCGCATCGTTGGCGGCGCCCTGGTGGAAAAGGAAATTCCCAATCATTTCAATTCCAAGGAAGAAGTTTTTTTGTCCCTGAAAATCGCCGATTTTACTACGGGCGCTCGAATCTCCAAGATAATCAATTTGGAAATGAAAGATGTTGTGGCCGAACCTTTGGACAGCCGCACCATCAAAATAAAGGTCCCAAAATTTTATAAAAACAACGTCACCGCTTTTGTAACCCAATTCGAATCTTTGGAAGTGGAGCCGGACACCGTGGCCCGGGTGATCATCGATGAACGTACCGGGACCGTGGTGATGGGGGAGAAAGTTATGATTTCAACCGTTGCGGTGGCGCACGGCAACCTTTTCGTTCAGATTTCAGAAGCTCCCGAAGTCTCCCAGCCAGCTCCATTGTCTCCCCAGGGACAGACGGTGGTGGTGCCTCGTTCCAGAGTTATAGTGGAGGAAGGGGAGGACAGATTGTTGGTGGTCCCTAAAGGAATCGGAATTGGAGAAGTGGTCAACGCACTCAATGCCATTGGAGTTTCGCCGCGCGACCTGATCGCAATTTTGCAGGCGATAAAGGCGTCCGGTTCCCTTCATGCGGAACTGAGAGTCATCTAAAAATATTATTCAGAACCCCTCAGCAAAAAACCGACCGTTTAATCCAGCGCTAGGAAATTTTTGCCTACCTGAAGTTTATTTACTTTGCCAGGGCAGATCCTCTTCCACAAATTAATCTCTAAACTATTATTTTTTAAAGGGTTAAAAGACCATCGCGGATGGGCGTTTTTGGCATCACCTTTGCATTTGTTATGGCTGAGGGTGATTTAAAAAAATAAATAAAGGTCGGTTAAGCATTTAAATAAATTTTCCAGGGAGTTTCAATGTCCAGCATCATGTCAACCACCCCATTTTACCTGCCTCCCATATCCGACCGTCAGGTGGATCTAGCCCGCCAGCTTCAAAATAAAATGGGAGCCGGGGCGGGACAGAAGAAAATCAGCGGAATAGGCCTGCCCTCAGCGGAAAACAAAATGCATTCAGGTAATAGTGGGGTCCCGGACTTTGAAACATTGGATAAAGTTTCAAGGGAGTTTGAATCAATATTTATTCATCAAATGTTAAAGGCCATGCGAAAAACTGTTATCCAATCTGACTTCTTGAGTAGTTTTGCAGGCGAGCAGTACCAGTCCATGATGGATGAGGAAATGGCAAAAGAAGTTTCCAAACAAAAGGGATTAGGTTTGGCTGAGGTGATCCACCGTCAGTTGGACAAATTGACGCAACATCAGCTTCCCCGGCCTTGAGTAATATTCATCAATAGAAATCCTACACCCGTGAGCATTGAGCATGGAAGCCTTGTACCAAACATTAGAAAAGTTATTGTCCGAAAAATCCCGCCTGTACCTGCAATTAATAGAAATATTGCAGGAAGAGCGAAATTTTATTTCTGAATACTCCAGGGAATCGTTAGAAGTTTTGCTGGAGAAAAAAGAAATTCTGGTGACCGAAATCCACAAAGTAAATACACAAAGAGAGCAATTGACTCAAACCATCGCCGAAAAAAAACAAATTCCTGAAGAGGAAAGAACCCTGAAGTCCATAATTTTGTTGGATGATAATCGATGGTCAAAGCACATGGCGCAACATAGAAAAACACTTCGTCAGCAAATACAAAAAATTCAGGAATTGAATTCTAAAAACAAGAAATTGATCCATCGCTCCAGTATGGCCATGAAAAGATCCTTGACCTGGTTGTATCAGGTGGATGCCGCCTACACTCCGTATCACCAAAATGGAGAGTTGAGAGAAACTCCATTGCAAAGCGGTTTGGTGAACTTGGACGTTTGACACGATTTTAAAAACTTAATCTCAGGGCCTCAATCATGACATCAAATATCTTCAGTATATTGAACACCGCAAAAGCCGGCCTCTTGTCGCAACAATTGGGGATTGAGGTGGTGGGCCATAATATTGCCAATGTCCAGACGGAGGGATTTACCCGACAGGAGGTAAATTTTTCCACCGCCCGGCCCCGCCAGACGGGGCTAGGCTTGTTGGGAACCGGGGTTCGGGTGGACAGCATCACCAGGGATTTTGACAAGTTTTTGTTCAATCAAATTCTAGGGGAGGGAAGCAGTACAGGAAACTTTGGAGTGCGTTCGGATTTATTTAAAACCATTGAAATACTGTTTAACACCACCACGGGAAGAAACCTCAGCGGGGACTTGGACGATCTTTTCCTCGCGTTTGATGATTTGGCTATCAATCCTTCTGGCCTGGCCGAACGCACGACCGTAGTGGCCAATGCGGAAACTTTAACGTCTAATTTTAATTTGCTGGGAAAAAATTTATTTCAGGAACGGATCAATGCCGATCTTTCTGTGAATGATACGGTGAGTGAAATTAATCTTTTGTTAGATGAAATAGCGAGCCTGAACTCATCTATTCACAGCCTTGAAACGGGCCTCAGTCCAGCCAATGATTTACGGGACAAGCGCGATTTGGCTGTGCTCGATTTGTCAAAAAAATTGGATATTAAAATCATTGACACGAAAAATAATCAGGTGTCGATCACTCTCGCAAATGGAACACCTTTGGTAATCGGTCTGAATACGTTTCAATTGAGCACCACCCCCGGTCCCGACAATAAGGGTTTCAAAGATATTCTGATTAGTGACGGCGCGAGTGGGACCACCAATATCACCAATCAACTCGAAGGAGGTGAACTTCGGGGATTGATAGATGTAAGGGACGTGGAGTTGGTGGATTTTATCGACCAAGTGGATCGCCTGGCCGCTTCCCTGATAACGGAATTCAATGCTATTCACCAGCTGGGCGTCGGGCTGGATGGCAGTACGGGAATAAATTTTTTCACGCCGCTCACGCCTACCGTGAATCCCAGTTCTTTGAATACGGGAACCGGCGTTGTGACAATGACCAACGCCAGTCCCAGTACGGTTTCGGTCGATAAATTTCAAATGCAATTCACCAGCGCCACGGATTTTGATTTAATCAATTTGACAACCGGCGTGAACACAGGTTCCTTTACTTTTGTTCCAGGCGCAGCGTTCAATGTCGCGGGAGGATTGTCTGTGACCATTACGGGCGTCCCTGTTGCCGGCGATATTGTAGATTTTTCGGTTTCAGAAAATGCGGCATCCACAATGTCAGTTGCCAGTGCTGTATTGGCCAATACGGATAAAATTGCGGCGGGACTTTCCACCACTTCGGATGGGGACAATGCACTCGCGTTGTCCAACCTACAGGATAAATTGGTTTTCGGTGGAAATACGACGTTTGACGGTTTTTTCAATTCCACAGTCAGTTTGGTGGGAGTGAGAACCCGGTCAGCGAATGATGGGTTGGAACAGCAGGACGAACTGATGCTGGAACTGGAAAACCAGCGCCAGAGCGTATCCGGGGTTTCCATTGATGAGGAAATGATCAACCTTATAAAGTTTCAGCAGGCCTTTGAAGCTTCGGCCCGAATGATAACCGTCGTTGAAGAAATGTTCGATGTTCTTCAAAACAGTATTTAACCAGCCTCAGTAAGGACTGGTTCCAGTCAGGAGAAATGCAATGGTATTGCGCGTGACAAACCAAATGCAACAGAATAATGCGTTGCAAAATATTTTCAGGATCAGAGAGGAACTGTTTCGTGCCAATGAACGAATTGCTACGGGCAAGCAGATCAACCGTCCCTCGGATGATCCCTCCGGCATCCGCCTGGCCTCAAGCTTGAAAATTGATATTTCACAGACCCAGCAGTACAGCCGTAACATTGACAACAATCGAATATTTGCTGATCAAAGCGATGCCGCTCTGGACGCAGTTGGGTTGGACCTGATCCGCGCGAGGGAGCTTGCCGTTGGCGCCCTCAGCGGTACCGCTTCTGCAGAAATCCGCGCCACAACGGCGTTAGAGGTGCGGGGATTGATCGATAATTTATTCCTATCGGCCAATACCCGCGTCAATGGGCAGTATATATTCGCGGGAACCAATACCCTGGTGGAACCTTTTCAGCGTGACCCTGGAGGATTGGCTGTTTATACCGGAAACAGTGAAACGATCGATATCGCTATTGACAGGAATCAAACTGTTTCCCTCACGCAACCGGGGTCTGAAATATTTGGAGCGGACCTGAACCCGGCTGTCAACGGGAATGACGCGTTGGCTTCCTTGAACGATGGCATCGGTGTTCCCGCGGGTTCATTTTCAATCACGGACCGCGAAGGGGGGAATGCTGTCATCGTGGTTGACGTGACCGTTATTACAGTGAACGATGTAATAACGTTGATCAATGGTGCCGGAATCAGTGTGACCGCATCCTTGAACAGCAGTCAGGATGGATTTTTACTGACCGATACCAGCACCGTTATATCACAATCCTTAACGGTGACGGAATTGGCTGGAGGAACCACTGCGGGAAGCCTGGGAATTCTTGGCCAGCGCGATGGTGACTTGATCGGCAGGAGTTTGAATCCGATCGTCACTGCCAATACTCTGATTGCCGATCTTGATGGCGGTAACGGATTGACGCTGGGTCAGATCGATATTCTGAACGGTGGTCTGACCGATACGGTGGATTTGAGCGGGGCGGTGACTGTGGGGGTTGTGCTGGCCTTGATAACCGGGGCTCCCACTGCCAACGTGACCGCCACCCTCAACAGCCAGGGCAACGGGTTCCGAGTGGTATCCAATAATCCGACCACCGTAGCAGTGGTTCAAAATGTCGGAACCGGGGACACGGCATCCATATTGGGTATCGGA
>SMVA01033154.1_pt1 | contig 16948 bp, 17 predicted proteins | sample 2456451 | NCBI WGS metagenome assembly SMVA01 (sample SAMN11095933, study PRJNA526329) | marine sediment metagenome | biome: Marine sediment; feature: Surficial sediment; material: Deep marine sediment; isolation source: Hadal surficial sediment | place: Pacific Ocean | collected 2014-05 | depth...
CCCGGACAGCGCCATGCCCGCCGGACGCCTTTGTCGTCAGTGCACTTTCCGCTTTCACTTCCGCAACTGCATTTGCGACGGCGATCGCCAGACCGGCGCGACGCAATAGCGGAATGTCCGGGACGTCGTCGCCGACATATACGGTATTCGTTGCTTCGATGCCCAATGTGCCGATCAGCGTCTGAAAAGCGGCTACTTTGTCGCTGCAATTCTGGATTACGTGAGTCACACCCAGTTCTGACATGCGTTTTTCGACGGCGTTCGATTGGCGCCCGCTGATGACTGCGACCTCCAACCCTGCCCGCAGAAGCTGACGAATGCCAAAGCCATCCTGGGTGTTGAATGCTTTCGATTCCACGCCGTCGTCCGACAGCCAGAAACTGCCGTCAGTCAGGACGCCGTCAACGTCAAACACGACCAGGCCGAGATTTCCAGGGATCATCGTCTTCCTACCCGACATCACATTACGCCCGCACGGAAGAGATCATGGATGTTCAGCGCGCCAACCAGCACGCCACTTTCGTCCGTGACGAGGAGTGCGGTGATCTGATTTTCCTCCAGGATGTGCACGGCTTCTGCAGCCATCGTATCGGGACGGGCAGTGATGCAGTCGCGGTGCATGACTTCACTCATGCTGGTCTCGTGCACGTTTTTTCCTGCGTCCATGGCACGCCGCAAATCGCCGTCCGTGAATATTCCGAGTATCCGGTGGTCGCCATTGACGATCGCGGTCATGCCAAGTCCTTTTTGCGACATCTCGATCAGGCCATCGCTGAGGCGGACCTCTCCTCTTACCGCTGGAACCTTGTCGCCGGCATGCATGACGTCCTCAACTCGCAGCAGCAGGCGCTTTCCAAGGGTGCCGCTTGGATGCGATCGTGCAAAATCCTCTGCTGTGAAACCGCGGCTTTCCAGGAGTGCCACGGCCATTGCATCGCCCATCGCCAGCGTAGCGGTGGTGCTCGCTGTCGGTGCCAGATTAAGCGGGCAGGCTTCCTCGCTGACACTCACATCCAGGTGAACATCCGCCGCATTGGCCAGGGTAGAACCAGGTTTGCCGGTCATTGAAATCAACTTCGCTCCCATGCGTTTGACCAGCGGCAGGATGGTTACGATCTCCTGGGTCTCTCCGGAATACGAGACCGCCAGCAGGGTATCGCTGGCAGTAATCATGCCGAGGTCGCCGTGACTGGCTTCGGCCGGATGCATGAAAAACGACGGTGTTCCCGTACTCGCGAGCGTGGCCGCAATCTTGCCGCCGATGTGCCCCGATTTGCCCATGCCGGTAACCACGACCCGACCAACGGTATCGAGACACACCTGGCAGGCGGCAGTGAATGAGTCGTCGAGACGGGATTTGAGTTGATCGACGGCGCGTGACTCTATCTCCAGGACCTCTGCGGCAAGCGCGAGCAAATCTTTAGGTGAGGTCTCCGTCAATGTTTCGGCTCCGGCTGCGTGCAAACGTAGATTCTAGCAGGCTGTTGAAAAACTCTGTATTTCCGCAGCCTGCTATATGCTTTGCGCCACGACATAGCCCTGGTAGGCAAGATAGGCAGTAATCAGTGCCAAACCTTCAACGCGGGTGATCTGACCCCTGCCTTCGTATTCATAGGTCATGGCAAACAGCACCAGGGTAAAAGCAACCATCACGAATATATGCAGAGAAAGCACTGACGGGGGAAGGACGGCTGGGTGAATCGTCGCGGCGACGCCGATGACTGCCAGAAGATTGAATATGTTGGAACCGACGATGTTGCCGATTGCGAGGCCGTATTCGCCTCTGAAAGCGCTAACCAAGGAGACTGCAAGCTCCGGAATGCTGGTCGCCAGCGCCACCAGCGTGACGCCGATGACGACCTCTGAAACGCCGAGTATTTTGGCAATGTCGATAGCGCCGTCAACCATCCAGTGGGCGCCGAGCAGCAAGGTGGCGATGCCGACGACCACCCAAACTATAGCGACTCGCATACTCATGTGCTTCGGAATCTCCGCATCGAATTCCGCTTGCAACGGATCGCCGGCCGACGAACGGAATCCCAGTCGTACCAACCAGATCATAACGATAACCAGGCCAGCCAACAGCACCAGGCCATCGACCCGGCCCAGGTACGAGTCGAGGAACAAAGACACGGTTAGCAGCGATACTGCCAGCAGCGCCGGCATTTCACGCCGTAGCGTCGCCGACTTCAACTCTACCGGACGGAGCAGGGCCACCACACCCAGCACCAGTCCGACATTCGCGATATTGGAACCAATGGCGTTGCCGATCGCCAGATCCGTTTCCCCGCGCAGTGCGGCGACCACGGATACGAGTATTTCGGGGGCCGATGTGGCAAGTGCGACGATGGTCAGACCGATTAACAACGGGGGAATGCCAAGGTTTCGGGCCGTTGCGGCCGCCCCGTGGACGAATCGGTCTGCACCCCAGATCAAGAAGAGCAAGCCGACAATTACTTCGAAAGCATTGCCAAGCATAAGTCAGGTTTTCAGATTGTCGGATCCGGTCCGTCGCTGTCTTCGTTACTGGTAGCGCTGCGCCCGGTGATCCCATTCCGGAGGGCAATAATACACAATGGATGGCGGCAATGTTTCGCAGCGGTCGCGACTCATGCAATTATCGAGACCGCTTCTTGATACACTGCGCGCCTTTCGAGGGCAAAGACGAGCAGCGCATGGATCCGGCAGAAATCAAGGCTCTGATCGACGCAGGTCTCCCGGGTGCGGAGGTGCAAGTATCGAGTGACGATAACACCCACTACGCGGCCCTGGTGGTTTCGGATTCGTTTGCCGGCAAGCGGCCGCTTGCCCGGCACCAGCTTGTGTACCAGTGTCTCGGCGCGCTCATGGGCAATGAAATCCATGCCATGTCGATTCGTGCCTACACGCCTGACGAATGGCGTGAGCTGGAGACAGACAATTAGTGCCCGGTCCTGTCAAAAAAACCGGAAATCTGCGGGCCCTTTTGGTCCAACTCGCTTCCCCCAGCCACGGCACAGGCCGCTAGAATTGTGGACAAGCTGCTCATAAAAGGTGGTACGCCGCTCCAGGGCGTGGTCTCGATTTCGGGCGCGAAGAACGCGGCGCTGCCAATCCTCGCCGGCACCCTGCTGGCGACTGAGCCGGTCACGGTCAGGAATGTGCCGCATCTCAAAGACGTCGCGACGATGATTACCTTGTTGCAGAGTATGGGTGCCCAGGCAACATTTGATGAAAAACTCAATGTTGAAGTCGACGGCAGCGCGGTCACCGAGCACCGCGCACCCTATGAACTGGTCAAAACGATGCGCGCATCGATCCTCGTATTGGGACCGCTGGTCGCCCGCTTCGGTGAAGCCGATGTATCGCTGCCCGGAGGCTGCGCGATTGGCGCGAGACCGGTCAATCTGCATCTACAGGGCCTCGAGGCCATGGGCGCCAAAGTATCTGTAGAGAATGGATTTATCCGGGCCAGGGCAGAACGCTTACGCGGCGCCCATATTGTATTCGACACCATCACGGTAACCGGTACAGAAAATCTCATGATGGCTGCGGCGCTGGCGGACGGTGAAACCGTTCTCGAAAATGCCGCACGCGAGCCCGAAGTGGGAGATGTCGCAAATTTTCTGAACGAGATGGGCGCCAAAGTCAGTGGTGCCGGCACCAGCGTGATCAGGATTGAGGGTGTCAGGGAACTGGGCGGGACCAATTATGAAGTGATGCCGGATCGAATTGAAACCGGCACCTACCTGGTTGCCGCCGCGATGACCGGTGGCAAGGTGCGCCTGAATCGCGTGGCGCCCGACAGCCTGGAAGCCGTAATCGCCAAACTTCAGGAAGCCGGTGCAGTGATCAATACCGGCAGCGACTGGATCGAGCTCGATATGCAGGGTCGGCGGCCGCAGGCAGTCGACATCAAGACCTCGCCGTACCCGGGATTCCCAACTGATATGCAAGCGCAGTTTTGCGCCCTGAACGCGATCTCTGAAGGCGTCGGCACAGTCACCGAAACAATATTCGAAAATCGCTTTCAGCACGTTCTGGAACTGCAACGCATGGGTGCTGATATTCGAATCGAAGGCAACATGGCAGTATGCCACGGCGTCGACAAGCTGGCAGCGGCACCGGTTATGGCGACCGACCTGCGCGCCTCCGCGGGACTCGTGCTCGCCGGACTGGCGGCCAGCGGCGAATCGCTCATCGATCGCATTTACCACATCGACCGGGGTTACGAGCGAATCGAGGAAAAACTGCAGCAGTTAGGCGCCGTCATCAAAAGAGTGCCGGGCTAATCGGGTTGTGGATGTAGGAGCGGCTTTGTGTGCAGGGACGCACTTATGTCGTGAAGGACAGGACGTCCGAGAGCGACCAGCCGCGAATTTCAAACCCGGTTCGCGGCTAAAGCCGCTACAACAGCCCCTTAGTTTGTGGTGGCAATCTCCGGGCGTTCGGCCACGACCAGCCTTGCTCTGAAGCGCTGGCCGTCCCGCCAGCCATCGATTTCCACCTGGTCGCCCGGATTTAGTCGCGCCACCAGCAGCAGTGCCTGTTGCGGTGAGCGTATCGGTTCGCCGTCGATCGCCAGGATAACATCGCCCTGCAGCATGCCAGCGGCGGCGGCCGGCCCGTCGTCGTAAATAAAACTTAATAAAATGCCGAAGTTGGGATCGAGACCCAGGGCCAGGGACTCCGCGCGACTCAGTTCATCCGGTTTCAGCCCGACCCAGCCGCGAATAACGCGGCCATTTTTTTTGATTTCTTCGACGACGCCGCGCACCAGGTCCACCGGGATAGCGAATCCAATCCCTTCTGTTCCGGCGTCCTGTGCCAGCACGGCGGTGTTGATGCCGACCAGTTCGCCTCTGCTGTTAATCAGTGCGCCACCCGAATTGCCTTCATTGATCGCCGCATCCGTCTGGATGAAGTTTTCGAAGGTAAGAAGATTAAGCATCCCACGACCGGTCGCGCTGACGATTCCCTGGGTCACGGTTTTACTCAGACCATATGGATTGCCAATCGCCAGTACGACGTCGCCGATGCGCAACTGGTCTGACCGGCCAAGAGGAATCGCCGGCAACGGGCCCAGGTCGACCTTGAGAAGCGCAAGATCCGTTTCCCTGTCGACGCCAACCACATCAGGATTCGCAATGCGCCCGTCAGCCATTTGCACACGAATCTCCGCCGCGTCGGCAACCACATGAAAATTTGTAACGAGGTAGCCCTCAGAATCGATGACCACCGCCGAGCCGAGGCTGGTGTTGAGCTGGAACCTGCCTGATCCTGCAGATGCATCGCCCGCGGCGACCAGCCTCCTGGTATAGACATTGGCGACCGCCGGAGCGGCGATATCGACCGCATCGGCATAGCTTGCTGGCTGACCGGAGACGGCGGCCTGGCCCGAGTCCAGCACCGGCAATAGTTGTGGTCGCATGAGGACGACCAGGAAGGCGGCAGCGAGCCCGACCACAATCGACTGAACGAGGAACATCAAAACAGGTTTAAGTCGTGCCAAGGGGCCACCGCCAAGCGTCAAAACAGTCGATTCCAGGTACGCGGATGGCGAAATATTGCCGCAATAGCACCTAGCCAATTTTAAGTGGCCGCGTGTATAATGCGCCACTGGTTTCGCACCCAGTCCCGAATCTTCCGTCATCCTGCCGGCAAAGCGGGTCGGCTGCAAATCTTTAAGTAATTCGAAATAAGCAATAAACCGTCCCAGTGAGAGGTCCTGACATATCGTTGCAAGGGATGCTTAGGACGAGGCAATGTACGGTGTAAATGCGATTCGCACGCAGTTTTTGGTGATGTGATGGCATTCTGCAGCGTCAATTGCCGGCGGATAAGTGGCCTCAACGATGTTGCTGCCGGCTCGAGGGATGCGGTGTTTGGGAGTCCTTGATGACCGACGACGTTGATCAAAAAAGACGTCATTTCCTGGCTGTTGCCACTGCCGTTACCGGCGGTGTTGGCATCGCGTTTGCTGCGGTTCCGTTTCTCGCATCGCTGAAGCCGAGTGCTCGCGCATTGGCGCTCGGTGCCCCTGTCGAGGTGTCCGTCGGTATGCTCGAGCCCGGCGAGATGGTTCGTGTCATGTGGCGCGGTCGCGTCGTGTTCGTTCTGAGGCGCGACCCGGACATGTTGTCGCGCCTGCAAGAGGTTAACGACCTGCTGCGAGATCCGGATTCAGAAAACAAAGAGCAACAGCCTATCTTCGCGGTCAACCCACATCGTTCGCTAAAACCTGAATTACTGGTGATCGAGGGTTCTTGCACGCACCTGGGCTGCGCGCCGCTGCCTCAGTTTCAATTGGATCCTGAAGACGACTGGTATGGCGGTTTTTTCTGTCCCTGCCACGGCTCGCGATTCGATCTTGCCGGGCGAGTGTATAAAGGAGTACCGGCACCGACGAATTTGCGCGTGCCACCATACCGCTTCATTCGTGAGGACATCATTATGATTGGCGCCGAGTCGGGAACGGGGTAATGGCAAGAATCGAATCTGAAATCGGCATTCCGAAAGGCGGCGTCCTGAAGTGGATCGACGATCGTTTCCCCTGGACGGAAACGATGAAATATCATCTCACGGAATATTACGCGTCCAAGAATTTCAATTGGTGGTACATATTCGGCGTTCTGGCGATGTTGGTGCTGGTGATGCAAATTTTCACCGGCATATTTCTGACCATGAACTACAAGCCGTCAGCGGCGGAGGCGTTTGCCTCAGTCGAGTACATCATGCGTGACGTGGAATTCGGCTGGCTGATCCGCTACATGCATTCCACCGGCGCATCGTTTTTCTTCATTGTGATTTATCTGCATATGTTCCGTGCCATGCTCTACGGGTCATACCAAAAACCGCGTGAGCTGATCTGGATCATCGGCATGATGATTTTTTTCGCAACGTTTGCCGAAGCATTCGCGGGTTACCTGTTGCCGTGGGGACAGATGTCTTACTGGGGCGCCCAGGTCATCATTTCCCTGTTCGGTGCGATACCTGCTGTCGGCGAGACCGTGGTCGAATTCATCCGCGGCGATTATTCGATCTCGGATATCACCCTGAACCGCTTTTTCGCGCTACATGTAATCCTCCTGCCGCTCGCATTGGTTGCACTCGTGTTCGTCCACATCGTTGCTTTGCATCATGTCGGTTCGAATAATCCTGACGGCGTTGATATCAAAAAACGCAAAGGACCGGATGGCGTGCCGCTCGATGGCGTGGCGTTTCACCCCTATCACACCTCAAAAGACCTGGTCGGCATTATCGTATTCCTGATGTTCTTCTCAGCCGTGGTGTTCTTTGCCCCCGACATGGGCGGCTACTTTCTGGAGCACGCAAACTTCGAACCTGCCAATACCCTGGAGACACCCGAACACATTGCCCCGGTCTGGTATTTCACGCCTTTTTACGCGATTTTACGCGCGGTTCCGGACAAACTCTGGGGTGCGATCCTGATGGCCAGTGCGGTGTTGCTGCCGCTGTTCCTGCCATGGCTGGACCGTTCGAGGGTCAAGTCGATCCGTTACCGGGGCTGGATTTGTAAACTGGCACTGTCGATGTTTGTCATTAGTTTCATTACGCTCGGCTGGCTGGGGATGCAGGCTGCCGAAAGCATCTACGTCATTTTGGCGCGAATCTTCTCCATCATTTACTTCGGTTTTTTCCTGTTGATGCCGTATTACACGGCGCTGGACAAAACCAGGCCGGTGCCGGACAGGGTCGTATATCATGGGTAAAATGATCAGAATTGCTGTGGCGCTGGCAGCGTTTTTTGCCAGTGTCGACGGTTATTCCGCCACCAGTGTCGAGTTACAGCCTGCCAATAACGACGTGAGTGACGTTCATTCGCTGCAGCGCGGCGTCAGAAATTTCATGAACTACTGCAGCGGCTGTCACTCCGCGAAATATGTGCGGTTTAACAGTATGGCGGATGATCTCGAGCTGACCGAGGATCACCTGATTAACAATCTCATGTTCAATGCCGAAAAAACGTTTGAGACCATTGAGACCAGTATGCTCGCGGACGATGCAGAGCGCTGGCTGGGTCGCGCGCCACCGGATTTGTCACTAATGGCGAGGGCCCGGACTACCGACTACACGTTTAATTTCCTCAAGGGTTTTTATCTCGATCCTGGTAGCCCGTCAGGGGTAGACAATCGTATCCTGCCGGGAACCAGCATGCCGCACGTGCTGTGGGAGTTGCAGGGGTTTCAAACCGGAGTTTTCATCGAAGATGAGCGCGGAATGACTGTATTCGGACATTTCGAGCAGCTGACAACCGGATCGATGTCTGCCGAGGAATTCGACAGTTTCGTTCGCGATACCGTCAATTTTCTGGAATATATAAGCGAGCCAATGCGATCGACACGCCGGCTCCTGGGATTCTGGGTCCTGGGGTTTCTGGCAATTTTCTGGGTCTTTGCTTCGTTGCTGAAGAAGCAAATCTGGAAAGACGTTACCTGACAGCAAGTCGTCGGGCAGGACTTTACCAACAACAATTTGCGCAACAGGCATGATTGCCGAAGGGGACCGCATCATGGCAGTAATTGCCAATCGACGATCTGTAATGACTCTGTTTTCGAAACCGACGTGTATTCACAGTCACCGCACCCGTTTGGTGCTGGCGGAAAAAAACATCAATATCGAGATAGCCGACGTTGATGGGCCAGACCTACCTGAAGATCTCCTGGATATCAACCCGTATCACACGGTGCCGACGCTGGTCGATCGTGACCTGGTTCTGTATGACTCGCGCGTCATCATCGAGTACCTCGATGAACGATTTCCGCATCCGCCGTTGATGCCGGTTGATCCGGTGACCCGTGCCCAGTTTCGTCTGGCGCTGTTTCGCATTGAAATGGACTGGTATCAGCTGGCCGAGCAATTTGAGGCCGACGGCGAGCGCAAGCTGGCGACGAAGCCGCGGAAGATGCTGCGCGACAGCATCCTTGCCAGTGTCGACCTGTTCAGCGCCAAGAAATATTTCCTGAGTGACGATTTTTCGCTCGTAGACTGCAGTATCGCGCCGATTCTGTGGCGCATGCCGGTGTACGGCGTCGAGCTCGGCTCGCAAGCCGAACCCATCGTAATGTATATGAAAAGAGTGTTTGAGCGGCGATCGTTTCAGGATAGCCTGACGGAACTCGAACAGGAAATGCGTCTGTAAATTCTGCAGCCTCTGAAGGTATCATGCACGCAGGTAGCCCTCGGCGTCTGAACTGGAGCGGGAGATCTCATTGGCAATTCAATGCCCCAAGAAATGCCTGATCTGCGGCAAGGGCTTTCTGTGAGTAATCCGAGTAGATCCAAACGTCCATACCTGATTCGCGCCATGCACGAGTGGATGGGGGACAATGGCCACACGCCGCATATCGTTATCGATGCGTCCGTCGATGGTGTAACAGTGCCTGTCGAGCACGTCAAAGATGGCAAGATCATATTGAATATCAGCCATTCGGCTGCACACAATCTGAAACTAAGCAATATTGCCGTGAGTTTCCGGGCGCGCTTCAGTGGAATTCCGTTCGACGTATGGGCACCGGTTGCGTCGGTACTGGGGATTTATGCCAAAGAAACCGGTCAGGGCATGATTTTTTCCCATGGCGCGGATCAGCCCGAACCACCTGATGCTCCGGAAGACCAGGATAAGCCGCGCAGCAGTCGCTCACACCTCACCGTCGTCAAATAATTCCACTTATTCGTAAGACAAAAATTGTCGATACGTTGCGTGGGAGCTCGCCCTGGCGAGCGACAAACATTAAAGGCATGTTTAAAGAACATGCCTTTAATGTTTGTTAAGGTTGAATCCACTGCACTGGCCAAACGAAGATCGCCCGCTGGGGCGAGCTCCTACGAGTCACCCAGCAAGGTTTGGTCGATCAGATCACACAGGCAATGCAGCACCACCAGGTGTACCTCCTGGATCCGCGCTGTGCGCTCTGCAGGTACTCTGATTTCAACATCCGCATCTGACAATAGTCCCGCCATGCGGCCACCGTTACGGCCACTCAATGCGACCACCTTCAGCGCCCGGTCATGGGCCGCAGCAACTGCGCGATTGACATTCTCCGAATTTCCAGAGGTCGATATCGCGAGCAGGACATCATTTTCCCGTCCCAGCGCACTGATCTGCTTGGCGAAAATTTCTTCGTAGGCGTAGTCATTGGCGATTGAGGTCAGGGTCGAGGAATCCGTGGTGAGTGCGATTGCCGGCAGGCCTGGTCGATCCATTTCGAATCGATTCAACATCTCGGCAGAAAAATGTTGGGCGTCCGCCGCAGAGCCGCCATTGCCGCAACTAAAGATCTTGCCCTCATCGAGTAGCGATTGGGCCATGAGCAGACCGGCCCGCGCGATCACGGGTGCCAGCACCTGCGCCGCTGCCTGTTTGGTCGCCATGCTTTCGGCAAAGTGCTCACTTACCAGGGATTCTGCGTCCATCAGGCCTCCGGTCTGAATGCATCCTGCAGCCATTGTAACGTGCATCGCTGGTCCGGGGCTGCGTCAAATGCCACCACATCAAAACGAACGGCATGATCACAGTATTGAGGATGTTGAGCGAGAAAAACAGCTGCGGCCAGCTCGAGCTTTCGTTGCTTGTGGCTGTCGACGGAACAAGCTGCTGACGCAAATCGACTTGCCTTGCGGTAGCGGACCTCAACGAACACCAGGCAGTCCCGGTCCTGCATCACCAGGTCAATCTCGCCCATACGGCAGCGAAAGTTCCTGGTGATCAGATTCAGCCCGCAGGACGAGAGGTGCTCGAGGGCCAGCTTTTCCGAACGCCTACCTATGGCAATGCTTGTGGGCCCCGCCATCCGGCTGGTCCGTCAAAAGCCGGAATCGGGGCGAAGCTCATCGAACAGGGATTGAAACTCGTCTATCTCCGGAAGTGGTTCAATCCGGCCGCGTTCAAACCTGGCCCAGGCCATGCGCCGGTGAATCCGCCCGTCTTCCTCGAGATACAGCGTACCGGTTGCACCGATGATTTCGTCCATCGGACCGCTGTGGGCCGGAAACAATCCACCAACGAGGTGATAGGCGTCATACCCCATTGCGTGCAGTCGCGTCAGGCGTTTTTCCGCCGGCCAGAACTCAGCATACAGCTGCGGAAAATCGGCAATCCATGCGGGTGGATTTACGATCCAGGGTGTTTCCGCGAACATCACACCATTCAGATCGGTGTCGGAACGTCCGTCCATCGAATAGATAAATGAGGTCGAGTAAACCGGCAGTTCACCGGAGTAATGAAACTTGAGTTGTGACTTGATCAGGCGACCAACCTTGGCATCGGCCGCGAGGAACACAAAGTCAATATCCTGGCGGCGCCGCGGGTCGAACTGCAGCGGTCCACCGATGTTTGCACGCAAGCGTTGATAGCGCTGCACACTCTGCGACAGCGCCATCAATTCCTGAATTTCGAATGAGAAATCCTGAACCGTGGGTTGATAGCTGCGGAAATCGAGCAGTTGCCCGCCGGCTGCTTCAAATTCATTCGTAAAACTTGCTAATACACGCCGGCCCCAATCGTTGTTGGGCACCAGCGCAACGCCCCGCTTCAGATCGTCACTGATGGTCCTGTTTGCGGCTGCCCGGGCTTCGTCTTCGGGCGCCAGCGCGAACTGATAGAAGCCGGGAGGTGCAAGTACGTTCTCGGGCAAGTAATTGAGTGCGAGTACCGGCACCGGCAGCAAGGTTTCTGCCGCGAGTTCGGAGACGCTGCGCCGCAGCAATGGTCCAACGACAAATTCAGCGCCCTCGCGCACCGCCGAGTCGTAGGCGCCCAGCGCACCACCCGGCGCGTTGATGTCATACACGCGGATTCGCTGGGCATCTTCGAGATCTGCCGTGGCGCTGAAATAGGCGCCGAGAAAACCGTTTCTGATTGCTTTGCCGGCCGCGGCATTGCTGCCCGAGAGAGGTAGTAACAAGGCGATCTGGCGCGGGAACCTCAGGGTGCCCACTTGCGGCAGGTCCATTTCCTCCAGGATGCCGAATGCCGGATGGTCGCGGTAGCTTGCCTGCCATTGCGCGACGCCATTGCTCCAGCCGATACCCTGTTCACCGGTTGAATTCGCCAGCAAACCGAGGGCCAGCCAGCCCTGGATTTCGCTGCTATGACCTATCTCTGCGGCGTCACGCAGTACCTGCGTGTCGCTCACCTTCAGACCTGCCCACAATCGCCGCTGGTTCTGCCTGATGCTCAAATCGTCATCCAGCCAGTTTTCCCGTTGCAGGTAAAGTTCGATTGCCCGCACTGGTTCATTTTTTTGGAAGTAAGCATCTGCACGCAGCGCCTCGACGCGCGCGCGATGATCTTGCGGCAACGGTTGACGGCTTAACGGTTCGAGCAAACTCAAGGCCCGGTCGGGCTGCCCATCCCAGAGCCTGAGTGCGGCCGCATCTGTGCTCCACAGCCACAACAACTCGCCGCTCGACGGGGTCGGAATAGTGCGCAATGCATTGCGGGCCCGGCGGGCGTCGCCGGCATAAAGCCATTGTTCGATGGCAAGCAACGTGAGCCTGGTCCGCTCGTCGCCTGCTGATTCTGCAGCCAGACCGATGTAGGTTCCCGCCGCGTCGGCGTAGCGGCCGCTCCTTGCCTCCCGCTCGGCGCGCACTTCTCTCTGGCTGCCGCCAATACCGGTGTAGTCTCCCGTGGCACAGGCAGAGAGAATCGCTGCCAGCAGAAGTTTGGCAACGATATTACGCCAGGTTATTGCATGTCTGATAATGCGGCTTGCCTCACGACCCGGGATACGGGCAGGATATTATTGAGATGCGTCATTGTCGCAAGATTGCCAAAGATTAGCTGAATTGAGGATTAAGAGATTGACCAGGGGCACACTTTTCGTTGTTGCAACACCCATCGGTAATCTTGATGACCTGTCGCCACGCGCGCAGCAGGTATTGGAACAAGCCGACCTAATTGCCGCCGAGGATACCCGGCACACTGGGCGATTGCTATCGCATTTCGGCATCAAGACGCGACAAATGGCATTGCATGAACACAACGAAGCGTCGCTTGTGTCGGGGCTGATCGACAAGTTGAATGAGGGCCAGTCTATTGCATTGGTCAGTGATGCAGGCACGCCATTGATCAGCGACCCCGGCTATCGATTGCTGTGCGCCGCTCACGAACGCGGTATTGACGTATCGCCGGTACCCGGTGCAAGTGCGGTGATCGCAGCACTGTCGGTTGCCGGTCTGCCGACGGATCGCTTTTGTTTCGAAGGATTTCTGCCCGCAAAGAATGCAGCCCGGCAGGGCAGGCTGCGAAAACTGTCAAAAGAGACGCGCACGATCGTCTTGTTCGAATCGGTGCATCGCATCGCCGAATGTTTAGGGGATCTGATTGAAGCATGCGGCCCTGACCGGCATGCCTTTATCGGCCGCGAAATCACGAAAATGCATGAACAATGCGTGTCCGGAACGCTCGCGGAGCTCAAGTGCATGATTGACGACGGGCGAATATCGCTCAAGGGTGAGTTTGTGCTGGCGCTGGCAGGACAGCGAGCCACAGAAACATCAACGGTGAATATTGATATTAATCAACTACTTCAGGAGATTGCGGCGGTACTGCCGGGCAGCCAGGCCGTGGATGTTGTGGCGTCACTCACAGGACGCGGGCGAAATGAAATCTATCGCCAGATGCTTGCACTAGGCAGCGGCACGGAAGACGAGCCCTAGCAGGCTGTTGAAAAACACAGTTTTTCTGCAGCCTGCTAGACGTTACAGGGATGTACCGACATTTTTGATGGCTGCAAGCCATTGAAAATGGGAGCCATTCGAAAACCACGTTGCCAGACAGGACACTGGGTCAGGGCTTGGGAACCCACACGGAACACCAGCCGTTCACGTTGACGAGTTTGCCGATGAAAATAGCGCAAGGCCGCCATTCGTCGCCTTCTTCACCCTGAAGCTGCGCGCAGTTTGCACAGTTTTGTTCGGCGGCCGGTTGAGTGCGTGCCGCTGGATCCACGCCGCTCGCATCATGGGTATATTTAAGCGCCGCTGCGACCGGATCGTCCTCGGTAAGTTTCGGCAGATCCTGTGCTCGAGCATCCGACCCTGGATGAACCAAATAACCGGCTGCGGCACCTGCCGATAATTGTATGAATCTGCGCCTGGCTATTTTGCTCAACGGAATCTCCTTCAACATTGCTACGGGGCAGTCAATGGCCTCATATTGATTTACGCGGAATAACTGAACCTGGCCAATTATAGCGGTTAAAGCTTAATGGCCGATGAACAGCGACCCGCTAAATTCGATTTGCTATACCGGTTTTCCGGCCTGGCTAGTGATGCACCGGCAGAGGAGCGCCCTCACCGAAAAACACAATCCTCGTCAGGAACGTGTAATCGGCTTCATAAACCATCAGCCAGACAAGCACCATCAGGGCGACCGGCGGCACCAGGATTGCGACCTTCAGCGCCATTCGCTCCCAGGCCATATGCATAAATATGGCCACGATGAATCCAGCTTTCAGGAACATGAACACCAGAATCAGTGTCCAGCGCAACCCGCCCTGAAAGTTCAGGTAGTCCACCATGTAAGAGAAAAAACTTAAAACAAACAACAACCCCCAGATCCCGAAATAGATACTTAAAGGATGTTGCTGTCCACTTTCCTGTGCCATGTTGAGAGCCTCTTACCGAATCCTACCAAAGATAGAAAAATGCAAAAATGAAAACCCAGACGAGATCGACGAAATGCCAGTAAAGCCCGGTTATTTCCACCATCTCGTAGTTGCCGCGTGTTCGATCGTAGAAGCCGGATTTGACTCTGCGTCCGATAACGATCAGATAGATAACGCCAACGCTCACATGCAGCCCGTGAAAGCCCGTAATCATGAAAAAGAATGAGCCGAACTGGGCCGCGCCCATCGGGTTGCCCCAGGGACGCACGCCTTCCTCCACGATCAGTTTGGTCCACTCGAATACCTGCATGCCGACAAATGATGCGCCGAATGCGGCGGTGGCCATCATGAGCCAGAATGCCTTGTTGCGCTCCCCGCGATATCCCATGTTGACGGCCATGGCCATGGTCCCGCTCGATGAAATCAGGATGAAGGTCATGATCGCGATCAGGATTAGCGGAATGGGCTCACCACCGAACGACAGCGCAAACACCTCGCTCGGAACGGGCCAGGCGTCCCTGACGGACATACGTACTGTCATGTACGCGGTCAGGAAACTGCCAAAAATAAATGTGTCGCTCAGGAGGAAGAACCACATCATGGCCTTGCCCCAGGGCACGTGAAATGCCTGTTTGTCTGCAGAGAAGTCGGCTACGATTCCTTTCGCGCCGCCAGGCAATACATTCCCCGCATCAGTCATCACAGCTTCAGACATAGATCGCTATCCTTCTATGTAGATAACAGCAAAGCGAACAAGCCAATCCATACGAGCAGCAGGTAGTGCCAGTACACAGTGCACAATTCCACGCTCAGGCGAACACTCTCCGCATCGGCGCCGTTCAACATGCGCAGAGTCGTCCTGCCCCAGACCCACATACCGCCGAGCAGGTGCAGACCATGCAATGCGGTAAGCAGATAGAAAAATGAATTGGCCGGATTGCCGGTCATGAAAAATCCGCTCGCATTCAATTGCTGCCAGGACATGAGCTGGCCAAACAGGAACAAAGTTGTGCAGGCACCGCCAACGAGCAGGCCGACCTTGACGGTCACAGGTTGCCCCCGCCGCGCAGCCCCCTGCGTCAACTGAAATGCGACACTGGCCAGCACCAGGACAGCCGTGTTCAGCCACAGCAAATCCGGTTCCTCCACTGGACGCCAGTCCCCGAGCCTCATGCGCATCATGTAGGCACTCAGGAACAAGGCAAACAACGAGGTGACAACCGCAATAAATGACAACAAACCAATTTTCGCGGGTTCGACATTGATGACGCCCCGGCCCGGCTGGTTTTCAAGCGGGTCGTTTGCCTCCCACGGTTGCGTGTTCAGTGTTTGCCGCAACAGCCAGCCGATAACGGTCGCCATAATGATGGCGAGGAACACGAGCGCGAATATCACGAGTGGTGGGTTCCCTCATCGTGAGTAGGAATGTCCGGGTTCGGCGGCACATTCTGCGGAATAAAGTCATCGTGGTAACCAGGGACGCTGTAGTCATAGGCCCAGCGATGTACTACTGGCAAATCATGGCCCCAGTTGCCATGCTTCGGCGGAGTGTCCGGAGTCTGCCATTCCAGCGTCGTCGCCTTCCACGGATTGGGACCAGCGGGTTTGCCTTTTTTCAGGCTCACGATCATGTTGTACAGGAACAGCAACTGCACCACGCCGACGAACAGCGCGGAAATGGTGATGCTCTGGTTCAAGGTGAACGCCGATTCAGGCATGAAATCGGTGTCGCCCATCGCATAGTAGCGACGTGGCACGCCGAGGAAGCCCAGGTAATGCATCGGTAGATATATCGCATAGGTTCCAAGGAACGTGAGCCAGAAATGCCACTTGCCGAGCGTCTCGTTAAACATCCTGCCGGTAATCTTCGGATACCAGTGATAAATCGAGCCGAACACGACCATTATCGGCGACACACCCATCACCATGTGGAAATGCGCGACCACGAAATAAGTGTCAGACAACGGCAGATCGACCACCACGTTGCCAAGAAATATTCCGGTTAGGCCACCGTGGGTGAAGGTGAATATAAATCCGATGGCAAACAACATCGGCACGGTCAGATGGATATCTCCCTGCCACAGGGTCAGCACCCAGTTATAGACTTTTATTGCCGTTGGCACTGCAATAATCAGTGTGGTGGTCGCGAAGAAGAATCCGAAATAGGGGTTCATGCCACTGACGTACATGTGGTGAGCCCAGACGATAAAACTCAAGCCGCCGATCGCGAGAATTGCCCAGACCATCATGCGATAGCCGAAGATATTCTTCCTGGCATGCGTGCTCAGAAGGTCCGAAACCAGACCGAACGCCGGCAGGGCGACGATGTAGAC
>SMVA01192152.1_pt1 | contig 16948 bp, 11 predicted proteins | sample 2456451 | NCBI WGS metagenome assembly SMVA01 (sample SAMN11095933, study PRJNA526329) | marine sediment metagenome | biome: Marine sediment; feature: Surficial sediment; material: Deep marine sediment; isolation source: Hadal surficial sediment | place: Pacific Ocean | collected 2014-05 | depth...
GGAGAAGCTGATGTCAAAGGCAAAATTTGAACGCACGAAGCCGCACGTCAACGTGGGGACGATTGGTCACGTGGATCACGGCAAGACGACGCTGACGGCGGCGCTGACGAAGGTCATGGCAGCCAAGCACGGCGGTGATGTTACGGCGTTTGATGAGATTGACAAGGCTCCGGAGGAGCGCGAGCGCGGGATCACGATCGCGACGGCGCACGTGGAGTACGAGAGCGATGCGCGGCATTACGCGCACGTGGACTGTCCGGGCCACGCGGACTACGTGAAGAACATGATCACGGGTGCGGCGCAGATGGACGGCGCGATCCTGGTGTGCAGTGCAGCGGACGGACCGATGCCGCAGACGCGGGAACACATCCTGCTGGCGCGCCAGGTGGGGGTGCCGTACATCGTGGTGTACCTGAACAAGGCGGACATGGTGGACGACGACGAGTTGCTGGAGCTGGTGGATATGGAGGTCCGCGACCTGTTGTCGACCTACGAGTTTCCGGGCGACGACACGCCGATCATCATCGGTTCGGCGCTGAAAGCGCTGGAAGGGGACACGAGCGAGCTGGGCACGCCGTCGGTGGAGAAGCTGGTCGAGGCGCTGGATACGTATATTCCGCAGCCGGAGCGCATAATCGACGGCCCGTTCCTGATGCCGGTCGAGGATGTCTTCTCGATCTCGGGACGCGGCACGGTGGTGACGGGTCGTATCGACCGGGGCATTGTGAACGTGGGCGACGAAGTCGAGATTGTGGGCATCAAGGACACGGAGAAGACGACGTGTACGGGTGTTGAGATGTTCCGCAAGCTGCTGGACGAGGGTCGGGCGGGGGACAACGTGGGCGTACTGCTGCGCGGCACGAAGCGTGAGGACGTGGAGCGCGGGCAGGTGCTGGCGAAGCCGGGCTCGATCACGCCGCACACCCGGTTTGAGGCCGAGGTTTACATTTTGAACAAGGACGAGGGCGGCCGGCACACGCCGTTCTTCAAGGGCTACCGGCCGCAGTTTTACTTCCGGACGACGGACGTGACGGGGGCGGTGGAGTTGCCGGAGGGCACCGAGATGGTGATGCCGGGCGACAACATCCAGATGAAGGTCGAGCTGATCGCGCCGATCGCGATGGAAGAAGGGCTGCGCTTTGCGATCCGCGAGGGTGGCCGCACGGTCGGCGCCGGCGTGGTGGCGAAGATTTTGGAGTAACGACGGAGCGGGGTCAGACCCCGGTTTTCCGCGGGAGTGCGGAGCTGGAGTCAGGCTGCTGTGGCTGGCGGAAAAGTGGGGTCAGACCCTTGGCTGAATTCAGAGGCAGGTTTCTGCAGGCCAGTAGCTCAATTGGCAGAGCGGCGGTCTCCAAAACCGCAGGTTGGGGGTTCGATTCCCTCCTGGCCTGCCACTCAATCCGGCGGAAGAGTTCTTAAGAGCGCGTATGAATACAAAAGTTGAGCCGGTCCCCGGGCCGCTGGATATGGTCAAGCTGGTCCTTGCCGCTGCGATTCTTATCGGCGGCATCGCCAGCTTTTCCTATTTCGAGGAAGAGTCGCTGCTGCTGCGTGTCATCGGCATCATCGTGTCGCTCGGCCTCGGCACGGCGATCGCTTTTCAGTCCGTCCAGGGGCATACGCTGTGGCAATTTATCATCGGCGCGCGTGTCGAATTGCGGAAGGTCATCTGGCCGACGAACCAGGAGACCATGCAGACGACGCTGACCGTGCTGGTCTTTACCCTGATCATGGGCGTGTTCTTCTGGATGTTGGATCTGGCGCTGGCCGCGGGCGTCCGACTCGTTACCGGTTACGGGGGTTAGTACAAGCCATGGCGTTGAGATGGTATGTCGTGCACGCCTACTCGAATTTCGAGAAGAAGGTGCGGTCTTCGCTGCAGGACCGGATCAAGCTGAATGGCCTGGAAGAGTATTTCGGCAAGATTCTCGTGCCGACCGAAGAAATCGTCGAGATGAAAGACGGCAAGAAGCGCAGCAGTGAACGTAAGTTTTTCCCGGGCTACGTACTCGTCGAGATGGAGTTGAACGATGAGACCTGGCACCTGGTCAAGAGTGTGCCGAAGGTCCTTGGGTTTATTGGCGGTTCGAGTGATCGACCGGCGCCGATCACGGAGGAGGAGGCAAACTTCATACTGAACCGGGTTGAGGAAGGTGTCGACAAACCGCGTCCGAAGGTTCTGTTCGAGCCGGGTGAGGTGGTTCGCGTCGTCGACGGGCCGTTCAACGATTTCAACGGTGTCGTGGAAACCGTCAATTACGACAAGAGCAGATTGCGGATCGCCGTCCAGATTCTCGGGCGGTCGACACCGGTGGAACTCGACTTCACTCAGGTGGAAAAGAGTTAGGGATAACTCGTCAATGGGGAGCCGAACAGGCGCTGGTACCCGGAGAGGTGAGAAATGGCTAAGAAAGTAGAGACCTATATCAAGCTGCAGGTTCCGGCCGGCAAGGCGAACCCGAGCCCCCCCGTGGGTCCGGCGCTCGGTCAGCACGGCGTCAACATCATGGAATTTTGCAAGGCGTTCAACGCGGAGACGCAGGGCGTCGAACCCGGTATGCCGATTCCCGTGGTCATCACGGTGTATAGCGATCGCAGCTTCACGTTTATCAGGAAGACGCCGCCGGCATCGATTCTGCTGAAGAAGGCCGCCGGTCTGAAGAAGGGCAGCGGGACGCCCAACACGGAAAAAGTGGGCAAGGTGACGCGCGCGCAGCTCGAGGAAATCGCCACGGCGAAGGATCCCGACCTGACCGCCGCGGATATGGATGCGGCCGTTCGCACCATCGCCGGTAGCGCCCGCAGTATGGGTATCGAAGTGGAGGGCGTCTGACATGGCGAAGCCCAGCAAGCGCAGGCAGCTGTCCAACGAGAAAGTCAGTCGTGACCAGATCTACTCGGCTGACGAAGCGCTGAAACTCGTCAAGGAAATGGCCTCGGCGAAATTCACGGAATCCGTCGATATATCGGTCAACCTCGGCATCGACACGCGCAAGTCCGATCAGGTCGTACGCGGTTCCGTCGTGCTGCCGAACGGCACGGGCAAGGAAGTCCGGGTCGCTGTGTTCACGCAGGGCGAGAACGCCGAGAAGGCCAAGGCCGCCGGCGCCGACGCAGTCGGGATGGAAGATCTGGCTGAAGCGATGAAGGGCGGCGACCTCGATTACGGCACGGTCATCGCCACGCCGGATGCAATGCGCATCGTCGGCCAGCTCGGCCGGGTGCTGGGTCCGCGTGGCCTGATGCCCAACCCGAAGGTTGGCACCGTCACGCAGGATGTCGAAGCGGCCGTCAAGGCGGCCAAAGGCGGCCAGGTTCGGTTTCGTGCCGACAAGGGCGGCATCGTGCATTGCACGATCGGCAATGTCGATTTCGAAATTCAGGCATTGAAGGAAAACATGGCGGCATTGCTCGCCGATCTGGTCAAGTCCAAGCCGGCATCCGCGAAGGGGCAATTCCTCAAGCGCATGTCGGTGTCGTCGACGATGGGTCCCGGGATCGGGATCGATCACTCGACGGTCGAGGAGGGCTAGACGAAAGCGAAAAAGGTGTCGGGTTTATTTTTCAGCCAGTAAGTCTGCAAATTTGAATCCGGCGGCCGGGGAAATTTAACCCGGAACCTTTTTCATTACATCGAAGACCGTAGGTGGTGTCCGTTTGGCACCTTAATAGCTGTTCGCAGCCGGCCTGCGCAGATGGTGTTACTCGAATCAGGATCTCCTGGTGACGGTCACCATTGAAGAGTGGAAAAAGGAAGGGTCCTTTTTCCCAGTGACAACGAGAGCTAGGAGAGAAACGATGGCACTCAGACTCGAAGACAAGAAAGCCCTTGTCGCCGAGGTGAACGAGGTCGCCGCGAATTCGGAATCGGCAATTGCCGCCGAATATCGCGGTTTGAGCGTCGAGCAGATGACCGAGTTCCGGGCGAAGGCCCGGGCGGAGGGCGTCTACGTACGCGTGATCAAGAACACCCTGGCGAGGAGAGCCGTCGAGGGCACTGAGTTCGAATGTCTCAAGGACGCGTTAAAGGGTCCGATACTCCTCGCGTTTTCCCGTGACGATCCGGGCGCTGCCGCCCGGGTCATCAAGGAATTCGCCAAGGATAACGAGCATCTGGCAACGCAGGCGATTGTGATTGGCGGCCAGCTGTATGGCGCGGAAGATCTGGTAAGGCTGGCGAGCCTGCCGAACCTGGATCAGGCGCGCGGGATGCTGCTGGGTGTGCTGCAGGCGCCGCTGGCGCAGTTTGTTCGCACGCTGGCGGAACCGCCGGTCATGCTGGCTCGCGTATTCGCGGCGCGTGGCGACGCGGAGCAGACCGCCTGAGTATTCGAACGGTATAACGATTCATATTCAACAAGTATTTGAGTAACACGCTTTTTCAGGAGAATTTGTAATGGCAATGTCAAACGAAGATCTGCTCAAGGAATTGAGCGCAAAACCAATCATGGAAGTCGTCGAGCTGGTCAAGCTGCTCGAGGACGAGTGGGGCGTAACCGCTGCCGTTCCGGTTGCTGTGGCTGCCGGCCCGGCTGCCGACGCGGACGCCGCCGCTGAAGAACAGACCGAATTCGACGTCGTAATGTCGAGCTTCGGTGCCAACAAGGTGTCGGTCATCAAGGCCGTGCGTACGATCACCGGTCTTGGCCTCAAGGAAGCCAAGGACATGACCGAAGGTGTCCCGGCGACCGTCAAGGAAGCCGTCACCAAGGACGAGGCGGAAGAAGTCAAGAAGCAGCTCGAAGAGGCCGGTGCTTCCGTTGACATCAAGTAAGCAGTTCGATACGGGAAAAGGTACCGAATCGATCACCTCTCACTGCGGTGAGCACGAAAGATCCGGTGTCCGTTCCCAAGTTGTTGCTGCAGTGGGTATTTTGTGTCGCCCACCGCAGTCAGTCGGTGAAAAAGGTGCCGGATTTATTTTCCCAGCGTGATGGGGTAGGTATTTTCGGCAACCGGAAAAGCAAATCCGGAGCCTTTTTCTAAAAATACGTAGCAATATTTAGAGGTGCTGCTTCATGGCGTACTCCTTTACCGAGAAGAAGCGAATCCGAAAGGATTTTGGTAAGCGTGCCAGTATTCTGGAAGTTCCTTACCTGCTGGCAATCCAGGTCAATTCCTACAAGAAGTTCCTGCAGGAAGACAGCGACCCGGGCGCCCGCAAGGACCGGGGGCTGCATGCTGCTTTCAAGAGCGTCTTTCCGATCGTGAGCTATTCCGGTAGCGCGGCGCTGGAATACATCAGCTATCGCCTCGGCGAGCCGGTATTCGACGTCAAGGAATGCCAATCGCGTGGTCTGACCTTCGCGGCCCCGCTGCGCGTACAGGTCCGTCTGGTGATCTACGACAAGGAAGGCGCGAAAAAGTCGGTCAAGGAAGTTCGTGAACAAGAGGTCTATCTCGGCGAGATGCCGCTGATGACCGATCACGGCACCTTTGTGATCAACGGTACCGAGCGCGTCATCGTGTCGCAGTTGCATCGATCTCCGGGTGTATTCTTCGATCACGACAAGGGCAAGACCCATTCTTCGGGCAAACTCCTCTTCTCGGCGCGGGTCATCCCGTACCGCGGCTCCTGGCTCGATTTTGAGTTCGACCCGAAGGACAGCGTGTTCGCCCGAATCGACCGTCGTCGCAAGCTGCCGGTCTCCATCATCCTGCGTGCCCTCGATTACACGAACGAGGAAATTCTGGATATTTTCTTCGAGAAGATCACGTTCGAACTCTCGGCGAAGGACATCAAGATGGAGCTCATTCCGCAGCGCCTGCGGGGCGAAACGGCGATGTTCGATATCAAGCTCGGCCGTAATGTGATCGTCGAGGAAGGCAAACGGATCACGGCCCGCCATGTGCGCGACATGGAGAAATCATCCGTCAAGAAGATCATCGTGCCGCGCGAGTATCTCGAAGGCAAGACCATAGCTCACGACGTCGTCGATACCGAGACGGGCGAGCTGTTGTGCAGCGCCAATGACGAAATTACTCCGGAGATGGTTGACGCTTTCGTCGAGAAGGGCGTGACCTCGGTCCAGACTCTGTATGTGAATGACCTGGATCAGGGTCCGTACCTGTCGAATACGCTGCGTATCGATGCGACACAGACGCGCCTCGAGGCGCTCGTCGAGATTTATCGGATGATGCGTCCGGGCGAGCCGCCGACCAAGGACGCGGCAGAGAACCTCTTCCAGAATCTGTTCTTCAACCCGGAGCGTTACGATCTGTCGGCTGTCGGCCGTATGAAGTTCAATCGTCGCGTTGGCCGTTCGGATAGCGAAGGCTCCGATATTCTGAGTCGTGAAGACATTATTGCCGTGTTGAAGGTGCTGATGGATATTCGCAATGGCAAGGGTGTGGTCGACGACATCGATCACCTCGGCAACCGCCGTGTGCGTAGTGTTGGCGAGATGGCGGAGAACGCCTTCCGGGTCGGTCTCGTGCGTGTCGAGCGCGCCGTCAAGGAGCGCTTGACGTTGGCCGAGTCCGAAGGGCTGATGCCGCAGGAAATGATCAACGCGAAGCCGGTCGCCGCGGCCGTCAAGGAATTCTTCGGCTCGAGCCAGCTGTCACAGTTCATGGATCAGAATAATCCGCTGTCAGAAGTCACGCACAAGCGTCGCGTGTCGGCGCTCGGCCCGGGCGGCTTGACCCGCGAGCGCGCGGGCTTCGAGGTTCGCGATGTGCATCCGACGCATTACGGCCGCGTCTGCCCGATCGAGACGCCTGAAGGCCCGAACATCGGGCTCATCAATTCGTTATCCGTCTATGCCCGGACGAACGACTATGGCTTCCTCGAGACACCGTACCGCAAGATCGTCAAGGGCAAGGTCACCGACGAGATCGAGTACCTGTCGGCGATCGAGGAAGGTCAGTACATCATTGCGCAGGCAAACTCCGACCTGACCGCCAAGGGCGAGTTCGTGGAGCGGCTGATTTCGGTGCGGCACCAGAACGAGTTCACGCTGCTGCCGCGCGAACGCATCGACTACATGGATGTATCGCCGAAGCAGATCGTCTCGGTTGCGGCTTCATTGATTCCGTTCCTCGAGCACGATGACGCGAACCGCGCGTTGATGGGCTCGAACATGCAGCGCCAGGCCGTCCCGACGCTGCGCGCCGACGCGCCGTTGGTCGGCACGGGCATGGAGCGCGCGGTTGCGGTCGACTCCGGTGTCACCGTTGTCGCCACGCGCGGCGGTCTGGTCGACTCGGTCGACGCATCGCGCATTGTCGTCCGGATCAACGACGACGAGATGGGCGTGGACGAGGCCGGTGTCGATATCTACAACCTGACCAAGTACACGCGCTCGAACCAGAACACCTGTATCAATCAGCGTCCGCTGGTCCGCGCCGGCGATCAGATCGCTCGCGGGGACGTGTTGGCTGACGGCGCGTCGACGAGTATGGGTGAACTGGCCCTCGGCCAGAACCTGTTGGTCGCATTCATGCCGTGGAATGGCTACAACTTCGAGGACTCGATCCTGATCTCCGAGCGTCTCGTGCACGAAGACATATTCACGACGATTCATATCGAGGAGCTGACCTGCGTCGCGCGCGACACCAAGCTCGGCTCAGAGGAAGTCACGGCCGATATTCCGAACGTTGGCGATTCGGCGTTAGCCAAGCTCGACGAGTCCGGTATTGCGTTCATCGGCGCCGAGGTCAAGGCGGGTGAAATCGTCGTCGGCAAGGTTACGCCGAAGGGTGAGACGCAGTTGACACCGGAAGAGAAGTTGCTGCGCGCAATTTTCGGCGAGAAGGCATCCGACGTGAAGGACACTTCGTCCCGCGTGCCCCCGGGCATGGATGGCACGGTCATCGATGTCCGCGTCTTCACGCGCGACGGTGTCGAGAAGGACAGTCGCGCTCTGGCGATCGAGGAGGCCGAGCTCGAGCATGTACAGAAAGATCTGGATGATCAGCGCCGGATTCGTGAAGAAGATATCTTCGACCGTGTCGAGCGCATGCTGCTGAACAAGCAGGTCGACGGCGGCCCGAACGACTTGAAATCCGGAAGCAAGGTTACGAAGGCGTACCTGGAGAGCCTCGAGCGCGAGCAGTGGTTCGAGATTCGTCTGCGCAACGACGTGGCTAACAAGCAGCTCGAACAGGTTGTCGAGCGCCTGCGCGAGCAGCGTGAGGATTTCGAGCGCAAGTTCGAGGAGAAGCGCAACAAGATTACGGCCGGTGACGACCTGGCGCCGGGTGTGCTGAAGATGGTCAAGGTTTTCCTGGCCGTCAAGCGGCGCATCCAGCCGGGCGACAAGATGGCCGGTCGTCACGGCAACAAGGGCGTCATCTCGATGATCGTCCCGGTCGAGGACATGCCGTACGCGGAGGATGGCACGCCCGTCGATATCGTGCTGAATCCGCTCGGTGTCCCGTCGCGCATGAATGTCGGCCAGGTGCTGGAAACCCACCTCGGGTGGGCGGCCAAGCATCTGGGGCGGAAGATCGGAGAGCTGTTGGACAACCACGCCACGATGGCGAAGCTGCGCGGCTATCTCGATCAGATCTATAACAAGTCTGGCGGCAAGACCGAGGATCTGAACAGCCTTAGCGACGATGAGATTACGGAGTTGGCCGGCAACCTTCGCAACGGCGTGCCGATCGCAACCCCGGTCTTCGATGGTGCGACCGAAGACGAGATCAAGAATCTGCTCGAGCTGGCGGGTTTGCCGAGGTCCGGTCAGGCACAACTGATCGACGGGCGTACGGGCAAGTACTTCGAGCGACGGACAACCGTCGGTTACATGTACATGCTGAAGCTCAACCATCTCGTCGACGACAAGATGCACGCGCGTTCGACTGGGCCGTACAGCCTGGTCACGCAGCAGCCCCTCGGCGGCAAGGCGCAGTTCGGCGGCCAGCGTTTCGGTGAGATGGAGGTCTGGGCCCTCGAGGCGTACGGCGCCTCCTACACGCTCCAGGAGATGCTGACGGTCAAGTCGGATGACGTTCAGGGTCGTACGAAGATGTACAAAAACATCGTCGATGGCACGCACGAAATGGATGCGGGTATGCCGGAGTCGTTCAACGTGTTGGTCAAGGAGATTCGTTCTCTGGCCATCAACATCGAATTGGAACAGGACTAACGGCGGCGCAGCCCACTGGCAGGTGATACATGAAAGACTTACTCAAGCTTTTTAAGACCCAGAGCACCGTCGAGGAATTCGATGCGATTCGCATCAGCCTCGCGTCCCCGGAATTGATTCGTTCGTGGTCGTTCGGTGAAGTAAAGAAGCCGGAAACCATCAACTACCGCACGTTCAAGCCGGAACGCGATGGCCTGTTCTGCGCGAAGATCTTTGGCCCGATGAAGGACTACGAGTGCTTGTGCGGAAAATATAAGCGCCTGAAGCATCGCGGCGTCGTCTGCGAGAAGTGCGGCGTCGAGGTCACGCAGACCAAAGTTCGGCGCGAGCGCATGGCGCATATCGAACTCGCGAGCCCGACCGCGCACATCTGGTTCCTGAAGTCGCTGCCGTCGCGCATTGGCCTGATGCTCGATATGACGTTGCGTGAGATCGAACGTGTCCTGTACTTCGAAGCCTTCGTCGTTACCGACCCCGGCCTTACAACGCTGGAACGCGGCCAGTTGATGACGGATGAGCAGTACCTCGAGGCCATCGAAGAATTCGGTGACGAGTTCGACGCCTCGATGGGCGCCGAGGCCGTCCACGAGATGCTGAGTACGATCGAACTCGATCGCGCCGTCGTCGATGTTCGCGAGGAAATTGCCGGCACGAATTCCGAGACGAAGATCAAACGCCTGTCGAAGCGCCTCAAGTTGCTCCAGGCATTCCTGGAGTCCGGCAACAAGCCCCAGTGGATGGTTCTGACCGTGCTGCCGGTGCTGCCGCCGGACCTGCGCCCATTGGTTCCGCTTGATGGCGGCCGATTCGCGACCTCCGATCTGAATGACCTGTACCGTCGTGTCATCAACCGTAACAACCGCCTGCGCCGCCTGCTCGAGCTGAATGCGCCGGACATTATCGTTCGCAACGAAAAGCGCATGCTGCAGGAATCGGTCGATGCGCTGCTCGATAACGGTCGTCGCGGCCGCGCGATTACCGGCACGAACCGTCGTCCGCTGAAGTCGCTGGCCGACATGATCAAGGGCAAACAGGGCCGGTTCCGCCAGAACCTGCTCGGCAAGCGCGTCGATTACTCGGGCCGTTCGGTCATCGTGGTCGGCCCGACGCTGCGTCTGCACCAGTGCGGCCTGCCGAAGAAAATGGCGTTGGAATTATTCAAGCCGTTTATCTTCAGCAAGTTGCAGCTGCGCGGTGATTCGACGACGATCAAGGCGGCCAAGCGGCTCGTCGAGCGCGAGGGTCCGGAGGTCTGGGATATCCTCGAAGAGGTGATTCGCGAACATCCGGTGTTGCTGAATCGTGCGCCGACGCTGCATCGACTGGGTATCCAGGCGTTCGAACCGGTTCTCATCGAGGGCAAGGCTATCCAGCTGCACCCGCTCGTCTGTACCGCGTTCAACGCCGACTTCGACGGCGACCAGATGGCCGTCCATGTCCCGCTGTCGATCGAGGCGCAGCTCGAAGCGCGCGCGTTGATGATGGCGTCGAATAATATTCTGTCGCCGGCGAACGGCGAGCCGATCATCGTGCCGTCGCAGGACGTCGTCCTGGGCCTGTACTACATGACCCGCGAGCATGTGAACGCGCGCGGTACCGGGATGATCTTCACCGACGTCGCAGAGGTGCATCGCGCATACGAAACCGGCGCCGTTGGCCTGCACGCCAACGTTCGGGTTCGGATCACGGCACAGCATGATAACGATGACGGCTCGGTCACGTACGAGACTCGCACCGTCAGGACGACCGTCGGGCGCGCACTGTTATCCGAGCTGCTGCCCAAGGGCTTGAGCTTCGATCTCGTCAATCAAAACATGACGAAAAAGGCTATTTCGTCGTGCATCAATGCTTCCTACCGTCACGTCGGTATGAAGAAGACCGTCGTCTTTGCGGATCGCCTGATGTACATGGGCTTCGATTTTGCGACGCGGTCCGGCGTATCGATCGGCATCGACGACATGGTCGTGCCGGAGAGTAAATCCGAAATTCTGGAGGCCGCGGAGCTCGAAGTTCGCGAGATCCAGGACCAGTTCGCCAGCGGCCTCGTGACCAATGGTGAGCGTTACAACAAGGTCGTCGATATCTGGTCGCGCACCAACGACCAGGTCGCCAAGGCCATGATGGACAAGCTCGGCATCGAGACGGTCGAAACCGCTGACGGCAAGACCGTCGAGCAGCCATCATTCAACTCGATCTTCATGATGGCCGATTCCGGCGCGCGTGGCTCCGCCGCGCAGATTCGTCAGCTCGCCGGTATGCGCGGCCTGATGGCCAAGCCGGACGGCTCGATCATCGAGACGCCGATTACGGCGAACTTCCGCGAGGGTCTCGACGTTCTGCAGTACTTCATCTCGACACACGGCGCTCGCAAGGGCTTGGCTGATACTGCCCTGAAGACCGCGAACTCGGGTTACCTGACCCGCCGCCTCGTTGATGTGGCGCAGGACCTGGTCGTGACCGAAGTGGATTGTGAGACGACCCGCGGTGTGTCGATGACCCCGCTGGTCGAAGGCGGTGATGTTGTCGAGCCGCTGCGCGATCGCGTCCTCGGTCGCGTGCTGGCCGACAAGGTCACCAATCCGGCTACCGACGAGGTGCTGCTCGATGCCGGCACCCTGCTTGACGAAGAAATGGTCTCGCAGCTCGAGGAGAGCGGCATCGACTACGTCAAGGTCCGCTCACCGATTACCTGTGAAACCCGCTACGGCGTCTGCAAGCATTGCTACGGCCGCGATCTGGCTCGTGGGCACCTGATCGACATCGGCGAAGCTGTCGGCGTCATCGCCGCCCAGTCGATCGGCGAACCGGGCACGCAGCTGACGATGCGCACGTTCCACATCGGTGGTGCGGCATCGCGGGCGGCGGCAGTCAGCAGCGTCGAGCTCAAGAACAACGGTGTTGTTCGCCTGCACAACGTAAAGACGGTGCAGCACGCCAAAGGCCACTTGGTGGCGGTGAGCCGGTCGGGCGAAATCGGCCTCATCGACGAGCACGGGCGCGAGAAGGAACGCTACAAGGTGCCCTACGGCGCGATGATTACGGTCAGCGATAACGACAAGGTTACCGCCGGCCAGATCGTCGCGACCTGGGATCCGCATACTCACCCGGTGGTGGCCGAGGTGTCCGGTATCCTTAAATTCGAGGATTTCGTCGACGAGGTCACGGTGTCCGAACAGGTCGACGAGGTGACCGGCCTGTCGAGTATCATCATCATCGATGCCAAGCAGCGCACCGATCTGTCCGGCAAGGAGCTGAAGCCGATCGCCCGACTGGTTGACGCCAAAGGCGAGGAAATTTACTTTGCCAATACCGAGATTCCGGCGGTGTACACACTGCCGTCCGGTGCGATCGTGGTCATGACCGACGGCGGCAAGGTTGCGGTCGGCGACGTAATTGCCCGTATTCCGCAGGAGAGCTCCAAGACGCGGGATATCACGGGTGGTCTGCCGCGCGTGGCCGACTTGTTCGAGGCGCGCAAGCCCAAGGATATAGCGATCATGGCGGAAGCGACCGGCACAGTCAGCTTCGGCAAAGAGACCAAGGGCAAGCGTCGCCTGATCATCACGGATGAGAACGGTGAGAAGCGCGAGGACCTGATCCCGAAATGGCGCCACCTGGGTGTCTTCGAGGGCGAGCAGGTGGTGCGCGGTGAAATCATTGCCGACGGCGAGCCGGCGCCGCACGATATCCTGCGCCTGCAGGGCGTAGAGCCTCTGGCCGACTACCTCGTCCGTGAGATCCAGGACGTCTATCGTTTGCAAGGCGTCAAGATCAACGATAAGCATATCGAGGTCATTATTCGCCAGATGCTGCGCAAGGTCGAAATTGTCGACCCGGGCGATACCAGTTTGTTGAGAGGCGAGCAGATCGAGCGTACCCGTCTGTTGGAGATGAATCAGCAGATGGAGTCCAAGGGCCAGAAGCCAGCCACGACGACACCACTGCTGCTGGGTATCACGAAGGCATCACTGGCTACCGAGTCGTTTATTTCGGCCGCATCGTTCCAGGAGACGACCCGGGTACTGACGGAGGCGGCGGTCAAGGGCTTGCGCGACGATCTGCGGGGCCTGAAGGAGAACGTCATCGTGGGCCGCCTGATTCCGGCCGGCACCGGCTTCGCCTACCACCAAGAGCAGCGCCGCAGCCGCGAGGACCAGATCGCTGCTGAGTTGCAGGAGCTCGAACTGACTGCCGCGGCGGCGGCCAAAGCATCGGAGGCCAAGGCCTCGGAGGCCGCGGATGCGAGCCCGGAGTCGTCGACTGCGGCGCCGGATGCAGGCCCGGACGAAGGCAAGTCGGCGGCGGAGTCCGAGGCCACGACGAACTGATCCGCGGGGAACAGGCGCCTTGTCCCCGGCTCGCTTGACGTGCCACGGGGCCGCCCCTACAATTCGCGGTCCTTGTGGGCGCGCTACGCGCCGCTGAGAACAACATTGGGAAAGGGAACCGGCGCAGGTCGATCCGGCGCCCGTTGCCAACGTTCTGGCTAGCCCGAATGCTGGATATCACCGGATGATGTCGCGTGCGGGCTGCCTTTTTATTCGCGTATGGGATATCCGGCGCTACCGAACCGGACTGAGATTTGAATATTATGGCTACAGTGAATCAGCTCGTTCGCAAAGGACGCAAGACCAAGCCTTCGAAGAGCAATGTGCCTGCTCTGGAGGCCGGTCCCCAGAAGCGAGGTGTGTGTATCCGTGTCTACACGACGACGCCGAAGAAGCCGAACTCGGCATTGCGCAAGGTGGCTCGTGTGCGGCTGACCAACGGTTATGAAGTTACGAGCTATATCGGTGGCGAGGGCCACAACCTCCAGGAGCACTCGGTGATCCTGATTCGCGGTGGTCGCGTAAAGGATCTGCCGGGGGTGCGCTATCACACGGTCCGCGGCACGCTCGACTGTTCGGGTGTTTCCGATCGTCGCCAGGGTCGCTCGAAGTACGGCGCGAAGCGTCCGAAGAGCTAAATCAATAACGAATCGAGTTTCATCATGTCAAGACGTACACAAGCACCGAAGCGCTATATCCTTCCTGATCCGAAGCACGACAGCCAGCTGCTCGCCAAGTTCATCAACATGTTGATGAAGAGCGGCAAGAAGTCCATCGCAGAGGCGATCGTCTATAAGGCACTCGAGACCATGTCGAAGCGCAGTGGGCTGTCCGAGGAGCAGGCCGTCGAGATGCTCGAGACTGCGCTGGATAACATCAAGCCGATGGTAGAGGTGAAGTCCCGCCGTGTCGGTGGCGCCACCTATCAGGTGCCTATCGAGGTGCGCGCGACTCGCCGCCGCACACTCGCCATGCGGTGGGCTATCGACGCCGCCCGCAAGCGCAACGAGAAGAGCATGGCCGACCGTCTGGCCGGGGAACTTATGGATGCCGCCGAGAACCGCGGCGGCGCAGTCAAGAAGCGTGAGGATGTCCACCGGATGGCGGAGGCGAACAAGGCCTTCTCGCACTACCGCTGGTAACTCTTGACGGGATTTATCCTGATTCTACGCAGACACGAAACGTGGCACGTACGACTCCAATCGATCGGTATCGGAATATCGGCATCATGGCTCATATCGACGCGGGTAAAACGACCACGACCGAACGCATCCTGTTTTATACCGGGGTGTCGCACAAGCTAGGCGAGGTTCACGACGGCGCGGCTGTTATGGACTGGATGGAGCAGGAGCAGGAACGTGGCATTACGATCACGTCGGCCGCGACGACCTGCTTCTGGTCGGGCATGGATCAGCAGTGGCCCGAGCATCGCATCAACATCATCGATACGCCCGGACACGTCGACTTTACGATCGAGGTAGAGCGTTCACTGCGCGTACTCGACAGTGCCGTAGCCGTGTTCTGTGCCGTCGGCGGGGTTGAACCCCAGTCCGAGACGGTCTGGCGCCAAGCCAACAAATACGGGGTTCCGCGCCTGGCGTTCGTTAACAAGATGGATCGCGCCGGCGCCGACTTTTTGCGCGTCGTCGGTCAGATCCGCGAGCGCCTCGGCGGCAATGCCGTGCCGATCCAGCTACCGATCGGTGCCGAAGAGAATTTCGAGGGCGTCGTCGACCTGATTCGCATGCGGGCGATTCGCTGGAATGACGAGACACAGGGGGTTGACTACGAGCTGGGTGACATCCCGGCCGATCTCCTGGACCTGTGCCGGGAGTGGCGCGAGAAGATGGTCGCGGCCGCGGCCGAGTGCGATGAGACGTTGCAGGACAAATATCTGGAACATGGTGAGCTCAGCGAGGATGAGATCAAACAAGGCCTGCGCAAGGGCACACGGGAGAACCGGATCGTGTTGACGATGTGCGGCTCTGCGTTCAAGAACAAGGGCGTGCAGGCGTTGCTCGACGGCATCGTGGATTTCATGCCGGCGCCGTCCGAGGTTCCGCCGATCAAGGGCATCCTGGCGAACGCATCCGAGGGCGAGCGGCGCGCAAGCGACGACGAGTCGTTCGCGGCGCTGGCGTTCAAGATTGCTACCGACCCGTTCGTCGGTAACCTGACTTTCTTCCGGGTGTACTCCGGCGTGCTGAACTCCGGCGATACGATCCTGAACACTGGCAAGGGCAAGAAGGAGCGCATCGGCCGTCTCCTGCAGATGCATGCGAACGAGCGCGAGGAAATCAAGGAAGTCCGGGCTGGCGACATCGCTGCTGCCATTGGCCTGAAAGACGTGACCACCGGCGACAGCCTCGTCGACATCAAGAACCCCATCACGCTGGAACGGATGGAGTTTCCCGAGCCGGTCATCGCCGTCGCCGTGGAACCGAAGACCAAGTCCGACCAGGAGAAGATGGGTATCGCGCTGCAGAAACTTGCGAGGGAAGACCCGTCGTTCACCGTCCACACGGACGAGGAGTCAGGTCAGACGATTATTTCCGGCATGGGTGAGCTGCACCTCGATATTATCGTCGACCGCATGAGGCGCGAGTTTCACGTCGAGGCGAATGTCGGCAGGCCCCAGGTCGCCTATCGAGAGACGATTCGCGCGTCCGTCGAGCAGGAAGGCAAGTTCGTTCGTCAGACCGGCGGCCGCGGCCAGTACGGCCACGTCTGGCTCCGGATCGAACCGCTGAAGGCCGGAATCGGCTACGAGTTCGAGAACAAGATTGTCGGCGGGGCCGTGCCGAAGGAGTACATCCCGGCGGTCGACAAGGGCATTCAGGAGGCCATGGCTGCGGGTGTCCTGGCCGGCTTTCCGATCGTCGATGTCAAGGTGACCTTGTACGACGGTTCGTATCACGACGTCGATTCCAACGAGATGGCGTTCAAGGTCGCCGCATCGATGGGTTTCAAGCAGGGCGTGCGGAAGGCCAGGCCGGTCCTGCTCGAGCCGATCATGGCCGTCGAGATTGTCACACCGGACCAATACATGGGTGACGTGAACGGTGATCTGAACCGGCGTCGCGGCGTCCTGCAGGGCATGGACGAGTCGCCCGCCGGCAAGGTCGTCCGCGCCAACGTGCCGTTGGCCGAGATGTTCAGCTACGCAACAGACCTGCGCTCGATGTCACAGGGTCGCGCCGTGTTCTCGATGGAGTTCGCACATTATGCAGAAGTTCCGCCCAGCGTGGCGGAGTCTGTCATCAAGAGGGACTGACCCAGGTGCGTCCCGCAGCAAACGTAAGAGCAATCAATTCAATGAAATCTGGAGAGACTGATGTCTAAGGAGAAATTTCAACGGACCAAGCCGCATGTAAATGTGGGCACGATAGGTCACGTGGATCACGGCAAGACGACGCTGACGGCGGCGCTGACGAAGGTTATGGCGGCCAAGCAAGGCGGTGATGTTACGGCGTTTGATGAGATTGACAAGGCTCCGGAGGAGCGTGAGCGCGGGATCACGATCGCGAC
>SMVA01074724.1_pt1 | contig 16941 bp, 19 predicted proteins | sample 2456451 | NCBI WGS metagenome assembly SMVA01 (sample SAMN11095933, study PRJNA526329) | marine sediment metagenome | biome: Marine sediment; feature: Surficial sediment; material: Deep marine sediment; isolation source: Hadal surficial sediment | place: Pacific Ocean | collected 2014-05 | depth...
AAATCGCAAATGAAATCGCCACTGATTTCAAAACGGAGTTTTTCAACAGTATCGGCCGAAAGCGGACCCTCGAAATCTACGAATTTCCATGATCTGAACGTCCGCTATTGGGAAAAGCGGACATTTCGCTACTGATTCTGTAGCAGGATGATTTCCACACAAATAGCCCGAATTTGGGCCAAGTTGTAAAGATCGGCTGGCTGATTGTGGCGGGCTGGCCTGCCCTGATTGGATGTGACGAACCTTTGGTGGTTTAGATGGTGGGACTTCCTATAAACGAGTGTAACTATTTGTTTTTAATAATGGTCTGGCGGAGAAGGCGGGATTCGAACCCGCGGTACGCTATAAACGTACACTCGCTTTCCAAGCGAGCGCCTTAAACCACTCAGCCACCTCTCCTGCAATTCTCAATCCAATTCCGGTCTCCGAGGGCGGGATTGATTCAGCTCGCCTTCGGGCGATCTTCACCTATTCAATTGTTAGTGTTGGCGGACGATCCAGGCAGCCAGAGCCTGGCTCCCGAGGCGGTCTCGGCGATGCTTCCGGGATGACCATTTCCTTGTAGCCCTGAAGTTCGTCCAGACCCTCCGGTGCTTCAATGCGCTTGCCGCCCGTTGCTGATTCATAGAATTGCGGTTCATCGCAAGTCGGTCCGTTACTACAGCCCACAACCATTGTGGTCGCGGCCAACAGGCAGACTGAGGCAGCCCGGCCCGGCAGGTTTTTCAACGTTTTCTTCATTTACTCTTGGAATTCCTGTGCTTGAGCAATAATCGGGCAACAAAATGCGCCCTGGCGGGACGACAAAAACCCGCCCTGAATCGCTCCAATTCAAGGCACGCGATGTTACTGTTCTCAGGCATGGCTGGCAAGACAGCAAGCGTTGCGGCTGGCCGGGCAGTAGTGAGCACTTCGATTGATCAAATGATATTCAGGTAAACTCTCCAAATATGTCTCAACTTATTGTTTTATCAGCAATTGGAAGTGATCGCCCTGGTGTGGTCAAGGACATCAGCGAGGCCGTTCTCGCCTGTGGGGGCAATATTGAGGAAAGCCGGATGGCGGCGCTTGGCGCTGAATTCGCCGTTCTCCTCCTGATTTCCGGCAATTGGCACACGCTCACGAAGCTCGAGAAGGAGCTCGACAAGCTGACCGGTGTTGAAGGCCTGACGATCAACCTGAAGAAGACCGGACAGCGAAATGATCAAAAGGACTGTATTCCTTATGGCGTCGATGTCGTCTGCCTCGACCAGCCTGGCGTTGTGTTTCACCTGGCAGAATTCTTTGCAGCCAGGAATATTGAAATCTCCGATCTCACAACGCGACGTTATGCTGCGGCGCATACCGGCGCACCGATGTTTTCAGTGCAGATGACCCTGAATATCCCTGGCACCGCTCCCATTGCACAATTGCGGGATGAATTCCTTGATCTCTGCGAGCAACTGAACCTGGATTCTATTCTGGAACCGGTCAAACTCTGACCGGCCTATACGGAGAACATCGCTTGGCAGGACCCACGATCAACCGCGTTGTCGCGGACTTCAAATGCGCTGCCACTGGCGGACAGACCATGCAACTTCGGGCTCTGCGGGGAAAAAACGTGGTTCTGTATTTTTACCCGAAGGACAACACGCCCGGTTGCACGACGGAAGGCCAGGACTTCAGCGATTTATGCGCCAAATTCAAACGGCAAGAGACGCACATTTTTGGCGTATCAAGAGACAGCATCGCCGCGCACGAAAAGTTCCGGGACAACCAGCAGTTTCCATTCGCGCTCTTGTCGGATCCGGACGAAAAACTGTGCCGGCAATTCGACGTAATTCGGGAAAAGATGCTATACGGTCGAAAATTTATGGGCATAGAGCGCAGCACCTTCCTCATCGACACAAACGGCAAACTACGCCAGGAGTGGCGCAACGTGAGGGTGAAAGGCCATGCGGCAGAAGTCCTTGCAGCGGTGAAGAATTGTTAGGACGGAAACTCTCTATTTTTCATGTTCTTATGTAAACGTCTATAGCAAAATATCGAAAATTTCGGGCTTGTCGTCTCACTGCAACAGGTATGATTGGGAACAGACACAATCCTTGCGGGTCGGATCAGACAAGAGAGTTTTAAAGAGTGCCAAAGTGATCGCAGGTTTTTTCAAAAAATTTGTCGTTGTGCTGGCGGCCACCAGCCTGGTGCTGGCTGCAGGCGTTCCTGCGGCCGAAATCAACTTGCCGGATCTGGGCAGCCCGGCTGACGCGGTGCTCTCCAAGAACGATGAGGCGCAGCTTGGGCGCGCCATCATGCGCCAGATCCGCGCCGGCGGACAACTGGTAGAAGATCCGCAAATCGCAGAGTACGTGAACGAGATTGGTCATCGAATTGCTGCCCAGGCAAATTTTGATGGCAATCATGAATTTTCGTTCTTCGTTGTGGACGATCCGACAATAAATGCCTTCGCGCTGCCCGGTGGATTCATTGGTGTTCATACCGGACTCCTCGACGCGACCCGAAATGAAGACGAGCTCGCCGGCGTTCTTGCACATGAGGTTGCGCACGTCACCCAAAGACACATCGCCCGATCAATCCATGCCAGTCAACGCCGCAGCATTTTGAGTACGGCGATGATGCTGGGAGTGATTCTCGCCAGTGTGGCGGGTGGGCTGGATTCGGAAGCCATGCAGGGCGCCATCGCGATAACACAGGGATCCGCAGTTCAGGGTCAGATCAATTTCACCCGAGCGAACGAGTATGAAGCGGATCGGATCGGCATCACTGCGTTGGCGGCATCGGGCTTCGACCCGCAGGGGATGGCGTCATTTTTCGAAGTTATCTCGCGTAACTCGGGCTCTGCACAATCACGCGTACCGGCATTCCTGCAAACGCACCCGGTCAGCAGCGCAAGAATCGCGGAGACACGCTCACGCGCGCGTAGCTACGCACCGGTCCATACCACGGACAGTGTGAATTACGGCATCGTCAAGGTACGGCTGGACGTTGCTAACAAAAGGACGCCCGAGGAAGCGGTCGAATACTACGAACGTGAAAGTTATGAGGTTCAGTCCGACACGCAACGCTATGGTCGGGCGTTGGCCTATATGCGAGATGGCAGGTACCCGGAAGCGAATCGTATATTTGAGGAGCTGACGAATCGCGAGCCACATATTATTGCCTATCACATTGGTCTTGCAGACTCACAACTCGAAATGGAGGCGATCGCGGCAGCAATCGAATCGTATGAAAGAGCCCGCAAACTCTTCCCGCGTAATGTGCCACTCGTCATACATTATGCAGAGGCTTTGCTGAAACTTGGTCAGGCCGACCTCGCCCACGAAATGCTGCTGGACTTGTTGAACAACACGCCACCAACTCCGCAGCAGGTGCGGTTGATCGCCCGGGCCGCAATTGAAGCAGGTGAAAACGCTGAAGCAAATTACTATATGGCCGAATACCGCTTCATGATTGGCGACCTGGTCGGTGGCGTGAGCTTTCTGCGTCGCGCATTGAAAGTTCCCGAACTGGAAGAGATTCAGCGTATTCGATTTGAAGCACGAATCGATTTTGTCCGTGATTTCATGACGGAAGAACAGCTACAGCAGATGCGCATGAGTACCTCAATCGGCTGATTGTTCACCAGGCGCGTTTGCCCTGCTTGCTCTGACAACAAGATCAAGAAAGTTGCGAGAAGATGGGATTTCCAGCATACCGGCCGAAAGCTAGTGTAATCTGCGTCGTATTCGTCGCGATGCTTGCCGGCTGTGCCGGAACCATTCCTCCCGCCGCCAGGGAAGATCGTGCTCCGACCGATCCCTGGGAACCCCTGAACCGGCGCATACATAATTTCAACCAGGGCCTCGACAAAGTCACCCTTAAACCGCTGGCAAAAGGCTACCAAAAGATCTTGCCGGCAACCATGCAGCGCGGTATCAATAATTTTTCCAAAAACCTCCTTGGGCCGCTGTTTATTATCAACAATTTTCTGCAAGGAAAATTTCGCAGAGGCTTTAGTGAAACCGGCCGATTCCTTGCGAACAGCACCTTGGGCATTCTTGGGCTGGTTGATGTTGGTGCTGATCTGGGCATGGAAACTTACCGGGAAGGCTTCGGCCAGACGCTGGCTGTTTGGGGTGTACCGGATGGTCCGTATGTCGTTGTGCCTGTTCTTGGACCGCGCACGCTCCGTGGCGCAGTCACCATTCCACTGTTTTTTCTCGCGGACCCTCTTTATTACTACGCCAATGATACGGCAAGACGGGCAATTTACGGAGTCCGGCTAATCGATGCCAGAGCGCAATTATTCAGGGTGGATGAGATGCTCAAGGATTCTCGTGATCTCTACCTGACGATCAGAGAGTCCTATTTACAACACCAGAATTTCCTGATTTATGATGGTGATCCGCCAGAAGATGACGACTTCTACGATGATTTTTATGATGAGGAATACGAAGAAGATGAACCGTCTCAGTAACGGTTTCGTAATTACTCAGCCGGCGCCTCAATAAACCCGGCCCAGCGTTCGCCACGTTTTAACAGGTCCGAAACTTCTGTTGTTCTTGCGATCGCATCGATTTTTTCCGGCGTGCCAAGGAAGCGGATTTCGCGGACTGTGTGGTTGGCCCAGGTAATCCATTCCAGCAACAACGCAAGACCTGCTGAATCGGTTTTCGTGACTGCCGACAAATCGACTTCTATGCGCGTGTGTTCATCGAACAAACCTTCACTCTCATCAAGTATGAGACCAGCCGTCTGGAACGTCATATCTCCGCTCAGGGCAAAATGCCCATTGCCGCGATCTTCGAATTCATATTGGGACATTATGATGACGTCGCTGCTTGCGCCTCGCTCTCGAGTCGTTCTATAACCGCATCAAGGCTGCTCGCCTGGATTTCTGCATTGATTTCCGTTTTGAAATTTCTGATGTAGGAAATGCCCTCGATCTTCACATCAAACATCATCCAACCGGAATCGCGCTTGACCATTTCGTAATTGACCGGGACTTTTGTGCCATCGTCAAGACGGATTATGATTTTTACCGTTGTTCGCTTTTTCTCCAGGTCGCCACGAAACGGCAGGATTTCTATTTTGGTCTGATCGAATTGCAAAACACCGTCCGCATAGCGACGCAACATCGACGAATAGAAGCCGTCAATGAAACGCTCGCGCTGTTCAGCCGTTGCATCACGCCATGGGCGACCGAGAACTAACTGTGCAGCATAACGACGATCAAATCTTGGCAGCAATATCTTGTCGATCAACGCATACAGCGCGACCCTGTCCTTGGCCAATTCGTCCCTGCGGCCATCCAGCGCCGTCGCCAGTTCGTTGGCGGCATCCTGAATGATATCGTTGGGCGCCTGGGCCATCGCCATGGACGACATCCATCCAAAAACCAGTATTGCCAGGAATTGCTTCACGTCGATTTCTCCATTTAACTCTTATTCTGACTCTGACTTGGAATCACTTTTCGTGTTGAACAAATATTTGCTGATCAGGTTTTCTATGATAATGGCTGATTGAGTAAATTCGATCTCGCTGCCCTCTTGCAGCGAAAATTCGGAGCCGCCGGCCTGTAACCCGATGTACTGACTGCCAAGCAAACCCGACGTCAGGATGCTGGCATCGGAATCCTCAGGAATTTGATCGTATTGGCTGTCGATCACAAATGTCACCAGTGCATCGAGCGTTACGGGATCAAAAACCACCGATGTCACCCGGCCGATAGTCACTCCGGACATCGCAACTGGCGCCCGGTGCTTGAGGCTGCCAACGTTTCCGAAACGCGCCGTGACTGTGTATGTATCCGCTCCCGAAAAATTATTGGTGCCTGCTGTCTGCGTGGTCAGGAAGAAAATAGCAGCCAGACCTAAAGCTACAAATAATCCTGTGCCAACTTCCACCGCTCGAGTCTGTTGCATCACTACCTCACATGAATACGGCTGTAATCATAAAATCAAGAATCAAAACCGAAATAGCCGAAATGACGACAGTTCGGGTCGTGGCACGGCCGACGCCCTCGGCGGTCGGAATAGCATTGTAGCCCTCCCAGACCGCGAACAGGCTTGCGACCACACCGAACACAAAACTTTTGAATATACCCTCGTAAATATCACTCGGTTCGAGAGTGGACTGAATTTGCGACCAGAACGCGCCGGCATCCACACCCAGCATGTTTACACCGACAATATGTGCACCAAATAAGCCGATTGTGCTGAACACAACGGCCAGCAACGGCATGGAAATGACGCCACCCAGGAATCGCGGTACTAAAACCCGCCGCAACGGGTCTATTGCCATCATTTCCATTGCAGCAAGCTGGTCGGTCGCTTTCATCAGGCCGATTTCGGAGGCGAGCGCGGTGCCGGCCCGGCCGGAAAACAACAACGCAGTGATAACCGGACCAAGTTCTTTCAATAACGAGAACGCCGCAAATGTTCCCACCGAATCCTCTGCATTGAATTTCACCAGGCTGCTATAGCCCTGCAGTCCGAGCACGCCACCAACAAACAGACCGCACACCATGATGATTACCAGCGATAATGTGCCGGTGTTGTAAACCTGCTTGACCACCAGGTTGAAGCGATGCACAAGAATGGAGGGAGAATTAATCAGCAGACGCAGAAAAAACAACTGAAACGCACCAAAGGTTCGAAAAAATTCGACCAGCGCATACCAGAGATCACGAATCATTACGTCCCTCGGAATCTCTTCCCAGTAACTGCTCGGTATAGTCCGGTGCCGCGTAGTGAAATGCGACGGGTCCTTCAGCCATGCCGTGCATAAACTGCCTGACCAGTTCGGAGCTGGTGTTGCTCAACTCATCGGGACTGCCGGATGCTGCTACCTTGCCGTCTGAAATCAGGAAGCTGCAATCAGCTACTGTCGCGATTTCCTGCACGTCGTGACTGACAAGTATGCTGGAAATACCCAGCGCGTCATTCATTTGCCTGACCAGACGCACGATTACGCCCATTGAAATCGGATCAAGCCCAACGAATGGCTCATCGTATATGAGTATTTCCGGGTCCATCACCATTGCTCGCGCCAATGCAACGCGTCGCGCCATGCCCCCGGATAACTGCGCGGGTTGCATATCCGCCGTACCACGCAGGCCAACCGCGTGCAACTTGGTCAGTACGATGTGGCGAATCAGCCGGTTCGGCAGGCGCGTATGTTCACGAAGTGGGAATGCGACATTTTCGAAGACACTAAGATCGGTCAGCAACGCGCCATTCTGAAACAGCATGCCAAAGCGGCGTCGCAGCCGGTACAGGTCTTTGTGATTCAGCTTTGCTATATCAATGCCGTTGACCAGGATTGTGCCGCGGTCCGGTATCAGCTGACGCGTGATCAGCCGCAACAAGGTGGTTTTGCCGGTACCACTCGGGCCCATGATCGCCGTAACCATACCGCGGCGGATCGAGATATTCAGGCCTTTGAATATCTGCAATTGTCCTCGCGAGTAATCGAGGTCACGAATCTCAATCACGTTGTCGGCCGCATCATCCATACGAGTGCCTTACTCAGCCCATCAATGAGCCTTAATTATTATTCACTCTGCCGGTACCCAAAGCGGTTCCAGCAACAGTCTTTTTCTATGCCGCTGATTCCATGGCAACTTCATAAGTGCCCAAGTGTGCCTGGCTGTTGAGCTTAGCGCGTTTGCACAGCGCTTGCTGACCGGCGCCGAAGTTTGCCTCCAAACCCCGCCATGCGGCTAGCGCCGGAGCCTGCAATGCACGCCCATAAGAGAACGACAATTCCCACGGCAAATCCCCCATCTGATTCATCAAACCAAGATGATGCGTCGCCTCCTCAGCATTCTGACCACCTGACAGGAATGCAATTCCAGCTACGTCGCTCGGCACATGTGCCTTGAGACAGCGTAGCGTTGCCTCGGCAACCTGCTCCGGGCCGACACGATCCGTCGCGTCGGTAGCGGAAATGACCATGTTCGGCTTGAGGATAATCCCGGATAGCGGCACGGCGTGTGCGGCCAACGCCTCGAATACACGCTCAAGTGCTGCCGAGGTTACTTCTTCACAGCGTTCGATGCTGTGGTTGCCATCCATGATCACTTCAGGCTCGACGATCGGCACTATATTGGCCTCCTGGCAGAGCGCTGCATACCTGGCAAGCGCGTGTGCATTGGCACGCAGGCAATATGCCGAAGGAATACCCTCGCCGATATTGATCACAGCACGCCACTTCGCGAACCTCGCACCCAGTTCGTAATATTCGCTGAGTCGCTCGCGCAAACCATCCAGGCCTTCAGTAACCGTTTCCCCGGGGAAACCGGCCAGCGCTTTCGCGCCCATGTCAACTTTGATACCGGCGATCATGCCCAGGTCGTTCAGGTACTTCGGGAACGGCACACCATCCGCTGTGCTCTGTCGCAATGTTTCGTCATACAGAATGACGCCGCCGATATAATCCGCGACACCCGCAGTCGTAAAGAGCATTTCGCGATAGCGACGCCGAGACTCCTCGGTCGACTCCGCATCGATTGAATCGAAGCGTTTTTTGATCGTCGGCGTACTCTCATCAGCTGCCAGAATTCCCTTCCCATTTGCCACCATTGCCAGCGCAACTGCATTTAACTCATTCAAATTCATGTGTTTTCTTCTCCGAATATGACTCATAACGCCAGTCTGGCTGGCGCTCAATACGACTGTGCCGCGAGCGATTTGCGACGGCGTAGCATAGCAAATTTAGCCGCCGGACAGTCGCTGGCACGACCTAATCTGCAGCCCGGGCGGTCGTTTGGCCATATTTCTGTATCTTTGTCTGGCCTCGCGGTTTAAATAGGACTAAAATGGTCCTCTTTAAATTGCAGGACGGTGAAGTAGCTTGTTACGCCTCAGCCGATTGACCGATTATGGGACCGTCGTCCTTGCCCACCTGGCGCATGACGGTCTTGTGCTTGCCAGCGCCAGTGAAGTCGCCGCAGCGACCGGTATTGGCCTGCCGACTGTCAGCAAACTGTTGAAATCACTAGGGAAAGCAGGGATTGTGACCGCGACACGCGGGTCCCACGGTGGCTACCAGTTAGCGCGTGACGCGCGAGAAATCAGTGCTGCGGACGTTATTGACGCACTCGAGGGGCCTGTTGCCATCACGGAATGCAGCGCTGATGACAGCAATTGCAATTTAGCCGCAGTGTGTGGTGTCGGCAACGCCTGGCAGCGCATTAATGTCGCCATACGCCGCGCCCTCGATGAAGTCAGCCTGGCGGACCTGTTACGCACCGGCAGCCCGGTGCCAGGCTTCAGGTTTGCCGGCCTCCCTATCAATGTAGAACCCAAGAGTTAACAACATGGTTACCGAATCGAAAGAGATTGAGTCTCTCGTCAATCGTCGTTATGAGCACGGCTTTGTCACGGACATCGAGAGCGACAGTTTGCCACCTGGCCTCGACGAGGGCATCGTACGGGCAATATCGAGCCGCAAGAAAGAGCCGCAGTTCATGCTTGACTGGCGCCTTAAGGCGTACCGGCACTGGTTGAGCTTGCAGGAACCCAAATGGGCACATGTGCGCTACACGCCAATGGATTACCAGGCGATTTCCTATTTCTCGGCGCCAAAGTCGGATGCGGACCGGCCGAAAAGCCTCGACGAGGTCGATCCAAAGCTACTGGAAACCTACGACAAGCTCGGCATACCACTGCATGAACGGGCCCGCCTGGCAGGGGTCGCCGTTGACGCGGTGTTTGACAGCGTCTCTGTGGCCACCACTTTCAAGGACAAACTGTACGAGGCCGGCGTCATTTTTTGCCCGTTTTCGGAAGCAGTCATCGAACATCCTGAACTGATTAAGAAATACCTGGGTTCTGTCGTTCCAATGCGTGACAATTTTTTCGCGGCCCTGAACTCCGCTGTATTCAGCGATGGCTCGTTCGTCTATATCCCCAAGGGTGTGCGTTGCCCAATGGAGTTGTCAACCTACTTCCGTATCAATGCCGCAAACACCGGTCAATTCGAGCGCACCCTGATTATTGCGGATGAAGGCAGTTACGTCAGCTATCTTGAAGGTTGTACCGCACCGATGCGGGATGAGAACCAGCTGCATGCCGCAGTGGTTGAGCTGATCGCGCTGAAAGACGCCGAGATCAAATATTCGACCGTACAGAACTGGTATCCCGGCGACGAAAACGGCAAAGGCGGTATTTACAATTTCGTCACCAAACGAGGTGACTGCCGCGGCGATCGTTCCAAGATATCCTGGACTCAGGTTGAAACCGGTTCCGCGATTACCTGGAAATATCCCAGCTGTATTCTGCGTGGCGATCATTCAGTCGGCGAATTTTATTCCGTCGCAGTCACCAACAATATGCAACAGGCCGATACCGGCACCAAAATGATTCATATTGGCAAAAATACCAGCAGCACGATTGTGTCAAAAGGAATTTCGGCCGGGCGTGCGCAAAATACGTATCGCGGCCTGGTCAAGATCATGCCACAGGCAACAGGTGCCAGAAATCACACTCAGTGCGACTCGTTGCTGATTGGCAAAGAATGCGGCGCGCACACATTTCCGTATATGGAAGTCAGAAACCCAACGGCGAAAGTGGAACATGAAGCAACCACCTCGAAAATCTCTGAAAATCAACTTTTTTACTGCCGCCAACGCGGCATTTCGGAAGAGGACGCGGTCAACATGATCGTCAACGGCTTCTGCAGAGAAGTATTCAAAGAACTGCCGATGGAGTTTGCAGTTGAGGCGCAGGCATTGCTCAACGTAAGCCTCGAAGGCGCAGTCGGATAATTAAACATGCTGAAAATCAAAAATCTGCAAGCCAGTGTCGGCGATATCAAAATCCTTAACGGACTGGACCTCGAAGTAAATGCCGGCGAAGTACACGCCATCATGGGGCCAAACGGTTCGGGCAAAAGCACCCTGGCACAAGTTATTGCCGGCAATGACAGCTACGTCGTTAATGGCGGCAGCGTGGAGTTCATGGGCAAGGACCTGCTGGAACTGGAACCTGAAGAGCGCGCTCGCGAAGGCATTTTTCTTGGCTTTCAGTACCCGGTCGAGATTCCCGGCGTTAACAACGCCTATCTGTTGAAGGCGGCAGTCAACGCGAAACGCAAGCACCAGGGCCTGGAAGAAATCGATGCATTTGAGTTCCTGAAAATGGCCCGGGAAAAAATGGCGATCCTCGATATGGATCCCAGTTTCCTGAAACGTGGCGTAAACGAGGGATTCTCCGGCGGCGAAAAAAAGCGCAATGAAATTCTGCAGATGGCGATGCTTGAACCGCGCCTGGCCATTCTCGATGAAACGGATTCCGGACTCGATATCGACGCAATGAAAGCGGTTTCCAAGGGCATTAATGCACTGCGAGATCCGCAGCGCGCAATCGTACTGGTCACCCACTACCAGCGCCTGCTCGATTATGTCGAACCGGATTTCGTCCATGTATTGTCAGCCGGAAAGATTGTTCGTTCCGGCGATAAATCGCTGGCATTACAGCTCGAGGAAAAGGGCTACGAATGGATTCGTGAGGCTGCACCGGCATGAACGCAACTTCCGTACGTAAGGACCTGCTCGAAGCAGTGGTGCAGGCTCTGCCGCCTGGCGAGTTGTCTGCAATCCGCAGTGCCGCATTGAGCAGGTTTTCCAGCAGTGGTTTTCCGACCACCAGGGATGAGGATTGGCGCTACACCAATCTGGCCAGGGCTGTGGACGTCACCAACGAATGGCTGGCAGGATTCGCGCAGCAATCGTCTAAAGACGAAAATGCGAGTGACAATACAGATGAGCAATTCGCAATAACGAGCCAGGTCGACGCGAACTGGTTAGTCATCAGAAATGGTGTGGTTGAGGGCGAATCATTTGCCCGAGTCGGTAACGCTTACGAACGCGGTATTGAAATTTCACGTCTGGTGGATGGCTTGCAGAGTGCTTCCATTGCGATGACAGACGGATTGTCTGCATTCAATGCAACGCTGCTCCAGGATGGTTTGCATATCAGGATAAGCAAGAATATTTCAGCGGACAAGCCACTTGGCATTTTGTTTGTAAGTGATATGAACAGCGGTTTATCGCAGGAACGCGTCATCATTGATGCCGGCGAAAACTCCCGGTTCAGCGTCATCTCCTGTTGCATATCGTCGGGTGCCGGAAAGGAATTCAGCAACTCGGTAATGCAAATCAGTCTGGCCGCAGGCGCCAGGCTTGACCTCGTGCAAATACAGCAACGCGATCCCACACACCTTGGAATCAGCAGGATCTCGGCACAATTGCAGCGCGATACTATTTTCAACCACAGCGCATTTGATTTCGGCAGCGCGCTGGCCCGGAACGACGTTGTGATAGATATTGTGGGCCCCGGCGCATCCGCAAATGTAAATGGCCTCTACCTCGCCACGGATGAACAGCACATAGACAACCACGTGCACGTAATTCATGGCGTAGGACCAGCAACCAGCTCGCAGGATTACCGGGGCATTTTGAGTGGTCGTTCGCGCTGCGTATTCAACGGCAAAGCTGTGGTTCTTGCAGGTGCCGATGGTACGGACGCCAATCAATCCAACCACAACCTGTTGTTGTCAGAAAAAGCCGAGATCGATACCAAGCCGGAACTGGAGATTTATGCGGACGACGTTAAGTGCGCGCATGGTGTGACGGTAGGACAACTTGACGAGGCGGCGCTTTTTTACATGCGTACGCGCGGACTGGCAGAAGATGATGCCAAGCGCTTACTGACCCGGGCTTTTGCATCCGGCATGCTCAGTGCGCTGACTATTGACGAGTGCCATGATTACATCAGCGACGCGATTGATCAGCGCCTTGATGAATTGATCAGCGAAGAAATTCGATGAGTAAACCAAGTAGCAAGATTTCCGTTCTAAACGATGCAGATGACATCAGCAACCGCCGCGCCGATTTTCCGGCGTTGCAGCAGCAGATCAATGACCACCCACTTGTCTACCTGGACAGCGCCGCATCATCACAACAACCAGCGATCGTAATCGATACCGTTGCTGATTATCAGCGTCACGACCATGCCAATGTCCATCGCGGCGTTCATACGCTAAGTCATCGTGCTACAGAAGCCTATGAAGGCACACGTGACGACATCGCATCGTTCATTAATGCCAATAATCGCCATGAGGTGATTTTCACCAGCGGCACAACTGAATCGATAAATCTTGTTGCCCAGAGTTTTTGTCGGCCAATGCTGGGCGCAGGAGACAAGATTCTGCTTACGCAATTGGAACACCACTCGAATATAGTGCCGTGGCAACTGGTTTGTGAACAAACAGCTGCGGAGTTGCTGATCGTACCAATTGATAATTCCGGCACGATCGACACAGATGAGCTCAGACAGCTGCTGCAAAGTGGCGTGAAAATGCTGGCGATTGCCCATGTCTCGAACGCGTTGGGCTCAATAGCCCCCGTTAAAGCCATCGTCGAGCAAGCGCACAGTCTTGGCATACCGGTTTTGCTGGACGGCGCGCAGGCGATGCCACACATGTCGGTTGATGTTCAGGACATCGGCTGTGACTTTTACGCATTTTCCGGCCACAAGATGTTTGGCCCGACCGGCACTGGCGTTCTATACGGCAGAGAAAGTCTTCTGGAAGCCATGCCGCCCTACCAGGGTGGCGGTGACATGATTCTCGAGGTGCGCTTCGACAAAACCGTGTACAACGACCTGCCCTACAAATTCGAAGCAGGCACACCCAACATATCCGGCATGATCGGCCTTGGCGCGGCAGTCCGGTACTTACAGGCGATAGGCATGGAAAACGTTGCCGCCCATGAAAAGAGGCTGTTGGACTACATGACCAGCCAATTGGCAGCGGTAGAAGGACTACGACTGATCGGCACGGCAGATAACAAAGCCAGCGTACAGTCTTTTCTTCTGGACGATATTCACCCGCATGACTTAGGCACGATCCTGGATCACCAGGGCGTTGCTATTCGAACCGGTCACCATTGCGCAATGCCGGTAATGGAATATTTTGGTATTCCCGGGACAGCGCGCGCATCTCTTGGCTTGTACAACAACGAAGACGACATTGATCGACTGGTTGCTGCGCTGGCTAAAGCCAAAACGTTGTTTTCCTGATGCAGGACCAGGATCAACTTCGCGAACTTTATCGAGATCTCATTCTCGAGCATGCCCGGAGTCCACGCCATTTCGGCAAACTGGCTGATGCAACGCATTGTGCGGAAGGCATCAACCCACTTTGTGGTGACAAGTTGAAAATTTATTTTCAGGTTGATGCAGACCAGAAAATTACGAACGCCAAGTTTGAGGGCTCAGGGTGCGCCATCTCGGTAGCATCGGCATCACTACTGACCGAGACTGTCATCGGTCTGACAACAGAAAATGCCGGCCTTTATTTCTCGGCGATTGTCGATTTGCTTGCCGACAAGCCTGTACAGAATAAGGCGAAAATTGACCTTGGTAAATTAATGGCGCTACGAGGTGTGCGGGAGTTTCCGACACGCGTCAAGTGTGCGACGCTCGCCTGGCATGCCTTCAATTGCGCCATTCGCCAAGACGCAACACCAGCGACAACGGAGTAGACAAACGCATGTTCGGACATACCAATGAACCCTTTTCTCTTGCGCGCGACGTCAACGCGGCAATCATCCCCGCAGGTGATTCGCTAACATTGCGCGAGGGCACGAGTGGTTTTATCACCCAGGCACTGGGCGGCAGTTTTACCGTCTATGTCGAGGGCAATCTGTTTCACATCTCCGGAGCGGACGCGGACGCGCTTGGCAAGGAGCCGGTTCCTGCCCCTGCCATTCCTGAAAACGCAACCAATGAGGAAATCGAGGGGGTAATCTGGACGCAACTCAAGACTTGTTACGATCCCGAGATACCGATCAACATCGTCGACCTGGGACTGATCTATCGTTGCGATGTTACCTCGCTCGCAGACGGTCAGCGCTCAGTCAGTATCGACATGACATTGACCGCGCCTGGTTGTGGCATGGGGCCAATGTTGCTGCAGGATGCACAAGAAAAAATTGCCGTAATACCGACAGTTGCCGACGTAAAGGTAGAACTGGTATTCGATCCGCCATGGAACCAGGGCATGATGTCAGATGAGGCGCGACTGCAGACAGGAATGATGTAATATCGCGGTGTGAAATTGCCGTTTAAGAACAAAGCCATACTGTACTGGCGGTCATCATGAAGGCCCTGACAATCCTGCGCCACGCAAAATCGAGCTGGAGCGATGCGAACATCGTTGACCATGACCGACCACTCAATGCCCGCGGCAAACGTGATGCACCGATCATGGCAGCGCGCATGGCACACGCAGGCATCCGCCCGTCCCTGATATTGAGTAGCTCAGCAAAAAGAGCATGGTCCACGGCAAAAATAGTTGCGCAGGAACTTTCCTATCCGCTGGAGTTTCTGCAGCGAGAGCGGGACCTCTATCACGCTGGTGTAGGCCGCTTGATCGACGTACTCGCCGAGCAGGATGATGGCTTCAACAACATACTGCTGGTCGGCCACAATCCGGGGCTGACTGATTTTGCCAACTACCTGGTAGCGGACCTGACTGACAATATCCCAACCTGCGGTTATGTTGCCGTCAAATTTGACACAGCTGACTGGAATTTAAAAAATGCGAATTCTGTGGAACTGATTACATACGACTATCCCAAACACCAGCCGGCATAGATCGTACGTCAACAATATTATTTCAGGCCCGGTTCACTGCAACTCGTCATGAATGTCGAAAAAACAGACGTCATTGCGAGCCCGAAGGGCGTGGCAACCTCCAACAGGTTATTGCAGCGTGCAACGGAGGCTTTACTATAGTATCGAGAGGTTGCCGCGCCCTTCGGGCTCGCAATGACGTCTGCTCTTTCGGCCTTATCTGCTGCAGGCTGGTCAGCACTCCGGCACGTTCACCGCCAGGCCACCCTCAGAGGTCTCCTTGTAGCGGGTCGACATGTCAAGACCGGTTTGGCGCATCGTGCTGATCACCTGATCCAGTGTCACCTTGTGTGTGCCGTCGCCCTGCATTGCCAGGCTTGCTGCGTTGATCGCTTTTACGGCACCCATTGCATTGCGTTCAATGCAGGGAATTTGTACGAGCCCGCCAACCGGATCACAGGTGAGACCAAGGTTGTGCTCCATACCAATCTCAGCTGCGTTTTCGAGCTGCGAATTGCTGCCGTTTTTGGCGGCCACCAGTCCGGCTGCAGCCATCGAGCAGGCAACCCCTACTTCGCCCTGGCAACCCATCTCCGCACCGGAGATGGATGCGTTGATCTTGTATAAAGTGCCTATGGCGCCTGCAACCAGCAGGAACCGTCTGATGCCCTCGTCACTGGCGTTCGCGACGAAACGAATATAGTAATGTAGCACTGCTGGAATAATGCCCGCAGCACCATTCGTCGGTGAAGTCACCACCCGACCGCCCGCGGCATTTTCTTCGTTCACCGCGATCGCATAAATGTTGACCCAATCCATTGCATCCAGGCTGGTTGGCTCTTTCCTGGCCAGCAATTTCCTGTGCAGTTTCGCAGCCCGTCGGGTCACCGCCAATTTTCCCGGCAGGACGCCATCCGTTCGCAAACCACGCTCGACACAAGCCTGCATTGCGGACCAGATGCTCATCAGGCGAACATTGATTTCAGCTGCCGAACGCCACTGTTGTTCGTTTAATTCAACCAACTCCGCAATCGTCAGGGAATCTTTATCAGCCATCGCCAAAAGCTCTGTGCCGCTGGTGAACGGATAAGGCGGCTCACCGCTCTGGTTGGCACGTTCAGGTTCGTCTCCGCGCGCTACGAAACCGCCGCCAAGTGAATAGTAATCTTCGCTAAGAACCACATTGCCGTCACCGTCACTAGCGATATATCGCATACCGTTGGTGTGTCGCGGCAGTTCTTCTGCGTAGTCGAAAATAAGATCGCTACCCGGTGAAAAGTCGATTTCACCAACACCTGACACGTGCAGGCGCTTGTCAGTA
>SMVA01113454.1_pt1 | contig 16922 bp, 17 predicted proteins | sample 2456451 | NCBI WGS metagenome assembly SMVA01 (sample SAMN11095933, study PRJNA526329) | marine sediment metagenome | biome: Marine sediment; feature: Surficial sediment; material: Deep marine sediment; isolation source: Hadal surficial sediment | place: Pacific Ocean | collected 2014-05 | depth...
ATAAATTTTGCAATTGCAAAAATATCTAATAATGAATCACACAGAGATGATGAGATATTAAAAATTAGTATTGATGCTGAAACATTAAAGCAAAAAGATATTAAAGTTACAAACAATCTTAATGATAAGATTGACGATAATATGCTTTTTAATAACAAATATGTTATTTTTGAACCCCAAGAAGATTTATCAAAACTTAACAAAGCTAATAATACTGAAAAATCCAAAAATATTGAGGTAGATGAAAAGAAAGTCCCAAATAAGGTAAATACCTCCAATATAATCAGTATTAGTAATATAAAGTCAAGAAATAGAGCTACCCCTGTATACAAAAAGGTTTACTACAAACCCAAAAAGAATAAAATAGCCGAGAAGAGGGGTCAGAAAAAATGGAGAATAAGGAAGTAATAAATATTAAAACTCTAAATTCTAAAAAATTTATATATTTAGTTCTTCTTTCTTTTCTTCCCCTCATAAATTCTATTTCATGTGCTCAAGCTAAATCCGGTTATTATAAGACTACTTCTAAAATTTCGCAGTTAAGTCAGAAATTTGTGAGATCAATCAGAGACCCTGGGGATCATTTAATTCTCTCACAACAAAAGACTGACTTGAATTACGGTTGCTCTAAATATAATCCATATAGACTTTTTGTAGAAAAATTGGAGATTGTCCCCTCGATTGTAACTAGAGGCGAAGAATTTAATCAAAGGGTACAGTTTGCTTTTTGTTCAGGTAAAAATGTAAACGGCAATATAAAAAGGATATTAAAATACAAAGGTAACATTATTTTTTCAGACTCTGATAGTTATACTTATAAACCCGGAACATGGGCTGTGGATGTTTTTATAGAAGTGCCTCCTGATGCGCAAAATGGGGAATACCATTTTGAAATTACACTGAGATATGGATATAAAACCAGTTTTAAGAAGCAAAGCTTTTTAGTTCAGTAATCATTATTATCCTACTAAAACAGGACAATAGTTTAAAGGGGAGATATTGCACTCCCCTTATCTAAGCCATTAATTATTCTACAGTTATTACCCATCCTGTAGCATTTCCGCTTATTTTACCCTTAATTTCAACATCTTTTCTATTAGATGTTTGCTGAAGTCTTTTTATGGCTTCTGGTGAACCCTGCACTGCATAAACATTGCCAACTTTTGATCGTGTATCGAGTATTACATGAGCGTGTGGGGCATAACCATCACATGGGGATGTTGCAATAACAGGTTTTACTGTACCACTTTTGTATTCCGGAAGAAGACATATGACATTTCCCTTTAATATATCATTCTCATTCATTCCTTCTTCACCCATTATCTTATCCCCAGAATCCATCATCTTCTCGCCTTCTTCCATCATTTTATCAGCTTTATCTATCATCTCATCAGCTGTAAATCCAGTATTGATAGATAAGACAAACAATAATGCTGGCAAAATACTTAAAACTGTTAGTTTGGTTAATCTATACATATATAACCTCCAAATGAATTTAATAAGAGATTAGAGAAGAGCTATATTTATATAGATGCAATTTATTTATTGCTATCCTGAATCTTTGCCCAGGTATCTCTTAAACTGATAGTTCTATTGAAAACAATTTTATTGTTTTCATATTCTACTGGGTCGATACAAAAATAGCCGAGTCTTTCAAATTGGTAATTACAATAAGGTCTTACTTCTCTTAGTGATGGCTCTAGTTTGCATGATTTTAGTGTTTTTAAAGAGTCTTGATTGAAATATTCTTTATAATCTTTTCCGTTTTTTACAGAATCGGGTTCAGAAACTGAAAAGAGTCTGTCATATAGCCTTACTTCAGATTCAATACAATGTTTTTGAGATACCCAGTGAATTGTTCCTTTTACTTTTCTACCGTCAGGAGATGAACCACCTTTAGTCCTGGGATCGTATGTGCAGTGAACTTCAGTAACTTGCCCAGTTGACTCGTCTTTTGTAAAACCTGTGCAGGTTACAAAATATGCATAACGAAGTCTTACTTCTTTTCCAGGAGAAAGCCTGAAATATTTTTTTGAAGATTGCTCTCTGAAATCATCTCTTTCTATATAAAGTATTTTTGAAAAAGGTACTTTTCTTGTACCCATACTCTCATCTTCAGGATTGTTGATAGCGTCGAGTTGTTCTTCTAAATCATCTGGATAGTTGTCTATTATTACTTTTAATGGATTTAAAACAGCCATTACCCTTAACGCTTTTTTGTTTAAGTCTATTCTTATGCAGTATTCTAAAAGAGAAATATCAATGAGACTGTTATTTTTTGATACTCCAATTTGATTACAAAAATTTATAATAGACTCGGGTGTGAATCCTCTCCTTCTGAGTCCTGAAATTGTTGGCATTCTCGGGTCGTCCCACCCAGATACATGATTATTTTTAACAAGCTCACTGAGTTTTCTTTTGCTCAGGATTGTAAAGCTGAGATTGAGCCTTGCAAATTCAATTTGCCTGGATACATGAATACCGAGTTCTTTAATAAACCAGTCATATAGTGGTCTGTGATCTTCAAATTCGAGTGTGCAAAGTGAATGAGTTACTCCTTCAAGTGAATCAGACTGACCGTGGGCAAAATCATAAGTTGGATATATATTAAATTTACTGGCTGTTCTGTGATGAGAGGTTTTTATAATTCTATAAATTACAGGGTCACGCATATTGATATTTGCCGATGACATATCAATTTTTGCTCTTAGTACATGTGAACCTTCATTAAATTGTCCATCTTTCATTTTTTCAAAAAGTTCAACATTTTCCTCTACCGATCGACTTCTATAAGGACTGTCTTTACCAGGTTCTTTTAATGTTCCCCTGTAATCTCTTATCTGTTCCATTGATAAACTGTCTACATAAGCCTTGCCTTCACTAATAAGTTTTATTGCAAATTCATATAATTTATCAAAATAATCTGAAGTAAAATAAAGGCGGTCTTGCCAATCAAAACCAAGCCATTTTACGTCTTCTTTAATAGATTCAACATATTCAGATTCTTCTTTTGCGGGATTAGTATCATCAAATCTTAAACTACATATACCGCCGTATTCTTTTGCAATGCCAAAATTGAGACAGATTGATTTTGCATGACCTATATGGAGATAACCGTTTGGCTCCGGAGGAAATCTCGTTACAATCTTTCCACCGTGTTTATTGTCTTTTATGTCCTCGTCTATTATCTCCCTTATAAAATTGTGGCTGCTATTTTCAGAGTTCATTAATTACTCCATTAATAATAAAAAGTAGATTGACTGTGAATAAATATAAAGAGGAAGTAGATTTTATTCTAATAATTTTGTTTTAACAACTATTTCTGAATGTAGAGTTCTGTGAACCGGACATCTATCTGCTATTTCTAATAGTCTATTTCTTTGATCTTTATCCAAATCACCCAGAAGTTCAATTTCCCTTTCTATATAATCGATCTTGCCGATTTCAGTTTCACATTCTTCACAATCTTTAGCATATATTTTTTGGTGATTCAGAATAACTTTTGCCGAATCTAAATTCCAACCTTTTCTATTTGCATACATTTTCAATGTCATTGTTGTACAAGAGCCTAGAGAAGCTAATAGATAATCATAGGGGTTAGGTCCAAGATCGGTACCCCCAACTGATTTTGGTTCATCTGCTACAATATGGTGTCGTCCTACAAAAATGTTTGTTTTTAAATTGTTATTTGCAGTTTGAACTACTACTTTATTATCTTTTGATAAAATTTCTTCTTTTTCATTATTTATATCGATATATTTAGAGGCCCATTCTGAAATTAATTTCCCTACATAAATTGAATCAGACTGTTCTGATAGTAAGTGATCGGCATTATCGAGGGATATAAAGCTTTTAGGGTGTTTTGCTTTCAGGAAAATATCAGAGGCGCTATCGATTGAGACAACATTATCAAAGGGAGAATGCATTACTAAAAGTGCCTTATTTAAAGAACTTAAATCATCGTTAATGTCAGAATTTTTAAGATCATCCAGGAACTGTTTTTTTATTTTGAAAGTTTTATTTCCTAACTTTATTGAATAATCCATTTGTTTGTCGGTTTCTCCGCTATTTGTAATTATCTTTTCAACATGCGAAGGCTTGAAGGGCGAACCTATAGTAACAATGGCTTTTAAATCTTTTAATGATTTAGCAGCTTTGATGACAGCGGTACCACCGAGCGAATGGCCAATTAATATTTTTGGGGACTCATAGTGGTCTACAAGATAATTTGAAGCATCTACTATGTCGTCAACGTTGGATGAAAAGTTTGTATCTTCAAATTGTCCTTCGCTGTCGCCTATTCCTGTGAAATCAAATCTTAATACCGCTATTCCTTTATGTGCCAATGAATGGCTTATATGATAAGCAGCTTTTATGTTTTTTGAGCAGCTGAAGCAGTGTGCAAATAAAGCATAAGTTTTTGGCTTTCCAGTTGGCAAATCTAATCTTGCCGATAACTCCATATTGTTTCTATTCTTAAATGTAAGATTTAATGTTTCCATTCTATCAGTCCTTTAAATTATTTTTATTGCTTCTACGTTGAGGCTATAATTTAATCTAGGTTATTATAATCAGAATATAACTATGTATGAAAAGAAAATTAAACCAATAGTAGTAATAAGTAACTGCCTTGAATTTAAAGCTTGCAGATATAATGGCAAATTAATCACTAATAGTTTTGTTAAGACTCTACAACCTTTTGTAATCTATAAACCCATATGCCCAGAAATAGAAATAGGGCTGGGAGTACCAAGGGACCCGATAAAAATTGTAACTAAAAATAATAAGCAAAATCTGGTACAGCCATCAACAGGAAACGATTATACATTTGTTATGAATGATTTTGCCATAAAATTTAATGATTCACTTACAGAAGTCGACGGATTTATTTTAAAGAGCAGTTCGCCGTCATGTGGAATTAAAGATGTGAATTTATACGATAAGCTTGATAAGGGACATCTGATAGGAAAGACAACGGGACTGTTTGCTAAAGAAGTATTAAAGAAGTTTGAGGGTTTAGCTATTGAAGACGAAGCACGACTTGCAAATCATAGAATAAGAGAACATTTTCTAACTAAATTATTTTTATTAGCAAGTTTTCGCCATTTAAAGAAAAAACAAAGTATTGCAGGTCTTATCAAATTTCATTCTGTTAATAAGTTTATTCTTATGTCACACAATCAATCAAAAACGAGAGAGCTAGGAAATATAATTGGCAGTTATAATAACAATAATCTGGAGGATATATTTAATAACTATGAAGAGAAATTAAAAATTGCCCTTAAAAGTGTTGCAAGAAAAGGTTCGAATATTAATATGCTTATGCATGCTTTCGGTTATTTGTCTAAGAATCTGAATTCCAAGGAGAAAGCATTATTTTTAGAAAATCTCGATAAATATAGAAATAATGAAATAGCAATTACCAGTATACTAATGCTGCTTAAATCATGGGTTTTAAAATATGAACACAACTATTTAATGGAGCAAACCTTTTTCAGTCCATATCCGGTGGAATTAATGAATATTTGAGATTCTAATAAAGGGAGCGAAAGTTGATATACATTTTTTCAAAACACACTTGTAACCAATTTATATTATTATTGTTTAAAATACATATTCTGGTAAAATTCCGAGTCAATTATGAGAAAGAGAATAATGGTTGCTATGAGCGGCGGGGTCGATAGCGCTACAACCGCTGCTTTATTAAAAGAAGAAGGGCATGAAGTGATAGGAGTTACTATGCAGCTCTGGGATTACGGGGATGCAGAAGGGGGGTGCTGTTCTGTTGATGAAGTAAGAGATGCCAGAAGGGTAGCAGACCAAATCGGAATTCCTCATTATGTTGTAAACTATATGGATAAGTTTAAGGAGTTTATAGTCGAAGATTTTATAAATAAATATATGGATGGAAAAACACCTAGTCCCTGTGTTTTGTGTAACGAATATATGAAGTTTGAGTTTCTAATGAAAAGATCGCTTGAATTAGATGCTGATTTTTTGGCCACTGGTCATTATGCAAGAGTCGTATTGGATAAAGATAGTGGAAATTACTATCTGCAAAAAGCACTAGACAGCAACAAAGACCAGTCTTATTTTCTATTCACCCTTAAACAAAAAGAGTTATCAAGAGTAATGTTTCCGTTAGGGGACAAAACAAAACAAGAAGTTCGCAAGTTAGCACAAACCTTTAATTTAAAAGTAGCAAATAAGCCGGATAGTCAGGGTATTTGCTTTATTACTGGTAACAGCTACAAAGATTTTTTAAAGGATCATACTGCTGCCTCTAATACAGCTGGAGAAATAGTAGATACTGATGGCAATATAGTTGGAAACCACGATGGTATTTTTTCTTATACAATAGGGCAGAGGAGAGGGCTTGGCATAGCAAAAGGAAAGCCGCAGTATGTTGTCAGAATTGATCCAAAGAGCAACCGGATTGTGGTAGGCAGTGAAGAAGATATTTATAGTAAATCTCTTTTTGTTAATAATTTGAGCTGGGTAAATAACATCTCAGATAAAGAGATGAAAATAAGTGCCAAGATCAGATACCGTCACAAAGAAAATGAAGCCAGTTTAGTTTTAAAAAATGAAAATGAAGCTGTTGTTACTTTTACTGAACCTCAAAGAGCCATTACTCCTGGACAAGCCATAGTATTTTATAAAGAAAGTGAAGTACTTGGTGGGGGCTGGATAAGTGAGGTGCTTCACTGATGAAGAGTATCTCATTTGTTACGCTTGGCTGTAAGGTTAATCAGTATGATACTGCTGTACTTATTAACAAGCTTCCCAAGAGTAAATATACCACCGTCCCTTTTCCTGGGAAAGCCGACATATATGTTATAGACACATGCACGGTTACCCATAAGGCAGATGCAGAGGCACGGCAATACATAAACAGGGCAAAGAGGATTAATCCAAACGGAGTTGTTGTAGTAACAGGTTGTTATGCACAGGTGTCTGCTGAGGAAATCAGCAATTTAAAGGGTGTAGACTATGTGGTAGGAAATTCAGATAAATTTACTTCACTTATGAAAATACTCAGACAGGGCTCACTGCAAAAAGAACCAAAAGTTTTTATTAATGATATATTTAAAGAAAAAAAGAGGAAATTTGAATCGCCTGAAATTGAATTTTTCCCAGGGAGAACAAGAGCATTTCTAAAAGTACAGGATGGGTGCAATTATGCATGTACTTTTTGTATTATTCCTTATGCAAGAGGCAGATCACGAAGCTTAGGAATAGATGATGTGATAAAACGTATAAGAGTATTAAGACAGTCAGGTTATAAAGAAACAGTGCTTACCGGAATTCATTTGGCAAGTTATGGAAGGGATATCGGTTCGAATTTGATTGAACTTTTAAGTAGAATAGAAGATGAAAAAATACTGAGCAGAATAAGACTAAGCTCTTTAGATCCTGCTGATATTAATCAGGAATTTATAAATTTTGTCTCTAATTCCCAAACGATTTGTCCAAGCTTTCATATATCCCTGCAAAGCGGTGATGAGCAAGTCTTAAAAAATATGAGAAGAAGATATAAACCGAAACAGTTTTTAGATATTACATATCAAATTAGACAAGCAATGCCGGACAGCAGCATAGGTACTGACATAATGGTTGGATTTCCAGGTGAGACAGAAGTAGAATTTAATAATTCATATAATTTATTAGATGAGTCGGAGCTCACATATTTTCACGTATTTCCATATTCTAAAAGAAAAGGTACCAAAGCTGCAATTATGGATAATCAAATAGACCCTGGTGTAATTAAACAGAGAAGTAAAATAATCCGTGATTTAGGAATGAAGAAAAAAATAGAGTTTAATAAAAAATTTGTAGGTAAAGAGTTGGAAGTGTTGGTAGAAAATAACTCAAAAGGAACTTCCAGAAACTACATTTCGGTTAAACTACATAAAGATGATTATAGTAAGGGTGAATTGATAGATGTTGTTATATCGGATTTAGAAGATGACATGGTTATTGCAACCAAATATATTCACTGATTCATTATTTAATAAAACATTTGTAATGAAATTTAAATATTTACTATTTCTATTTTACATCTTTTTAATTGGTATAGTTTTTCCTCCCACTGAAATAAACGCAACAAACCCCGATAATGAATTGAAAATGTGGATGCTTTCAGATATTCAGCCCAGAAAACAATCAGAAAGAAAAGATTTTGAACGAGCAATAAAAGATATTAATAAAAACGTGAAAGACATCGATTTTGCAATAGTTGCAGGAGATATTGTGGATAGAACAACTAATAGCAGTTTTGATTGGTATATAGATACAAGAAATAAATCTTATATAAAAAAGTGGTACGAAATAGCGGGAAATCATGACCTTAAACCCGATGAGGGATTACTATTTAAAGAAAAACTGAATGAAAATCTGAATTATTCTATAATAAGGAATAATTTGCTGATTATTTTAATGTCTGATGAAAAAAGGAGTTCTGCTACGGATATTTCTGATGATACATTTAAGTGGTGGAAAGAGCTGGTAGTACAAAACCAGGATAAAATAATTATAGTGGTTACTCATGCCCCGCTTAACGGAAGCGGGATAACCTTTTCATCTTTTGAGAGAAGGCATATAATAGATTCAAAGAGGTTTAGAAAAGTTTTAAATAAATACGGGGTAGATCTTTGGATATCGGGACACCTCCATATTCCTCATTCGATCAAAAATAATTTAACAAACAGACCTGAATATAAAAATACTGTTTTTTTAAATATATCGTCAGTTCGTACTGAACTGCTCGGGTTTAAAGATTCTGAATCATTTATTATAAGTCTTAAATGTGGAAGTAATATATTAGATATGAAATCCAGAAATCATACTAAGGCTAAATACAATAGTAATCAAATATATAATTACAGACTAGGTAAAAACTATCTATGCTAATTAAATTGTGTAAAATAAAATAATTAAGAAACTTTGAGTCTTAATTTAATATCGTACATCTAACTTAATTAGTATAAGAATTTAATGATAGATTTGAAGGAGAGAATATCAATAATATGCTTTGTAAAGATGTAGTCGAAAACATTATGGACTATATTGATTCAGAACTTGATTATAATACGTTAGAAGCTCTGGAAGGCCATCTTGGAGAATGCCCTGAATGTAAATCATTTGCTAATACTTATAAACGCATGCTTGAACTGTCAGGAAAACTTAAGGACAAGACTTTTGTAACACCCGAAATCAGGTACAGGCTTAAAGAATTTTTAAAGACACAACTTAACAATTAAAGATCATATTTCTTTAAATCATTTTCTATGTCACTAAATTCAGAATCATTAATCCCATCCCTAATTACTTTGTTTTTATTTTGAAGTTTAGATTTATAAACAAAATTACCTAAAATTAATCCAAAAAGTATTATTCCTAAAGTAGGAAGTAACCATATTAATAGATTAAAACCCCTTACAGGTGGGCTTGATAAAACTATCTCTCCGTATCGGTTTACAAAGTATTGCAATATCTCATCCTTCGTCTTACCTTGCTCTAGTTGTTTTCTTATAGCTGTTCTCATGTCTTTTGCCAGCTGTGCATTTGATTCAGCCACTGATTGACCACTGCAAACCGGACACATTAGATGTAAAGAAATCTCTCTCACTTGTACGTCAATTGATTCAGAAAAAGAATTAACTGAATTGGAAGCTAAATAGAAAGAAACTGCAAGGCATGATATAACTGAGATGTATTTAATTTTAATAATAAATTTAACCATTGGAAGATTTAGTTTTATTTATATAATAGTCTATTATTTCTTCAGAAAGAGGGCCAACATATTTATCTATAATAATCCCTTTTTCATTTACAAAAAAAGTTTCAGGCACCCCGGCAACCCCTAAATCAACTGCTATACTGCCATCTGAATCTACGCCATTTAGATAATTGCTCTTATAAGTTTGTAGATATCGTTTTGCATGGTTTTTATCATCTAAAATATTTATACCTAAGAACACAACTTGTTTATCTTTGTGTTTCAACCACGAGGCTTCTAAAGCAGGAAATTCTTCCTTGCAGGGGCTACACCAGGAAGCCCAAAAATTTATTAGGATAACTTTTCCCTTTAGATTGCTGATACTTAGTTTGTTACCGTTAAAAAGTTGAATTTCATAATCGGGGAACTGTTTGCCAATTAGAGGAGAAACTGGATTGTTATTATTCTTTTTTCCTATAATTGATAATCCTAGTATACCAATAAAAAATGCAATTAATAAAAATGTTGAAATCTGAAGCACTCTTGGAATAATATTCATTTTTTATTTAATTAAGTATCCACTACATATATAATATTTAAATAGTCTTCTTTATATACTAATCATTTTTATTAATTATTCATTATTAATTTATACAATTACAATAACTAGCATTAATATATTTAATAAAAATATCAATTTATTATCAATATACAATGAATAAAATAATATTTGTATCAAATAGGCTTCCTGTAACCATTAATAGAAAGAACGCTCACATGGAGGTTAAAGCCAGTTCTGGAGGGTTAGTCACAGCCCTTAGCTCATTTGAAAAAATGGCTAAGAAAGTATGGATAGGGTGGCCCGGAGTAATTGACAGGAGAAACAAAGCTGAGGCTGAAGAAATAAAGGAATTATTACATGAATACGATTATAAACCTATTTTTCTTAATAGAAAACAGATTAAAGAGTATTATGATGGGTTTTGCAATGAGACTATTTGGCCTTTGTTTCATTATTTTGTTCAATATGGTATTTATGAAAAGAGATTCTGGGATACGTATAAAACTGTAAACCAGAAGTTTTGCGAAGCAGTCTTAAAAGAAGCTGAACCGGATTCTATTATCTGGATTCATGATTATCACCTCATGCTTCTTCCCAATATGATTAGACAGAGAATGCCGGATGTAAAAATTGGTTTTTTCCTGCATATACCTTTTCCTTCCTCAGAGATTTTCAGGTTAATTCCATGGTGCAAAGAGATTATCGACGGACTTCTTGGGGCAGATTTAGTAGGATTTCACACCTTTGATTATGTAAGGCATTTTGCAGAGAGTGTAAGAAGAATACTTGGAATTGAACATACGCTTGGCCAGTTTACGCTTGGGAGCAGAGCTGTTCGCGTAGATACATTTCCTATGGGAATTGATTTTCAAAAGTTTTCTAAGGCACCTCTAGAAGCTGTAGTGAAAAATAAAATTACTGAACTTAAGCGCGAAATTGGTGGTGATTATAAAATAATACTCTCAATTGACAGGCTGGATTATACAAAAGGTATACCTAATAGACTGAATGCAATAGAACATTTTCTGGATAAAAACCCTAAATATAAGCAAAAGGTCATTTTTATTGTAGTTGCAGTACCGTCTAGAACACAAGTAGAGCATTATAAAATATTGAAGGAAAAAGTTGAATATTTAACCGGTAAAATTAACGGTAAACACGGGTCTATTGGATGGACACCAATTTGGTATTTATATAGATCTTTTGAGTTTCATGATCTAATAGCCCTATATTCAATTGCAGACATCTTATTTATTACTCCAATAAGAGATGGAATGAATCTGGTTGCTAAGGAGTATGTAGCAGTTAAGAATGATGGCAATGGGGTACTGATCCTGGGTGAGATGGCTGGTACTGCCAAAGAACTTGGAGAAGCAATAATAATAAACCCTAATGACATTGAGAAAACTGCCAATGCATTAAAAAAAGCTTTGGAAATGCATATAAATGACAAAGTCGCAAGAATGAGATCTATGCAAAAAAGGCTTAAAAGATATGACATTAAAAAATGGACTAATGATTTTATGGATAGACTTGGTCAAATTAAGGATGTTCAAAAGCATATAAAATCAAAAGTACTTTCTGTACAAGGTAAAAATAATCTAATAAAAGATTATTCGAAAGCCTCGAAAAGACTATTTCTTTTAGACTATGACGGTACCTTAATGCCCTTTAATGAAAATCCGGCAAATGTTAAACCTGACAAAGAAGTTACTGAAATACTTAGAAATCTGAATAAAGATAATAGAAATACTACTATAATTGTTAGCGGCAGGGACAAGGAGACGCTGGAGTCATGGCTTGGACACTTAAGTCACGGTATGGTGGCTGAACATGGAGTTTGGATTAAGAATGGTAGCTGGAAGACTATTGAAAAACTAGATAACATTTGGAAAGATGAAATACGATCAATCTTAGAGATTTTTGTAGACAGAACACCTGGATCATTTTTAGAAGAAAAGGAATTTTCTTTGGTATGGCATTACCGCAAGGTAGATCCTTCATTAGCTAGTGTCAGGGTAGGGGAGCTGAAATACATTCTAATACATGCAACTGCTAATTTAAACCTTGGGGTTCTTGAAGGAAATAAGGTAGTGGAGATAAAAAACACAGGCATTAATAAGGGAAGAGCGGTTAGGCATTGGTTGGACAATGAGGATTGGGATTTTATATTGTCGGTTGGGGATGACTGGACTGACGAGGATGTATTTGAGGAATTACCAAAGAGTGCTTATTCAATAAAAATTGGTTTTGGAGCATCTAAGGCTTTATATAAATTAGATTCATATAAAGAAGCAAGAGAACTACTGAAAAGGATAAGTTTATATAGTTATTAGTTGAAAATATTTTTTGCTGACCAAATACTAATACTCTAAGTAGAAACGATAATAAAATTAATGTAGTATATAAAAAAAAGTTTATGATGAGTAATCTATTTTGCAGGAAGAAAGTTTAAAAATATATAAGTCTTTATCTCGGTTCCCTTTTCCTAACAGTTATTTAGGAAAAATAATGCTTGTTACTTCTTTTGGAATTCAGGTACCTCTTATTATTTTAATAGTCTATTCAGTATATTCAAACCCTCAAGGCTACGAATCCACTGTGAAAATACTTGTATCTACAGTAGTAGCATCAGTATTGGGCACAGCTTTTACGCTATATGTATTGTATTACTTATTAGCGCCTGTATCTTTGGCTTCTCGAAAATTAAGGGAATATATTACAGATAAAAAAATCCCTGATCTGCCAACTTTTTATAAAGATGGGGCAGGACAGCTAATGTCTGACGTTCAGTACACTGTTTCTCATCTCGATAAATTAATCCGATCTTTAGAAAAGACTTCTAGTACAGATTACCTAACAGGCATCTCCAACAGGTTTGCTGCAGAAACAAGGTTAAAGGGAGACATTGCAAGGTCATCAAGGAATGAGCATAAGATGACCCTTGTTCTTTTAGATATTGATGATTTTAAAAAGATTAATGATAAATATGGTCATGATATTGGAGACTTTTGCTTAAAACATGTTGTGAATATTATTAAGAGTAATATCAGAGAGAGTGATTGGATAGCAAGATGGGGCGGTGATGAAATTATGTTAATGCTGTTTGATTCGGACGAGATGTATGCTTCAAATGTACTAGAAAGGATATCTGTTAGTCTTGAAGAAAATTCCATTCCAAATTCCCTAGGTTATATAAAGATAACCATAAGTGTAGGAGTTACGCAATTTGAAAGTGAGTATGATTTTGAGAAATATTTCAAAAAAGTTGACACTTCACTCCTTGAAGCAAAAAGGAGGGGTAAGGGTCAAATAGTATACTCATCTAAATTGGGCAAAGGTAACATAGTTTGATAATATGTGTTTCTAATATCTAGAGTTCTTAAGCTTCTGTTCAACTTTTTGTTCAAGCTCTAACTTGTATTTGGAGAGGTCAAAATCAGATTTAGCAACACCTGTCTTTACGGCAGCTTCAGCTACAGCGTATGATTCATAAAGTAACACTCTAGGATCAAAAGGCTTTGGAACAATATAATTAGGGCCAAACTCAAAATGTGATTTTCCGTATGCTTTTGCTACATTTTCATCAGCTCCTTCTTTTGCAAGTTTTGCAAGAGCATGAGCCGCGGCTACCTTCATTTCTTCGTTTATAGTTTTTGCCCTAACATCAAGTGCCCCTCTGAATATAAAAGGAAATCCTAGTACATTATTTACCTGGTTAGGATAATCTGATCTGCCAGTTGCTATGATGATATCTTTCCTTGCGTCTATGGCATCTTCATAAGTAATCTCAGGATCAGGATTTGCCATGGCAAAAATAATGGGGTTATCAGCCATGGATCTAACCATTTCCTTACTAACTCTACCGCCTACGGATAAACCCACAAAAACATCGGCTCCTTTCATTGCATCTTCAAGAGTGCGCAGGTTTGTATCAATCATAAAGCGTTCCTTCTGAGCATTAATTCCCTCTTCTCGTCCTTTATATATAACACCTCTGCTATCACACAGAATCATGTTGTCTCTTTTTGCGCCAATCTGTATGAAAAACTCACCGCATGCAATTGCAGAAGCGCCTGCGCCATTTATTGTAATTCTTATTTCTGATAAATCCTTGTTGCGAATCTCACAAGCATTAATAAGACCTGCGCCCGATATGATTGCAGTACCATGTTGATCATCATGAAAAACAGGGATGTTCATTATTTTTTTAAGTTCTTGTTCGATGTAAAAACATTGGGGGGCTTTTATATCTTCAAGGTTGATACCACCAAATGTTGGCTCGAGCATTTTTACTGTTTTAATTAATTCATCGGGATCTTCAGTGTTAAGTTCAATATCAAAAGCGTCAATTCCGGCAAATTTTTTAAATAAAACGCTTTTTCCTTCCATCACAGGTTTTCCTGCCAGTGCTCCGATGTTACCAAGACCCAAAACCGCGGTTCCATTGCTTATCACTGCAACTAAATTACCTCTATTGGTATATTCATAAACAAGTTCTGGTGACTTCTCTATTTCTCTGCAAGGCTCTGCAACACCGGGAGAATAAGCAAGTGATAAGTCCCACTGGGTATCGCAAGGCTTGGTAGCATTGATTTCTATTTTGCCTTTGGGGCTAGAGCTATGATACAGCAATGCCGCTTCCCTCATTTTATTCATTTTACAAATTCCTTAATATATTACGAATCAATAATACTATATTGAAGTAAAAGCTATATTGTTACATGATTAATAGAGGAGTTTCAATTAATTATTTAAAAAATCTTTTGTGTTTATTCAATTAATATCTAGAAGGATGAAATATGATAGAATGAAATTATTAAGGATATTTAGGTAAATAAGTTTAAGTGATTAATTAAATGTTGATTGCTAAGTTAAAATTTAAAATGATTTCCAAAAATCAAGGCCCAAAGAATCAAGTACTTTTTGACCATAAATATTTAAGTAAAATAGTGTATTGGTTACCATTAGAATACCTATCAACATCAATGTGCCTCCGGTAATGTATTTATATATTCCATAGTGTCTTTTTATCCAAGAAAAAGCCGATAAGGCTTTTGTAAGCACTAAACCTGTAAGTATAAAAGGCAAACCCAGTCCCAAAGAGTATATAAATAATAAGAATGCTCCCTCAAAAGCGCCTTCAGCTGTGCTTGCATAAAGTAGTATAGAAGCTAGTATTGGCCCAACGCATGGTGTCCAGCCAAATCCAAATGCAATGCCTAGCAAAAATGGTCCTAAGTAGCTTGGATTATCTGAACTTACCTGGAATCGCATATCTCTGTAGAGTTGTGGTATTTTTATTATTTCTAGAACAAATAATGAAAATATAATTATGACAGCGCCTGATATTTTGAGTAGTAAAAATTTGTTTTGCTGAAGAAAACCACCCAGAAATGTTGCTGAAGCACCTAGAGTAACAAAAAGGAAGGAAAAACCTAAAACAAAAAACAGGCTTGGTACAAGCACTCTTTTTAATGTTTTAGATCTATTGCTTTCAGATAGTTCGTCAAAAGAAAGTTTTGTAACAAGGGATATATAACCGGGAACGAGTGGTAGTACACAGGGTGAAATGAATGAGACAACACCAGCTGCAAAAGCAAATAACCAACTAATCTGTACTTCAGTGCCTGTCAATTAAGTATTTCCTCTAAATATTTCTTAAATAGTGCTTCACCACTATCCCCTAAAAAAGGGCCATAGTTTTGCTTAACTATATTCCCATTCTTATCGATAAAAAAAGTGGCTGGAAGTGCTATTACGCCATACTTGTTAGATACTTTGCCAGAACTATCACTTAAATTAAGATAATCTATATTAAACGAATTAAGAAATTCTTTTGCGCTAGACGAATCATCCAATACATCAATTCCTATAAAGATTAATCCATCATCTTTATGCTCTGCCCAGGTCTTTTGTAAAAACGGCATTTCTTCTTTGCAAGGAGCACACCATGAAGACCAAAAGTTGATAATAATAGGTTTGTCTTTAAAGTCGCTAAGTTTTATATTAGAAGAATTATCCAACTTTGGCAGAGAAAAATCGTAGGCTTGCTTTAAATTTTCGTTTTCGGCTGATGTATTAGAATCTCGGTCACACGAAAATACAAAAAATATTGCGATCAATAGAAAAATATTGATAATTTTAGTCATTTTTTTATAATTTTTGATAATACTTTATGATATGTATTATTTATTAGATGGCAAGAGAATGAAATAGGAAGCATGATCTTTATGCTTCCTATAATTACTTCTTTAGGCACAATAGCTTTCATACCATTTTTTTTCAAAAACCATAACTTTAACTGTAACAACTTGTTCTGTATGATCCATGAGAAGTGCATTAGGGTTAGGCATTGGAGAGTCTTCTAGTACCTGGTAAAGTATGCCGTTAGTTTCGTCTAAAATGCCAAAAGCCTGCCCAGCTTTAGCACATTTTTGAGCGCATTGCTTATGAGCGGCACCCTTTAGATCCATTGCAATGTAACATGCAGGATCTACTACTCTTCCAGTTGCCGTACTATCTGTACCATGCATATTCATACTGTCTTGCCATGCTATAGCCTGGGACGATATAAATATCATTGCTCCCATTGCTAGTGCACCTAATATACTTAAATATCTCATCAATATTTACTTC
>SMVA01428760.1_pt1 | contig 16904 bp, 18 predicted proteins | sample 2456451 | NCBI WGS metagenome assembly SMVA01 (sample SAMN11095933, study PRJNA526329) | marine sediment metagenome | biome: Marine sediment; feature: Surficial sediment; material: Deep marine sediment; isolation source: Hadal surficial sediment | place: Pacific Ocean | collected 2014-05 | depth...
CTCTGAAAGATCGAACTCGAAGTTGGACCTGATTTTTCTTGCTTAGAAGACAATGAAGTTCACTCCTAATAATATATACTCTATGTATATACAATACTATTTACTTAATGTTTAGCTACACTTAGAATAGCCGCAGGATACACAGGTATCGCAGCCTTCCTGCTTGATGAGCGTTGGGGCGCTACATTTTGGGCAGAATCGCATGCCGGGGACTGGCGCGCCTTCACCAACGACCATTTTTTGCTCTTGTTCCTGCATGGGGCTGTCGACGTCGATGATAAAGCCGATTTCGATCATGTGTTGTTCGATCACTTCGCCGATGGCGGCCAGGATCGAGGGTATATAGCGGCCCTTGACCCATTGCCCACCCCTGGGGTCGAACACAGCTTTTAGCTCTTCGACCACAAAGGACACATCGCCACCGCGGCGGAATACGGCCGATATCATCCGCGTCAGGGCCACCGTCCAGGCGTAATGCTCCATATTCTTGGAATTGATGAATATCTCGAACGGTCGACGACGGCCATCCTGTACCAGATCATTCAGCGTGATGTAAAACGCGTGGTCATTTTCCGGCCATTTGATCTTGTAGGTCTTGCCGGGGATACTATCGGGTCGATCCAGCGGCCTGGTCATATAAACCACCCCACCGGTGTCAAATTCATCGGCCGGGCGCGGCATTGGGTCCTCGAGCGGCAGCGGTGGCTCAACCGCATTCACTTCGGGCTCGGCCACCAGCACGGCGCCCGTAACATCGTTCGGGCGATAGGTTGTGCAGCCTTTGCAGCCCTGATCATAGGCCGACAGATAGACCTCCTTGAAGGCCTCGAAGTTGATGTCTTCGGGACAATTGATAGTCTTGGAGATCGAACTGTCGATATATTTTTGGGCCGCTGCCTGCATGCGAACATGGTCCTGCGGGTCCAGATTTTGCGCGGTGACAAAATAATCGGGCAGTTGCGCATTGTCGCCGAACAGGCTGCGATACTGGCGATAAGCGTGGTCGCTGACAGTTTCTTCGCGCTTTTCGCCGTCGGGCATCAACACCTTGCGGGTATAGGTAAGGCTGAAGACGGGCTCGAGTCCCGAGGACACATTGTCCGCAAATAGCGAGATCGTGCCCGTGGGCGCAATCGACGTCAGCAGTGCATTGCGGATGCCATGCTTGCGGATCGCCGCCTGCACATCGGCGTCCAGGGCGCTGATCGTTTCGCCAGCCAGATAGGGTGCTTCGTCATAGAGCGGAAACGCGCCTTTTTCGGCGGCCAGCTCTGTTGATGCCAGATAGGCAGCGCGTTGAATCGCGGCCATCCACTGTTCGGTTTGCGCGACCGCCTTGGCCGAGCCATAGCGCGCTTTGCACATAATCAGCGCATCGGCCAGGCCGGTAACCCCCAACCCAATGCGGCGCTTGGCCTTGGCTTCCTGGGCCTGGGCCTCAAGCGGGAATTGCGAAACATCGACAACATTATCCATCATGCGAATAGCGATTTTGACCAGATCGTCCAACGCCTCGGCATCGATGGCCGCATCGTCCGTGAACGGGTCTGTCACCAAAGCTGCCAGATTTATCGAGCCCAAAAGGCAAGCGCCATAAGGTGGCAACGGTTGTTCGCCACAAGGATTGGTCGCCGAAATGGTTTCGCAATAATGCAGATTGTTACGCGCATTGATGCGGTCGATAAAGATGACCCCGGGTTCAGCATAGGCATAGGTCGCCCGCATGATGCTGTCCCACAGATCGCGGGCCGAAATTGTCTTCAGCACTGTGCCATTAAATTGCAGGTCCCATGCACTATCAGCGCGCAGAGCCTCGATAAAGGCATCGCTGATCAGGACAGACATGTTGAACATGCGCAGCCGGCCCGGGTCTTGCTTGGCCGCGATGAAGTCTTCGATATCTGGGTGATCACAGCGCATGGTCGCCATCATGGCCCCACGCCGGTTGCCCGCACTCATGATCGTGCGGCACATGGCATCCCACACATCCATGAAAGACAACGGCCCTGATGCGTCAGCGCCCACGCCTTTTACCGGCGCGCCTTTGGGTCGCAGGGTCGAAAAGTCATAACCGATGCCCCCGCCACGTTGCATGGTCACCGCAGCCTCGCGCAATTGGTCAAAGATGCCGCTCATATCATCGGGGACGGTGCCCATAACAAAACAATTGAACAGGGTAACATCGCGGCCTGTGCCCGCCCCGGCAAGGATGCGACCGGCCGGCAAAAACTTGAAGCCCGACAGGGCCTCATAGAATTGTTGGGCATAGTCATCCCGCTGATCAGGGCTTTCAGCCTGCGCCAAAGCGCCAGCAACACGACGCCACGATTCATCGATGGACTTGTCGATCGGGGTGCCTTCAACGTCTTTCAGGCGATATTTCATATCCCATATTTGATGGGACAGGGGCAGCGATGCGTGCATGATTGCCTCGACTCAGGAATTTTTACGGAAAGCCATGATAGCCTTGTATAGGCAATTTCTCAATCAAATGTTCTCGTTATGTTTCCCACAATTGACTGCGCCCAAACCCCTTTGTCAGTGCGGCTTTCAGGACTTATCCCCAGTCTTCACAGGGTGAGTTATCCACAGCCTCAATCGTTTTGTGAGTTCTGCGCTTCGGCGACCAGACGGGTTGTATTTGTCTCTATCTGGTGTTCCAACTGGGCCATGAAATCCCGCCGATCAAGGCCCGGTTCTATAGGCTTGAGAAACTCGACAATGATGGTGCCTGGCTTTTTGACCGTCTGCCGTCGCCCCCAATAGACCCCTGAATTCAGCGCCACCGGGACCACGGGTAGTTTCAGCTGCCGGTACAGGCCCGCCACGCCTGGATGATAGTCTGGTGGGCTGCCAATGACCGACCGTGTGCCTTCGGGGAAAATAACAATGGGCCGGCCTTGTTCCTTGGCCGTCTTCGCACGGCGGAGCATAATGCGCATGGCCTTGCTGCCACCTTTGCGGTCCACCGGGATGGATCCCTGCCGCATATAAAACCAGCCGACAAAGGGAATTTGGTGCAGTTCTTTTTTCAGCACCCAGGCCGGGTCCTTTAGGAAGGCATGCGGCATGATCGTGTCCCAGGTTGACTGGTGCTTGGCCGCAACGATGAACGATCCTTCGGGCAGGTTTTCCAGCCCCCGGAGTTCATAATTAATGCCGAGCATATATTTGATCATGATGCCCAGGCCCCAGGCCCAGAAGTTCTGTGCATTCATGGCCCACTTCCAGGGGCCCAGCAGTAAGGGCGAGCCCAGAATGGAAACCAGTGCCGTCCAGACGAGCAGCAGCACATTAAACAGAATAGAAAGAATTGCGCGCATCAGCCCGTATCTCCGCCATCGCTGAACAATCGCAACCTGATCAGGCTGACGATATATTTATTATATTCGGTTGCCAGGACACCGGCAGTCCCACGATACGCCCACCAGCGATCGATCTTCACATTGTCGGGATAGACCGGATGCGCCGTCAGGGTCAATGATGGGGCATGTCGCCTGATTTCAACCAGAGCACGCGGCATGTGATAGGCGGCTGTGACCACCCGAATCTGGCTGAATTGGTGCTCAAAAGCCCAATCTGCCAGTTCTTGCGCATTACCAGCCGTGTCTTGGGCCTGTCGGCCCGTGTCGACACAACAATCAAACAGATTGTCCTGCCTGGCGCCCATGCTGCGGCTGCCAAATCCCAGTACACGCCCCAAATGGTCGTCTGTGATGTTTTCATTCACACCCGTGATCAACAAGCGCCGCCCAAGGCCCTGTGCCAGCAGATCGAGGCCGACCTTCATACGGTCTGCCCCACCTGTCAGCACGACAATACCATCTGTCTTGGTTGTGTCGTCTGACGCAGAGGGAAAATGGGCCGTAAACCACAGAAACCCACCCGCCCAAAGAGCGCCTATCGCCAACAGCGACCGCCCTAATCTGATGATCCACCTCATGCGGGGTCTAATTGCCATGGCCAGATCTATACCATATCCAGAAGCGCTCGGTTAACGGTCACCCGCGCGGTCCACATGGTAATCAGACCGGTCACCACCGGCAGCAGACACAGAATAATCACGGTTTCCATATGGAAGGTCACGCGCGGCAGATAGGCACTCTGGACGTTCAGCGACAAGGCGAACAGGCCACCAATAACCGATGCAATCAACAAAAGACCGATCAATCCGCCGCGCAGGCCTACGGACCAAAACCGTTTTTGGAAAGCGCCGGAAATCAGGCTGTCTTTGGCCCCCAACATATGGACAATTTCGACCGTTTCGCGTTGCGCCAACATGCTGGACCGGGCCGTAAAGACGATGATCGCTATGGTGGCCACCAACATCATCACGACAACGGCCGCGGCAATCATCTGGGCGGCAATAGCCAGCGACAACAAATCATCGAGCCATTGTTCATGAGTATCGACGCGGGCATCGGGCACTTCAGCCTGCAACAGTGTCTCAAGCGCGCTCAGGTCGATGGTGACGCCTCGCATCAGCGTGACGTTGATCATGGCGGGGATAGGCAGTTTTGCTGTCAGGCTGGTCGCACCAATCCAGGGCTCCAACAAGGCTGCCATCTCGGCGTCGTCAATAATTGCCGCAGTGGCCACACCTGGGGTTTTTTGCAAAATCTCGATGGCTGTCTTGGTTTGGCGTTGCCGATCGTCGGGTTCAACAGCCACAATCTGTACGGTCAACGAGCCCGCGGCAGACATGCGCCAACCATCTGCCATGATGCCCAGCTGCAACCCAGCAACAATAGCCATCCCTGTCAGAAATACCATGATACCAATTACCCAGTTTAACAAACCACGGTGGGTTTGCTCGTCAGGTAAAAAATTGATGGGGCCCTGGCTCATGGGTCCACGGCCATCGGTTGATGGGCCGGCATAACCGACAGCCTGCCATTGTCGAGATGCAGCTGTGGTGCGGTATAACGGTCGACCCACCGCGTGTCATGGGTGGCAATCAATAGGGTGGTACCCACTTTGTTCATCTCGACAAATAGCTGCATAAGACGCAAGGCCATTTCGTCGTCGACATTCCCTGTTGGTTCGTCTGCCAGCAATATTTTTGGGGCTGTGACCACGGCCCGGGCAATAGAGGCGCGTTGTTTTTGACCGCCCGACAGGGTTGAGGGTAGCTCGTGCAGGTGATCCGCCAGGCCGACCCAAGCCAATAATTCACTGACTTCTTCTTGCACCTGGTCTTCGCTGGCCCCTTTGATGCGCAATGGCAGCGCCACATTTTCAAAGGTTGAAAGATGCTCGAGCAGGCGATAGTCCTGAAACACCACGCCGATGCCCTGGCGCATGGACACCAGGGTGTCTCGGGACGCGGTATTGAGATCCTGGTCCATCATATGGATGAGGCCGCGACTGGGTTGGCACGACAAATAGACCAATTTGAGCAGGCTGGACTTGCCTGCGCCGCTTTTCCCGGTCAGGAAGTGGAATGATCCCGGCTCGAGATGAAAGGATACATCGCTGAGCACTTCATCCCCGGGGCCATAGCGCAGGCCGACATTGTCAAATCGTATCATGGCTGGAGAATCGCACAGAGATGCCCAATGTGCCAGCGCTTGATGCACGCCAGCCAAACAATTTGAGCATGCAGGCGACCAGATGTATAAGACGGGCACAGAAATTCAGAGCACACAATGATCATTACCTGCCCCAATTGTTCTACGCGCTTTATGTTGGAAGACGACCAAATGCCAGATGCTGGCCGCAAGGTGCGATGTGCCCGCTGCGCCCATGTCTGGCACGCCGACGCCAATGCAGAACCAGCGATTGCACCCCGCGAACCCGCCTCAGCCCCAGCCCAGGCCCCAGTCCAAGCCCAGGCCCAGGCAGCCTCCTCCAACGACACCACATCAAAGCAGGAAGCGACAAAACGGGCCGCCGTGACGCCAGAACTGGAGAAACCAACGGCACCTGTTGCTGCGAATTCCAGCAAAACCCTGGTCTGGGTATTGGCAGTTCTTGTTGTGCTCGGCGGCGCCATTGGCGGCACGGCCTATTTCATGCCCAAAGAGTTTCAGGCGCTGACCGGATTAGGCAAACCCAAGAAACCCTCTGTCGTGACGACAAAAGAATCATGGGCTAGCCCAAGGGTACAACCGACGCCCACATCTGCCATCAAGCCCATTGCTGTCATCAAGAACGAACCACCAGCCACCGATTCGCATCTTGGCGCACCGGCCTCTGTTGAATCGATTACCGCAGAACCACAATCCAATGGTGTGGCCAATGGTGTGGCCAATGGTGTGGCCAATGGTGTGGCCAATGGTGTGGCCAATGGTGTGGCCAATAGAGAATTACCAACCATCCAGGCTGATGAAACTGTCATTTTTTCCGATGAGCCAATGGATATGGGTCCGTTAGAAGAAGCGACAACGACGACTGAACCCCAGATCCAGCAGTAAAAACTACCGAATCCGTTCAGCAGTTTCGATGCGCGCCGTTCTGTAACGTCCCACGCGGTCAATCTGTTCGGCCGCCTGCCACATCAACAAGGCGGCCTCGGCACTGCCTTCAAGCTGCGGGTCGTGCCGCAATTGCCAATAGGCCATGCGCAGGGCCAGATAAGCAGTCATGTCATCGCCAAAAAGTTCGGGGTCCGTGCTAAGCGCATGAAGTTGCTTGGCAATATAGGCACGATAACGAGGTTCATCAAGCAGTTGGTGGCCCATTTCCACCAGTTTGATTGACGTTGCATTACTGTAGCGGTTCACATCTGGTGCCTGAGATACGACTTCATCGACCACTGCCTGAACATCCTCGTCTTCCGCCAGCTCAGGGACAAAGCCGCGATCACCGAACGAGATTTCCCCATACTGTACGTACTGAATCGCAATAATTGACGCCAGCACCGCCAGGCTGATCCACCGTGCCATCGACAGGCCTTTGGTCAACCGTTCTGAAAACCGGCTTTGCTTGGTTGGCTCTCTGTCGGTCACGCGTGCTCCAATTTATTCTACCCAGTTGGGAATATGTTCCTGGGCCAGAATCTCGTCATAGTCTGGCCGTCTGCGGATGATGGCAAATTTGTCCTCATTAACCAAGACCTCAGGCGTCAGTGGCCGCGTATTATAGCTCGACGCCATCACCGCCCCATAGGCACCAGCAGACATGATCGCAACCAGGTCACCGGCTTCTACCCTGGTGCTGAGGCGCTGGGTCGCGAAGGTATCGCCGCTTTCACACACGGGACCAACGAAGTCGATAGAGACCTTGTCTGCATCGGTCGGCGGTTCCTTCACCGGTTGAATCTGGTGATAAGCGCCATAGAGACTGGGGCGCACCAGGTCGTTCATGGCTCCGTCTAGGATCACGAAAATCCGCTCGCCAGCTTCCTTCACATAAATAACTCGGGTTACCAGAATGCCTGCATTACCGGCGATCAGGCGGCCAGGCTCCAGGATAATCTGACAGCCAAGGTCCCCCACTGTGCGCTGCACCATGGTGGCATATTCATCTGGACGGGGTGGCTCGGGATCGTCCGGGTGATAGGGAATACCCAACCCACCGCCCAAATCAATCCGGTCAATAATGTGGCCATCTTCGCGCAGCAAAATCACCAATTCACCCAGCCGCGTGAAGGCTATTTCCAGCGGCGTCAGGTCGCTGAGTTGCGAGCCAATATGCACGTCAACACCGACGATCTGAATGCCAGCCATGTCGGCGGCGCGACCATAGATGGCGCGGGCCTCGGTCCAGGGCAGACCAAACTTGTTTTCCGACTTGCCGGTCGAAATTTTTTCGTGGGTCCCGGCATCGACATCTGGGTTAATGCGCAAGGCGACCGGTGCGCACAGGCCCATCTCGACCGCCACATCGTTCAGCAACGATAATTCGGGTTCTGATGCGACATTGAATTGCAAGACGCCGGCGGACAGGGCTGCGCGCATTTCCGATTCCTGTTTACCAACCCCTGAAAATACGATGCGATCTGCCGGAATACCCGCCTTCTGCGCACGCCGAAGCTCGCCTTCCGAGACGATGTCAGCCCCTGAACCCAAATTGGCCAGCATCCGCAGTACCGCGATATTGGAATTGGCCTTTACTGAATAGCAGACAAGCGAATCCATGGCGTCAAAGGCACCACTGAACACCTGATAATGGCGCGTCAGGGTGGCGCTGGAATAGCAATAAAATGGCGTCTGCACTGCCTCTGCTATTTCGGCAATCGACACGTCCTCGGCCTGCATCTGCCCGTCAACATAGTTAAAGTGATGCATCAGACCGACCCAGTCTCAACACTATTCATCTGCATAGAGGCGCTGCCGGGCGGTGGCGCAAGTTGACCCTTGCGACCACAAGCGGTCACGCTTAGGGATGCCACTAACAACAAGGTGACGCACAGGATCTTCATGACAGACGCTCCCGATGGGCCTGGATGGCGGCGCGCACGCCAACCGGGGCCGTGCCACCAAACGACGTGCGGCTGGCAACCGAATTTTCGACACTCAGCACTTCATAAATGTCGGTCGTAATTTGCGGTTCGACCGACTGCATGTCCTCGATGGTCAGCTCAGCCAGCATGCAGGCCTTGTCTTCAGCCATCTTCACCAATGTGCCGGTGATGTGGTGGGCGTTGCGGAATGGGATGTCCGCCACCCGCACCAACCAATCGGCAATGTCTGTGGCTGTCGAAAAACCCGCAGACGCCGCATCGTGTAACCGATCGATATTGAAGGTCATATCACCGACCATGCCGGTAATGGCCGCAAGGCCCAGCGACAACGAATCGAAGGCGTCAAATGCAGGTTCTTTGTCTTCCTGCATATCCTTGGAATAAGCGAGCGGCAGGCCTTTGAGGACAATCATCATCGTATTCATGGCCCCAATGATCCGCCCAACCTTGGCGCGGACCAGCTCGGCAGCATCCGGGTTGCGCTTTTGCGGCATAATCGATGAACCCGTGGAAAACGAATCGCTAAGCGAGATAAAGCCAAATTGTGCGCTCGACCAGATCACCAGCTCTTCAGCAAACCGTGACAGATGTATGGCCGTGATCGAACAACACGCCAAAAACTCAACGACAAAATCGCGACTGGACACGGCGTCCATCGAATTGGCCATCGGCCGATCAAAACCAAGTGCCTTTGCGGTTGCATGCCGGTCGATGGGAAACGACGTGCCCGCCAATGCCGCCGCGCCCAGCGGGCTTTCATTCAACCGGGCCCGACAATCAGCAAAGCGCGATTGGTCGCGGGATGCCATCTCGACATAGGCCAACAGGTGGTGCCCCACCGTGATCGGCTGGGCCGACTGTAAATGGGTAAAGCCAGGCATGATGGCATCAGCATGTGCCTCAGCCTGGTCCAACAAGGTGGTCTGAAAGGTCGTCAGCGCCAGGTCCAGTTGATCGATGGCCTCGCGCACCCAAAGCCGAAAATCTGTGGCGACTTGGTCATTGCGGGACCGGGCCGTATGCAACCGCCCGGCAGCGTCGCCGATCAGGTCCCGCAGCCGTGTTTCCACATGCATGTGAATGTCTTCAAGGGCCGGATCAAGCGCGATCTCGCCTCGTTCAAATTCACCCAATATCTGGTCAAGCCCAGCCTGGATGGCATCGCCATCTTCAGCCGACAAAATGCCACTGGCCACCAACATGTCCGCATGGGCCTTTGACCCGGCAATATCCTGACGGTACAAGCGCTTATCAAAGCTGATCGAGGCGTTGATTTGCGCCATGATTTCAGCTGGGCCCTGGCCAAACCGGCCACCCCATAAGAGATTGGTCGCGCTATGCTTCTTTGTACTGTCGCTCATCGTCTGGTTACTCTGGGTCGTTCCTTCGCGGGAATGCGCCGCCCTGTTCAGTTGCTGCTGATCGTTCTAAGCGCCGGGTTATATGCCTCTTGTAGCCCCGAGGGCAACCCTGAGGACGAAATAGTTCAACCCGAAGCCCCATACACTATCGGGAAATCTATAGAGGATTCAGACACTTTCACACCTGATTCTGGCACTTTCACCCCTGATTCTGACACTTTCACCCCTGATTCTGATTGGCCGCTTTTTCAACGACGTACCCAGCCCGTCAGCTATCCACCCGTTTCGTTCCTTGGGCCAGACATGGGGACGGTCTCGTTGGCAGACTTTAAGGGCAAAATAGTTGTTCTGAACTTTTGGGCCACATGGTGCGGACCCTGCCGGGAAGAAATGCCTTCGCTGGACCGACTACAAGCCGCTTTCCCAGATGGCGATGTGGTGGTCATCGCATTATCCAATGATCGCAAAGGGCCCGAGGTCGTTTTGCCTTTCCTCGCCAGTATTGAGGTTGATCTGCAGCCATATTACGAAGAAAACCTGGATGTCAGTCGCACCATGGGCATCAAGGGCTATCCGACGACTGTAATTTTCGATCCCGAGGGCCAGGAAATTGGCCGCGTGCTCAGGCCCACTGAATGGGACGGCGCACAGGCGATCTCTTTGATTCGAAAAGAATTGGAGGGCAGCTGATCGGCAGCAACCTCAATCCGTTCGTGCCGAGTGATTTGGGCCGAAGGCTCAAATTGTATCAAGGTGCCGAAGCACCGCTGTCACAGCTAAGCTACATTGACGTGTTCATACCTCGATATAATCCTTCCCTTTGGTCAGGATCACTCGGCACGAACGGTTTTTTGAGAACCACTTATCTCGTCGGCACCGGGACATCGCCGGAATAGTCGTAGAAGCCCTTGCCTGCCTTACGGCCCAGCCATCCGGCCTCGACATATTTTACCAGCAATGGGCAGGGTCGATATTTCGTATCTGCCAGGCCTTCATACAGCACCTGCATAATCGACAAACAAGTATCGAGGCCAATGAAATCTGCCAGCTCTAGGGGCCCCATAGGGTGATGCGCACCCAACTTCATGGCGGTGTCTATGGCCTGCACAGTCCCGACGCCTTCATACAGCGTGTAAACGGCTTCGTTGATCATAGGGATTAACAGGCGATTGACGATAAAGGCGGGAAAGTCTTCGGCATTGGTGATGGTCTTGTCGAGCCCCTGGACAAAATCGTGCGCCATTTCATACGTCGCCTGATCGGTGGCGATACCGCGAATAAGTTCGACCAACTCCATCAAGGGGACCGGATTCATGAAATGAATGCCGATAAAGCGTTCAGGCCGATCCGTTGCCGCCGCGAGTCGGGTAACCGAGATTGACGATGTATTGGTCGCCAGAATCGCCTCGGGTTTCAACAGCGGGCATAGCTCTTCAAAGATCGCGATCTTGACCTGTTCGTTTTCAGTCGCGGCTTCGATAATCAGGTCGCAATCACCCAGATCGGCTAGTCCCTCGACAATATTGATGTGGTCCAGCGCTGGTTGCACGCTGGTTTCCACGATTTTTTGTCGTGCAGCCTGACGGGTCAGGTTTGCATGGATTTTGGTGATCGCCTGCTCAGCAACACCGGGCATATGATCAAAAAGCAAGACGTCATGAGACGCCAAAGCAGCCACATGGGCAATACCACTGCCCATCTGTCCTGCACCAATAACGCCAACTTTCATAATCATAAACCTAGTTTACAAGCGAGGTCAGTCAGTTAGTCAAGCGCCTTTTCAAGTTCTGGCAATGCCTGGAACAGATCCGCCACCAAACCATAGTCAGCAACCTGGAAAATCGGCGCTTCTTCGTCCTTGTTGATGGCGACAATAACCTTGGAATCCTTCATGCCCGCAAGATGCTGGATCGCGCCGGAAATACCAACGGCAATGTAAAGGTCAGGGGCGACAATCTTGCCGGTCTGACCGACCTGATGATCATTGGGCATGAAGCCCGCATCGACGGCGGCACGGGACGCGCCAACAGCAGCACCCAACTTGTCTGCAACGGCTTCTATCAACGCAAAGTTCTCAGCACTACCCATGCCACGACCACCAGAGATCACGATCTTGGCAGCGGTCAGTTCGGGACGATCAGAAACCGCCAGATCAGCACTGACAAACTCAGAAATGCCAGGGTTGCCAGCTGCGCTAACGCTTTCAATTGTGGCAGAGCCACCCTCACCTGCGGCAGCTTCAAAGCCCGTACCACGAACGGTGAGGACCTTGGTGGCATCGCTCGACTGAACGGTTGCCATGGCGTTACCCGCATAGATCGGACGCACAAAGGTGTCGGGGCTTACGACCTCGAGGATTTCTGAAATCTGCGCAACGTCAAGAACCGCAGCGACGCGAGGCATGATGTTCTTGCCAGATGTTGTCGCCGGGGCCAGCAAATTGTCATAATCGCCAGCGAGCGAAACGATCAACGGTGCGACCACTTCAGCAAGGGGATGTGCATAGATGGCGTCGTCAGCCACCAATACCTTGCGGACGCCAGCAACTTTTGCGGCAGCCTCTGCAACGGCGCCACAGCCACTGCCAGCAACCAGAATGTCTACATCACTACCCAGTGCAAGGGCTGCGGTAACGACATTGAGCGTGGAAATATTGAATTCTTCATTATTGTGTTCTGCAAGGACCAGACTAGCCATTAGATAACTCCCGCTTCAGTTCTGAGTTTCTCGACCAGTTCTGCAACTGATTCTACAATGATACCGGCTTCGCGCTTGGCAGGCTCGGCCACGCTGAGGGTCGTCAGGCGCGGCGTTGTATCCACGCCATAGTCAGCAGCTGTTTTGATATCGAGAGGCTTTTTCTTGGCCTTCATGATGTTTGGCAAGGTTGCATACCGTGGCTCGTTCAACCGAAGGTCGGTCGTCACAACTGCCGGCAGGGTAAGCGACACTGTTTCCAGACCGGCATCAACTTCGCGCGTTACAGTCACTTTACCATCTTCAATTTTGACTTCAGAAGCAAACGTGCCCTGCGGCCAACCCAACAGGGCGGCCAGCATCTGGCCTGTCTGGCTGGAATCATCGTCGATGGCCTGCTTGCCAAGAATCACCAATTGGGGTTGTTCTTCATCAACAACAGCCTTGAGAAGCTTGGCGATGGCCAATGGCTCCAGTACACCATCTTCTTCGATCAGGATGGCGCGATCAGCACCCATGGCCAGCGTAGTACGCAGCGTTTCCTGACATTGTGAAACACCGATGGAAATCGCGATGACTTCTTCAGCCTCGCCTGCTTCGCGCTTTCGCAGCGCTTCTTCAAGAGCGATTTCGTCAAAGGGGTTCATGGACATTTTGACGTTGGCTAGGTCAACACCTGTGTTGTCGGCCTTAACGCGAGCCTTCACATTGTAGTCGATGACCCGCTTTACTGGCACCAGAATTTTCATGGAAATGCAGCTCCTGCAATTGTCTGCCGTTATGCCCCATGCTTTATGCGGGGGCGAATTACGGGGCGGACAATTAAACTACACGCTGGGGTGTGTCAACGCCCCCGCCCCACCATTCCGGCGGGTTCTTGATTGGTCTTATCGATTTTCGCCCGGCACCCACAGGACATCGGTTTTGCCATTGCCGTTCAACATCCGCGTCATGACAAACAGATGGTCTGAAAGGCGGTTAAGATATTTGATGGCCACCGGGTTGATGTCCTCAGTCGCGGCCAAAGTGATGGCATCACGTTCTGCGCGACGAGACACCGTCCGACACAGGTGCAAATGGGCCGATGCCGCCGACCCGCCCGGTAGGGTGAATGAGTTGAGTGGATCAAGCGATTCGTTCATGGCATCGATCTCGCGTTCCAGCCGATCGACCTGGGATTGCTGGATTCGCAGCGCCCCTTCCATGCCGTCGCCGTCAGGTGTGGCCAGGTCAGCGCCCAGGTCGAACATGTCGTTCTGGATGCGCCCCAGCATGGCATCGGCTTCGCCCTCGGTGTGCAGGCGCGCCATGCCGATGGTCGCATTGGTTTCGTCCACCGTGCCATAGGCTGCGATCCGCGGATTGTTTTTGGGCAAGCGCGTGCCATCCGCAAGAGAGGTCTTCCCGCCGTCACCACCGCGGGTATAAATTTTGGTCAGTTTGACCACGCGAATTCCTTCCGCCAAAGAGGTCTTGTTATTCTAGAATCACCAGAAAGCCGATAACGGCAACGGCAAACAATTGGGCGACAACGCGGGCAACCATCAATTTATTGCCATATTTTTCGTTGAATTCGCCACCACGGGCCATGCCGATGATCCCCGTCAACAGCACTGCCACCACCAACAAAAGCGCGAACATAATAATGATCGTGCGCAGCTCCATTTGCCTCTCCCCTAGTTAGATTCGAGCAAACGCCGCGTTATCACCTCTGCCTGAATTTCTGCTGCACCCTCGAAGATATTGAGGATGCGGGCGTCGCAAAGAACGCGGCTGATCGTGTATTCCTGAGCATACCCGTTTCCGCCATGAACCTGTAGTGCATTATCAGCCGACATCCAGGCAACACGGGCACCCAGCAGCTTGGCCATGCCGGCCTCAAGATCGCAACGGAAGCCTTGGTCTTTCTGGCGGGCTGCATGGTACGACAGTTGTCGAGTGATCATAATTTCGACAACCATCCAAGCCAACTTGCCGAAAACACGGGGAAATTGATAAATCGGTTTGCCAAACTGGATGCGATCCTGGGCATAGGTCAGGCCCAACTCCAGCGCACATTGGGCCACGCCAATGGCGCGGGCCGCTGTCTGAATACGGGCAGACTCAAAAGTCGTCATCAATTGCTTGAAGCCGTTGCCTTCTTCCTGGCCCAGCAAGTTCTCGGCCTTGACCTCAAAGCCATCAAACCCAAGCTCATATTCCTTCATGCCACGATAGCCCAGCACCCCGATCTCGCCACCGCTCATGCCCTCAGCGGGGAAGTCCTCGTCGTCATTCATGCGGGGCTTCTCCGCCAGAAACATCGACAGGCCCTTGTAATTGGTGGTGTCCGGGTCTGGCCGCACCAACAGAGTCATGACATCGGCCCGGGCGGCATGGGTGATCCAGGTTTTGTTGCCGGTGATCTTGTAGGTGTCCCCATCCTTGACCGCGCGGGTCCGCAAGGAACCCAGGTCAGACCCCACATTGGGTTCTGTAAACACGGCAGTGGGCAGTATTTCACCACTTGCAATCTTTGGCAGCCATTGTTGTTTTTGTTCTTCGGTGCCGCCATTCAAAATCAGCTCGGCCGCGATTTCAGACCGCGTGCCCAGCGAGCCAACACCGATATAGCCGCGGCTTAATTCTTCAGACACAACGCACATGGCCATCTTGCCCATGCCAGAGCCGCCATATTCTTCAGGGATCGTCAGGCCAAACACACCCAGCTCGCTCATCTGATCAATGATTTCAATGGGGATCAACTCATCCTTCAAATGCCACTCATGCGCTTCATCAATGACCTTTTCATCAGCAAAGCGACGGAACTGATCCCGGATCATAGACATGGTTTCGTCCAGGCCTGTGTCACCAAAGGCACCGGTTGCCACCGAATCGGCAACCAGTTCGGCAATTCGGGCGCGACTTGCCTCGGTGTTGCCACCAAGACGCAGTGCCTTGACGGCGGGCACAGCCATGAAGGCGGCGATTTCTGCCTCATCAACACCAATTTCGGCAATCCGCAGAATTTCGCCCTGACTCATGGGGATACCACCGGCGATTTGCGCCAGATATTCACCGATTGCTGATTGCAGAATCAGCTGCTCCAGTTCGCCAAAGCGACCATCTTTTTCCAGATTGCGCGCCCATTCCAACATGTGACGCAGCGCCTCGACATAGGTTGTGAACCAGGCGAAACCGTGGGCCGGGTGTTGATGTTCTTGCAACAGGCCACGATCAACACGGCCATCACGAACAATCAGCTCGCTGACGGCAAATCGCACACTGCCTGCCAGCTTGTCTGCAGCGTCAACAGCGCCCTGGCACAGGTCAAAAAGATCGGGGAGCAAAGTTTCCTGGGAGTCGGTCATTCTAATGATACTCGTTGTTACGAATTACTAGCCGAGTTACCAGCCAAATGACCGGCGACAATTGCTTCATCAAGGGTGGTCATGCCTGGCTTGGCGGCAGAGACCAGCACGGCCATGTTGCCGGGCTTGTGTTCATTATTCCACATCTTCATGTGCGCCTGGGGGATCTCTGCCCAGGGGAATACTTCAGACATGCACGGATCAATTCGTTTTTCGATCACCAAACGGTTGGCCTCGGATGCCTGTTTGAGATTGGCGAAATGGCTGCCCTGAATACGTTTTTGACGCATCCACACAAAGCGCGCATCAAAGGTCAGATTATACCCGGTGGTGCCGGCACAAAAGACAACCATGCCGCCGCGCTTTACGACAAAGCAACTGACGGGAAAGGTCGATTCGCCAGGGTGTTCAAACACCATGTCGACATCATTGCCCTTGCCGGTGATTGCCCAAATGGCTTTGCCGAATTCGCGGACTTTTTTGGAATAGGCACCATAAACTTCGGCATCGTCCACTGGGGGCAATTGGCCCCAACAGTCAAAGTCCTTGCGGTTGATCACGCCCTTGGCACCCAGCGACATAACAAAATCGCGTTTGGATTCGTCAGAGACCACGCCGATCGCGTTGGCACCCGCCGCTTTGCACAGCTGTACGGCCATAGACCCAATGCCACCTGAGGCGCCCCAAATAAGGACGTTCTGGCCTGGTTTCAATTCATGGGGCGCATGGCCAAAAAGCATGCGGTAGGACGTTGCCAGCGTCAGGGTATAACAGGCGCTTTGCTCCCAGGTCAGATGCTGGGGGCGCGGCATCAACTGGCGTGACTGGACGCGGGCAAACTGGGCAAAAGACCCGTCTGGCGTCTCGTAGCCCCAGATTTTCTGGGACGGTGACAGCATGGGCTCGCCACCATTACATTCTTCATCGTCGCCGTCGTCACGGTTGCAGTGCACGACCACTTCGTCACCGACTTTGAACCGTTTCACGCGCGCCCCAATCTGATAGATAATGCCAGACGCATCGGACCCGGCAACATGATAGTCGGCCCCGTGCACATCAAAGGCCGATATGGGTGTACCGAGTGATGCC
>SMVA01014048.1_pt1 | contig 16899 bp, 15 predicted proteins | sample 2456451 | NCBI WGS metagenome assembly SMVA01 (sample SAMN11095933, study PRJNA526329) | marine sediment metagenome | biome: Marine sediment; feature: Surficial sediment; material: Deep marine sediment; isolation source: Hadal surficial sediment | place: Pacific Ocean | collected 2014-05 | depth...
GCCCCAGGAAGAGCTGCTGCAGGTCATCGACGTGAACGTCCGCGCACCCGTCGTGTTCATCCGCACTCTCGTCCCAGCCATGCTGGAGCGCCGCCGCGGCGCCGTCGTGCTGATGTCCTCACTGGCCGGACTGCAAGGCTCGCCGCGGATTGCGACCTATGCTGCGAGCAAGGCCTTCAACACCATCCTGGCCGAGGGCCTGTGGGGGGAGCTGCATCGCAGCGGAATCGACGTGCTCGCGACCTGCGCCGGCGCGATCCGAACGCCGGGCTACGCGGAGATCACCGCGCGCGAGGCCCCGGGAATGCTCGACCCCGCCGACGTCGCCCAACAGACTCTGGCCGCACTGGGGCGCGGGCCGCGCCTGGTGCCCGGGCTGCTGAACCGGCTCGCGAGCTTCGTGACGGGACGCGTGCTGCCGCGCAGAGCCGCGGTCCGCCTGATGGCCGCGAACACCAAGAATCTCAGCTGATGACCGACACGCTGCTGGGCTTCTTTGCACCCTGGGCCATCTACGCGGGCCTGCTCCTATTGCACCTCGTGCTGCCGGCCCGTCACGTGATCGGCTACGTGCGGGATGAACGCTCGGGCGAGTTCTTGGGCTATCGCCTCAATGGCCTGCTGGTCCTGATCGTGACGGTTTTTCTGTGGCTCGCCGCGGGCTGGAGCGGCTGGATGCCATGGGACTGGTTGTGGCTGCATCGCGGGTCGGGCCTGGCGGGAGCCACCAGCATGGGGATCGTCTTCTCCTTCGCCGTCGTACTCAGCGCGCCGAGCACCGGAAACTCCTGGCTCGCCGACCTCTTCCTGGGCCGTCACTTCAATCTGCAGGCCTTGGGCGGACGTGTCGATGCCAAGATGTTCCTATACCTGGTGGGCGCGACCCTGCTCGAGCTGAATCTGCTCTCGTTCGCCGCCCACCATTGGATCGCTTTCCCAGACGACCCCTCGCCCGGGGTTGCGCTGCACGTGTGTCTGTTCAGCTGGTTCGTCTGCGAGTACCTGTTCTTCGAGCGCGTGCACCTCTACACGTACGACCTCTTCGCCGAGCGGCTCGGCTTCAAGCTGGTCTGGGGCTGCCTCGCCTTCTATCCGTACTTCTATGCGATCGGGCTGTGGTCGACTGCGGATCTCCCCAATCCCCACACCCCGTCCTGGCTGCTCTGCGGCTACGCTCTGGTCTTCTTCACGGGTTGGTCTCTGGCACGCGGGGCGAACCTGCAAAAGTTCGTATTCAAGACGGATCCGAACCGAGCATTCCTGGGTGTGATCGCGCCCGAGACCGTCAGCGACGGCGAGCGAGTTCTGCTTTGCAACGGCTTCTGGGGCGTCTCTCGTCACGTCAACTACGTCGGCGAAGTCCTGATGGCCAGCGGACTCGCGCTGACACTGGGCTGGCCGCTGGCGCTGGGGCCGTGGCTGTACCCGCTCTACTACGTCGTGTTTCTCGGGACTCGCGAGCGGGCCGACGACCGCCGCTGCGCTGAAAAATATGGGGCGCTTTGGGAGGAGTATCGGAAGCGGGTACCGTGGCGAATCGTGCCGGGCCTCTACTGAGACGCGTCAGGCTGGGAGTAGACTCCCAGCCTGACGCGCGCGCCGCCGCTGGACGTTTGCTGACTGTGCGCCACGGCTTGACCCTCGCAGGCTGCGCGCCCTACCTTCGATGCATTCGCTCAGGCGCGCGCAGGAGGATCCGTTGTCTCACGAGACCCGAAATCCGGTGGTCCGAATCGAAGTCAGGCTCCAGATTGGTGAGCAGCTGATGGCGGCCAGCGACGACCCCATTTTTCTGGGCCTACGCGGGCCCTACGGCCGCGAGTTTCGGCTGCGCCTCAAGCGGGGCAAATTCCTGCGCAGGGGCAAGCTGGATCACTTCATCCTGGGATCGCCTGACGACGACCAGACCAACCTGAAGCAGGCCGAGCTCAACGATCCGACCGAGCCCGCCATCGACGCCGAGACCATCACGAGCGCCTATATCCGAAAGGGTTTCGAACCGATTCCCAATGTGCGCGCCGTGGGCGAGATGGACGATCGCCTCCTCATCGAAGTGGCCGAGGTCGACGTGATCGCCGAGGGCCAGACCATACGATTCTCCCGCACCGGCCCGATCTGGATCGGTCTCGTCGCAGGCCTGTTGTTCGAGATCCCGAGGACCGGCGTCAACTGATGAACCGGACTCAGCTGGCGACCGGACCGTCCGCCGTGGCCGTGGCGCTGGTGCTGTTTTCGGGCGCGACGCGGGCGGGCGCCGCCGGCGAAATCGGCGCGGGCGCCTACTGCCCGCTCCCGGCCCAGGGCGAGCGGCCGGCCTGCCTGGAACCGGCCCGTGCCGAGTATGGCGAGTTCTTCAACGCCGTCGAAAGAGGCGCGCTCTCCGACGCTGCTGCGGCCCAGGTCGAAGCCACCGTTGCCGCTGGCGCCGACTCGGATCAGGCCTACCTGGCACTCTCCTCCCTCGCCTACGGCTACTGGCAACTCTCGAAATCGGCGGTCGCGGCCCAGCAACGGAACCCCGAGCTGGTCGAACGTCTCGAGCGCTGGAATGCGCTGCTCGGGATGGCCTACGACGACGCCACGGATGACGAAGCGTGGCGGCGCGCATTGCGCAGCGCGGCCAAGGATCTCCAGCGTCGCGCTCCGCCGATTGAGCTTCGCTGCATCGACGATCGCGGCGAGACCCACCCCTGCGACTCGACCGATGCCGTGATGCGCGGCATCGACGCCGCCGCCGGCCGGGTCGGCCTGCGCGGAGCCCTCGAACGTCTCCTCCAGCGCATCTTGGGCTCGGAAGCCTCGTGAACACGATGTTGCGCCGAATGTGGGGAGCCGCCGTGCTGCGCGCGGACACCTATGAGGAGGTCGAGGCGGATCCCAGCTCGATCGCCCAAGCAACGCTGATCGTGATCGGCTCATCGCTGGCGATCGGCGTGGCCAGCCTGATCCAGGGGTCTCAGCTCGACATGCCCGTCGGGCGCCTGATCTTCCAGGTGGCACTTTCAATGCTGCTGCCCCTGCTGGTCTGGGTCGCGGGCTCCGCCTTCGCCTTCATGGTCGGCGCCAGCTTCCTTCGCGGCCCTGAGACCGAGACCGACTTCGCCGAGGTGCTGCGAACCACCGGCTTCGCGTTTACGCCCGGCCTGCTGAGGATCTTCGCCTGGCTGCCGCCGCCGACCCTGGGGCTCGGCATCGACCTGCTGGCCTGGCTGTGGATGATCGTGGCCGGCGTCATCGCAATCCGACAGGCGCTCGACTTCACCACCGGACGCGCCGTCGGCACCTTCGGCGTGGCGGCTTTGCTGATGTGGCTGGTGGTCTGGGGGCTCTCGGTCGCGCCGCTTCCGACGTAGCCGGGAAGACGCCTGCTCTATTGGAGCAGGCCTGCTCTATTACAGCAGGGCCCGGATCTGCGACAGTTCGCCGCGGAGCTTGCGATAGCGGGCGCGGTGGTCCGTCTCGACCGACAGGCTGCCCTCTTCGAGAGCCCGGCCCATGCCGAGTTCACGCAGCTTCTTGCGAGCTCCCGCGATGGTGAAGCGCTGTTCGTAGAGCAGCTTCTTGATGAGCAGGATCATGTCGATGTCGCGGCGTCGATACAGACGTTGCTTCGACTTCGATTTCTGCGGAGCCATCCAGCGGAACTCGGACTCCCAGTAGCGCAACACGTAGGGCTTCACGTCCGTAATCTTGCTGACCTCGCCGATGCGGTAGTAAAGCTTGTCGAATGCAGTCTCGTCAGTCTGAGTTGCCATTCCGACTCCCCCTTCGGAATGACCCATCCGTGGATGGGTCGCGATCAGTCACGATTCTCCGCCGCCAGCATGGATTCGTCCACCGGTTCGTCGTTCAGGATGTTCTTCAGGACGAGACTTGGCTTGAAGGTGAGCACGCGCCGGGCCTCGAGCAGGATTTCCTGGCCCGTCTGTGGATTTCGCCCCTTGCGCGCGTTCTTGGGGCGCACGACGAAGTTCCCGAACCCCGAGATCTTCACCTTTTCACCCCTGGACAGCGTTTTCTTGATGGTCTCGAAGACCGTCTCCACCAGCTCGGCAGACTCTTTCTTTGAGAATCCGACCTGCTCGTAGATTTGCTCGACGATTTCCGCTTTCGTCACGTCTCGACCTCCTGCCTAGTCCAGGATTAACGGAGCTCGCCCTCGAAACGATGGGAGAGCATCCGCACCACCCGATCGACCGCCTTCGTCACTTCGGAGTCCTTGAGCGTGCGATCGGACCTTTGAAACACCAACCGGAAGGCAAGGCTGACCTTTCCATCGGGAACGCCCTTGCCCTCGTAGCGGTCGAAGAGTTCTGTGGAAACGCAGTCGTTGCCAGCCGCCTGCCGGATCGCCTGCTTCAGGTCGCCGGCCGCGTGCTCGCGTCCAACGAGAACCGCAAGGTCACGGCGGCTCTGCGGAAAACGCGAGGCTTCGCGATAGCGGGGCTCGCGTCGGGGCAGTGCGCCCAGTCGCGAAAGGTCAACCTCGAGCAGCGCGCACGGCACTTCGATCTCGAAGTGCGCCGCCGTCTCGGGGTGGAGCTCTCCCACCGACCCGATCACCTGACCTCCGACCTCGATGGCCGCCGAAGCTCCGGGATGGAGGTACGGCGGAACCCCCGTGCGTTGCAAGGCTGCCACATAACCGAGTTGATTCAAAAGCCTTTCTGCGATTCCCTTGGCCTGAAAGAACAGCGGTGCGGGGGATTTCCCCCAAGGGAGCGGCGGGTCGGCATCGGCCAGCGCCACGCCGGCCTGAAGCGGCTCTTCCGGAAGATCCCCTGCCTCGCCCGGACGGAAGACCCGGCTGACCTCGAAGATCCGCACCCGGTCGGCCTGGTGGCTCAGGTTCTGGCGCACGAGCCTCAACAAGGTCGGCGCCAGCAGGCTGCGCAGGCGCGGCTCGTCCTCCTTGATCGGATTCACGACCTCGACCGTGCGAGCCAGCGGATCGTCCTCGGGCAGGCGCAGGCCCAGCATTTCGGCGGGCGCCACGAACGGAAACGACACCGTCTCGAGCAGGCCGGCGCCAACCAGCGCGTCACGGGTACCATCTGCCAGCACTTGCATGACGGACGGCTCGACGGGCGAGAGCAGGCCCGCCGGCATGCTGGTCGGAATCCGGTCGTAGCCGAAGATGCGCGCGACCTCTTCGGTCAGGTCCTGATGCAGGTGGAGATCGTTCCGGTAGCTGGGCACCCTTCCCTCGATGACGCCGGGCTCGACCTCGCTGGCCTCGATGCCGGCGCGCCCGAGCAGCCTGCACATCTCGGCCGGATCCAACTCGGTACCGAGCAACCGGTTCGCTCGCGCCGCTTCGAGACGAATCTCCGACGTCGTCTGCGGTGATTCGCCGCGCACCTCCACCGTTCCGGGAGCCACAAGTCCGCCGGCGAGCTCCGCCATCAGCCGCGCGCAGCGGTCGGCGGCCCGGGCGACCCCGTCGCGGTCGACGCCACGCTCAAAGCGGTAGCTGGCTTCGCTGCGCAGACCGTGTCGGCGCGCCGCGAGCCGAACCGAGACCGGGTGGAAGTGGGCACTCTCGATCAGCACGTCGGTGGTCGCACCCGCCACCTCGGTCTCACGGCCGCCCATCACGCCGGCCAGCGCGATGGCACGCTCGGCGTCCGCAATCACCATGTCATCGGCCGACAGCTCTCGGGTCTCGCCATCGAGCGTCGCCAACTTCTCGCCAGGCGTGGCGCGCCGGACGCGGATCTCGGCACCACGCAGGGTCGCAAGATCGAACGCGTGGAGCGGCTGGCCGAACTCGAGCAGCACATAGTTCGTGATGTCGACCAGGTTGTTGATCGAGCGGATGCCCGCAGCCTCGAGCCGGCGGACGATCCAGTCGGGTGAAGGTCCAATCGACACGCCGCGCACGATCCGGGCGACGTAGTGGTGGCAATCGGCGCCGCATTCGATCGAGACCGAAATGGCGTCCGCGGCACTCGCGCCCGACTCGGGCGGTGCGGTCTCAGGCTCTCGGATCTCTCCACCACAGAGCGCCCTCACCTCTCGCGCAACACCCAGAACCGACGCCGTGTCGCCGCGATTGGGCGTGATGCCGACCTCGAGGATGCGCTCGCCCGAGACGATCACTTCGGGCAGCGCGGCACCGACCGGGGCGCTTGCGTCGAGCACCAGGATGCCGTCGTGCTCGTCGCCCAGGCCCAGCTCCCGGGTCGAGAGGATCATGCCATGGGAAGCGACGCCACGAATCTTGGACTTCTTGAGCTTCGTGCCGTCCGGCAGGGTGGTGCCAATCCGCGCCACGGCAACCTTCTGCCCCTGGGCCACGTTGGGCGCGCCACAAACGATCTCGAGAGGCTCCGCGTCGCCGACGTCGACCCGGCAGAACGACAATCGATCGGCGTTGGGGTGCGGCTCGCGCTCGACCACCTGGCCCACCAGCAAGGCGGAGAGATCGGGCCCGGTGTCCTCGACCCGGGTGTCTTCGAATCCACCCAGGTCGAGTCGCTCGGTCAGCTCGGCCGGCTCCGGCAGATCGATCCACTCGGACAGCCATTCCATTGCCAGCCGCATCAGACCTGCTCCAACACGCGCACGTCGCCCTCGAACAGCACGCGCAGGGCGGGTAGCCCGTAGCGATGCAGGGCCGTGCGGTCGATGCCCATGCCGAACGCGAAGCCCTGCCAGACTTCCGGATCGATCTCGCAGCGCTCGAGCACGCGCGGATGGATCATCCCGCAGCCGCCCCACTCGAGCCATTCGTCGCCCCAGCGGATGTCCATCTCGGCGGAGGGCTCGGTGAACGGGAAGTGGTTGGCCCGGAAGCGCAGCTCGGTCTCCGGTCCCATCAGGTGCCGGGCGAAGGCGTAGAGCACGCCCTTCAGGTCCCCGAACGTGACCCGGTCGTCGACCATGAAGCCCTCGATCTGGTGGAACATGGGGCTGTGCTTGGGCGACAGGTCGTGTCGGTAGACGCGGCCCGGCGCAATGAAACGGAACGGCGGCTTGCGCCCGGTCATCGCGCGGATCTGGACGTTCGAGGTGTGGGTGCGCAGCACGTGGCCGCCCTCGACGTAGAAAGTGTCCTGCTCGTCCCGGGCCGGATGTTCCGGCGGAATGTTCAAGGCCTCGAAATTGTTCCAGTCGCTCTCGACCTCCGGGCCTTCCTCGACCGCGAAGCCCATGGAGGTGAAGAAGGCCACCATGTCCCGGGTTACGCGGGTGATCGGGTGGAGCTGGCCCGCGGGCGCCACCGTGCCCGGCAGACTGATGTCGAGCCGGGTCTCGGCCAGGGAGCGATCTTGGGCACGGCCTTCCAGCTCGGCGCGACGTTCGCTGACCTGCGCCTCGATCGCCTGCTTCAGCTGGTTGACGGCCTGGCCCCGGACAGCGCGCTCCTCGGGGTCCAGGTCGCCCAGTGTGCGCAGCAGCGCGGACACGGAGCCCTTGCGCCCCAGATAGCGCGCCCGGGCTTCGGTCAGCGCCTGAGGCGACTCCGCCGCGGCAATTTCCTGGCGCGCAGAGCGCTCGAGTTCCTGGATTTCGCTCGTCTCCGCCGACATTCGCGGCGGCTCGCTACGCGGCCTGCGCCTTCGCCATCTCGGCGAGCGCACGGAAGGCCTGCGGATCGCGGATCGCCAGCTCCGCCAAGACCTTCCGATCCATCTCGACGCCAGCCTGCTTCAGACCAAACATGAAGCGGCTGTACGACAGTTCGTGCTCTCGAGCCGCTGCATTGATGCGAGCGATCCAGAGCGAGCGCATCTGGCGCTTGCGCTGCTTGCGATCGCGATACGCGTACTTCCAGCCCTTCTCGACCGCTTCTCGAGCGGTGCGGAACAGCTTGCTGCGCGCGCCGTAGTAGCCCTTCGCCTCGCGAAGGATTCGATTTCGTCGTCGTCTGGAAACGACTCCACGCTTCACACGCGGCATGCTGATTCCCCTTACCCAGGCTCGGATTCGAGCCGCTAGAGATAGAGCAACATCTGCTTCAGGCGCTTCTCATCGACCTTCTTGACGATTGCACCCTTGCGCAGGTGTCGCTTCCGCTTGGGCGACTTCTTCGTGAGGATGTGCTGCTTATTGCTCTTCGTCCTCACGATCTTGCCGCTCCCCGTCTTCTTGAATCGCTTCGCTGCGCCGCGATGGGTCTTCATCTTCGGCATCTTCAAACCTCCATGGAGGCGGCTACTCGGGCCGCGCCTCCGCCGCTTCCTCGCTTGCCACCGCCTCTGCTTCGGCCTTCGCAGCAGCTTCCATTTCCTTTCGGGCCTCGGCGACCCCTTCCTTGTTCGACACCAGGATCATCGAGAGGAAGCGCCCTTCCATGCGGGCCGGGTTTTCGACCGTTGCGAGCTTGCCCAACATGTCCGTCACCCGCCTGAGCTGCTTGTGTCCCATCTGCCGGTGGACCATCTCTCGACCTCGAAACATCACGGTGATCTTCACCTTGTCACCGTCCATCAGAAAGCGCCGCACATTCTTGAGCTTCGTCTCGAGATCGTGGTCATCGGTTCGGGGACGGAGCTTGACCTCCTTGAGAGTCGCTGAGTGACTCTTCCCCTTGCCAGCCTTCTTCTTCTTCTGCTGCTCATACTTGTAACGCCCGTAGTCCATGATCCGGCAGACCGGGGGGCGTGACCCCGGTGCGACTTCGACGAGATCGAGACCGACCTCCTCTGCTCGCCGGAGTGCATCCTCGGACGCCATCACGCCGAGCTGCTCTCCTTCACTCCCGATCACACGGATTTCAGGCTCCCGAATCCTTTCGTTGATCCGGGGAACGTCCTTCCTTGCGGCTCTTCTGGTATCGGCCAGACTGTTCTCCTTCTCGCTTTCTAGCGCTGCATCTGGATCCGCCGTTCGCGGATCCCCTCGACCAGGCTGGCAATGAGCGCATCGACTTCGATGGCCTCGTCACCGCCCTTCTTTCCGTGGCGCCACCTCGGCGTCACGGTTCCGTTTTCTTGCTCCTGATCGCCCACGACCAGCATGAGCGGGATCTTCTGGATCTCGGCCTCACGAATCTTGAAGCCGAGCTTCTCACTGCGGTCATCGCACTCCACCCGGATGCCGGCGGCATCGAAGCGGGAGGAGAGCCGTTGAGCATAGTCCAAATGACGCTCGCCGATGGGCAGCACGATGGATTGCACCGGAGCGAGCCAGAACGGGAAGTCCCCAGCCGTCATTTCGATGTAGAGAGCCATGAAACGCTCCAGGGAGCCCAGAATGGCCCGGTGGATCATGGCCGGCTGATGGGGTTGGTCGTCCCGGCCCACGTAGCGGAGGCCGAATCGGGCCGGCATGGAGACGTCGATCTGGACGGTCGCCAGGGTCCAGGGCCGGCCCATCACGTCCCGGAAGTCGCACTCGACCTTGGGCCCATAGAAAGCGCCCTCGCCGAGCTTGGTCCGGCGCGGGAAACCGGCGCGCTCGATGGCGCCCAGCAGCTGCTCGGTGGCCCGATCCCAGTCCTCGACCTCGCCCACGTAGTCGTCCGGCCGGGTCGAGACCCACATCTCGGTGCACTCGATGCCCAGCGCCTCCCAGACCTCGCGCGTCATCTCGAAGAAGCGGTCGAGCTCGGCTTCCACCTGCTCGGGCTCGCAGAAGATGTGGGCATCGTCCTGGGCCATTGAACGGACGCGTGACAGGCCGGTGAGCGTTCCGCTGCGCTCGTTGCGGTGGAGACGGCTGAACTCGGCGTATCGGATCGGCAGCTCGCGATACGAGTGCTTGCGCAGCGAGAAGAGATGACAGTGACCGGGACAGTTCATCGGCTTGACGGCCAGCTGCTCGCCTTCATCGCCTTCCAGGATGAACATGTCGTCCTTGAAGAGCTCGTAGTGGCCCGACGTCTTGAAAAGATCGGTGCGCAGGATCTGGGGCGTCATCACCTCCGCGTAGCCGTACTTGGGGTACAGCGAGCGAATGAAGTCGATGAGTCCGTTGTAGACCACCATGCCTTTCGGCAGATAGAACGGCGAGCCGGGTGAAATGGGGTCGATGTGAAACAGCTCGAGGTCGACGCCCACTCTTCGATGATCGCGCTGACGCGCCTCCTCGAGCTGGGCAAGATGGGCTTCAAGCTCCTGCTTCGATGAGAACGCGGTTCCGTAGATGCGTTGCAGCATCGGGTTGCTCTCGTCACCGCGCCAGTAGGCGCCTGCCGATTCGGTCAGCTTGAAGGCCCCGATCTGGTCGGTGCGCTGGACGTGGGGGCCGCGACAGAGATCGTCGAACTGGCCGTGGGAGAAGATGCTGATCTCTTCGCCATCGGGGATGTCATCGAGACGCGAAACCTTGAGCTCTTCGCCCAGATTGCCGAAGAACTCGCGCGCTGCTTCGCGCGTCATCACCCGGCGGGTGAACGTGCTCTTCTCCTTCACGATCTTGGACATCTCGGCGTGGATCTTCTCGAGATCTTCCGGCGTGAACGGCCGGTCGACGAGGAAGTCGTACTGGAACTTCTCCGAATGGTCGGTGCGGCCGACGTCGATCTGGACGCCCGGAAACAGACGCTTCACGGCGTCGGCCATCACGTGCTCGGCGGAATGACGGATCACCTCGCCTGCCTGGGGATCCCTGGCGGTGACGATCTCGATCGAAACGTCGTTGTGAAGCGGCAGGCGGAGATCGACGAGTTCGCCGTCGATGCGACCCGCGAGTGCAGCCTTCGCCAGCCCCTTGCCAATCCGTTCCGCGACGGCAAGGACGGTCGAACCCGCAGGCACCTCCAGCGTCTTGCCGTCCGGCAAGCCGATCTGGATATTGGTCATGATTGCGGGCGTATCATGTCGGGCTGTTCTTCTGCTGCGTTTCTGCGCGTGGACACCGGGTCGACGCGCCTGGTAGGCACGGGCGGGATTGAACCGCCGACCTCCGCCGTGTCAAGGCGGCGCTCTAGCCACTGAGCTACGTGCCTGATCGTCCCCTAAGGACGCGAAATCAATACCGATTTGGACCTGTGGTGTCAATCAGGGCCGGCTCCGAAGCGCCCCACCGATCGGCTCCGGGATCCAGACGGGCCGGAGGAGGCGTGAAACGCACCCGAACCGCGACCTGGGAACCCCGGATTCCCAACGGCGTGAGGATCAAATGGTCGGGCGCCTTCTCCAGCATCGCCGCGAGAAGCTCGCTGGGCGTGCGGTCGGCCTCCACCGCGAGCACAGCCCGGCCCCGCTCCATCATGACGGGCGAGGCGCTGCGGACCCGCAGCTCATCGATCAAGAGGCTCCGGACCGCTTGGTATCCAGCGTGGCCGCGCAGCCCCTCGAGCACCAGCGTGACCCGCTGCTGCGCCGCGATCCCCGCGGGCAACAGCAAGAGCAGTCCGTGCTCGGTCAGACGCTGCTTCACCCGGTCGACGTCCACGTAGACGGACACCACGACCACGTACTCGGTCTCGATCGACGGGTCGTTGCCGAGCAGGGCCGGCTGCACCCCGCGGTCCTCGACAATCCGGAAGCGGCCGGCGAACTGCATCGGGTCGCCGCCCAGGGCCTCGTCGAGGGCAGCCTCGTCCTCGGGACGAAACCCGGGAAGCTGCTCCAGAGCCGCGCGGCGGACGGCCTCGGCGACGCCGTTGCGCATGGCGGCGTCGCGGGGGGTTCGCCTCGAGGGCATCGCCGGGTCGAGCGCTACGAAGCCAACCGCTTCGATCTCGCGCAGCTCGGCAGCCGCCAGGCCGGGCCAGACGAGGCCAACGGCAAGCAGCACCGCGACGACGAGGCGCTTCAAAACCGCAGCTCCACGACTTCACGGCCAAAAATTCCCACCAGATCCTCCAGAAGTTCCGTTCCCGGTCGGACTCCGTACTTGGGCAGCCCGATCACGGTTTCGCTCTCCCCGGGAATCACCAGATGCAGCGCCACCTGGCACTCCCCCGGATGCTTCAGCAGCAGCTCGCGCAGGGCGCTCAGCCGATCCTGCGACGCCTCGTCGGCGCTGAGCTTGAGCTCGAGCCGGGCGGCCAATCGCTCATCGGCTCGCGACAACTCGAGAACCTCGCGTACCAGGATCTTCGGCGGATCACCCGCTTCGAGCGTCCCCGTGACCAACAGCGGTGTCGGCCCATCGCCGGCGTCGCCGGAAACGGCCTGCTTCAACAGGCTTCCATACTGGGCGAACGGCTCGGCGAAGAACACGAGGTCGAAGCTGCCTTCCAGATCTTCCAGGGTACCGAACGCCATCAGCGCGCCGCGCCGCGTTCGGGTTTCGCGCAGCGTCGTCAACAGCCCGCCGACGCGGACCTCGCGTCCATCGCGTCCCTCGGTCTGGTCCGACTTCGTGTCCACAAAGCGGTCGAGCTTCTTGGAGACTGCCGAGAGCGGGTGGCCCGTCACATAGAAGCCCAGCACTTCCTTCTCGAATTCCAGTCGCTGCCGGTCCGTCCACGCCGGCGCTTCCGGCAGTGCCGGCTCGATACCGCCACCGGCGGCCTCGAGTACGCCAAACAGGCTCTCCTGACCAATCTCGCGGTCGCGTTGTGTCGCGGCGCCCGCTTCGAGGGCCGTATCGAGCCCGGCCCAGATCGCGGCCCGGTTCTCGTGGATCTGATCGAAGGCTCCGCACTTCACCAGGCTCTCCACGACCCGGCGGTTCACCTTGCGGCCGTCGATTCTGCCGGCGAAGTCGAAGAAGCTCTTGAAGCCACCCTCTTGCCCCGCGCGTGCCTCGAGGATGCTCTCGATGGCCCCCTGCCCCACGTTCTTCACGCCGGCGAGGCCAAAACGGATCCCAGCTTCGACGACCGTGAAGTCCCGGGCAGACTCGTTCACGTCTGGGGCAAGGACTTCGATGCCCAATGTCCCGGTGTGGGCGATGTAGCGGCCGAGCCGGTCGTGGTTGCCGGCTTCCGTCGTCAGCAGTGCGGCCATGTATTCACGCGGATGGTTCGCCTTGAGAAAGGCCGTCTGATAGGTAATCAGCGCGTAGGCGGTCGAGTGGCTCTTGGCGAAGCCGTAGCCCGCAAACTCATTGATCAGCTCGAAGACCTCCTCCGCCTTGCGTCTGTCGATGCCTCGCTCGACGGCACCGTCCACGAAGCGCGCCCGCTGCTTCTCCATCTCCTCGGGCTTCTTCTTGCCCATGGCGCGGCGCAGCAGATCGGCTTCCCCGAGCGAGTAGCCGGCGAGACGGTTGGCGATCTGCAGCACCTGGTCCTGATAGACGATCACGCCCAGCGTCTCGGTCGTAATCTCCTCCAGCTCGGGCAGCAGGTACTCGATCTTGGTGAGACCGATCTTGCGGTTGACGAAGTCGTCGACCATGCCCGAGCCCAACGGACCGGGACGGTAGAGCGCCACGATCGGGATCAGCTCCTTGAAGGAACGCGGTCGGAGCTTGGTCACGAGTTCCGTCATGCCCTGGGACTCGACCTGGAAGATGCCCTCGGTCTTGCCGCTGGCGAGCAGGTCGTAGGTGGCGGCATCGTCCAGCGGGATCTTCTCGATCTCCAGGCTCTCGCCCTTCTCGCGAATGCGCCGCTCGCAGTCGGCGATCGTCGTCAGGTTGCGCAGGCCGAGGAAATCGAATTTGACGAGCCCGATTTTTTCGATGCAGCGCATGTCGAGTTGGGTCATGACAGCGCCCGAACGCGGGTCCCGATACAGCGGAACCAAGTCGATCAGGGGCTTGGTGCCGATCACCACGCCGGCGGCGTGGGTCGAGGCGTGCCGCGTCAGCCCTTCCAGGCGCTGCGCCGTCTCCAACAGCTTCGCGATCTGGCCATCCGAGTCCACCCGGGAGCGCAGCTCGGCCGACTGTTCAAGGGCGTCGGGTAGCGTGATGCCCAGGGTATCGGGCACGAGCTTGGCGATGCGGTCGACCTCGGCGTACGGAATGCCCATGACCCGGCCCACGTCGCGGATCACGGCACGGGCCTGCAGCTTTCCAAAGGTGATGATCTGAGCGACGCGTTTCCCCTCGATGCCCTCGCCGTCGTACTTCTCGGCGACGTAGCGGATGACCTGATCGCGCCCCTTCATGCAGAAGTCGACGTCGATGTCGGGCATGGTCACGCGCTCCGGATTCAGGAAGCGCTCGAAGATGATGTCGTATTCGATCGGGTCGATGCCCGTGATGCCCAGGCCGTAGGCGACCAGGCTTCCCGCCGAAGAGCCGCGACCCGGGCCCACCGGGATCCCGTTCTCGCGGGCATAGTTGATGAAGTCCGCGACGATCAGGAAGTAGCCGGGGAAGCCCATCCCATTGATGACCTCGAGTTCGTGCTCCATGCGCTTCGTGTACTGGTCGTACTTGGGGGGCAGCGGCTCATCCTGATCCAGCCCCAACCGCTGCCGGAGCCCGGCCCAGGCCTGCCCGTTCAACACCTCCTCGCGGGATTTGCCGGCCGCCACCTGGAACTCGGGCAGGTGGTAGTGGCTGGGGTCCACGTCGAGTTCGAGGTCGCAACGCTCGGCGATCTCGAGAGTGTTCTTCACGGCCGACGGATGATCGTGAAAGAGCTCCATCATCTCATCGCCCGACTTCACGTAGAAGCCGTGACCCTCGAACTTGAAGCGGTTGGGGTTATCGAGATTGGACGCGGTCCCGATGCACAGCAGCGCATCGTGGTGTTCGTGGTCACCCGGCTCCAGGTAATGGGCGTCGTTGGTCGCAACGAGCGGCAGATTCATGTCGGCCGACATTTTGAGCAACTCGGAGTTGACCCGGTCCTGGTCCCCGATGCCGTGACGCTGGAGCTCCAGGTAGTAGCGGTCGTCGTCGAAGATCTCGGCGTACTCCTCCACTTTCTGCCAGGCCGTCTCGATCATTCCGTTGCTGATGGCGCGACACACCATCGAAGACAGGCAGCCCGAGGTGGCGATCAGGCCTTCATGGTGCTTGCGCAGCAGATCCATGTCGATACGGGGCTTGTAGTAGAAGCCCTCGAGGTAGGCGCGCGACACCAGCTGCATCAGGTTGCGATAACCGGTTTCGTTCATCGCCAGCAGCAGCAGATGGTTGATGGCATCGAAGCCGTTCGCGTCGCGCTCGCGCGACTCCTTGTCGAAGCGCGAGCCCGACGCGATGTAGACCTCGCACCCGAGAATGGGCTTCACGCCGTGCTTGTGTGCCGCCTCGTAGAACTCGATCGAGCCAAAGAGATTGCCGTGGTCCGTCAAGGCGACGGCGGGCATGCCAAGCTGTGTGGCGCGTTCGAAGAGCGGATCGATCTTGATGGCGCCATCGAGCAGCGAGTACTGGCTGTGGAGGTGAAGGTGAACGAAGGATTGGCAACTCAAGCGCCGGCCTCTTCCTATTCCCACTCGATAGTGGCGGGGGGCTTGCTCGAGATGTCGTAGACCACGCGGTTGATGCCCTTGACCTCGTTGATGATGCGGCTGGACATGACGGCCAGCACGGTATCGGGAAGTCGCGCCCAGTCTGCCGTCATGGCGTCGACGGAGGTCACGCAGCGGATGGCCAGGGCGTTCTCATAGGTGCGCTCGTCGCCCATCACCCCCACCGTACGGACGGCCAGCAGCACAGCGAAGGCCTGCCAGATCTCGTTGTAGAGCCCGGCGTTGCGAATCTCCTCGATCACGATCGCGTCGGCCTGGCGCAGCACCTCAAGACGCTCGTGAGTCACTTCCCCCAGGATGCGCACGGCCAGCCCCGGTCCCGGGAACGGATGCCGGTCGATCGCCCGCTCCGGCAGCTCGAGCCGGCGCCCGACCTCCCGCACTTCGTCCTTGAAGAGCTCGCGTAGAGGCTCCAGCAGCTGGAGGCGCATGCGTTCCGGCAATCCGCCGACATTGTGGTGGGTCTTGATCGTGGCCGACGGCCCCATCACCGAGACACTCTCGATCACATCCGGATAGAGGGTCCCCTGCACCAGGTAGTCGACGTCGCCGATGCGCTGGGCCTCTTCCTCGAAGACCTCGATGAATTGATGGCCGATGATGCGCCGCTTCATCTCCGGATCCTCGGCCCCAGCCAGCGCGTTCTCGAAACGTTGGACGGCATCCACGGTCACCAGGTCGACCCCCAGCGTCTCGCTGAAGAGGTCCTCGACCTCGGCCCGCTCGTTCATGCGCAGCAGACCATTGTCGACGAAGATGCAGGTGAGCTGATCGCCGATCGCGCGGTGCACGAGTGCGGCCGCCACCGAAGAGTCGACACCGCCCGAGAGTCCGCAGACCACGCGGCGGTCGCCCACGCGCTTGCGGATGCGCTCGATCTCTTCGTCGATGAAGGCTTCCATGGTCCAGGAGCCAGAGCAGCCGCAGATCTCGCGGGTGAAGTTCCTGAGAATCTCGGCGCCGCCATCGGTGTGGACGACCTCGGGGTGAAACTGCACGCCCCAGATCGGATGATCGGGATCACGCACGGCGGCAAAAGGCGAGTTCTCGCTCGTTCCCAGCACGACCCAACCAGGCGGCAGTCGCAGCACGCGATCGCCGTGGCTCATCCAGGCGACGCGTTCGGGCCCTCCGTCGAGATCGGCAAAGAGCGGATCGTCGTTTTCGATCTTGACGAGGGCGCGACCATACTCGCGATTGTCGGCCTTCTCGACCAGGCCACCGAGCCGGTGGACCATGATCTGCAGCCCGTAGCAGATGCCGAGCACGGGCACGCCCAACTCGACCACGCGAACGTCCAGATCAGGCGAGCCTTCGTCGAGAACGCTCGATGGACCGCCCGACAGCACGATGCCGTCGGGCTCCCAGGCCCGGATCTCGTCGAACTCGAGCGTGCCGGGACGGATCTCGCAGTAGACCTGCCGTTCGCGAATGCGGCGCGCGATCAGCTGGGTGTATTGCGAACCGTAGTCGAGGATCAGGATGCGGTCCTGCTCGGACCGCGGCGCGTGCGAGTGAGGGGAGTGTGTGGCGGGAGCCATGGGCCGATATGGTCCCAATTCCGTTCGCTTCGAATCGGCCAGGAGTGAGCCGATGCTGCATGCTCGGGGGGTCGCCA
>SMVA01220307.1_pt1 | contig 16889 bp, 16 predicted proteins | sample 2456451 | NCBI WGS metagenome assembly SMVA01 (sample SAMN11095933, study PRJNA526329) | marine sediment metagenome | biome: Marine sediment; feature: Surficial sediment; material: Deep marine sediment; isolation source: Hadal surficial sediment | place: Pacific Ocean | collected 2014-05 | depth...
CCAGCCGGGTCGTTCGCATCGAAAAGACGGTGTCGGTGGGTGAGTTGGCGCGGATGCTGGGCATCAAGGCTCCCGAAGTCCAGCGAAAGCTGATGGCCCTCGGGACGATGGTTTCGATCAACCAGGAAATCGACCTCGAGACCGCGAAGGGCGTCTCCGCCGAGTTCGGCTATGAGGTCGAGGACGTGGGCTTCCGCGAGGAGGTGTATCTAGAGGATTCGTCGGCCGTCGAGGGTGGCGGCGAGCCGCGCCCCCCGGTGATCACGGTGATGGGTCACGTCGACCACGGCAAGACCACGCTCCTGGATGCGCTGCGCGATACGAATGTTGCCGCCGGGGAAGCCGGCGGAATCACGCAGCACGTCGGTGCGTATCGAGTCGAGGTCGCGGGGAAGATGCTCACCTTCATCGATACGCCGGGTCACGCGGCATTCACCGAAATGCGCGCTCGCGGTGCCCAGGTCACGGACATCGTGATCATCGTGATCGCTGCCACCGAGGGAATCATGCCCCAGACCGTCGAGGCGATCGAGCACGCGAAGGCGGCGGGTGTGTCGATCATCATCGCTGTCAACAAGTGCGATCTGCCGGGTGCCAACCCGCAAGCGGCGCGTCAACGACTGATGGAGCATGGCCTCATTCCCGAAGAATTCGGCGGCGACATCATCTGTGTTGATATCTCCGCGAAGCAGAAGACGGGCCTCGATAAGCTGCTCGAGATGGTGACTCTCCAGGCCGAACTTCTCGAACTGAAGGCCGACGTGAATCGGCGCGCGGTGGGCGTCGTATTGGAATCGGAACTCGACAAGGGGCGCGGACCGGTTGCGACCGTTCTCATCCAACAGGGAACGTTGAAGCCTGGTGATACCCTCGTGATCGGGTCCTGCACGGGACGGGTTCGGGCGATCGAGGATGAAAATGGCAAGCGGATCAAGTTGGCGGAACCCTCGACGCCCGTTCGGGTAATCGGTTTGTCGGGTGTGCCCGCCGCAGGCGAGATCCTCAACGTCGTCGAGAGTGAGCGAGCCGCCAAGGAGATCGTCGAGAACCGGATCAACGATCAGCGCGTGCGCCCCGTGGCTCGGAAGCCGAGCTTCACGCTCGACGAATTTTACGAGAGGATGGAGGGGGGCGGCGTCAAGGAACTCGGTGTCGTGATCAAGGGCGACGTTCATGGATCGGTGGAGGCGTTGCGAGATTCGCTCGTCAAGCTGTCTACGGATGCCGTGAAACTCAATGTCATTCTGTCTGGTGTCGGAGCGATCACCAAAGACGACGTCATGCTCGCCAAGGCGAGCAATGCGATCATTCTCGGTTTCCACGTTCGCCCGGATCCGCCCGCGCGGAATGCAGCGGACGAACAGGGTGTCGACATTCGTGCCTACAAGATCATCTACGAGATCATCGACGACGTGAAGAAGGCAATGGCCGGGTTGCTTCCCCCCACCGTTACGGAGATATTGGGAGGTCGCGCCGAGGTCCGGGAAGTCTTCACCGTTCCGAAGGTGGGGAGGATCGCCGGATCCATGGTCGCCGAGGGGATGATCCGGCGTGGCGCGATCTGCCGTCTGATTCGCGACGGCGTTCAGATCTACGATGGAAAGGTCGGCTCCCTCAGGCGTTTCAAGGATGACGCGCGCGAAGTCAACTCGGGCTTCGAGTGCGGCATCGGAATAGAAGGCTACAACGACATCAAGGTCGGTGACGTGATCGAGACATTCACCCTCGAGGAGAAGCCCGCGACGCTCGAATGATCGTCGGGGCTGCAATCGTCGAGATCCGGATCCACGGATCTCATTCGTTGAAACAGAGGCGAGGCGTGGTCCGCTCGATCACCCGGCGCGTCAGCAATCGTTACAACCTCTCGATCGCAGAGGTCGGCGGTCAGGACACCTGGCAGCGCGCGGAACTCGGATTGTGCAGCGCCGGTATCGATCGGCAGCGCGTCCGTCGGGTGATCGAAAGCGCGGTTGCGTTCATCGAAGAGCTACATCTCGCGGAGATCATCGCAGTGGACATCGAGGTATTGGATCTGCCTCACGAAAGCACGCGCTGGAGCGATGAAGGCGCCTTGGTCGAGTTCGAGGAATGAAGCATGTCGCGTCGCACGGAGAGAATTGGGGAGCAGCTCCGTTCGGAGATCGCCCGGGTCTTGCGAGAGGAAGCGAATGATCCCCGCACCCGGCTCGTCACGTTGACTCGTGTGGATGTCGCCCCGGACTTGAGCCATGCCCTGGTTTTTTGGAGCGCGCTCGACGTTCGAGATGCGGCTGCCGCCGAGGATACGCAGCACGCCCTCGAGAGCGCCGCATCCTTCGTGCGCCGACACCTGGCCCAGTCGCTCCCTCTCCGACGCATACCCGCGCTGCGTTTTCGCTACGACCTATCGCTGGTTCTCGGCGATCGGACCCTCTCATTGTTGCGATCACTCGGGGGTCAAGATGAGGCGTAAACGATCCCCCGAAAAGCCGGGTCCCGCGGGATTTCTGCTCGTTGACAAGGCGCCGGGTTGGACCTCGCACGACGTCGTCGATGCTGCACGGCGTTGGCTCGGGACGCGACGGGTCGGGCACCTGGGTACACTCGATCCGCTCGCAACCGGGGTCTTGCCCCTCGCGATTCGCGCGGCGACGAAGCTCGCCCCCTATATCACGGATAATCGCAAATCCTACGTCGGTTCGATCGAACTCGGGATCGAGACCGATACCCTGGATGCAGAGGGCAAGGTGCTCCGCAGGCATGAGGGGGCGCTTCCCGAAAGGGGCGCGGTCGAGGAAGCACTGGTCGGCTTTCAGGGAGAAATTGAGCAGGTGCCGCCGATGTACAGTGCGGTCAAGCACTCGGGGGTGCCCCTGCACCGACTTGCGCGCGAGGGAAAGCACGTCGAGCGCGCTCCCAAAAAGGTGCGGATCGATCGGATCGAGCTGATTTCCTACCGGGCGCCGCTCGTGGAGTTGAGGGTGGACTGTTCGCCGGGCACCTATGTGCGAACCCTGGCGGATGATCTTGGCAGGCGCCTGGGCTGCGGTGCCCATCTGCGGAATCTCCGCCGGCTGCGCAGTGGGCCGTTCGCGCTCGATGCGGCGATCACTCCGGAACGGCTCGCAGCTGCCGCTGAGAGCGGCAAGATCGAGGAGTATCTGATTCCCGCTGTCGATGTCCTGGGCCTTGCGATTGTGCAATTGGGGCCGGAAGAAACCCGTCGGGTCGAGCACGGCCGCGAGGTGGGCGCGTCCGCGCAGTTGGTCGCTGGGGAGCGTGTCGCGGCGCTGAAGCCTGGTGGAGAACTGCTCGCGGTGATGGAGGTCTTGCCCGGTCGCCGCCTCAAGCCCCTCAGGGTCCTCCAGTCGGTTGCCCCGCCTGATTGAGCCTGTACACTCCCGCGCCGAAGGCTCTTGGGGCCGGGTCGGCTCAGAGATCCCAACTTTCACGATTTTTCTGGAGAGCAGACGGTTTGATTTCGAAAGCTGATAAGGTTCGCACGGTCACGGCCTACCAGGTCCACGAGAAGGACACGGGTACACCTGAAGTCCAGGTCGCCATCCTGACGGAGCGGATCAACGGGCTCTCCGACCATTTCAAGATGCACAAAAAGGACCACCACTCACGCCGCGGATTGCTCAAAATGGTGAGCCAGCGGCGACGAATGCTCGACTACCTGAGGAGAAACGGCCCCGACCGCTACCAGGAGCTGATCAAGCGCCTGGGTCTACGCCGCTGAACCCCAGCCACCTACCGATGCGGTAAGTTGATCGGTAGCAATCAGATTGAGCGGCGCGATGACGTGCGCTGCGTATGGAGTGCGGAAGTCCGTCATACGCGAAACCCTACGGGTTTTGCGCATCACAGATTCCGCATTCCATCGCGTTTCACGTCTCATCCCCCTGCGCTGCTCTGCAACCCCGGCTCAATCCAAATGAACTGAGTCGAGAAACGGAGACGTGTAAAAATGGCAAATTATTGGTTCCAACCGGAGACGGTCACGCTGGAACTCGGTGGCCGAACCCTGACCATCGAGACGGGACGCCTCGCCAAGCAAGCTGCTGGCGCGTGCCTGGTCACCTACGGTGAAACCGTCGTGCTGGCTACCGTGGTGCACGGCAAACCCCGCCAAGGCATTGACTTCTTTCCGCTGACGGTCGACTTCGTGGAGAAGACCTCCGCGGCGGGCAAGATTCCCGGCGGCTTCTTCAAGCGTGAGGCGCGCCTGTCGGATCGTGAAGTGCTGGTTTGTCGATTCATCGACCGGGCCGTCCGACCGCTCTTCGCCGACGGCTACAACGACGACACCATGGTCATGGCGACCGTCCTGTCGGCGGATGGAGAGAACTCACCGGACATCGCCGCATTCATCGGCGCATCCGCTGCTCTGAGCATCTCGGAAATTCCCTTCCTCGGGCCGATCGCCGCTGTCCGCGTCGGTCGAATCGATGGTGAATTCATCACCAACCCGACGACTGAGCAGGCGGAAGAATCCGACATGGATTTCGTGGTTGGCGGAAGTCGCAAAGCACTGGTGATGGTTGAAGGTGGCGCCGACATGGTCAACGAGGATGATGTCCTCGGCGCACTCCAGTTCGGCCACCGCGAATTGATCCGGGTGATCGACATCCAGGAGGAGCTGCAGGGTCGAATCGGCAAGCCGAAGATCGAGTTGCCGAAGGCGCGGGATCGCAGCGCACTCGAGCGGGAGATTCGCGGCAAGCTGGGTTCCCGCCTGGAAGCCGCTACGCAGGTCAAGGACAAGAAAGAGCGCACCGACGCGATCAAAGCCGTCGAAGGAGAGATTCGCGACGGTTACGCCGAAGCGTTTCGAAGCGAGAAGGTCGTTTTCGACAGCCTCGATGCGGTCGATGCGCGGCGAGATGCAGAGCGCCAACTCGGAGCGGACGTCAAGGAGATCCTCCACGACCTCCGCGCCGAGGCCGTACGCAATCGGGTTCTCGAAAGTGGCGAGCGAATCGATGGGCGGGGGCCTGCGGATGTCCGCCAGATCGCCTGCGAGCTGCGGGTCGTACCGCGCCCGCACGGCGTGGCGATGTTCACGCGCGGCGAGACCCAGGCGCTCGTGACCACGACCCTCGGCGGACGTTTCGATGCCCAGACGATCGATTCGCTCACCTCGCGTTACACGAAGTCCTTCTATCTCCACTACAACTTCCCGGGCTACTCGACGGGCGAGCCGCGTCCCAATCGAGGGCCGGGCCGCCGAGAAGTTGGGCACGGCAATCTCGCGGAGCGGGCCATCAAACCCGTGCTTCCGAGCGCAGAGGATTTCCCCTACACGATTCGAATCGTCTCGGAGACCCTCGAGTCGAACGGCTCGTCGTCGATGGCTGCGATCTGCGGCGGCACGCTCTCGTTGATGGACGCCGGTGTCCCGATCAAGGCGCCCGTCGCGGGAATCGCGATGGGCCTGATCACGGACGGCAGCCGGGTGGCGATTTTGTCGGACATCCTTGGAGACGAGGATCACCTCGGCGACATGGACTTCAAGGTTGCGGGCACCGCTGAGGGGATCACCGCCCTGCAGATGGACATCAAGATCGAGAGCGTCGATTGGGATGTGATGAAGCGCGCACTCGACCAGGCGAGAGAAGGCCGTTTGCACATTCTCGACTGCATGGAGCGCGAGACCGCTTCCGAACTGCCCGGGTTCGTTTCTCGTCAAGAGCTCTCGCGCTACGCGCCGAGGGTTTCGACGATTACCGTCAAACCCGACCGGATTCGCGACATCATCGGGCCAGGCGGCAAGGTGATTCGCGCCATCCAGGAGACCACGGGTACGAAGGTCGACATCGACGACAACGGTGTGGTGACGATCTTCTCGCCGGATGCGGATGCGCTCGAACAGGCGCGTGCGATGGTCGAGGAGCTGACCCAGGAGGCGGAACTCGATCGGATCTATCTCGGCAAGGTGAAACGCATTACGGATTTCGGCGCCTTCGTCGAGATCTTTCCCGGCACCGATGGCCTGATCCACATCAGCCACCTCGCCGAGGGCCGGGTCGAAAAAGTCACCGACGTGCTGACGGAGGGCGACGAAGTGCTCGCGAAGTGCATCGACATCGACCCGACCGGGCGGATTCGCCTTTCGCGCAAGGAGGCGTTGGCGGACGCGGCGGAATCGGAGTAAGGGGGCGCCAATGGGCGCCGGATCTTCCACGGTTCAAATCGACATCGTGAGGCTGCCCGCAGCCGAGGGCATACCGCTGCCCTCGCGCGCGACCTCGGGCTCTGCGGGATACGATCTGTGTGCGGCCGTTCAACAGGATCTGGTGTTGGCTCCCGGCGATCGCGTCCTGGTTCCCACCGGCTACCGATTTGCAATCCCGCCGGGTTACGAGGGGCAGATCCGGCCGCGTAGCGGCTTGGTGCTCTCGCACGGCATCCTGGTGCCGAACGCACCCGGTACCATCGACTCGGATTATCGCGGTGAGTTGATGGTGATTCTCCTTAACGTGGGCGAAAAATCGTATTTGATCCGCCGGGGTGATCGGATTGCACAGCTCGTGATCGCCCCGGTCGTAAACGTCGAGTTTTCCGAATGCGACCAACTCGAAGCGACGGATCGCGGCGAGCGCGGCTTCGGTCACAGCGGTCGCGACACGCGGGGGTCTGAATCGTGAGTGACTCGACTCCCGCCCGACCGCCGGTGTCCACACAACCCATTCGACCCCAACCGCCCACGGAATCCGTGCGCAAACCGAGCCGCCCCAAAAGCGATCTACCGGGAAGACTCGTGACGGCGGGCTTCCTGGTGCCAGCGGCCAGCTATGTGGTGATCGAAGGCGGCCTGTGGCTGCTGGGCGCGATCATGGTGCTGGTCCTGCTCGGTCAGCGGGAGTTCTATCGGCTGATCGAAGACAAGGGCGCGCACCCGCTGGTTGGCTTTGGCCTGACGGCGGCCATGGCGCTCTGCATCGTCCAGTATCTCGGAACCGAATATCAGGCGAATCTATTGATGACCGCCACACTGCTGGTCGTCCTGGTTGCGCAGCTTGGCAAGGCCAAGATCACGGAAGCGTTGGCCAGTGTTTCGGGAACCTTCTTTGGCGTATTTTATGTCGGCTGGTTATTGAGTCACGCGATTTCGCTGCGCGACTTCTACGGGGCCGCCACCTTTCGCTACGGCGAAGCAACCGCTGCATCGATTGGACTCTCGCCCAATTGCGGCATCTTCTTGATGTTCTTCACGCTCTTCGTCGTGGTCTGGTGTGATGCCGGGGCGTATTTCGGTGGTCGCGCCTACGGAAAACGCAAGTTGGCGCCCGCGATCAGTCCGGGTAAGAGCGTCGAGGGCGCGGTCGCGGGCGTGATCGGCGGACTGCTCGGAGCGATCGTCTGCAAGGGTGGTTTCGATCTGTTCTGGCCCGCGTTGTCCGCTTCGCTTTCGTGGTACGCGATGGGCGTGCTAGCCTTGTTGTTGTCCGTGGCGGGGATCATTGGTGACTTGATTGAGTCACTCCTCAAGCGCGATGCCGAAGTCAAAGACGCGGGGTATCTTCTCCCGGGGACCGGCGGCGTGTTGGATCGAATCGACTCGTTTCTGCTCGCCATCCCCGTGATGTATTACGCGATGCTCTTCTACATTTTCATGAAGGTCAGCTGAGCCGTGATCGAGCGTTATACCCGTCCCGAAATCAAAGAGATTTGGATCGACGAGGGCAAGTATCGTCGTTGGTTACAGGTCGAAATCGCAGTCTGCGAAGTTCAGTGCGAGCGCGGTCTGATTCCGCTGGATGCCTTCGAGGCCATCGAGAGCAGGGCATCCTTCGACATCGCGCGGATCGATGAGATCGAGCGCGAGGTGCGCCATGACGTGATCGCGTTCTTGACCGCTGTTGGTGAGTCGATCGGCCCCGAATCGCGATGGGTCCACTTTGGCATGACGTCGAGCGATGTGACCGATACCGGCATGGCGCTGCAGATTCGCGACGCGGGGGCGGTGCTGCTGGCGGGTGCCGATCGTCTCTGCGAGGTGCTGCGCACCCGCGCTCTCGAGTTCCGTCACACGCCCTGCGTGGGCCGCACCCACGGAGTCCACGCCGAGCCCATGACCTTTGGCCTCAAGCTCCTGGTTTTCTACGCGGAGATGTGCCGAAACCGCGAGCGCCTGAAGATCGCTGTCGCAGAGGCTGCGGTGGGCAAGATTTCGGGAGCCGTCGGGACCTTCGCCCACCTACCGCCCGATCTCGAAGAAGAGGTCTGCGCGCGTCTCGGAATCGGTTTCGAGCCCGCCGCGACCCAGATCGTTCAACGTGACCGACACGCGGCCTTGATCTGCGTGTTGGCACTGATCGCCGCCAGTCTGGAAAAGTTCGCGGTTGAATTTCGCCACCTCGCTCGTACCGAAGTTCGCGAGGTGGAAGAGGAGTTTGCTGCGGGGCAGAAGGGATCTTCCGCAATGCCCCATAAGCGCAATCCATGGCGGTTTGAAAACGTCACGGGCCTCGCCCGAGTGATGCGTGGCTACGCGGTGGCCGCACTGGAGAATGGGGCGCTCTGGCACGAGCGCGACATCAGCAACTCCTCGGTCGAGCGGATTATTTTTCCCGATGCCACGTCGACTCTCGACTTCATGTTGCACCGCCTTGCGGGTCTGGTGGAGACGCTCGTCGTGAACGAGGAGCAGATGCGCTCGAATCTCGATCTGACCCGCGGACTCGTCTTCAGCGGGACGTTACTGCTGGAACTGACCCAGAAGGGGCTGTCTCGCGAAGCCGCCTACGCGTTGGTGCAGCGGCACGCGATGGACACCTGGGACAAGGGTGGCGATTACCGCGATCGGATCCTCGGCGATTCAGCCATCACCGAGACACTTTCCAAGGAGGAGATCGATCGAGCGTTCAGCCTCGAACAGTCGCTGCGGCATATCGATGCGATCTTCGAGCGGACGCTCAAGCGCTGCGATGAGCGATCTTCCGAGGCCTCCGCTTCGTGAAGGCGCTCGTTCACGTCACGCTGAAGCCCGACGTCCTCGACCCCCAGGGCAAGGCGATCCAGAAGGCGAGCGTCTCTCTTGGCTACGAGGCGATCCGGAGCGTGCGCCAAGGCAAGCTCTTCGAAGTGGAGTTCGACGCTCTCGACGTGGGAGCGGCGCAGGAGTTGCTCGCCGAACTCTGCAAGAAACTCCTCGCAAACCCTGTGATCGAGGATTTCGAGATCGTCAGCGTCGAGAAATCCTAGAGGCGCGTCCCGTAGGGCGCGCGACACGATTCACGAGAGGCCAGGACGCAAGAGCTACTCGCTCAAACCCCATGTCGCTTACAGCTCTTGCGTCCTGGCCCCAGCGGACTCGTTGCCAGCGCGCGCGACGCGCAAGCGAATCTGAAGGATTCGTGGGCCAGACGGAACCGACCAGGTTTCGTCGCCGCGAGCGAATCTGAAGGATTCGTGGGTTAGCCGTCGCCGCTTTCTGTAGATTTTTTCTGGGTCGCGTTCGCGGTTGCTCGTCTCATGAAATCGCGCACGAATTCATTCGCGATGATGACCCACAAGAAGAATGGCGCGGCGTCCAGAATCAGCGAAAACCGTCGAGGCAGTCGGAGCGTCACGGGGTTTGCCGTGAGGTTTACGGCGATGTGCGTCAAGAAGAGAATCACCAGGCCGATTGCGATCCCGCCGAGACGACGCCGAGTGCTCAATTTCGGGGTCAGTACCATCAGGGCCACGAACGGGATCAAGTTGATGTAGCGATCTCGTGCAGGCGTCGCGACGCCTTCGAAACCGAGCCATCCGTAGATCACGTCGGCGACGGGGCTGTAGAGGGCGTGGTAGGCTTTCAGTCCCCCAACCTGCCAGAGCCAAACGAATGGCGCGGTCAGGCAGACGAATTTAACCAGGAAGAGAAGAGTCGCCTTCATTTCGAACGACCAGGTAGATCCAAAGCATCCAGACCGATGTGATCATCAAGATCAGTGTGCCCTGCCAGAAATAGAGGTGAAAGAAGTCGAAGCTCGGATAGGCGTAGTGGCCGACCAGTAGAAGGCACAGAATCCGCAGCACGTTGAACGCGTAGATGGTCGGGATCCCAAAGAGCAGCCCGAGACCCCTGTTGCGCCAACTCGTGGGGAAAGCGAGGACACAGCTCGAATAGATCACCATTTCGAACAGCCCCGTACATTCACTGATGATCGAAACGCCGAACGTCCCGAATTGGATGGTGGTACCCGTCAAGGTAGCCAGATCGGTAAACGGGACGAGCAATGCGTATTCCATTGTGGCAGTAGCCGTGTTCAGGAACTCGATGATGCCGGGGAAGGTCTTTATGCCGATTGGTAGCAGCATCGCCGCCGCACCCAGATAAACGGCGAAGAGGACGAGAAAACGCCACGTTGGGTTGGCTAGAAAACCACGCATCCAGGCCAGAAATCGAGTCACCAAGGACCCATCATAACACCATCTCTGCGGCTGGTATTTGAATTAACTGGAGTCCTGATTATGCTTTCGGTCATGGGAATGGAAATCAGCGGCAAGGTTCACGTGATCAACGAGGCGCAACAGGTGACCGAGCGGTTTCGGAAGCGCGAGTTCGTACTGGAGCTTTCGGAGAACGCCCGCTTCCCCCAGTTCGTGATCTTCCAGCTGACCGGTGATCGCTGTGAGCGCATGGACGACTTCAAAGTCGGCGACGAAGTTCGGGTCGAGTTCAGCCTGCGGGGCCGGGAATGGAACAGCCCGCGCGGCGAGGTGAAGTACTTCAACAGCCTCGATGTGTGGAACATCGAGCGCACGGGTGGTGCCCAATCCCGGGACGACGAGCCGCCGCTTCCCCAGGAGCCCCCCCCGAATACGGACGACGAGATCGCGTTCTAGCGCCGACCCGGGATTCGAAGGGTCCTTTCTGTTCGAGCTACCGGTACGATCTGTGGAGACGAACGGCAGGAGCAGAAACGAACGGCAGGAGCAGAAACGAACGGCAGGAGCAGGGACGAACGGCAGGAGCAGGGACGAACGGCAGGAGCAGGGACGAACGGCAGGTGCAGGGATGAACGGCAGGTGCAGGGACGAACGGCAGGTGCAGGGACGAACGGCAGGTGCGGGGATGAGCCGCAGCCGCGCATCGATGAGGAGGAGAGATGGCTGAAGGTTCTGTAGACCAGTCGGCACAGCACTCGCAGCTGTGCGGCGAGCTCGCGAGCGAAGTGGCGAAGGTTCTCGTGGGCCAGGATGCGATGGTTTCGCGCCTCCTGATCGGATTGTTGACCGGTGGCCACGTTCTGCTCGAGGGTGTTCCGGGTCTCGCGAAGACGCTGACGGTTCGCGTCCTCGCTCAGGCGATCAGTACAGGTTTTTCCCGGATCCAATTTACACCGGACATGCTTCCCGCAGACGTTCTCGGGACGGAAGTCTTCGACCCGCGGGAGGCGACCTACAGCATCAAGAAGGGCCCCATTTTTTCGAACCTGATTCTTGCGGACGAAATCAATCGCGCGCCCGCCAAGGTTCAGGCAGCCCTCCTCGAAGCGATGCAGGAGCGTCAGGTGACGATCGGAGGTACCACGATCCAACTCGAAGAACCCTTTCTTGTGTTGGCTACCCAGAATCCGATCGAGCACGAGGGCACCTACCCGCTACCGGAAGCCCAGATCGATCGTTTCATGATGAAGGTGAAGGTCGGCTATCCAACCAAAGAGGAGGAGCGCAAGATCGTCGATCGGATGGCGAGTGGTCAGCCCGAGCCCACCGTGAAAGCCGTTGCGACGCCCGCTCAGATCCGCTCTGCACGAGACGCCGTGGACCAGGTGTTCATCGACGATAAAGTTTGCGACTACATCATCGATCTGGTTCATGCCACCCGTGATCCTGCCGCGGCCGGCATCGCAGAACTCGATGGAATGATCGAGATGGGAGCGAGCCCCAGAGCATCGATCTACCTCACCAAAGGCGCCAAGGCGAACGCTTTCTTGCAGGGGCGCACCTATGCGACACCCCACGACGTGAAGAACATCGCGCCCGATGTGCTCCGCCACCGCATCGTCCTGACCTACGAAGCGGAGGCCGAGGGAAAGACTTCTGATGACATCGTCGATCGCATTCTCGTGGGCATCCTCGTTCCCTAGCTGATCATGCAGGCCCGCGAGATTCTTCAGCGCGTGCGCGAGATTCAGATCCGGACCGGCCGGCAGGTCGCGGACGTATTGGCCGGTGAATACGTCTCGGTCTTCAAGGGTCGCGGCGTCGAGTTCGACGAAGTGCGCCCCTACATCTCGGGCGATGACGTGCGGACCATCGATTGGAATGTCACCGCGCGGATGGGCGTTCCCTACGTCAAGCGCTACGTCGAGGAGCGGCAGCTGACGCTGATGTTGATGGCCGATGTGTCTTCCTCGCAGGATTTCGGATCCTCGGAGCGATCCAAGCGCGAGGTCACCGCCGAGCTGTGCGCGCTGCTGGCGTTTTCCGCGACACGCAATGACGACAAGGTCGGGCTCACGCTGTTTCACGGAGGCATCGAGCAGTACATCCCTCCGAGGAAGGGTCAAAAACACGCGCTGCGCGTGGTTCGGGAGGTTCTTGCGCACGGTGCGGAAGCTCCGGAGGCACCGAAGGCGGATTCGTCCCGCGGTTGGACGTGGCGCTCCCCGGGTTGGACGTGGCGCTTCTCGGGTTGGACGTGGCGCTTCGCGAACTGGCGTCGGCCCCGCAGCCCGCGCGAGGCCACCGACATCGGCAAGGCGATGGAGTTTCTGCTCTCTGTGACCACGCGCAAGAGTATCTGCTTCGTGGTCAGCGATTTTCTCGACGAGGGATTCGAGCGGGCGCTGGTCACCGCCAATCAGAAACACGATGTGATCGCGGTGTTGGTCACGGACCCGCGGGAGCTCACGTTGCCGTCGGTTGGTCTCGTCACGCTTCGCGACGCAGAGTCGGGTGTCACTCGCGTCTACGACACGGCTTCGGCGGCCTTTCGGGAGAAGATGGCCTCGGAGTCGGCAGCTCGCGTGCGAGACCTGGAGCACCGCCTGCGCTCATCGGGGATCGACTTCATCCACATCGACGCCGCGGGTTCGATCGTCGAACCACTGGTCCGATTTTTCAAAATGCGCGCGCGGAGGAGCCGGCGTTGAGTCTGCGCATCATCGCCGGATCTGCATGGGTCGGACTTTTCCTCGGCCTTGGGGTGCTGCGGGCCGACGGCGCTCCGGAGACGGAAGCGCTGGAGGCCACGTCGGAAACCGGTCCGGTCCGGGCGACCGTTCGGCTTTCGCCGACCGCTCCCGCGATTGGGGATCCGCTGATCCTCGTGCTCGAGGTTCGAGCCGAGGCGGACGTCGAGTTGCTGATGCCCGAATTTGGCGATGCGCTCGATCGCTTCTCGATCATTGACTTCACGCGGTCAGAGGCGGCGGATGATGAGGGCGGAACGATCTCGCGCCAGCGCTACACGCTGTCGGCTTCGCGCTCCGGAGCGCAGTCCATTCCGCCGCTGCTCGTGGAATTCGTCGATCGCCGCGCCGGGAGAAATCCCGCTCCGGAGGGCGAAGACGCGTATGAGCTGTTTACTGCGCCCCTCGAATTCGAGGTGGCGGCCGCACTTCCGGAGGGCGCGTCCCTGGAACTTCGCGCGCCGCTGGGAAGGCTCGGCGCGCGTGAGATGCCCGGCCGCGGTCGCACGCTCTGGGTGCTGGCCGCGCTGGTCGCGGTTGGCGCCGCCGTGGTTCTGGGGATCCGAGTCTGGGCAGTTTGGCGCTCCCGCTCGCTTCGCCGCAGCGCTTACGACGTGGCGAAGGCGGATCTCGACGCCCTGCTGATGGCGCCGAGGCCGGTAGAGCGCGAAATGGATGCGTTTTTCGTTCAGCTCTCGGGCATCGTCCGACGTTATCTCGAACTTCGCTTCGGGTTGCGATCGCCGGAGTTGACGACCGAGGAATTCGTCGAAGAACTCGCCAACTCTCCAGATCTGGTGCGATCGCACCAGACATTGTTGCGCGAATTTCTCAATCGTGCGGACCTCGTGAAATTTGCGCATCTCGTTCCCGACCCCGCCGACGTCGAACTGTCACTCGAAAGCGCGCGAAGTTTTCTCGAGGCGACGCGGGACGATGGTGGCGTGGAGCACGCCGGTGTTTGATTGGGAACTCAGGGATCCACTGTTCCTGATCGTCGCGGCGCTCGCACCCCTCGTCTACTGGTTGGCGGCGCGCATGCCCGCCGTGCTCATCTACTCGAGCCTCGCGCTCGTGGACGTCGCACCCCGATCCCATCGCGCACGACTCGCGAAGCTTCCCGCGTTGCTGCTGGCAGCGGCCGCGTTGGCGCTTGCGGTTGCGCTTGCCGGGCCCCGAACCGGCAGCGCGACTTCCCGCATCCACCGCGAGGGCATTGCGATCGTGATGGTGGTGGACCGTTCGGGCTCGATGCAGGCGAGGGATTTCGTGCGCGGGGACACGTCCGTCAGCCGACTGGATGTGGTGAAAGACGTTTTCCGCGCATTCGTAGCCGGGGAGGGCGGGGCGGGCGGCAGGCCCGATGACCTCGTCGGTCTGGTCGTCTTTGCTCGCTACCCGGATGGTTTGTGCCCGCTCACGCTGGACCACGGCAATCTGCTGTCGATTCTCGCAGACGTCGAGATCGTGACGGAACAGAGTGAAGACGGCACGGCGATTGGCGAGGGGTTGGCGCTCGCCGTCGAGCGGCTGCGCGGGGTGGAAGTCTCCTCGAAGGTGGTTCTGCTCTTGACCGATGGTGTGAGCAATGTCGGTGACATCGATCCGCTGCAGGCCGCCGACCTCGCTGTTCAGCACGGCATCAAGGTCTACGCGATTGGTGCCGGAACGACCGGGCTCGCACCTGTGCCCGCGCAGATGCCGGATGGGCGAACGGTTCTGCGCCAGGCCTACGTCGAGATCGACGAGGAAACACTCCGGCAGATCGCCCAACGAACTGGCGGGCGTTACTTCCACGCCGCCAACGCGAGAGGACTGACCGAGGTGATCGAGGAAATCGACCGCCTCGAGCGCAGCGACGTCACCGAGGTTCGTTACCTCACCTACGAATACCACTACGCGGGATGGGTCGGCGCCGGGTTGTTGCTGATGGGCAGCGCCGCCTTTTTGTCGGGCACCGTGTTGCGGAGGTTGCCGTGAGCGAATTTCGCTTCGCGCAGCCCCAGTGGATCCACGCACTCTGGGGCGTGATGGCTTTCGTTGCGCTGCTCTTCTGGCTCGATCTGCGGGGCTCCGGTGCACTCCAGCAGCTGATCGGAGACACACTTCGGAGACGCCTGGTGCGGCGCCCCAGCGCGTTCAGGCGCCGGATGCGAATCGCCTTGCTCGGACTTTCGGCTGTTTGTCTGGTGCTCGCGCTGATGCGTCCTCAACTGGGCATTCGGCATGTCGCCGTGCCCCGCGTTGGGGCTGAGATCATGATCGCCCTCGACGTATCCAAGTCGATGCTCGCGGAAGACGTGGCGCCGAGTCGGCTCGAGCGCGCCAAGGCCGAGATCGTCGATCTGCTTTCCTATCTTCAGGGCGATCAGGTCGGCTTGATCGCGTTTGCGGGGCGGGCCACGGTGCTCGCGCCAATGACTCCCGACTTCAGTTTCCTACGCCTCGTGCTCGAAGGCGCGGGGCCCCACAGCGTGACGCGGGGTGGGACACGGCTCGAGGAACCGATCCGAAAGGCCGTCCAGGGTTTTGGTCCCGCTCGAGAGGCATCTCGCGTGATCCTGCTGATCACGGACGGCGGTGATCACGATACCTTTCCGCTCGACGCCGCGAAGGACGCCGCCGAGGCCGGGATCGTGATCATCGCGATCGGATTCGGCGACGAACTCGGAAGCGAGATCTACACGACGGACCCCCGCACGGGAGTGCGCGAATTATTGCGAGATGCAGACGGCCTCGCGGTTCGCAGCCGCCTCGATGGCGAACTCCTGCGCGACATCGCACTCGTCACCCAGGGCGCCTATGTGCCGGCCGGCACCGGGGTGCTCGATCTGGAGTCGATCTACCGGCACCACATCGCGCCGCTCACGGTGGGAAAGCTCGACCCGCGCGGAAAGACCGTGCGCGACGAGGGCTACCAGTGGGCGGTGTTGCTCGGCCTCGTGTTCCTCGTCTGCAGCGCGGCGCTATCCGGCGGCGGGGCTCGCGCAGGCGTGGCCGTTGTCTTGTGGGTTCTTCTCGCGGCGCAGTCGCCACCCGCCTGGGCGCAGAGCGCAGACGAGCCGGCGGGTGATGAAGCTGTGCGATTGGATGATGCCCCGACCGCCGACGAAGAATCGACCCCGGCTGAGCGTCCCGATGAAGAATCGACCCCGGCTGAGCGTCTTGCAGAAGGCGACCCGCCAGAGGAGCCCGCGGATTCGCGCGAGATCTTCAATCGGGGAGTGTCGGCACTCGAAACCGGCGATGTCGAAGTTGCGGCCCGCCAGTTCGAAAGGGCTCGACGAGAGGCGGCCGATGATGGCGAACTTCGCTTTCGGGCCGCCTACGATCTGGGGATCGCATCGGCGACATTGGCAACGGCGTTGGAAGCCGATTCTCCCGAAGAAGCGCTCCGCGCGCTGTACACTGCAGCGGATTGGTTTCGCGATGCCATCGAGCAACGCCCCGAGCACGAAGACTCGCGCGTCAATCTCGACGTCGTTTTGCGTAGGGCGCTGCTCCTGGCGGATCGCCTCGCCCAGCGCAACGCCAAGGACGCCGACGCCGAGTTGCGGGAAATCGCGGCCCATCAGCGCGAGTTGGTCGCAGCGCTTGCAATCTTGCAGGGCCAGGTGTTGGAGGAGCCGGAGGCATCCGCTTTGGAACATCTGCGCAGGGAGTTTCGCGCGCGAGCCACCGATCAGCGCGCGTTGCTTTCCGACGCGGATCGGCTCGCCCGCAGGATCGACGCGGAGAGCCAGGGAATCGCCAGTCGCCCCGAGGAACAGCGAACGC
>SMVA01121112.1_pt1 | contig 16888 bp, 13 predicted proteins | sample 2456451 | NCBI WGS metagenome assembly SMVA01 (sample SAMN11095933, study PRJNA526329) | marine sediment metagenome | biome: Marine sediment; feature: Surficial sediment; material: Deep marine sediment; isolation source: Hadal surficial sediment | place: Pacific Ocean | collected 2014-05 | depth...
ATGCGATGCACTCCAGGTGCCGTATACGCGACCGCGCTGGTGAATGGAAAACCAGTTGGCAATGCTGATGACAGCAGAGGGCGCGGCCATACCCTGAAACCAGCCGTTCATTGCCCACAGCGCAACCGACAGCCACAGAAGCGATGACCAGCCCATAAATAAGTTGAGTATCGCTGAAACGAGAATGCTGACACTGAAAAACACACGCGGATTGAAATGATCCGCCGCAAAACCATTAACCAGTTTGCCGCTCGCATAGCCGAAGTAAAGCGCAGCGCCAATCAAGCCGAGTTCCTCAAGGGTAAAAATGCCGTTGTCCAAAAGCGGCTTCTTGACAATATTGAGGCCAAGCCGGCAGGTGTAGATAAGGCCGTAGCCAAACGTGATGGCAAGCATGACGCGAATTTGGTGTTTCCGGAATGTGGCTTTCACGTCGGCTATGCTTGCTGTCATTCCCTGCCCCCAATACATCCAATGAAGAAATCCGGGCCCAGTGTACCCATTTCACCCACAAGAACACTCAAAAGGAACCCGTAGGAGCTCATCGAGTGAGCGAAAAATCCAACCAGCTCCCGCCAATGCGTCAACGAAACACCCAGTACCGCGTTAAATACTCACCAACAGCACAATTCAATCGATACAAGGAACGTAGACATGAAGAACTCAAACTTAAGGAACACAGCGACCCTCAGCCTGATCCTGGTTGCGGCGTCTTTACTGAGCACCAGCGCGATAGCCGATGATGAACATAATATCGACGACCGTTTTGACCGCCACGGTGACCGGATCGAAGATCGTCTTGACAACAAGGGTGATCGAATTAACGACCGCCTCGACAAGCGTGGCGACAGAATCGATGATCGCCTGGACGACAAAGGTGACCGCATCAATGAACGTCTGGACAGGAAGTCAGACCGAGCCGCCGCCGCCGGCCATGATCGCCAGTCAGATCGCCTGGACCGAAAAGGCAACCAGATCGACCGACGTCTTGATAAAAAAGGCGACCGGGCCAACCGTCGTCTGGACAACAAGGGTGATCGAGCCAATCGACGCCTGGACAACCGGGGTGACCGCGCCGACCGAAGAATCGACAACCGTGGCGACCGTGCACAACGCCGAACACGCACGAATAGACGCGGCTGAATGTGATCAATGGCAATTGATCAGATGGGCGGTGGCAGAATATGTCCCGCCCGGAACGACCGGTTGAATCCGCAGTCATTAGCGGACGTATTAGCCAAGTTTAGCTCAATGTCCGGTTCCGGGGCGGAGCGGCCCCTCAACCAACCGGAAACGCGTCGAATTCACAGTCCGCTAACGGCCATAAGCGGACCTCGGAGATTGACTGCAGAACGGCCCCGTTTGTCAGAGAGTCGCTTGCCTAGTTCGGTTCCGCTAGCTCGAGAACAACGACCGGAATCTCGCGATCGGTTCCCGTCTGGTAGTCGTTATACGGCGGATACAACTTCGCCATTACGTTCCAGAGTTCTGCTCGTTCATCGCCCGCGGGTATGCGCGCAATGACGTGATGTTGCTCGGTACCAACGCGTATTTCGCACCGCGGATTCGCCATGAGATTAAGATACCAAGCAGGGTGACTAGGTGCTCCTCCTTTTGACGCGACGATGATGTACCCCGCGTTCGTCTTTTCATAGAGCAAGGGCAAATGGCGCGGCTCCCCTGACTTTCGACCGATCGTCGTCAGCAACAATGTTGGCAGGATACCGGGCCCGCCTACCGGCGTTGAATCCCACATGTGTGCTTTTTCGGGATCCTTGAAATAGAGCCCAACATGCTCAGCAATCCACTCTCTCGGATCTAACGTTTTGTTTTCTTCAATCATCAGAGTCACCTTCACCAATTTGCTTGACATCGTACTCCGGGAAGACAATGTAATCTGGATTCTACCTCGTAGATCGTACTGGTCGCATGTCCGCTTCGGGTCATTAGCGGTCATTCGCTTCGATATTACTCCAATGGCCGCTTTCGGGTAGAACCGGACGTTCAATCCAGGTGAGTTGATGCGAAACGAATGACCGCTTTCGGCCACAAGCGGCCGTCCGGGGATACAAGCGCAACGGGTAGTAAGGTAGCGCAACTCACTCCGGGTTAGAATCTTCAATAGAAGTAGTTGAGGCCGATTTCACCTCGACAAGAATGATTTGAACCGGAGTATCGCCAACATTCTTTGCAAAATGCTTGCCAAGGTTCGTCATCCACGATGCCGACCCGGATTCCTCCATGACTTCGAAAGACTCTCCATCTGCAGTTGTGATAAGCAATGTACCACCAGTAACCACTACGGATACCTTCGCTGGGTGAGTATGCCATGCGTCATTTTCACCCGGACTCAAGCGGTATCGAACGACGCGAACATGATCGTTCTCTATCAATACTTCAAATTGGCGCGGTGACACCAATACAGGATCGATTTCCTCAGCAGCATTCACGGCATTGTCACTAAACAGTGAGCAAGAAAGCGCCAACGAGAAAAGCAGATTTTTCATTGTCCTATGCGTCTCTGATTGGGGCAGACCGCCCACGCTATTCTCAATCCAAGCCATGGGCTGTCCAACGGATAATTAGGCGGCAATCGTGTCGCATTGCTCACCAATGTTTATGTAAGTGACAATGGCCGCTATGGGTAATCTGCAGCCGTTAACTTTGGCAGTGATCGTAACACTCGATCGACTGCTGCGGAGCGCAAACCAGCCGCTCAACATCAATACTTCTGACTGTTTAATCGTTTCTTCTGTGTTATGCGGCGGAATCGGCCGGTCGATTCGTGCCAAACTTATAATCCAGTCAGACCGGCGGCGCGTTAACGGATGTATTCATCGAAGCAAGCAATCCGTCACGTGAGGGATTGTTAACCACATTGGAAAGCTTGTTGAAGGTGTCATCGATGTCGTCAATGTCACCGATATCATCATCAATCACGTCCTGTGCGTGGTAACCACAGCTCGGAACGGCAATGCCATCGGGTCGTTTAAAGAACCAGCGGTGCTGGAAGTCCCGCTCGATACTGAACCCGCCCTCATGCACCATTCTATGATGGCGGGAGCACAACAACATCAGGTTATCGAGACAAGTCTCACCGCCGCCGGACCAGTGCCCAATGTGATGGGCATCCACGAAGCGCTTGTGATGACATCCGGGGAATCGACAGCCTTTGTCTCTCGCCCACAAGGCACGGCTGATGGCTGTTGATACGATGCGGGTCTTTCGACCAACGCCCAGCGGCTCTCCATCTTCCGTCTCAACGACGACCACCGCATTGCCGTCACAGCACAGGCGTTTCACCGATTCAATCGGTAGCGATGAGCGGCCATCACCTTTGGCCAGGGCCGACTGATCAACGTGGATTGTGACCAGGTAGTTATCGGATGTGCCGGTGGTTGACTCGCTGTTGCCTGATAGAAAGTTGTTCACTACCGTAATCAGCGCATCGGCTTGTAATGCCGCCCACGACTCTTTTGCCAGGTCCGGTGTTATCGAGGGCGTATTGTCCCGGGCACGATCGAGTGCCTTTTCCACCAGCTCTCCTGTCTCGAGTGGCAACTCAACGGTCATGATCATGATGCCCCGCTCGGCATCCCGCCGGATGCAAAGCGATCGATGGGCATGGGCCCGATAGGCTTCACTAACCGACGCCACGGTGCCGCAGCGAAGTTCACGGCAGCGTTCCTGCACCTGGCGCGTGGTTGTGGCTTTGGCGAACGCCAGCAACTCACTTTCATTGTGCGTACCGGTGACCCGTGTCAATGACCGTACTTTCGAGTACGACAACTCGCCTTTCGAAAAGGCATCGGAAATCAAAGCCAGATCCTTGAGTGCATGTGCCACCCGGACCTTCTCACGCGAAGCGCTCATGCTCAGGTCGCAACGCCAGTGCAACCAGTCCGCACAGTTTTCAGCACCCCATTTCAGCCAGCCGACACGTTCGTCAAATTCGCGTACCAAGACCAGCAGTTCATAGGTTGCCTGATCAATTCTTCTGGAGAGATTGCAGATACCATCATCGAGTTCTTCGATGGATCGGAGACGGTTTTGGGGTGCAGTTGCAGGTCGCATGACACATCCTTGTGGGGGTGAGGGGACCTGTAATTATAACCAGTAATTAGTTAAAAAGAAATATAAAACAAATGCTTATGGGCCATTACTTAGCCCTGTCTCGCGGCTGCTATCAGCCCCGTCCGCGGTTTCGGCGCCAGGCTGCGAACAACGCGAACACAGTAATCAACGCTGGAACCGCCGCAATATTTATTATCTTCAGCTTCGTACCCATAGCCTCGATGTTCTTGTCGAGATCCCGTTGAACCGAGCGAAGCTCTTTTCGTATATCCGTGCGCTGATCGATAAACCGATCGATTTCCGCTTCCTGCTCCGGGGTTAGCAGCATGCTGTCTGAGTCGTCTCGCGATGACTGTAGTTCTTCCAGTCGGGCTTCCGTTTCCTCAAGCTGAACCTGCAGGCGTTCTTCGGTCTCGCGGTATTGCGCTTCGGCCTCGACTCGCAATTTTTCTACACGAATAAATGGCCGGGTGTAGCTTGCGCGACTTCTTACGCCGATGAGATCGGAGCTTCCCGACAGGCTGTCAAGCGCATTGATTACGAATGCACCGTTGCTTGCGAAGGCATTGGCTATTTGTTGTCCAAAAAAGTTTTGTACCTGCACCCACATCAGGTCGCCGAGCATATCCACGTCGGCGACGATGATCAGGTTGGCAGGCTCCAAGGATTCTGCGAGATGATTGGCGGATGGACTCTCACTGTCCACATCGCCGTCGCCGGAATCAACGGCCAACTCGCTCAACCCGTCCGGGAATGCACTTTTCAATTTGCCGCTTACTCTTGCTGCGATCACATACTCCGTTCCCGTTGGCGCGAAGCCATCGGCTAATACGGACGGGTCCGGCAGAAAGCTGAATCGTGATGTCGGCATTATCTGTGCTTCAGTGCTGGATGTCAGAAGCGGCTCAAGTTCAATGTCGCTACCTTCAACGACCGTGAAATGCCCGCTGGTGCCAACGTTGATGCTGTTCAAATCGGCGGTTACGACATCGTCGTTGCTGAAGTTCCGGGCGGTCATACCGAGATAGCCAAAGTGTCGGATGGGCGGACCGCCGCTGGCGCCTGAAATCTGCAGCGCGAGCTCTGCGTCTGCGAGCACTTCGTCTGTGGAGTATCCGATTCCCCAGGCCGCGAACAATTCCGGTAAGTCCGAGCCCTGACCTTGAGACGGCATTCCCGGCGGCATGCCCTGCATCGGTGGTGCCGGGTCCGACTCCGCCAGGGGATCAACGAATATCAACGCTTTGCCGCCGCGCATGACGAACTGGTCGATGGCGTATTGGGTTTGCCGGGACAGGTTCTTTGGCTGGACTATCCACAGCAGGCTGACTTCATCGTCGATGGTTGCGAAATCAACGCCCAGGGAACGCATTTCAAACAATTGGCTTGCTTGTTGGTACACAACCCACGGCTGCGCCATTTGCATCGTCTGCGGATCGAAGTCGCCGGACATGGCCACAGTTGACACCAGGCCGATAATCGCTCGGCGTGGTTGCGCCAACGTGCTGACCAGCTTCACCAGGTCGTATTCCAGAAATTCCTCTTTGTCAGGCTGGAAAAAGGGAATGATCTCAACATTGTCGGCGTTATCGGTTCCCGCAAGCCCCAGATAGACAGGGTCTGTGCCGCCGGGGATCGCTACGCCCTGCAGACCAAACTGGGCAGCCTGATCCTCTTCTTCTGAAAATGCGATCGGATCGATGACGCTCAGATTTAGTTTTCCCGCGGCCGCATCTTCGAATTCCTCTAAAAGTTCCTTCACGCGATTCGCGTAATCTCGAAGTGTCTGCACATTGCCAGTGGCCTTGTCCGAGAAATAGAAATGAAGATCGATGGGCTCATTTATTTTGCCAAGAATCCGCTTTGTACCCTCGGACAACGTGTACAACTTGTTTTCGGTGAGATCGATGTGCCAGCCACGAAACAGTTGGTTCGATACGATTACCGCGGCTACAAACGCGGCTGCAATCAACAGCAATCTTCCGGCATTCAGGCGACTTTGTGTTTGTTTTTTCATATTCAGTCCGCCTGTTTCCATTGCAGGATGATCGTATTCGCATACAGGAATGCAGCGGTCAGAAGCATGAAGTACACCAGGTCGCGAAAATCGATTACGCCTTTTTTTATGCTCGCGAAATGTGTCAGAAAACTTAATGACGCGATGCCATCCGTCAGAGTTTGCGGCGCCCAGCCGGAAAACATATCCAGGACCAGCGGAAAGCCCGCAAGCAGGAAGCCGAAGCAAACCACAACCGTCAAGACGAACGCGATGACCTGGTTTCGGGTTGCGGCGGACAGGCAGGATCCAATCGCGAGGAAGCTGCCGGCCATCATGAAGCTGCCAAAGTAGGCGGCGAGGATGGCGCCGTTGTCGGGCTCGCCCAGGAAGTTGACAGTCAGCCAGATCGGGAAGGTCAGAGCCAATGCAATGCCGGTAAATGCCCAGGCCGCAAGAAACTTGCCGATCACAGCCTGCCAGGGGGTTATCGGCAGGGTCATCAGCAACTCAATGCTGCCGGACTTTCGTTCTTCCGCCCACAGCCGCATGGAAATCGCCGGCACCAGGAACAGGTATAGCCAGGGGTGGTAATTGAAAAAGCCGGCCAGGTCAGCCTGACCTCGTTCGTAAAAACCACCAAGGTAAAAAGTGAAAGCGCCCATCAGCAACAGAAAAATGACGATGAATACATACGCAATCGGAGTCGCGAAGTAACTCCTGAATTCGCGCCGAAACAATGCGTTGATCAGGCTCATGCTCCGGCACCTCCGGTTATATGTCGAAACACTTCGTCCAGGCGACCGGCCTCCAGTTGCAGGCTGGAGAGCTTCCACTGTTTGCTGCCGACCAACTCGGAAACGGCTCGCCAGGTTGCGTGTGTTTCATCCCCTGTTTTGGCCAGCGCGACAAGAGTATTGTGTTCGCGATCCGATTCCATGGATGCAACAGACGATATTTGTCCAACCGCTGCCATTGCTTCATCAAAGTCACCTTTGTCCTGTAACACGATGCGGACGGCGTTGTGATAGCGCGACGTCGCGGCAAGCGCTTGCGGCGTGTCGTCGGCAAGTATCACGCCGTCGGCAATGATGATGGCGCGACTGCACACGGCCTCGACTTCTTCCAGGATATGGGTCGAGATGATGATGAGCTTGTCCGCAGCCATCGACTGGATCAATTTACGAACCTCGTGCTTTTGATTCGGGTCGAGACCGTCGGTTGGTTCATCGAGAATCAACACGTCGGGATCGTGCAATATGGCCTGGGCGAGCCCAACGCGTCGCTTGAAGCCTTTTGACAGGGTTTCGATGCTTTGATTCAGCACCGGGTCCAGGTGCAAACGCGAGATCACTTCATCTAACCGGCTTTTCCGTTTGGCTCCCCGGAGTTCGCGAATGTCAGCAATGAAGTTCAGAAAAGACAGCGGCGTCATTTCCGGATAGCATGGTGCGCCTTCGGGCAGGTAACCGATTCGTTTCCGGGCTTCAATGCGGTGCGCGGTGATGTCAAAACCGCAAACACGTGCTGTTCCAGCCGTTGGCGTCACGAAGCCTGTGATCATTTTCATGGTCGTGGACTTGCCGGCGCCGTTCGGCCCCAGAAAACCCAAAACGTCGCCCGCCGAGCAGTTGAAGCGCAAGTCATCAACCACCGTGTGCTGGCCGTAAGTCTTTGTCAGACCGTCAATTTCTATCATAAAATCATTCTCTGTTGCCGGAGGGTGCAGGCGCCGCCGGGTGCGGTCGCATCTTGTAACAAATTGCGCCAATGCGGGCAAGACTTATAAAGCCGCGAATCGCTTATACTCCGATGCAAGAAAAGCATCCAGCCGGCTGCATTCCATCAGACTAAGGAAGCTTAAATGACCAAGAAGTCGTGGGACATCGATTCACTGGTACTGATTTTTTCGGTGATCCTGCTGGCGCAACTGTTGATCTACGTATTGCCGCAAGGCGAGTTCGAACGGGTTGCCTACCCCGACGATCCAAGTCGCTCGATGGTGGTGGCCGGTACTTATGAAACGGCAAGCGCCGAAAATGAAGTCAGCGTCGCGCCCTGGTATTTCTTGCTGGCTATTCCAAAGGGATTCGCGAAAGCACAGGACATCATTTTTTTGATCTTCATCGTCGGCGGCGTCATCGGATTGCTCCGTGCCACTGGCGCTATCGATGCGGTGCTGCACAAAGCGGTCGCGCGCCTTGGACATAAACCATGGATCCTGATCGGCGGCTGCCTGCTCCTGTTCTCACTGGGCTCCTTCACTATCGGGATGGGCGAAGAATACGTTCCGTTAATTCCCATTATCGTCACGATGAGTCTTGCGATGCGTATGGACGCGATCGTGGCGATGGGTATGGTCTGGATTCCTTACGGCATTGGCTGGGCTTGTGCGGGCACCAATCCATTTGGCGTGATTATTGCGCAGAATATTGCCAACGTTCCTATAACCTCCGGTTGGGAACTGCGACTGGTAATGATGACCGCGTTTCTTGCGCTCGCCTTTCATCACCTTTACAGCTACGCAATGAAAGTTCAGAAAAACCCGGAGCTAAGTCTTGTAGCACACGTTGACTACAGCGAAGGTTTTGAACTGCCAAAAGATATTTCGCTGACGAAGCCGAGAATTGCCATTCTATGGGTGTTCCTGCTTGGTGTGGTTGGGTTCGTTTACGGAGCAAGCGTATTCGGCTGGTATATTGATGAGTTAAACGCCGTATTTCTTGCCATAGGGATATTAGCTGCAATAATTTCGCGCATGTCACCCGGCGATACCAGTCGCACTTTTATCAAGGGCGCTGCGGGGATGACAGCGGCCGCATTGCTGGTTGGCTTTGCGCGTACGATTGAGGTTGTGCTGGTTGACGGACACGTCATTGATACCGTTATTCATTCGATTGCCAGTGTTCTGACCGGCCTCGGCCCTGAAGCATCGGCCTTCGGCATGCTGATTGTGCAAACCATCTGCAATTTCTTCATTCCGTCGGGCAGTGGCCAGGCGTTTGTGACCATGCCGATCATGTCGCCGTTGGCGACGCTGACGGGTGTGCCACAGCAGACCGCCGTGCTGGCGTTTCAGTTTGGGGACGGCTTCACCAACATGATCGTGCCGACAAGTGCACTGGTCATGGGCGCATTGGCGCTGGGGAAGATTCCGTATACAGCCTGGGTGCGGTTTCTCTGGCCGTTGCTGCTAAAGATATTTGCACTGGCGACGGTGTTCTTGATTGCTTCGATTCATATCGGACAGTTTTTGAATTTTCATTCTGGTGTCTAGGTCTGCCGATACCACTTTACGCCGTCGTTGTCGGTTTCAACTGAAATGCGGCCCTGGTGTAACAGGTAATTCAGGTGGGCAATCGCTTCACCCGTTGCCATGATGAGATTGGCGTCATTAATTTCACGTTTGAATAACACCGGAAATGCGTCCAATGCCCGTTTCGGTTCCGCGCAGCAGTCGTAAAGTTCTGCCAATCCGTCTTCATGCTCCGTAATCAGGGCGTCCAGTCGTTCATGCGCGCCGCGAAATGGCTTGCCGTGTGCCGGAAACACCAGCACATCTTTATCGATTGCATTCTTCAGATCCGCCAGCGATGTCATCCAGTCATGCAGTGGATTTGCGAGTGGTTCCGTTGGGTAAACGCTAACATTTGATGAAATCGTCGGCAGAAGCTGGTCGCCGGAAATCATCATGTTTTTGTCTTCGCAATAAAGACAGGCATGTTCAGGCGAATGGCCGCGGCCGATGATAATTTTCCACTGATTCTCACCGATTGTGATTTCGTCACCTGCAACGACACGGCGGTAGGACTCGGGGATTTGTGATACGTACTTGCCGAAAAAGCCAAACATCTTCTGATAATGGTGTAACGCATCATCGGCGAATCCGGCGGCACTGTAAAAGTTGTTGCCCTCATCCGGCGCCATTCGCCCGGTGTCTGCAACCAGGATTCGGCACATCAAATATTCTTCACGTGTCATCCAGAGATCGGAACCGAACTCGTCGCACAGCATGCCAGCGCAGCCCACGTGATCGGGGTGCAAGTGCGTGACGATTACGCGGTTGACTGGTCTGCCATCCATGGTTCCGCTGAAGGTCTTCGCCCAGACCTTCTCGGACTCTTCAATATGTACACCGGTATCGACAATGGTCCAGCCATCGCCGTCTTCGAGTAACCACAAATTGATGTGCCCCAACACGAACGGCAGTGGCATGCGCAACCAGTGGATACCCGGCGCGACTTGCATGGTGTCGCCGGCATCGGGCCGTTGATCAAATTCGTATCGAATCGTCGTGTTGTTTTTGGGCCTGGCCATTTACGAATGATGGCATGTCCATGATCATCGTGCCCTAAAAAGGTGTCAGGTTTATTTATAAATAAACCTGACACCTTTTTAGTTATTTGGATCCGACCCCTTTTTAGGCTGCGGCCTTTGTTTGGCTCGTTAATGCAGCCAGCCTGGACTCGATATCAGCCCGCACTTCTTCAGCCGCCTGCTCTTTCACCGGACCGTATCCACGAATATCGAGATAGCGGGACACAATTGCGGCCGCCTCATCGAGGTTGTCCTTGTTCAGCGTTGCCAGCAATTGCTCGATCGTTTGTTCGAATTCGACAATGAGCGCTCGTTCCATTTTTCGCTCTGCCGAACGTCCGAAAATATCGAATGGTGTGCCGCGCAATCCCTTGAGCTTGGCCAGCAACCTGAATGCCGGCACGATCCATGCACCAAACTCGCGCTTTCTCGGCCGGCCTCTGGCGTCCACGCCACTGTTGAGAAAAGGCGGGGCCAAATGAAACCGGAGCTTCGCATTTTTTCCATAGGCGTCTTTTAGGTCGTTCAGGAACGCCGTTGTCGCATGCAAACGTGCCACTTCATACTCGTCTTTGTAGGCGAGTGTCTTAAACCATGCCTTGGTAACGGCCCGGCTTAGAAGTTCGGAATGCTCGCCCATAACGTCGGTCTCGGTTGCGCGAACGCGATCCACCAGTGTCTGGAATTTTTGCGACAAAGCATCGTTCTGGTATTCGACCAAAAACTCTGCACGCCGGCGAATCGCATCGAGCAGCGGTTCTTCTTTTGCGGGCAGCGTGGTGACCGGCTCAATCAGCTTGTTAATGGCTGCTATGTTCTCTGCTGCTATCCGGCCCCATGTGATTGCGGTCTTGTTCTTCTCAATTTCAACATTGTTTAATTCAACCGCCCGCATCAGTGCTTCGAGCGAGATTGGCAGCAAGCCCTTTTGCCATGCGAAACCAAGCAGCAGCACATTGGCATAAATAGTGTTGCCGAGCAGGCGCTCCGCGAGTTGATTTGCGGCAACGGGCGACAAATTATCCACACCAACCACTTTCTCAATCGCAGCGATCCGTTCGCCGGGACGAAGGCTTGCGTCGCGGTGTCGCACAAAATCTGCAGTCGACATTTCGGTTGTGTTCAGTACAACTCTGGTGTGTCCGGTTCGATACGTTCGCGACGCTTTCGGCGATGAACTGACGACCAGGTCGCAGCCGATCAAAGCGTCTGCCTGATCGCTGTCAATGCGCACCTGGTTAAGGCCGTCAGGTGAATCGCTGATACGGATGTAACTCAAGACAGGGCCAAACTTTTGGGCGAAGCCCATAAAGTCGAGCACGCTGGCACCTTTTCCCTGCAGGTGCGCGGCCATGGTGATCAATGCACCGACGGTCACAACGCCGGTGCCGCCAACACCGGTAACCAGCAAGTCATAAGCGCCGTCAATATCGGGCAGAACTGGCGCAGGGAGTTCGTCGGCCAACGCGTGCGGAAGCGTAATGCCGGACTTGGCTTGTTTGCGCGTTTCGAGCGCACCCTCGACCGTCACGAAGCTGGGGCAAAAACCGTTAACGCAGGAAAAATCCTTGTTGCAGGTGTTCTGGTCAATCTGTCGTTTGCGACCAAAGGGCGTTTCTTTCGGAATTACCGACAAGCAGTTCGACTCGACCGAGCAGTCTCCGCATCCTTCGCAAACCAGGTCATTGATCACAACAAATTTATCCGGGTCAACCAGCGTGCCGCGTTTGCGCTGGCGACGTTTCTCCGTCGCACAGGTCTGTGCATAAATAAGAATGGTTACACCCGGTATCTCGCGCAGCTCCCGTTGCACCGAATCCATGTCGCGCCGATGTGAAATCGTTATGCCCGGCGGATAGTCCGCCGCATCAAACAGCTCTGGCTCGTCTGACACCAGCGCAATGCGCGTAACGCCCTCGGCTCGCACGGAGTGGGCAATGGCCGGGATCGTAAGCGGGCCGTCCACTGGTTGGCCGCCGGTCATGGCGACCGCGTCGTTAAACAATATTTTGTAAGTGATATTGGTGTTGGCCGCGATCGCCTGCCGAATGGCCAGCGAACCCGAATGGTAATAAGTGCCGTCGCCAAGATTCTGAAAAATGTGTTTGCCACCATTAAACAGGGAGCGAGGTATCCAGTTGATTCCTTCGCCGCCCATCTGGATCAGCCCGTCATTGTTTCGGTCCATCCAGTTGGCCATAAAGTGGCAACCGATACCGGCAAGTGCGCTCGAGCCTTCAGGCACTTTGGTCGAGGTGTTGTGCGGGCAACCGGAGCAGAAATAGGGCGTACGCGTTGCGCCACTGATGTCGATAATGCCGGACTCACTGTTTAGCAGTTTGTTGGCGCGCTCGGTCAGCTTGAGACCTTTCATCGCCTTGTCGAGACGGCGCGCAACGATGCCGGCTAGCTGGATAGGGGACAACTCCCCGATCCAGGGCACCAGTGTTTCGCCATTCTCGTCTACTTTGCCGACCATGCGTTCCGGTTTGCGGCCGGGATAGTCGTAGAAATATTCTTTCAGCTGGCTCTCGATCAAGCCGCGTTTTTCCTCGACCACGAGCACTTCGCGTTTGCCACGCACGAAGTCGAGCGCAGAGTCATGGGCAAGTGGCCACACCATTCCAACTTTATATACATCAATACCCAGGCGGCGTGCCTCGCGCTGATCGATGCCAAGCAATCGCAATGCTTCCATCAGGTCCATGTGGCCCTTGCCGGTGGTGACAATGCCGTAACGTGCATCGGGCGTGTTGAAAATTGTGCGGTCAATCGGATTGGCGGCGACAAATGCAAGTGTGGCCGCCTTCTTGGCCTCCATTCGTTCTTCAATTTGCGGGCCGGGGAAATCCGGCCAGCGAATGTGCAGGCCGCCGGGGGGTGTGACGAAGTCTTCCGGGATAACAAAGTTTGGATATGGCGGTAACTCGATGGACATCGCCGATTCGACCGTTTCTGAAATAGCTTTGAAACCGACCCACATACCCGAGAATCGAGACAGTGCGATGCCGTACAGGCCGTATTCGAGGTACTCGGCAATACTGGCAGGATTCAGGTTTGGCATGAGCCAACTCAAGAAAGCAACGTCAGACTGATGGGCCATCGAAGACGAAACGCAGCCATGATCGTCTCCGGCCACCACCAACACGCCACCGTGTGGCGAGCTGCCGTAGGCGTTGCCGTGTCTTAGCCCGTCACCGGCACGATCGACGCCAGGGCCTTTGCCATACCAGATGCCAAAGACACCATCGACTGTTTTGTGCGGGTCTGCTTCGACCTGCTGCGATCCTAAAATGGCGGTCGCGGCCAGTTCCTCATTCACGGCTGGCAGGAATTCAATGTTTTCCTCTTTGAGAAACTGGCTGGCGCGCCAGAGTTCCTGGTCGTAGGCACCGAGAGGTGAGCCGCGATAACCGCTGATGAATCCGGCCGTGTTGAGCCCGGCCGCGCGATCCAGCGTGCGCTGCATCAACGGGATTTTGACCAGGGCCTGAGTTCCAGTGAGAAACACCCGGCCCGATTCTCGACGATAGCGGTCGAGCAGCTCGTAGTTATCCAGTTTGAAATTCAATGGCTTGCGGCTGGCAGACATGACTATCCAGTGTGATCTAGAGCGGTAGCCGCTCATAGTGGCAGAAGTACGCCGAAAAGGGTGACCGGTTTATCCCGATTTTTCGATTCAAATCGAGTAAATATTCGAAAAATAACAAATAAATGATAGAATATTGCGAATTATCGGAAAAAGTGATTTAGACATGCTTGGACGAAAAGACCGATTGCTGCTGGTTGAGCTGCAAAGCGACTCGCGACTGACCATGCAACAACTGGCGGAGCGAGTCGGCATGTCCGCCTCCGCTTGTTGGCGGCGCGTTCGCAATCTCGAAGAGTCCGGCGTTATTGACCGCTATGCCGTATTGGTCAACCCGCGTAAGGCTGGGTTTACGCTGTCGTCCATGACCCTGGTGTCACTCGCACGGCATGAACAGAAAAACGTCGAAAACTTTGTTCGGGAAGTCATGCGCCACCCGGAGGTGCTGGAATGCTTTGCAACCAGCGGCGAAGCAGACTTTCACCTGCGCGTGGTCGTTGAAGATATGGATGCTTACAATGCGTTTCTTGACGATTTCATTTTCCGTCTTCCCGGCGTTTCGCAGGTTCGGTCTAACATCGTTCTGAAAGAAATCAAGGTCGATACGGCACTACCATTTAAGCGGTAGCCGGACTAATTTTTCCCCGATAATCGCTTCAGTTCGGTAAGATACGCACCCTATAAAGCGCGCGCGGATCGCTGCGCTGCAACAAAAAAATCACATTTATGACAGAGCCTACCAAGAAGTCTTCGGTGATCGAACTGCCGTCAGATCGCAAGAATTCCTACACTTACGAAGAGCTGATAAAAAGCGCGAATGGCGAACTGTTCGACCCGGATAGCGCTAAATTGCCGTTGCCCGACATGCTGATGACCGATCGCATTACGTTGATTACAAACGAGGGTGGGGAGTTCGGCCTGGGCGAAATAAAAGCAGAGCTGGATATTGATCCCGACCTGTGGTTTTTCAAATGCCATTTCAAAGGTGATCCGGTCATGCCGGGTTGTCTCGGCCTCGATGCATTGTGGCAACTCGTCGGCTTCTTTATGGTCTGGTCCGGTCTCTCGGGTCGAGGTCGCGCGCTGGGTGTCGGCAAAGTAAAATTTACCGGACAGGTGTTACCAACATCGAAACTGGTGACGTTCAATTTGAGCATCAAGCGCCTCATCACACGCAGGCTCATACTCGCTATCGCTGACGGCACGATGTCCGTTGACGGGCGGCAAATTTATACAGCCGAAGACCTGCGGGTCGGGCTGTTTACTTCTACAGACGATTTTTAGGTGAAATAATGCGACGTGTCGTTATAACCGGTCTCGGTGTCGTTTCCTGCCTCGGCAATTCCAAAGCAGATGTTTTGGCGTCCCTGCGTGCTGGAAAATCGGGTATTACCGCCAATGAAGAATTCAAAGAACGCGGCATGCGCAGCCAGGTGAGTGGCGCTGTCGATATCGATATTGCGGATCACATCGATCGCAAGGTTCGTCGCTTCATGGGTAACGCGGCTGCCTACGCTTATATATCCATGCAACAGGCAATCGAAGATTCCGGCCTGGAAGAGTCCGATATCTCCAATCCCCGGACTGGAATAATCGCGGCATCCGGCGGCGCGTCCAGTGCAAATATTGTTGCCAGCGCGGATATCTTAAGGGATCGTGGCTGCAAGCGCATCGGGCCTTACATGGTCCCGCGAACGATGAGCAGCACCGTATCCGCATGCCTTGCTACGCCTTTCAAGATAAAGGGTGTTAACTATTCGATCACGTCAGCCTGCGCAACCAGTGCGCATTGCATTGGCGCAGCGGGCGAGCAAATTCAGTTGGGAAAACAAGACATCGTTTTTGCCGGTGGCGGAGAGGAAGAGGGCTGGACACTGGGTAGTTTGTTCGACGCGATGGGCGCGCTTTCGAGCAAGTACAACGACACACCGGAGTTGGCGTCACGGCCCTACGACACCACCAGGGACGGCTTTGTCATGGCAGCGGGCGGCGGCATGGTTGTCGTCGAAGAACTCGAGCATGCGAAAGCGCGTGGCGCAAAAATTTATGCCGAGCTCGTTGGTTATGGGGCGACCTCTGATGGCAGCGATATGGTTGCGCCATCAGGCGAGGGCGCAGTTCGTTGCATGCAACTGGCAACCTCGACCGTTGAGGCCCCCATCGACTACATCAACACGCATGGCACCAGCACACCGGTTGGTGACACCAAAGAGCTGGAGGCCATTCGCGAAGTGTTTGGCGAGAACGTGCCACGATTCGGTTCAAGCAAATCCCTGTGCGGACATTCACTTGGCGCGACCGGCGTCAATGAAGCGATACATTGCATGTTGATGCTTGAGAATGACTTCATTGCGCCATCCATCAATGTTGTAGACCGCGATCCTGCCATCGGTGACATGCCGCTGGTCACCGAACGGGCCGACAATGCCGGTATCAAAACAGTGATGTCGAACAGTTTCGGTTTTGGCGGCACCAACGCCACGCTGGTCTTGCAGCGCGATTAAGCCGGCAGAGTCTGTGGAAACACTATCCGAGCATCGCGCGTTCGGTGGCACCCTGGGTTTTTACGAACACAGGTCGAATAGCACCGGGGTAAACATGCGCTTCGCTGTATTCTCGCCACCGCAAGCCGAGCGATCGGCAGTCCCCGTTTTGACTTATCTCGCGGGCCTGACTTGCAACGAAGAAACATTCATGACCAAGTCCGGAGCGCTTGAGCACGCCGCTGAGCTCGGTTTGATGCTGGTCGCGCCCGACACGAGCCCGCGCGGCGACGAGGTGCCAGACGACCCGGACGGCGCCTGGGACTTTGGTATTGGCGCGGGGTTTTACCTGAACGCGAGCGAAGCACCGTGGAGCACGCACTACCGGATGTATGACTACATCACGCTTGATTTAGCAGAAGTCGTCGC
>SMVA01169029.1_pt1 | contig 16885 bp, 30 predicted proteins | sample 2456451 | NCBI WGS metagenome assembly SMVA01 (sample SAMN11095933, study PRJNA526329) | marine sediment metagenome | biome: Marine sediment; feature: Surficial sediment; material: Deep marine sediment; isolation source: Hadal surficial sediment | place: Pacific Ocean | collected 2014-05 | depth...
CTGAACGAGGTCGTCGACCCGCTAGGGCAAATGTCTGGCCTCATGCTCAGGAACCTGAAATACGACCCGCACACCAACGAGAGTGCCGATGGGTTGGTCATCACGAACAGCACAGGCAAGATCAGGTTCTACCAGAAGGGTGAAGTCGAGAATGTGATGACCAACGACGCAGCCTGGGACGAACTCCAGAAGATATTCGATGTCTACAGGTTCCTTGGGTATGACATCAGGATCGCACACGGCTACGTTTCTGGAGTGCAAGCAGACACGGTAAAGAGCATCACCATCGAGGTTCCACCAAGCGATGGTGTCAACGAACTTGGACACAGAATCCTGTTGGACGCTGAGCATGGGACCATCAGCTTCAAGTGCGGATATGCCGAAGACGAGGACAGATGGCTACATCGTCAGACCCGGCTAGCACAGACCCACATGGATCAGCTAGAAACTGATCTGTTCACCGAGTACACGATCGAGACGAAGGAGACATGACCAACCCACTACAAAGCAAGTTCAGCGACCTACGTGGGGCGCTCATCGAGCGTCACATAGAACGGTACGACGAAGTCGAAATCGGCCTCGTCGCCGTCCTAGCGAAATACCACGTCGTTCTCATTGGACCTCCAGGCACCGCGAAGTCGATGCTTGCAGAGGACTTGGTGAGCGCGTTCAGTGGCGCAAGGCTGTTCAGGTACTTGTTCACCAAGTTCACCACACCGGAGGAAATCTTCGGACCCTGGGACTTGTCGCTCCTCAAGGAAGGCAAATACCAGCGCATCCTGACCGGGAAGGCTCCCGAAGCTCACCTGATCTTCGAGGATGAGGTGTTCAAGGCGAACTCAGCGATCCTGAACGCACAACTGACGCTCATGAACGAGCGTCTATACGACAACGGTGTCGATCGGATCGAATGCCCGCTCATCACCGTATTCGCAGCATCCAACGAACTCCCTGAGGGGGAGGAACTGTGGGCATTGTTCGACAGGTTCCATCTCCGCAAGCGAGTGGACTACATCCACGAGCCTGGGAACTTTGCCAAGATGCTCCAGTCCAACGGCAAGTTCGAGTTCGAGGGGTTGACGCTCGACGACTTGATCGAAGCACAGGAACAGGTCATCGAGGTACAAATCTCAGATGCGATCCTGGACACGCAGATCGACATTCGCTCCGACATGCAGTTGGAGGGACTCATCGCCTCAGATCGGCGTTACAAGCAGTCCTTGGTTGCCATGAAGGCAATGGCATGGCTCTACGGTCGGACCGCCGTCAACGATGACGACTTCCGCATCCTGGAACACATGCTGTGGACCAATCCAGAGGACATCAAGAAAGTGTCACGGATTATCCTGAACCACACCAACCCGCTGGATCAGGAAGCGAACGAGATCATCGACATTGCTGATGAGATCGCTGGTCAGCTTGCAACCGCCCTCATGGACGCAAGGTCCCGAGGCGTGGACACAGACCAGACGCTCACCAAGCAGGGCATCGAGTGGTTCACACGGTGCAAGAAACTGTCCGAGCAGATCAAGAGGCTCGAACAGAAGGCGATCAAGGCCGGTCGTCCAACCAACCGCATCGAGCAAGCCAAGGACAGGGTCCTTCGGGTTGCCAGAGAGGTCGGGCACAACACGATCGGTCTCGACTCAATGGAGATCGAGAGGCCCTAGATGCAGTCTGTCTACAAGGCAATCTACTTAGCCACCACATGGCTGGGTCGGTTGATGGGTAACGCGATGAAGCGCATGGGGTTCGACTGATGGACCCCGGCGATTTCGTCCCGATGGACCCGAACGACAACCCGTTCGTCGACAACGAAGCTCTGCAAGAGCTAACCGAGAAAGTAGTCGATGCACTTCGTCCGCTCGGACTGACAGTGCAGCCACAAGGCATTGCTTTCATGATGCATCCCGAGCATGGGATGAACATGATGATCCAGGCTTTGGTGCGACCCTCCGCTCAGGAGAAGATCACCGAGGACAAGGCTTCACGTGAAGACTTCAACAAGATGATGGCTGACCAGAACAAAGCCATGGTCGAGGACAAGGCCAAAGAAGTCATGGCACAGGTCGAAGGTGACCTGGAAGGGTTCCTGTTCGGCGATGGAGAGATCGAGGACACAGGCGACTGTGCCCACGAGAACATGCACCCGTCAGGGTTCTGCATGAACTGTGGATATGGAATGAAAGACGAGGACAGCGATGAAGATGAAGGCGACGGAACGTAAGCGCCTGGAGCAGAAGACGAGGAAGGACCTTGTTCAGATCATCGACGATCTCCAGACGAGCCTCGCGCGTTGGAAGAACACTTACCAGCCTTCCGATGCTGAGACCGCGCCCTTCTACTGGATGATCGGCTACCTGGGTTGGGGTTCAATAGAGGACGACGTTGACTTCATCCCCGGAGGAACCGAGAACGCCACCGCACAAGCAGCGGTAGACGCCTGGGAGGACTTGCGGCAACAGCAGTTGACGCGAGCAGAAGATCAAGACCACTTGGACAAGGAACTCGCAACGCTCCTGGTCTACCGGGTCGATGAGATCGGCCGAGCATCCACCGACAGACGTTGGGTGTTCCGCACACAGAAGCCATGACCCTGAAAGGCAGCCTCTACATCGTCGTATGGAGCGGTGGCCTCGAAGCGCCCAGCTACTCACAACGACCAAACCGAAAAGAAGCATTCGATCTAGCCGCCGAGTGGTGGTTAGACGCCGACGAGGAGTCGGACTGGATCGACGTGCTTGAAGTGAAGGATGATGGGACAATCACACGACTGGAGGTGAGTGATGCCCCTAGGTGACGGTGATCTAGCGCCGGATCGAATACCGGATTGGCTCCAAGAGTCAGTACGTAAGTCCAAGGGACGGAACCTTGAGGACTTCGGGATGCTGGATGAATTCTACAAAGAGACACAGGTAGTCGAAGCTGACCGATTCGACAATGCCCACTACAAGACCATGCGAGACAACGCCCCGGAGATGGACGACCTCGCCAAGTCACGGTTCGTGGACAAGCCCTCATGGGAGGACATAGTTCAGGACGAGTTCTTGGGTCTCTACAAGGCGATGCCACATACCCGCAAGGCCCACGAGATGAAGCCCACCCACAAGGTGAACCACGCCGCGATGTCAAGGGCGTACGACACAAGGGAGTGGAACGAACTCCGTACCTATACCGAACTGGACGAGTGGACCTCAGCAATGGCTGCCGTCGAGTTCGGGAGCAAGCTCGCCGAGATATTCGACGAGATGGAAGAACTGATGATGCTCCAGGATGCGATCAACGATGCCGATGGGGAGGTCGGAGCAGCAATCGCCGCCCTACAGAACGACGAGCTAGGAAACGCAGAGAAGCTTCTCGACGATCTCCAGAAGGCCCTGGATGGCTACGGCGGAGCAGCAGAGGACATGGAGCAAGGAATCCAAGCTCACTCCAACCAGATTCGACAGGCTGCTCGTCAAGCCGCCAAGGAAGCCAAAGAGGATTCCGAGCAGGCAGAAGCGCTGCTCGACTCCTTCGGCACCGAGCCTGGTGCGCTGAAGCGGATGGATGCTTCGGCACGCATAGAGCTAGCCAACCGCATCAGGCAGAACTCCACACTAAGGGAACTTGCCGAGAAAGTCGGCCGGTTCGTGCGCTTGGCACTCGCCGAGCAAGCACAGAAGATCGTCCACGGCATCGACGAAGTCCACGACATAGAGATGGGAAACGATCTCCACAAGGTTCTCCCAAGCGAACTCATGCTTCTGGCAGACGAGGACTTGGAGATCCTGTTCCTCAAGAACTTCGCCGAAGGCAACCTGCTCCAGTACCAGCTACGAGGCAAGGAGAAGGTCGCTCGTGGAGCAATCATCTGCATGATCGACTCATCAGGGTCGATGATGGGTTCACGTGAAACATGGGCCAAGGCAGTAGCGATTGCGCTCCTGCACATCGCCTACAAGCAGAAGCGTGACTTCTACGGGATCATCTTCTCGTCAGCAGGCGAGCTACTGGAGTTCGACTTCCCGAAGGGTCGTGCAACTCCTGCCGAGGTATTGGAGTTCGCAGAGTCCAGCTTCCACGGTGGTACGGACTTCATGTCTCCGATCAACCGTGCAATCCAAGTGCTGGAAGGACAGTTCAACACCGAGGGATCGCAGAAGGGTGACTTCGTGTTCATCACCGATGGTGAGTCCTACGTGACCGACGAGTGGCTCGACCGCTACCGGAACGCCAAGGACGAGCTGGCATTCAGGATGTACTCCTGCCTAATCGGTGCCAACAGCACAGTGCTAGCAACCATCTCGGATCAGATTTACCACATCACCGAACTGGCACGTGGCACTGACGTGCAAGAGGTGTTCGGCTTCGTCTAATGGCACGGCCAAAGCGAGAAGAGCCGGACACAGACAGAGAAAGAGCGCTCGCCAAAACCACTCGCGAGGGTGCCAAACTCACTGGAGAAACCCTCCGTGTGGAGATGGTCCTCGAAGTGCCAGTAGATAAGAACTGGTTGCTAGGTCAACAGATCATTCACTTGCTAGATGACCTGTCTGCCGACGCGTCAATGGTGTCATTCCTCCGTGACGTAAAGTTCGGATGGGGATGGCGCAAAGACGATCCGAGGCAAGATGACCTGGACCAGTTAGGAGAGGGGATCACTGTCACGGTTCACACTCCACTGACAAATAGCAAGGAGTACAAGCTGTAGCACGTTCGACTTCGATCGAACAAGCTGCTACAATCCGCACACTGATGGAAGGAAGTGAATGAGGACTTCACCTGTGCCTGGCTATGGGGAGAGCATCCCCGAGAGCATGTTGCTCGGCCATATTGCATGGTGGACAGTCACCAACCCACGACTGACCCACGACGACGTTCTAACGCTCGTCACCGACCTGGGAATGGACCCGGCAATCGTCCCGAAGCCACCAAGAGGCGGGGATGCTTTCAAGCGGGCCTGCCGGTACTCGGAACGGAAGGGACTATCAATCCCCTACACCGACCACCTGGCCAATTTCCTGATCCGATCTGTCGCTCAGACCCACGAAGATATCGAGAGGCACCTTGTCCTCGAAGTCGTCGATGCTGACGGACGACGGTTGGACTACCACGATGCAGCCCACTTGCGCTATGAGCGTTCGACAGGGACCCTGCACGTGGCACAGAAGAAGATCAGTTCAGACCTCGATCCGATGGTGGACGAGACTCTGCAACAGTTCGCCGCCAATCTAGAGGATGCGACCAAGTACATCGACGCTCAGGTGATCCGAAGGATGATCCGAGACCAACTGGACATGCTGCACGCTATCTCTGTGCGCTCAGGAGGCTCGGTCTACTTCATCCCCTACCGGGAACACAAGACCACCGAAGCGTTGGAGGTATTCCTCACTCATTGCGGAGACGGTTCTGGATTCCACTCTCTGCCACTGATCGACAACGAGAAGCAGCGTGAGATGATCCAGGGTGCCTTCGAGAGTGAAGTACATGACGAAGCCACTCAGCTCATCACCGAGTTGAGGCAATCCAGGCTCCAAGAGCAAGAAATGACCACGACCGCTTGGGCTGTCTACAGGGACAAGCTGAACGATCTGAAAGAACGCCGAGGCGAGTACGCAGAACTTGTGGACTTCGAGTTAACCAAGGCAGAAGCAGAGGTGAGAGCGCTCGAAGCTGCACTCACCGACTACCTGACCTCAGGTCTGATCAAGTCATGACCAAAAAGATCGTGGGTGTCTCGACACGGCCAGAAGATAGCGTCAGGGCATATGACGGAGGCTGGTACTACGACAAGGGCCTCGCCAGGGCAGAGGAAAGGTTCTTCCAGAAGATCATCGTCGAGCCGGGTCACGCAATCACGGTGACCTGGGATGTTGACGAAGGGAGAGAATGGCAACCCATCCAGTTCTCAATTGACTGCTCCTGCGGAACCGCCAGCGGGTGGGGCTGGAACGACCGTGGGTTGAACGTGGACGGCAACATGCCCAAGCGGGCCATCATGACCGCTAACACCCACGTCCTCCATGAGCAACGGGAAAAGAACTACCAGACAGGCAAAGACGGCCAACCGGAACCAAGGCTCATTGCCAAGGTTTACATGGCCCGTGTCACTCACGAATGGTGGGTCGCGCACCAAGAGACTGATCTGGTCCAAGAGACTCTGTACCCCAAGGGTCACCAGCAGCCAATGAGCAACAACTGGCCGTGGAAGGTCTTCCAGAAGAACTCAGCTCGGTACAAGTTCGTCGCAAGCCATCGCACCCAAGAGCAAGCAGTCGCAGCGGTGTTGAAATATGTGGAGAGAGAACGCTTCCGAGGTAACTCCGTGGAAATCCTCGACAGCGAGATTGGGGTCGGTATCGAAGCTCCGGCTGCCACGATCGCCAGCGCCGTCAGCAAGCTCATCGACCAAGCCAAGAAGCTCAAGAAAAATCCCTCCCCACACAGCCTCGCCACCATCCTTCAAGCGACCGATGAAGGGATGGCGCAACTCGAACTGCTTGACGAACTAAGGGGGGAGCTACGGAACCGCTTCGGACAGGCACTCGACCTCGGATGAGAAAGACTCAGCTAGCAACACGCAGAGGGGAGGTGAAAAGAATGGCACGAAGGCAAATTCAGGCACCAATCCTGCTCTACATGCTTCAAGCACAAAGCCCCGTCAAGCGGAGCGAGCTGCATGACGCAATCGGCGGGAGCCTGTCTTCGCTCTCTGGAGCATTGACACGACTCGCAGGAAACGGAGTCGTCCAGAGGAACGAGGACGGCACATGGATCATCATCAACGCTACCGAGGCAGTTTGGCTGACCCAGCACACCTACCACACGAAGACCCGTGAAGAAGCGACCCCCGAGGTCGCCACCACAGGTCCCAGGGTGGTTGGAGTGATGGAGCAACCATCGCCCAACGGGAAACTCATGATGGGTGACCTGTTCGAGATGATCGGCCGTCTACCCGACGGCAGCAGACTCGTACGGACCCTGGAATCGGGGACCGTATACAAACTAGAGGAGGTCTAGTTGACCAAGCCAAGCGACAGAGACCTCATATGGGTCAAGGCGCTCCCCCAGGAGTACCTGTTCTGCCGAAGCCTCCGTCATGCATGGACTCCAACGTCATTCCGGGCGCTGGAGTCTGACGAGAACTTCGACAAGCCCAGTGGGGTCAAGCAAGTCATCCGACGTGAACTGGAGTGCATGCGTTGCCCGACCGTCCGCCAGGACTTCTTCGGCCGCAACGGCGGGACCGCACCATTCGTCCGCATCAGGTCGAGGTACGGGTATCCCGGCGACTACCAGTTCCAATCAGCCCTTCACACGAAGGACCGTCCGGTCTACATGGATTATGCAGTGGAGATGTTCAACCGGACGTGACCGACATCACACGAGCGGAAGCGCACGACTACCTCAACGGTCCTCACACTCCAGGTGAAAAACGTGCCTGGATGAGACGATTGCTGGGGCACGACGATGCCCTCGCGCCCAACTCAGCCAACGAAGTGATCTTCTTCGGCCAAGAAGGCGTGAAGGCTCAGGTCGAACCCTTCCTCAATCGACGCAAGGGCTTCCCCAACACGTTGGTTCTCGGAGAATCGGGAAGCGGAAAGACACAGTTTGCGAGATGGATCGCCAACCAGCGAGGGGAATCCTTCGAGGAAATGCTGTGCCCTGTCAGGCCAGAGGACATGCCCCGGAGAGGTATCGTCCTGCTCGACGAGGCTCATAAGCAGCGGAACCCCGAATGGCTGTTCCCAACGATGGAAGGCGACGGGGTGACAGTACTAGCAGCGACGACAAGGCCAGAGCTATTGGAGCCTGCGTTCAAGACTCGCTTCTTCATCACCATCCACCTGCCCAGGGCAGACGAGCAAGCCCTGGTCGAACTGTGTGAGTACCTGCTAGCCGACGTGAACGAAGAAAGCGCGCTGATTTATGCAGGGGCCTCCGCTGGCAATCCACGCCAGATGGAGAGGATCTGTGCTACTGCCGAAGAAATCGGAGCCAACAACCCCGATCTCGTCCTGGCAACGTGCAGACTGACTGCCGATGGAGTCACGGAGTACCAGATAAGGCTGCTAGAGGCGCTCCAGAGAGCCGCACGACCAATGGGGCTAAGCGCCCTTGCGGTCATGACGTACTCCGATGAGCAGTCCATCAGGGAAGCAGAGCGACTCCTGGTCGAAAAGGACCTGGTTGATCTGCTAAGCAATGGCAGGACCCTTACGAAGCGCGGTAAGCGGTACCTGGAGCGCGTGAATGAACCATGATCCGAGGATGTTTCATATGCAAGAACCGAGTGTTTGCCAATGAATCATACGCAAAGGAAGAAAGTCTGTTCAGGAAAGGTGATATAACGTTCAGGCGAACGTTCACAGGACGCATAGCTCATGTTGTGTGTCTCGAAGGCAAGCAGTACGATGACCAGCAGATGACTCTCGATGATTACATCGGGAAGGAGGAATAGAACGTGACGTTGGAATGGAGCGAACCACCAAGCAGCGCGAGAAGGCGCGGCAAGTGGTCCAAGGTGTTCAAGGACCTGGAAGAGAAGCCAGGAGAGTGGGCAAAGCTCTCCGAAGGGAAGCCCCGCAATTGCTATTCGCTAGCCGGGCGACTCCGCAAGCTCGGAGAAGGTGACTACGAGATCACCAGCCGGACCACCGGCGAAGACGAAGCAGGCGTATGGGGTCGATACATCGGTCACCTGACCGAGCTGGAGGCTGAGATAGCCAAGGCCGACATCGGCGCAGACCACGACGGGATGGAGCCGGAAGAACTACCGGACCCGGTATGAACGATCCGATGGTTCCGAACAAGGACAGCTCGTACCGGACTGGTCCGCTTGACATGGACCAAGTCGGTACGTTGGAAACCCTGTTGAGGGAAGGAGCGTTGATCGAGACCAGCCCAAAGCCTATCGACATCGTGTTCGATGGGCCACCGTCAGAGCCTGCCCCGCGATTCGTCGAAGTCGAAAACGACAAAGGGGAAAGCATCAGAGCCGGTGAATGGATCGAGCGACCCGACGGGTATTGGGTCCTCAGGCTACTGACACCCGAGGGATGCAACTGCGGCCAATGCGGACGCATACATGTTTCCGGTTGCGCAGTTCACAGCGAACCTGCTTACCCGGCTGGTGTCTGCGATTGTGAGGGAGTCTGATTGAACGAGGACAGGACGACCAACCTGATCCTGACGCCAGCAGAGTTGGCTGCAACCGTCGAAGCGTTGCACGATGCTGTCCTGCGTCGGATCGGGTGGTCGATCTCACACGAAGTATCTTGGAGATCACTCGACCTGGTGATCGCTCAAGAGGTCGTCAACCTGCTGATTGCGTCCTACACCAAGGCCATGATGCTTTACCGAGAAGAGGATTTCGGCAAGTTTGCCGAGTTCGAGGGTCACTTCTCGTTCAGCCAAGAGATATGGGACCTGCTCGCTGAGTTCACCAAAGCAAGCGACTGGTCCGACATACCTATCCACCAGTTCCACGGCCAAGGCTGTTCGCTGTGTGAAAAGATCCCAATGATGCCATGAACAAGGCACACGAGATCGTGGACCGACAGGTCACATTGATCAAGTTCTGGAGGAACCACCAGGAAGCTGCTGGCCTCGCTTCAAGCGTTCTCAATACCTGGATTGCCCCATATCGGGGAATGGAAGAAACGTCGATATCCAAGAGATTGGCGTCCCATATTGCCGACAGCCTGGATATCGCTGAAACCTTCCAGCTCACAAATCCGATGTTCAACCTCGTCCAAGCAGCAGCCGAAAGCATGGAGAACGACATGCTTCGGAGAACCGATCCGTTCACCAAGGCTGGCTACATGGAGATCGACGGAATCTTGTGGCACCAGACCGTCCCACTGATCCAGAGCCGCGAGCATCCCGGAGTCAGAGACCCCGGATGGCTCCCGCTCAAAGCTCTTTCATGGCAAAACGAGCCAACACTCATGAGGGACCCTCAAGCCAAGAGCGACCTCATGAAGTATGGAGACACGATCGACCAGACAGCGCTCCACAAGGGCGGAATCGTGATCACGCAGTGGGTAGATATTCACCGCCTTCTTGACCCGCAAGATGGTGATCCAACCTTCGGGCACGACTTCACTCAAGTGCTCAAGAAAGAGAACTTCGGAGACTGGATTCTTCGACTGCCTTGGCTCCTAGCCGACCGGACACCATGGACCTATGACCACCCATGGCAGTCAAGTGGCAAGGACGAGTGGCAGCCTGGGACGATCCTGCCTGACGGATCAATCCAAGTCGATGAAACCGTAGCCTTCATACGAAGGTTCATGCTGGCGTTCTTCCGCATCGCACACCAGTTCGTCGAAGCGGAGCCAGTCCAACGATCCGTCAGGCGAAGGAGAGAACGAGCAAGCAACCACAAGCTTCCCCACTTTGGGGAGATCAAGATCATCAGCCTGCGCCGGGTCGAGCAGACTGGTGAGATCGACGAAGAGGATGACGAGAGACAGTGGAAGCTGACCCACCGGATCATGGTGCGGGGATTCTGGCGCTGGCAATGGCACCCGACCCCAAGCGAACCGGATTACGAGTGCGAGCATTGCCAAGCTGCGAGTGGCTTCCACCAGCAGATATGGATCAACCCGTTCATCAAAGGCCCGGCAGGGACCCCTTTGGTGATCAAGGACCGAGTGTTCAAGCTAGAGAGATAGGAACCATGGAAAGCGAATATGCAACGACTGACGGCCCCTTGGTCGCAGCGATCGAGTTCGAGCGTGACGGGGAGGTGATCGACACCATGAAGATCGACCCGCCAGCCGGATCGTTCACCCGAAGGATGGAGAAGATCACCAAGGGAGTCCTGACCCACATGGCCGATGACCTGATCATGTACGAGGTCGGCACCGACGGCAACCGGCTGGACTAATGACCCCCGAAGAAGCCGAAGCCTGGTTGCGCGGTGAGCGCAGCACAATCAATTACGCAGGAGGCGACAGCCCCCAAGATGCCCAGGAAAGGGCAACACGGATGGATGCCGCCATGACTGAGCAGGCGTACTGGGTCATGCGAGCGCAAGGCGTGAAGAATGGACCGAGGGTCTTAGAAGGCATCCTCGTTGGTCTATTGATCGCAGTGGTCTTCATGGCCATCGTGGTCTACTTCCAGCTCTAGATTTCGCCCCTCCAGAGGGGGAGACAGCGTTCGGGCCGGAGGGTGAAAGGTTAGCTACTCGTCAGAAAGAGGGCGGGGTAGTAGCCCAGCGCACCGTCCGGCCCGAGCTTTCAGACCATCGTTCAGATGAAGGCCCAGTATCCTGTCGAAGTGCGAAACTGGATCAGGGATTTCGTTCGTGCGGTAGTGGCCAGGGTCAAGCGCTCGTGGTGGCGAGACTCTTATGGGTGGGAAGATCCAACGGCTGAGCTTCCGCAGTTTCCGAAGCGCCCAAATGGGGAGGACGAAAGTCCGACTCTTCCAAGCGCTTGAAGATTCTGGACCCAACACGCCAAATGACCTCACTAAGCACTTCGTCGCTGAGACCTTCCTTGCGTATGGCAGGCATGAGATAGCGTTTTCGCTGGCTCTCGGTGAGTCCACCCCACACTCCATACTGGATATCGGTCTCGACACACCATCGGAGGCATTCCACTTGCACAGGGCAGGTGTAGCAGTACAAGCGCGCCCGCTCGTGCTGCTGATGGGTGGGAAGACCGTCGTCAGAATCACCAAAGAAGTACTGTGCTTCCTCGGGTGACAAGGTTTCGCAAACGGCTAAGCCGCGCCAACTAGTCATCGTTCAGGTGAAGGTTTAGTGCTGGCCGCGTTCTATGTCAAGCACCCTTGAGTTCATCGAACAGGTCCTTGATTTGCTTTTCGCGCTCTGGCCAAGCACTGAGCTTCCGAAGCTGCTTCACCAACAACGGGTTCGGAGGTCTTGCTTCCTCAATCTGCTGGAGATAAAGGCCCACATCTCCCACCACGACCCCTGGTTTCCACGGAGGTTCAGGTGAAGGATAAGGACCCTCCACGTCATCACCCCAAACGTCACACCCTGATAACCACCATCTACTCACGACGTTTGTACTGATCGCATACGTAGTCCCAATCGACTTCCTGATCCCACAACAAGCACCGGCTCCCTACTCCAAGTCGATCGCATCCCCCACAGCAACGATCCGCACCGATCCGTCGCTGAGAAACAACGGTTGCCACGTTCGTCCGAAGGACGAGTCCCAACTCCCAATTTTCCAGCCCGAGTGATCCCAATTCTTCATGACCGCTTGGCTTGCCCCCGTGGGCGGCCAAGTGGCATAGGTTGCAGAGCCAGACCAGGTTTTCCGGCTCGTCCGAACCGCCTTGAGATCGGTAAACGATGTGGTGAATATGGTGTGCTGATTGACCGCAGCCTCGACAGGATCGGTCACGCTCCTTGACCGTCGCCCTCGTACGTTCTGAAATCGCCAACACTGACTCCCTCAAGCTCTGAAAGGAACCTCGACATCGAACGATGGTACCCGTCTGTCTCCCATCCAGCAGACGGGATAAGCCCTCCCTCCTTGGGCACCGTGACGTTCGGGTGACGGAGGCCAGCCTTCTTCTCGTCCACTTCTTCGACGAGCGGAAAGTTGTCCTCCAGGAAGGCCAACCAAGAAATAGAGCGCTCCTTGGGCGCTACATGCACCACCGGCACTTCCCAATCAAAGGGCTTCATGCGAACGTTCTTGGCAATCTGAAATGCAGCAGCAGCCAGAAACGTAGGAGTTCCACGCTCTCGGCTCGATAGCCAAGCTCTCTTGGTTCTCAGGTTGTCGCCCCTCCCGTGAATGTAGGTATCCATGGCATCCTTGGCAGGCCCCTTTTTCACGTTCTTGCCGTACAGCCACCCAACGCGAATGATGAGAAATCGTCCAGGCCGCATATACGCCCTCACAGCGTTTTCGCCGAGGAGCTTCGACAAGCCATAGGCATTTACCGGATATGTGTCGTCATCCGTCGAATATGGACCACCTTCGCCAAATCCGGAGAACACCTGATCGGTGGAAATGTGGTAAAGCTCAACATCGTTCACACGACAGACGAGAGCGACCTTGGCTGCACCAATCGAATTCACCGAAATCGCACCCTCGGGCCGACGCTCAGCATCGCTCAAATCCGACTTTTCGGCACAATTGATCACGACATGTGGACGGAATCTGGCCATTTCCATCATCAAGCGACCAGAATCGGTCACATCGAGGTTGTACTTCCCTGGGTTCCGTGCCGTTGCGCCGAGATCCTGCAGGAACTCCGTTATCTTCATGCCAAGCGGACTCGCCCCGATCGTCAGAATCCGAATCTTCTCGCCGCCCTGAAAGATCGGAAACGACGGAATGGTCGGCAAACGCTCTTCCTCGGAATCGACTACAAGACGGCCCATAGGAGGATCGTACCTCACCCGTAGAGGCCGTCGTTCACTCGAACAAAGGCCAAAAACGAAAGCACCATTTTGGTGATTGGACTATTGGCATTTTCGCGATGAAGCGCTTATTTATGGATATGGCTCACGGAGGGTTGGGCCGTGCGGTTAAGCCAAGAGTGCAAGAACTCGACGAACGTTCACGTGAAGGTCACGAAATGACCCCCTATAGAGGGGTATTGTGGGTGCCTATTACCCCCATATGGCGCGTGATACCGCGGGAAGCCCCCTCCCTTACCGCAGGTGAGCCAAGTATATCGGTACGCAGTACGAGAAACCCCCGCCTAGGGGAGCGGGGGAATCTCTTGGCTCACAGCCCAACTAGCGGGCAAAGCCTCGGTCTACCAAACATGGACCAGCCTAGTCGCTAAGTACCAGGAGGTTTGCATCTTCCGGCATGTCCCAACAAACGTGCTTCTCGCCCGAGGCGACCTCACGTGCCACCAGGTGGTCCTTCACGCGAACGATCTGGAGTGACTCCTTGCACCTCTCGCACTCGCGAAGCTCAACGACTTCTGGCTTCTCCATGCTGAGGTTCAAGCAGCTTCCTGCACGTCCATCGGGTCGGAAGGAGTCCCAACGCTAGCAAGCGGACCCTCGATGAAGCCAAGCGGCCGAGACTGTTTTTCGGACCAGATCAGCTTGTACGAGGCATATTGCCCACTAACTGCACCGAACAGCGCAATGCCGAAGGGTGCCCAGAACCCAGCCACATCGGTCACGTCCACCATCGACCACTCACCAGCGGCAGCAAAAGCTCCGAGGGCAGCAGCGACAGCGAACATGAGCGTTACGGCTTGCTTGACTCGACTCGACCAGTTCTTCCCGATGTTCTTCACCAGACTGATCACGGGAGGCGCGATCACCAGCGAAAACAAGGCGAGGAATTGGCCGATATCGGTTAGTTGATCTACTTCCATCTGTCCTCCTAGTCGGTTGTGCCTTTCAAGCTCCCACTGACCGTGACCTCGTGAGCGTGGACCGCCAGCGCGAACTCATCGTGCTGGTGAAGCTTTGCCCCAGGCCCGAGCAAACCAAGCGCCACGTCGATGGAGCCGGACTCCACTCCCGCGATCTGCAAGCCGTTGCTACCAGGCACGACAGCGATGATTGCGTTCTTGGACTTGTCGCCGTACTTGCCGTCGACTCCCCCAGTGTCCTGCCCAAGAGCGATGAGCTTCGTCTGCCAGGACTTGACGACCTCCATCCGCTCTGGTGTGGTGTTGCCTCCGGTCATTCCGTCCTTGTACTCGCAGAACATCGTTGTTCCTCCTGTTGGTGGTGGTGGCGGTGGGGCTGTGCCATCCACCGTTACCCAATTGACTCCCGACACGAAAGCTGCACGTGAAGCACTGATCTGGAAGTGCATCGGGTCGGGGTTCCTGAACACGTATCCGTTGCGGAAAGCCTGCTCCCCATTGTTCAAGCGAATCTTCTCTACATGACGCACCTGTTCCCTGGTCAACTTCGCCCTTGACCAGTCCATGGTGCTGCCCCTGCCTTGGAGCCAGTTCTGGGGAGCATCAACATCAACAGCGCAGCGATAGGCATGAAGGCTGTACCGGGAGGACCCGCTGATCTTGCGGCAGTTGTAAGACCCTACGTTCGAGGCTTGCCCGTATCCGTGAGCGAGGAGGACCGCCTCAGCAGCAGACCAAGCCTCAACATGAAGGCCAAGCACCCTGACCGGCGTCCGGCCAAGGAAAATGATCGTGGCGGCATCGTTCTTGTTGCACAGGTAGGCCGAGTACTCCGCCCGCATCGCTGAGGTAGACAGCGCCATTCGTTCACTCCTTACTGTTCGTTCATGTGAACGACAGCCCCAGCATAGGAGAGAACCTCAGCGATATGGGGGCAAGCCACGGTGGACAGCGGATGTATAGGACAGGGCAGAAGGAAGGACCGGTCCCGAAAGACCGGCCCCTCGCCCAGCGGAGATAGGAACTCTGCTGATTACAGCCTACCCCGTCCGGTTCTGATCCTCGATGCTTACCCCGGAGGGGACAAAAGTGCCGTCGGCATTCAACGTGCCGTACACGGTACCGAAAGCGTCCGTCAGCTCATCCGTGCTTTCGGCTAGCTTCACCAGGACATCTGCATCACGGACAGCGATCACGAACTCCAACGTTCGTGCGAACCCTACGGAAAACTCAAAGGTCCACCTTGCGATGGTGAATGCGACGTACAGGTTCACGAAGCCTCCTTGGCTTGCCAGGCATCAGTATCCCACCTCTTGTCCAAGGACAGCGACCAACTCGCTACTGGATGACTCCACACATCGCCGAGCGGGCAGTAATGGAGAGCAAAACCCGTCGTTTCCTCGTCGTCCTTGTACCACGCTGGAGCAGCGTCGAGAAAGACGCACATCTTCTCAAGCCATCGCACAAACCACGACTTCAACGACACTTTGGCCACACTGTCCACGCTCCGTATCCCTGCAAGTCCCACACCTTTCTAGCGACGATGGTGTTGATGGTAGGATCATAGAGATCAGCGTAGGTGTACCCGAAACTGATCGGCCAAGACTTAAGCACCTGGAACAGTCCTCGGGCTGTTGATCGGGAGTTGTCAGCAGACGGGCTGCCACGCGACTCGTTCCACATGATGCACAACATGTTGTCCACCGCGTTGGCTGGGAAGTGAGCAGCGACGAGAGGTCTCCACCCCTCTACCTCTGCCCGTGTCAATGTCGGACCCGGCGAGCTGAAGTCTGAGCTAGTAGAGCGAGTGTGGGTGTGTGGTGGCGGAGGTGGACACCTGTCCCAAAAGTAACACGGATGCCGAGTCGCCATGTCCCAACGTTCCATGAATAGGGTTTGGGTGATGCCTCCCTGCTTGAAGAGTGCGTACTGCCAACGCTGTACCCACTGGTCCAGTTGCTCGTCGGTGTGTGCTTGTGCTGGCGCTGCCGTGAACATCACTGCGAGCGCGACTAATACGACTAATCGTCGAATAGGGAATCACCCTTCTGGCTAGGGAGTGGGCCGGACCCTAGCACTGATGATCGCTTCACGAAAGTGTGCGCGGCACAGCGACTTGCGGAATCTGATATTCGTCAAGGTCAGTAAGTCGGGATCATCGAGAGGGACTCCACAGCTAGCGCAGATTTCGAGAAGGACATTCCAACCTTCACGCGACAGGACGTATCTCACGGAACGAATGGCAGGCCCACCGCAACTCTTTCCCTACCCGAGCTACGGCGAACCCGCCAAACATGCTTCAAGCTAGTCCGACTTCTTCCTCGTTGCGTAGCCAAAAGCCCCGATCAGCAGACTCAGGGCCAGCAAGGCTGCCCCGCCAATCTTCATCCACTCCCCCCAAGGTGGGGGTCCACCCAGGATGATCGCAGCCATTGACCCACCACCTGCATCGACAGGACCGCATGGGGTCGTCGGATCTTGCGGACAGCCTGGTGGTGGTGCTGTGATCGTCGTCGGAGGGTCCACGTGCGTAGTCGTGGTCGTGCCCGGCAACGTGGTC
>SMVA01469119.1_pt1 | contig 16885 bp, 15 predicted proteins | sample 2456451 | NCBI WGS metagenome assembly SMVA01 (sample SAMN11095933, study PRJNA526329) | marine sediment metagenome | biome: Marine sediment; feature: Surficial sediment; material: Deep marine sediment; isolation source: Hadal surficial sediment | place: Pacific Ocean | collected 2014-05 | depth...
AGGCTGGTCGACGAAGCCGTGCCCGTAACGGTCTGGCTGCTGACGTTGGTGACAAAGAACTCGTCGCTCCCGGCCTTGATAACTGCCTTTTGATTGTTCAGCGTTGAGACTCGCGGGCTGGACAACACGCGCGTCTCGCCTTGCGCCGATAGCAATTCGATAAATGTATTGAAATCGCCGATATCGAACGCCATTGCAAATGCGCCGCCGAGTGCGGTAGTTGCCAATGCGGTCGGCACCGTTCCAGGCTCGAGCGTGATCGGCGCACCGCCGAGATCGTCAAAGTCGCCGCCGAATCCGGCGGGTGGTGTGCGCTGCGCAAAGGTGAATTGATCGCCGGCGCTATTCTGCGCAACGGCAATCCAGTTAATGCCGGCCTGGTAACCGTCGTTTAGCTGGACTTCGATGATCTTCGCTTCGATGATTACCTGGCGGTGAGCGATAGACTGAACGATGTCGAGATATTCTTCGATACGCTGCAGTTGCTCTGGCATGGCGCGGACGACAATGACCCCGGCCTGCGCGTTGACCACAACCAGGTGGCCTTCTTCCTCGCCGATAATCTCTTCCAGCGTGTCCCGCAATTCCGTCCAGAAATCGGCTTCATATCTGGTCTCGATACCTGAGCCGGCGAGTTGCCCGCCCCCGCGCTGCGAACCGCCTTGCGACAGCTGCGAACCTTGCTGGCCAGACTGTGACGTACCAGTGCCGCCGCGACCACTACCGCCACTGCCGACTTGTCCGCTGCTCACGGCCATTCTGGATATGCCCGAGCGCTTCAGGTTGAGGTAGTCGACCTCAAAAATGCGAGTCTGTAAGGTGGCGGGCAGCACGACAAAGCCGGTGGGAGTCTCTCTGTATGCATAACCGTAGACATCGTTAATGACACCGAGAACTTCTGACACGGTCACGCCTTTCATCGACAGGGAAATTCGGCCGGTAACCTGCGGATGCACCACCATGTTGTACGGTGTACCTTCGACGAGCGCCATAAAGAATGCCCTGGCAGGTGTCGAGTCGGTGTTTACATCGAAGCGCTCTTCGCTTGCCGCTGCATCGGGCAAGTCGACACCGACCTCCGGCAACAGTGCTGCCTCGACATCGGCCGGTGCCGAATGCGGGCGGCTGGCTTCGTCCAGGGCCTCGTCAACGGCCAGGCGTGTCGCCTCCCCACGGGGTGTCGCACATCCCAAAAGGAGTGCGGCTGCCATGAAGCCAGCAATCAGTTTCTTGAACATTATTCTGTCGCTCCGGTTTTTCATCACTGTCTGAATCCGTTCGGCAATACGCGGGTCGTAATCGCCTTGCCTTTAACATTGAGTCGTAAGGCATCCGCCAGGATTTCTACGACGGTTGCACCATCGACCAGATCGCCCTCGCCAACGCGCTGTCCGTTTACGACGGCGATGCGGCGTTCCTTAGAGGTAAAGATCGCCGTCACTCTGAACCCTGTCACGCCGGTCGCCGTCGCCGTCCCCGTCGCCGTCGTCGCAACCGGCTTGGCGGAATAGGGCCGGGTAGGGTCGCGCAGCAATTCCTGTCCGCTTGCCAGCAATGGGCCAAACAGTAGTGCGACCAATACGGTTAACAGGGAATAGCGGTTACGCACCGATCCACTCCTCATATGGACTCAGCGTGCTGACTTCGAGTCGAATCCGGTTGTGCGGATATTCCAGGACTTCAAGTTCCAGGATCTGCCAGTAAAGGCGCCACGGCAGGGCCTCGATCTGCTGCAGATACTCGATGCAGGCAAAGTAGCCTCCTTCGAATTCCATCTCGAGCCCGTGTTTGTAAAAGATGACGTCGTCGTCTTCATTCGTTGACAATGCCTGGGGAAGTAGATTGCGCATGCGTATCAGCCGCAAATTCGATTGCTCTTTGAGGAGGCCCTGCAGGACTTGCGCCATCTCGCCAGGCCCTATCAGCTCGGCGGTGTAGCCACCCAGTTGTTCGTTCAACTCGTCGAGGCGCTGCTGAATCAACGAGAATTGTTCCTGATATCCGACGTTGCCGCCGGAGGCTGCCAGCGCCTGAACTTCGAGGCTTTGGTTAATCGATTCTATGCGCCCCCGCACCGTTTTGATTTCATTACGGGTGTTCTCGATATTCTTGTTCAGTGGTTGCATCAGCCCCAGGTACCAAAGCGAACCCACTAACATTAATCCGGTTGCAAACACGAGCAGCCGCTCGCGCAGGTCCATCTTTTCCACCAGCGCCTGCAGCTTCTTGAACATTGCCAATATGGGTGATTTCTCTGTCATTGCGAATCCAGGGTGTTTACCAGCAGTTGCTCGTTGTAATTCACCGAAAATGTCACGACGTCAGCGCTCTCATCCTCCGGGCGCTCGATCTGGAACTGGTTAAACCGCTGCGTGGCGAACGGCGGTTCTTCGGCGAGGCCTTGCAAGTAGGCGGGGACCATTTCGGCTCGCAGCGCTTGTCCTTCGAGAACCGTGTTGTCCCCCAGCGCAGACAGGCGAATATAGGACAGCCACAGGCCGTCGGTGTCCTGACGGGCCAGTGAATTCAGATGGTGGGAGAAGCCCTGAATGTCACCCAGTGATGAATCCCGTACCAAACCCAGCACCAGTTGCTGGTCCCTGAGTGAGCGCCTTGCCTCTTCCAGCCGTTCCTCCCAGGACGTGTCACCGCTGCCAGCATTCATGGACGGCTGGAGATTCTCGAGTCGTACGATGGCCGCTTTTTCCTGATTCTTGACGGTCTGCAGCTCGCGTTCAATACCAGTCTGTTTGTACATCACAAACCCGTAACCCAGAAACATCGCCAGCACGATTACGCCACAGACAATAAGGCTTGAACCGGTAGCAAAATTCTCCGTTACGCTGCGATAGTCGGCCCGGTAAAAGTTGATTTGCTGCTGCATCGTGCTCGCCCCTATGCCGCCAGTGACTCTGATCTGAGCGCGGCACCGATGGCCAGCAGGGCCGCACCCTGTTCGGGCGAGGACAACTCTGTCTGCATCTCAAACAGCCTGTTGAGATTGAGGCTGCTGACCGCCAGTCCGAGCTGTTCATTCAGCAACTTGGCCAATCCGCCGATATTTGATCCCGGGGAAAGTACGAGTTCGCTCAGCGGCTCGCAGTCATAATGACTATCGTAGAAGTCCAGTGACCTCTGGATCTCCTGCACAATGGTGGCGACCAGTTCCGATCGGTTGAAATCGTCGGTGACGCCAACGTCATCGTCCGGCGATGCCAGGATTGTCAGGCTGGTGGTGGATTCCAGATCCGCGTGTGCGAAATCTCCTGTGGTGGCAGCGTCGATGGCAGCACGGCCTTTTTCGATTCGCCGGACGAGATAAAGCACGCCGCCGCGCGTTATAGTCAGAATTCCGTGGTTCTGCGTGAAATGTAAGAACGCCACACCGCCGGCATCCTGAGGAAGCAATGTCGCGACGTTGCGCACGCACAGCTCCGGTATATCGATGATATCGAGCGGCAAGCCGGCATCCTGAAATTCTCTGACATGCTCCTTAACGCTTTGGAGCCGCGCTGCCACGGCATAACCCATGGGTGTACCACTGGCGCGTGACTGCTCGGGCAATCTGAACAATTCGACGACGGTTTCGTCGACGGAAAAATCGAGTTGGTCCTTTATCTGCCAGCGAGCTGCGGCGTTGATTTCATTGGCTGGCACGTTGGGAACTTCTACCAGCAACACCTGGTAGCAGTTATCTGGCAGCACTGAGGTGACCCCCGACTTCGGCTTGAGGGCGCCCATGCGGGCCGCCACTTGCTGAGCCTTCCTGGCATTGGTCCCGCCCTCGTCAAACACCGAGGCGGTGACCCGAATTCTGTCGTGGGTGCCCGGTTGTACGCTGGCGTATGCGACACGCGAGTCGCCGATCCACAAGCCGGATCGACCATCGCTAGCCCCACCTTTCTTGAACGGACGCCACATACCCTTGCCCTGTGATGCATTTAACAGAATGCAAACAGTCTATGGGGAGAGATGCCCGGACGGTGTGAGGGGAATCACATTTCCATGTATTGAAGAGCCCACTGGCACTGCGAGGAGGGCGTCACGAATTTAACAGAATGCCGTCATTTTCCAGCGCTACCGGAGCGCGGGCACCGCCGTGCCACTACCTTAGAATTAGGGGGACAGTGACCTTAATTCACCGTGTGTAACAAATACGCAGAATAGAATTAAGGTCACTGTCCCCCTAATTCCATCGGTGTGATGCAGTCGGGCGAAACCAGCGACGATTTTATTTAGATTAAGTCCATGGGTAACGATATCGGTTGCCTGATTTCAGCCAGCGCAATCCCTGGTGATCAAGTGCTGGCAGACACCGCGCATTTGGATCGAACAAATCCGGGTCAGTTTCAAGGAACGAGACATGGACAAGGCACGAAAAGTATTTACGATTGTCGAGCTCATCGCCGCAGTCGGCATCGTCGCAATAGTGGCCGCGATTGCCGTGCCCATCTATAGCGGCATCGAGCAGAAAGTCCGGGTCTCTGCGGCACTTGGCGACATGGGCCAGATCGAGATCGCAATCGCGAGATTCCTGACAAAGGACAACGGCGCCCTCCCCGCGAATCTCGCCGCAGTCGGTTTGGATACGCTGCACGACCCCTGGGGGAATCCTTATCAGTATCTCAATATTGAGGCGACCCCAGACACCGGGATTGGGGCTGTCCGCAAGAATCGCAACCTCATGCCCATCAATTCGGATTACGATCTCTACAGCATGGGCAAAGACGGTAAATCTGACTCACCGCTCACCGCAACAGAAAGCAAAGACGACATCGTGCGTGGCGCCAACGGCGCATACTTCGGTCTGGCGGGAGACTTTTAGTTTTCCCGACCTGTGACGCTCAATGATACGACCTTGCGAAGTCGAGTCGCACGTCGTGTCATTGGATTCTTCGCCCTGGCAACCCGACTACCGGCGGTAATTATCGCTTCTCCAGCGTGCTCAAGAATCATTCGTAGGAGCGGCTTCCAGCCGCGATTCATCTTCTAACAGCGCTCATGAATCGACCGACATCGCGGCTGGAAGCCGCTCCTGCGAACGCATCGATTTCAAGTCGCAAACGATAATGATGATGGGCGGTATCAATAAACATCGGGTCTGGCCACTTTTCAAAAATTTCCAAGTGGGACAGCAGTGAGTTCAATCCATATTGCGAGCAGATACTCAGAAAGGAAACGGAATTTTATCGGGCAAAATTTTCGGGCCCGAGGCTACTTGTGAGTATTCCTGATACTGCCGCTCACTCGATGCTATTTCGTCTCGCAGGCGACACTTATGGCCATCCACAATTCGGAGTCGGCGGGGGTTCTTTTTCACAGGTACGACTGCGCGGCGCGGCCCGACGAGGCGCGCCGGGAATTTAATTACCAGCAGCGTGAATCGGCCGGATCGGGCGTTCTGCGTCCTAAGGAATCAAGGGTTAGCGTCGTACATCCATCGTCATCGGCTTGCATGTCGCCCGCTTTCGCCTCGGCATTGATGACATAGCTGCTGCCAATACCGGAGGCTCCTGCTGTGATCGTCATGACGTAGTGGCCATTGTCCGAGTAGGCTGTGCCCCCCTCCGACATTAGCCCTAATTGGCCCGCGTCCGTTGTGTAGCTGTTGTTGGTGCCGAAAAACCGTTCGAGATTATTGCTTGCTCTTGTCAATGCCGTGTGTGCGTCGGTCCGTTTGCTTTTCCGCACGCTTTGCATAAACGACGGATAGGCGATCATCGTCAGAATCGCAACGATCACAACAACAATCATTACTTCTATGAGTGTGAAACCTGACTGTCGGGGCACACGGGGAGCACTTTGTTTAAGCTTCATGATCAGTTTATCTCCAGTGTCGAATAGCGCTTGGGCTTCGAAGGCTGGCCGGGCATTCGGCCCGGCCAGCGCAATTTTCCAAGTGTCCGGTTTACTCCTGCGGAACGAGTTCCTTCCAGAACAACCGCCCTGTGTCATTGCTGCCGGCGATCGTCGAAGTGGTCACGCTGTGACCTGGATCGTTACCGACGGAAGACGGGACCGCCGGATCAACCGGAGCCTCATCCGTTTTCTTTTTCTTCTTCTTACCTTTCTTCTTCTTGTCGTCCGAACTCGAAAGACACTCGCCACCGCCCTCTACGATGCAGCTTTCGTAGATTGGCGCCCATTCCGACTCGCCGTAGCAGCCGTCGTCCCAGTGCCAGAACACGGTGGTTTCCCAGAGCAGCCCATCTGTGGCGTAGCCAAGCGCCCCATGTATCGCGGCGCTGTTCGTCTCATATTGCTGGGTCACAGCGTTGAATGTGAAGCCGCCGGCGGCGTGCTGCCCGTCCAGCGCCTGGATCATTAGCGCGCCGTTGCGGTATTCGCCCAGTGCGCCCGCGTCATTGCCGCGCACGCATCCGGTCTTGGTTGGAATCAGGTCACCACTGAGAATCGCGAACGCGTCGAAGCTCAGCTTCAGCGAGTCGAGCTTCTCTATGCCTGCCGCCGCCTGAGCCGGGTTCGGTGGATTAATCTTGTACCGCGGAAATTTTTCGCCCGGTAACATCGTGTCGGATAGATAGCGATTCAACAGGCCCTGATAGTCGGTGACGCTGATGCTCATGCCGTTGATCTCGAGCACGCCGCCGGGCGACAAGTCGCTGTTGGCGACTGTCAGAATGAAAATATCGCTCGGACCTACGCCAGCTTGAGGGCTGGAGATTTCGTACAGTGGATCGCCGTCTCCGTCCGGCAGATCGAAGTAGTTGATGGTGGTGAGATCGTGTTGGTCATCCCATTCGTGGACGTGGCCATCAGTGTCTCCACCAGAAAACGGATAGATCTGGCTGGATGTATCGAGGTCGAAGTGACCGCCCAGCAGGCCCGGATCATCCGGATCTACAATCGGGTTTGGCGGTATTGCCGAGAGGTGGTTGATCAACGCTGCGTCGCTGGAGGTGCCCAGCACGCCAATCACCGGCCGCGACGCCAGCCCGAAGGCCTGATACTGACCAACGACCCGGTCTTCGTGGACGTCCGCGACTACTCCGTCGCCACTGCCGTCCGCATTATCGGCCACATTCAGTACAGAATCTTCACTGACATCGAAAATGGTCTTGTCAGGCGCTCCACCGGTTAGCGCGTCGAGCTGAATGAACCAGTTGTCGCCCGTACTAATCGTCGGATTGACCGTCATGATCGAGATGCGACCGTCGCGCAGCAGCGGGTCCTGAATGACTCGTTCGCCCTGATCCAGCGCTGAGGCACCGACGATTTCGGTCGGCGTCATCCAGCCGCCATGCACTTCCCAGTCGGGCCTGTTGTTCGTTGCGACGCGTACCGACACGCCCGAGGCATGGGTCGTGCTCTTGAGCTGTTGCTGCAGCAGCGTGGCGGAGCTGATCGGTGCGCCGTTATCCCACAGGCCATAAACAGCCTGTGTTGTTTTGTCGGCGCCATCAGACGCGCTCAACAGCTGGCCAGTACCTATATAAACCATTACCCCTTCTTCCGGATGTCGCCCGACTTCCGGTGCCGTGGTAATTGGCTGGCCTGTCGCCGTCTGAAACAGCGGCTGGCCGCTGTAGGCAACGCCCCACGAGCCAGGGCTTCCGGGTCCCAGGTTGAATTTCCACAGGTTGCCGTTCAGATCTCCGGCATACGCCGCATCGGCGATGCCGTCCCCGTCGGTGTCTACCACCGTCGGGCTGCTCATGCCATTGTCGTCACCGTCCGTCACAACAATTTCCCTGATGACGGCTCCGGTCTGGAGGTCGAGTATGTACAAAGACGCTGCGCCGGTTGCGCTGAGATAGCCGTTACCGACGACCGCGCCCCAATCACCATCACCGTACTGAATGATAGAGGGGCGGCTGTAGCTGTAACCGAGGTTGGTGGCACCCGTACTGGCGCTGTGAAATTCCCACAGAATCTTGCCTGCCGCAGCGACCTCGCTGGCCGCTGCAGGACTCGTCACATCCAGGCCGTAATAGCCTTTGCCGCCGGCACCGAGGCCGCCGACCAACACACTGTGCCAGCTCCCACCGAATTCCGCATCCTCGACCGTGAGGAAGCCATCGACAAAATATTGGTGACTATAGGGTTGCGCCGTCAGTTTGGGCAGATTATCCATGACCATGGAGGGCACGTAAGCGAACACCTCGCTACCATCTGACGCGTCGAACGCATGCAGCATTCCGTCGTTTGCGCCAACGTAGACGCGCCCCGCGCGGCCAGCGTTGCTATTCGCGAATCCCAGATAATTGCCAAAATTGTATCCGGCGATTGGTTTGCCGACATAAACCGGGCCAGAGTGGATAATGTCGCCGAGCACGCCGGTACGTATGCGCATGTCGGAATCGCTTTCATTGCTGCGGTCGCCGCGAATGTAGTTGAGGATGTCTTCTGACTCGACCTGTAACTGCTGTGCCGCCGTCAGATCCGCAAAACGAAACGGTATGCCGCTACCATCGCCATCGGTAGTGACAATATTCCGGCCGTTCAGGTAATCCTGTCCGTCCAGTACCGGTGACGCGCGCCAATTCGTCGCTAACAATGCTACTTTGCCATCAGCGCCAACCGGCGATGCCAGCAGGTCTCCGCGAAAACTGCCCTGTTCGAACCATGGCGCATAGGCAATCACGTTGCCTTGCTTGAAATTAGTCCCGCTCAATGCCGGTGGTGCCACATAGCCCCATGGCTGGTTGTTGGCGAAAAAAAAGGCCGCCGCCAGGACGGCGCCACCTGCCAGCGAAAACATTGTTGCTTTGGCCAGATACCTCTTGCCTGAGGAACTCAACTTGTTGAAATTCGTATCCATACTCATTTACTCTGCCGTTGCATAAATTGTCTGGACCACGCGAGCGCCGCCGCGGCTTGATTCACCGCGACCGCTTACGCGGTATATATAACGTGTGTCGGACGCCACGCCGGCGCCAATCGAAAGTGAGCCGCCGGTCGCCGTGGCAGGTCCCAGGTATTCAACGATGTATTCGCGGTAATTGTCGCCGCTGCCGACACGTTCGGCTGCAAATTCAGTCCAGTCGACTGTGTCAAGGATGATCTCGCCGACAAGATAAATGCCGTCGTCCTCGTCGTCGCTGAAATCGATAGTCGGAGCGCCGGCATAATTGAGTTCAATCAGTTTTTCGCCGGCTACTGCCGAGTCCTCTGATCTCATCAGCGCTTGTGCGGTATGTTGCGCGTTGTTGCCAAGCAAGAGCTCGAGATTCGATGAACGCGCACCGTGCAGAATGATCACGGTCATCATTAACAGCATGATCAGACTGAAAAACATTGCCATTCCGCTTTGCTTCGATCGATTACCTACGTTTCGCATGTTGAATCTGCTCCTGGCGCTAAGTGGGATTGCGCAAAGCAATGGTCACCGAGTATTCGCGGCGAATCTGGCCATCGTCGACGGCCGCCTGCAGCTCATTGTTAAAGTAGTAGGCCTGGGGCCCCGAGCTGATGTCGTTACCATTGGTGCGCACCAGTAAGTGGATACGCACGGCAACGATACGAGTCATGTCGAGACCCGCCGTGCCCGGTGACAGCCAGCGATTCGTAACGCCGTTGTTATCGGTGTCTTCGCCGAAATAGACCTGCATTTCCTGGACGCCACCTGTGATCGGCTGGCCGTTGCACTCGAGAACGCCATCCACAACCTGATAGGTATTAGTAACGACGCCAGCGGGTGCCAGCGCATAAGTGCAATCTCTCGCACCTTCATAAAGCAGCGCGATGCTGTCTCCGCCGTCTGCAGCCATACCATCGATTGCAGTGATTACGTTGCTTAATGGGCCGAGTGTCCAGTTACTCTGGCGATAGCCGCTCATGCGAATATCACGCGCCACCTGGTCCAGCCCGAACCGACCACTGACATTCAGGCCCGAAAGCGCCGATTGCACGCGATTGGATTTGCTGGCCGATGCCAGGAACGAGATTGCGCCGAGAACCAATACACTCGTGATGGCGAGCGTGATCATCAGCTCAACGATCGTGAAGCCACGATTACGCATGTTTCGATTGCCAGAGGTCATTGGGGAAGCTCCGCAAGCAGGTTCAATTGCTCGTTGCCGCTTTCGACGGAATAAGGGTCGACCCACGTGATCGCAACAGTCACCTGTGTCGAGTCGCCGATGTCGACCGTGCCGACCTGACCGTTGCCGGCAGGCAGGTAATTGCTAAGCATTGTGCGCCAACGAGTGAGGTCCGCGGATGCCATCTGATCCGTCGAACAATCTGCGGCGTTACCATAACAATTGACTGCCGCCGGTGTTCCTGCGGCGAACGTGATGCGGTAGTTGCCTCCCGTCACTGCCGGAATATTGGCGCGCATCGAATCGACGATGTCGTATGCCAGAATCGTCGCCTGCGACCGCAGATAGCCGCCTTGCGTGTTTTGCAACGCCGTCAATTGCAGCACGCCGAGGCTCAACACGCCGAATGACAGGATTATCATCGAAACCAGCACCTCGATGATCGTGAATCCTCTTGAGTTCTTGATGTCCATAGTCATAAACCGTTGTGGTTAATTTATTAACAAGTCAATGCTGCCCCGGCGTGCGTCTGATCATGCGACACCTGCCATTGGCCGGACGCCTCCAGCAGGATGCCGCGAGCATAATCGGCACCACGTTCATCGCACATGGTCAGCGTGCCCGTCATATTGGCCGTGCTGGTGCCTATCGTGCCACTGGGCCGAAAGCTGAGAAATCCATCGATTGTTCCAATGGGGGTCACCGTGAGTTGGTCATGAAGAGCCGGATAAACGCGGATAACCTCGTCGCCCGCATCGATGCTGCCCAAATTCGCGACCGCGGCGTTGGCAAAAACGATCCAGCCATCAGCCCAGCTAGTGCCAGCGAGGGTGCAGCTCACGCCGTTACTGCTTTTGCAAACGGATACGTACTTGACGCGCTTGATGGCCTCGCTTTTGGCCAGATTCAGGCTCATAACCAATTCGTTGGTTGCAGTCGTCATACGTTGGTTGTCCAGCATGCCCTTAAAACTGGGGACGCCCACGACAAGGATGATTGACCCGACAGCCAGAGCCACCATTAATTCGAGCAGTGAAAATCCTGATACTGCTGGTTTGCTGAGCATGCGATCTCTCATTGCGGTTTGCCCGCGCGTGAAAATGTTAGTGGATTATGGACAGGTCAGAATCGGCGGACTTTGAATCGCGTCACGCTTGAAGATATTTGGCCTTGCCTTCCGACTAACGGTTTATCCGTGGCGATAAGCGGTGATTTGCCGAACGGTTTGCCGAAAGTTATGTCAACTTGTCGTCCAGGGGATGGCTGCTTGTTTCACATAATCGAACTGAAAGCGGGCCGCCGACGTAAACATCGAATACGCTTTTCCCGACGGTCACCTAAATACTGTTATCCCGTCGGTAATCTTCCATGTGAATGATTGGCGGTGGAAATCGGTGACGCTGGACGTAGGAAACGAGAACGTGGCCAATGCGCAGCTGGATATCGCGGGGAGCAAGGTTTGGGCCGTCATCTTCAGTTTTCGGATTCAGTAGACAGGGGTTCGATCCACCGCTGTCCCATAAACGCAAGATTGGTGGCAAGGCGGCGCAAAATGACGATACAAAGGCCAGTAATCAACCGCTGGGGCGGGCTCCTACGAAACCATCGTAGGAGCCCGCCCCAGCGGGCGATATTCTTTCGTTGGGAGCGGTTGAATCATGCTTTGCAAACATTGAACGGTATGTTTGTAAGAAAGCCCGTTCAATGTTTGTCGCTCGCTGGGGCGAGCTCCTACAGGCGAGCTCCTACGAATCGTTCCTACAATTCTTGGGCATCCGTATACGCAAAATTCGTGACTCTTTATTAGTAATGTCTGATGCAATGTAAAAGCGTCACGGTATAGTGCGGCTGATATGCAGGATCTTACGGAATTTTTCGGCCCCTCCAGCCCATTGCAGTCATTGCTGCCCGGTTTTCAGCCACGGGCCGGTCAGGCGTGGATGGCGGAAGCAGTCGCAGATGCACTTGCTAAAAATGGACAACTCGTGGTCGAGGCGGGAACCGGGACTGGCAAGACTTTTGCGTATTTGTTGCCGGCGCTGATGAGCGGTCGCAAGACCATTATTTCTACCGGGACCAAAGCGCTGCAGGACCAGCTCTATCACCGAGATCTGCCGCTGATCAGTAAAGCGGTTGGCCGGCCGGTAACGACAGCTCTATTAAAAGGCCGCGCTAACTACCTGTGTCTGCAGCGGCTCGATACCGTTGCGGGACAATCTGCTGCGGGATCCGTTGCCGCAGACCTGAAGGCGGTAAATGAGTGGCGACATCGAACGGTTAGCGGAGACCGTGCCGAGCTGACCGATGTCGCGGAAGACTCAGCGGTGTGGCCGCTCGTGACGTCGACGGCTGATAATTGCCTTGGATCGAAGTGTCCGGCGTATCAGAAATGCCACGTTGTCAAAGCGCGTCGTGCCGCCCAGGAAGCCGATCTCGTCGTCGTCAATCATTACCTGTTACTTGCCGATCTGGCGATGAAAGAGGAGGGCTTTGTTGAATTCCTTCCCGGGGCTGAAGCCATCATTCTCGATGAGGCGCACCAGATTCCCGATCTCGCAGCGCAATTCTTCGGCGTTAGCCTCGGCAGCCGCGAACTCGAGAGGCTGTTTGATGAATTGCGCGGTGCGACGATGCCGGTGAGCCAACCCGAGTTGCAGCGCCGCATTGATAGAGCGCAAACCGCGCTGAAAGCCCTGCGGGCGGACGCGCCGCGTGCAGAAGGGCGGCATGAGTTGTCCGTGATTTTGCCTGACATCCATAAGTCGCTGGCCGATCTTCGCGGTGCGTTGCAAACGCTGCAGGAAGGTGTGAGGCAGGTTGCCGATTCATCGATCGAGGTCGACAAATTACATGAGCAATTGCTGGGCGCGATCGAGAAGTTGTCGTACCTTGCGAGTGACGACACCTGGGATGGACTGCGCTGGCTCGACGTGAATTCTCGCGGCATTCGATTGCACCTGACGCCGCTCGATGTTGCCGACACTTTGCACGGTCTGATAAACAAGGGCCACCAATCCTGGATATTCACATCGGCTACGCTCGCCATCGGCGAAGACTTCAGCCACTACACCGAGCGCATGGGTTTGTCATCGGCGACTGGTCTGACGTTTCCCAGCCCCTATGCGCTCGAAGAAAACGGCCTGATCTGGTTGCCGCCAGGATTGCCACAACCCTCCGACCGCGATCACACCGCCGAAATGCTCGAACGTGTCATGCCACTCCTGAAAATGACGGCGGGCGGCATGTTTTGCCTGTTCACCAGTCACCGGGCGCTGAACGCTGCGCGCCAATGGATCAAGACGCGCCGCAAACGACTCGCTGGCCGTCCGCTCCTTATTCAGGGTGATGCACCACGCGACGACTTATTGCGCCGATTTCGTGAGCACGGCAACGCGGTGTTGTTTGGTACCGGCAGCTTCTGGGAAGGGGTTGACGTCCGCGGTCCTGCACTGACGATTGTTGCAATCGACAAGTTGCCTTTCGCCTCGCCGGCCGATCCACTCATGGCGGCGCGGTTGGAATACATCCGGCGTCAGGGCGGCAACGGTTTCACGGAACATCAGTTGCCCCTGGCTGCCCTGGCGCTCAAACAGGGCGCGGGCAGGTTATTGCGAGATCAAAGCGACTTCGGCATAGTCGTGCTTTGCGATCCACGAATCACCAGCAAAAATTACGGCAGTGTTTTCCTGAAGTGTCTCGAGCCAATGAGAAGCACTGAATCAAAGGCCGAGGTCAAGCGGTTTCTCGCCGCACACGAAGCGGCGGCAGCGCGGACGATCGCCGACAGGCAAAGCGCATGAAGCTGCTCGCTATCGATACTTCCTCGGATGCCTGCTCGGTTGCAGTACAGGTCGGCGAAGATATTCTCGAAAAGCATGTGATCAAGCCGCGCGAACACACGAAGATCCTGGTGCCGATGATCGAGGAATTATTGCAGGATGCGGGCGTGGCGTTGTCGGCGCTGGATGCCGTCATCCTCGGCAATGGTCCCGGCTCGTTCATCGGTATGCGCATTGGCGCATCAGTGGCACAGGGAATTTGTCACGGGGCAGGGCTGCAAATCGTGCCGGTTTCTTCGCTCGCTGCGATTGCCGCGGAAGCGATCGACGCGCACGGCGCCGACGATATCCTGGTGGCGCAGGATGCGCGCATGCACGAGGTCTATCTCGGCCGTTTTCATGCAGACGCCGAGCGTCTGCCGGTCGCCGGTGATGACGAGTTGATCTGCGGAATCGGGCCGCTCACCGTGCCCGAGGGCAAGTATGTAGCGGCCGGGGCAGGTTGGCGTAAATACCCCGACCTGCTCGCGCAAAACAGCAGCCTGATCGCAGCGACCGCTGACCTCATTTATCCGCGCGCCCGTTACTTGCTGCAGCTCGGGGCCAGGTCCAAACAGGCTGGCCACGGCATTCCCCCGGCCGCCCTGGTGCCGGCATATATAAGATCGAAAGTGGCCGAAATTCCCGCCTGACGCTGACGACGAGTCAAAGTTGCGATTTCAAATTCAGTCGCTAAAATCCGCGCCAAAGTATCGGCCAATCGGCTCACCCAATGGAGTGGCCGTGGTGGCACCGACCCGAATTTTTGCCAGGCCTGGGTACCAGCATGTATTCAAGCAATAGCGTTTTGCCGCTGGCGGTTGCAGCGGTGTGGTTCGCCAGTATTGTCCCGGCGGAATCGCACGCGCAGGATGCGGAGCAGGAACCAACTGCCGCCCATCGTTGGATTGACACCATCGACTGGAGCGGTGATTTGCGGCTTCGCTACGAAGGTATCGACGAAGCAGGGGAGTCAAAGCGCGACCGCTTTCGCTTTCGTGGGCGATTTGGATTTGACTCGAAACTCACGGACAAGGTGCAGTTTTCGGCGCGTCTTGCGACCAGCGACGGCGACCCTGTTTCGACGAATCTCGATTTTGGCGACGGATTCTCGAGCAAAGACATCGCAATCGACCAGGTTTTCGTTACCTGGAATGCACTGAACGACCTGGATATCGCGGTTGGCAAAATGGGCAGGCCGTGGTTCAGGGCGGGCGGCAATTCCTTGCTCTGGGACAGTGACCTCAACCCGGAGGGCATCAATGCCACGTGGTCGTCCGGGATGTTGTTCGCGAGTCTCGGGACCTTTGTGGTCGATGAAAGATCAGATAGCGATGATTCCCTGCTGCATTCTTTTCAGGCCGGAATCAACAAACGTTTTTCAGAGGCGTCACGGCTGGTATTCAGTGCTGCATTTTTCGATTACACCAATACGATCGGGAACAAGCCTTTCTACCTTGACCGCCCTAAGGGGAACAGCGTCGATGCTGCTGGAAATTTCATCTACGACTACGACATTCTCGAAATCTCCGCCGAGTACGCCACGGTTTTGTATGACTGGCCAGTCCTGGTCTTTGGCGTGTGGGCACAGAATACCGCGGTTGATATTCAGGACACGGCGTTCGCAGTCGGTTTCACGGTCGGGCTCGTTGAAGCGTCCGGGAACATGCAATTCTCGTACGCCTGGTACGAAACCGAGGCCGATGCGGTCATGGGCATATTTACCGACTCGGATTTCGGCGGCGGGAATACAGATTCCAAAGGCCATTTCATCGAGGCGAGATACGGTTTGAACAAAAATATTGCGCTGAATGCAACTTTCATCATTTCCGAGATCGAAATGTTTAGAAATAACCCGCATGATTACGATCGTGTACAGTTGGATATCGAATTTATTTTCAATTAAGCCAAATTGATATGACCATACCGGGTACTCGCCAGTTGAACCTGGCTGGATTTCTCGCTTGCCTTGGCATGATGGCTTATGCCTTGTACGCAGAACATTATTTACAGCTGGCGCCATGCCCGTTGTGTGTTTTTCAGCGCATGGCAGTAATAGCGCTCGGCATCATATTCCTCATTGCAACGCTGCATTACCCTTCCGGTTGGGGACGACGCGTTTACGCGGGATTGCTGCTTGCGGCGGCCGGGTTTGGTGTCGGTGTTGCCGGTCGCCACGTCTGGATACAGAATTTGCCAGCGGACCAGGTCCCGGCTTGCGGTGCGGGATACGATTACCTCATGGAGACCTTGCCAATTGGCGAGGCGTTGAGCGTAATCTTTACCGGATCCGGCGAGTGCGCGACCATCGACTGGCTGTTCCTGGGATTGTCGATGCCGGCGTGGGTCCTCATTTCGGTCGCTGTCGTTGGCGTCGCGGGAATCTGGAATAACTTGCGTTCGACCCGACTAAGCACCGGATCAATCCAGTAACAGATTCTCCATTACCTGGCGATAAATTTCTGCAAGGCGCGGTATGTCGTCCACTTTTACGTACTCATTCACTTTGTGAATCGACGCATTGATCGGTCCCAGTTCAACTACCTGTGCGCCGGAGGGTGCGATAAAGCGCCCGTCAGAAGTGCCACCGCCAGTCGATAGTTCCGGCACACTGCCCGTCAACTGCTTAACTGCATCAACCACCGCATCAATCAATGCGCCCGGGTCGGTGAGAAAGGGCTCGCCCGACAGATGCCAGGAAATGTCATAGTCGATTTCTGATTTGTCCAGAATTCGCAGAACTGCATCTTGCAATTCTTCATGCTTCCATTCCGTCGAGTAGCGAAAATTGAAACTTGCGTGCAATTCCTGCGGCGTAACATTGGCGGCGCCGCTGCTGCTTCGCAAATCCACGACCTGGAAGCTGGTCGGCGGAAAATTCTCGTTGCCGTCATCCCAAACGGTGCTGTGCAATTCAGCCAGTATCGGGGCAAAGCGGCGGATCGGGTTGTCAACGTGTTCGGGGTAGGCAACGTGTCCTTGAACACCTTTAATCGTCAGGTCGACACTTAAAGAGCCGCGCCTGCCGACGCGCACGACATCGGCGAGGCTCTGATGGCTAGA
>SMVA01271519.1_pt1 | contig 16874 bp, 21 predicted proteins | sample 2456451 | NCBI WGS metagenome assembly SMVA01 (sample SAMN11095933, study PRJNA526329) | marine sediment metagenome | biome: Marine sediment; feature: Surficial sediment; material: Deep marine sediment; isolation source: Hadal surficial sediment | place: Pacific Ocean | collected 2014-05 | depth...
CCACTCAACAATTCGCGCCCCAACAATCATTATTACCGGGTAGCGGATTGAAAAAGCGAAAGAGCGCACAATTTTGTGCGCCGGAGTCGTCGTTTTGAGGCAGACGCAATTGCCCCGCGACGCAGAGGCGCGAACACTGATCGTCGGTAACAGCAGCAATTAGACGACGATGTCCAGGCACGCTCGAGAGGCTTTTTCCGCACTCTTGCAACCACATTTCAGCAGGCTCTACAGCCTGGCCTATCGTTTGACCGGCACGCGGGCAGATGCGGAAGATCTCGTGCAGGATGTCCTGCTGAAGCTCTATGAGCGGCGCGCGGAACTCTCCGCCATCCGCCACCTCGCGTCCTGGCTCGGCCGCGTCGTTTACAACCAGTTTATTGACGATAAACGGCGTTACGGCCGGCAACCCCTCACGCTCGTGGGCACCACGACCGAGCTCGACGCAGCCCTTGAGGCCAGCGGCGGCGCGAGCCAACGCGATGACCCGAGTCGGCTCAGCAGCCGCGCACAGGACCACAAAGCACTCACCCTGGCGCTGGACAAGCTCAGCGAAGAACATCGCCTCGTCCTCGTCATGCACGACATGGAAGGCTACAGACTCCCTGAACTCCAGCAAATCACGGGAATTGCGGTGGGCACGCTGAAATCCCGCCTGCACCGCGCCAGAGCCCGGCTGAAAAGCCTGCTGCAGCGGCATCCGGCGCAGCTGATAAATGGAACCTTTTCCAACGCAACCGCGTGTAAGTCGGTAGATGGAGCAGGAAATGATGCTTTGTAACCAGGTTGAAAAGAATATTGACGACTATCTCGATGGCTACATCGGCAACGATGTCGCCGCACAGATAGCGCTGCATGTGCAGAACTGTTCGATGTGTCTGCGCGAGCTGGAGGCTACGCAAGCAATTCGCAGTTCTCTTGCCGAGTTGCCCGTCGTTGCCCCCGCCGAAGAATTCTTCGAGCACGCCGTGGCGCATGCAGCACGGATGGGTGATACCGCCACTACTCGGCAACGCGTGCGCTTCGGCGGTGCAATTGCCGCTGCATTCGCACTGATCTTGGTCGCCTCGGTGATGTTCGAACAACCGGACCAGGGCTCTCCCGCTGAATTCGCCGAGCTACCCGAAGTTGTGCTGGAGCGCGATACCGTAACACCGATCAAACTGGTGTTTTCATCGCCGATAGCGCTCACGGATGCCCGGTTGTCACTACAGCTTCCCGTGGGTGTTGAACTCGCGGGATACAACGGACGTTCAGACCTCAGTTGGTCGACCAATCTGGAACCCGGGAAAAACATCTTACGTTTGCCCCTGGTTGGCCACATGCCCGTTTCCGCTCAGCTTGTCGCAAAACTCGAGCATCCCAATGGAACAAAGACGTTCCGGCTGCAGGTCACCGTGAACTAATTGCCGCACCCCGGCACTGGAGAAAGCGATGAATACGCCCAACCCCGACAAAAACCACAGACAGCGCTGGCAGCTGCCACTGGCGGCACTGTTGGCATTGAGTCTGCACACAAACGCTTACGCGGCAGGCGACGATGAGCTCGAAGTCACGATGGAAATCATCTCAGCTTCAAGTGAGATCGACGCATTCGAAATGCAACTGGTGCCGCTGGGTGACGCGGCCAGCAACCCCACGGGCTTTGGTGCCTTCATACCGTTCGGCACCAGCGTCCCGGCGGCCGTCGCCACAACCCCGTCTGCCGACAACCCGCCTGATGGTCAGGTCGTCTCTGAGCGTCGTGAACGCGATCGGCGGCGCGACCACAAACGCGATGACCACCGTGATCGCGAACGCGATGTCGACCGCGACCATCGACGTGATGGGATCCGTGACGATGACCGTGACGAGCACGCTGGCCGTGACGAGGACAACGCCGACGACAGCGACGACGACCGGGACCACGACGGCGGCCACGATCGCCAAGGCGATGACATTCGCGACGAGTTCGCGCACGACCTGCGAGACGAAGAAGAGTTCGAGCGCGATCACGCTGAGATCGACGACCGTGATGCCGATGACGAGATGGAAGAAGTGGACGACCGGGAAAACGAACTCGAAGACCTGCGCGATGACGAGGAAATGTCCGACGCAGACGAGTCCATGAATGACCTGTCTGATGAGGTCTCTGATGACCTCGCCGAAGACAACGAACCTGCGGACGAAGAAGCCATGGATGAGGCGACCGATGCAGGATCCGACGTCGCGTAACATCGGTTCGCCGCGCAAGACCCGCCTGTTAGGGGCGGGTTTTATGTGCCTGTTCGTGGCATTCACTGCCGCGGCTGCGGCACGCGGTGCAACGGACGCCGCTGACCAGCCATCCGCTGGCCGGTCCAACGCAACCCGATCCAACGCCGCCCTGCTCTACATCGACGCGCAAGCCGCTTTTAAACGCTCGGACTATGAGGCAGCGGCGGATCTGTATCAGGCTGCGGACCACGCAGGCTTCAAAGACCCGATCATCTTTTTCAATCTGGGGGTTACCCACTACAAGCTCGCCGACTACGATGCGGCGGAGGCTGCGTTTGCCACCGCCAGTACCTATCCGAAGATCGCACCGCTGGCCATCTACAACCTGGGGCTCGTGGCCCGTAAAGCAGGAGAACCCGGCGAGGCCCGAGGCTGGTTCCAACAGGCTGCTCGGCAGCGGGGCGCTTCGGCGAAGATTCGCCGGCTTGCCGAGCAAGCGTTGCAACGCTCACCCCGCGAGAGGCTCGTCAAACCCGCCCCACTGGACGTGGCCAAACCCGGACTCAGAGACTTCCTGACGTTTTCCCTCAACACGGGCTACGCCACGGACAGCAACATCTACCGCACGCCGGCGACCGCTTACGTCGATCTTGCGCAGACCACAGCGCCGCTGGTAAATCCGCAGGTTCAGTCAGGCACCTTCATCCCGGTTGACGCGCACGCAGAGTTTCGCTGGGGCACCCATGCGGACGGCCATTTCTCGTTACGCTACGATTTCGACGGCAGCTTTTACACCGATTCCAGCTACGACAACGCCAACGTCTCGCGCCAGGAACTTTCCCTGGCTGGCAAATCCGTGCGCAAAACGGCGAATGGCTACAAATATTTTTCCAGCAAATTTGCGGTCACCAGAACGGACGAACGCTATTACGACCGTGATGATGGCAGCGATCAGTTCGCCGGTCCCGAGGATGTCTCCGCTCGCCTCGGCCGCACCCGCTATGGACCTAGAGTTTATTACCATCGCAAGCGGGGCGCCTTCGGCTACGGTCTGCGGGCCGACGCCTTCATCAGCGAATACGACGAAACCCTGGACTATCTCGACCTGACTCACGAGCAGTACCTCGCTGGCGTGCACGTCTCTTACGATCCGCTGCACAACACGCAGCTGCGCTTGACCTACGACCATTCCGAGCGCCAGTACGACCAGCGCAAAGCCAAGACGAGCGGTGGCATACGCTTCACCACCAACGACGAGCTCAATTACCTCTACGACAGCATCGGCCTGAGCGTCCGGCAGAAACTCGGCTCTGCGCTGTCGTTGTATCTGGACTACCAGTTCACCGAGCGCCGCGACGAATTCGAAGCGTACGACGACTATGAACGGCATACCGGCCGGCTCAGGCTGCGCTATCGCAATCGCCGATTCAGCGCCGCGGCCGCGGTGACCCATCGCATCTACAACTATCCGAACAGCTTCACGTTCGATCTGCCGAGCGAAGGGGCAAAAGAGCTCGAATCAACCTACGCGACAGTCGAGCTGGGATATCGTGTTGCAGACCGCTACGCGATCAGCCTCTTCGCTCAACAGGATCTGGTCAGCGCCTCGGATCCCCGCTCGGAGTACGCCAAGACGACGCTGGCTCTGAGCCTGCGCTGGCAGCTGTAATCACCGCTCAGCACGACGCAATCTTATTGCCGGCGAACGCCACTCCCAGGCCTTTTCCCCTAGCCGGCCTTCAGTTATCGTTGCCTCCCGTTCGGCGCTGCCCACGGCAACCAACGGGGAGACTCGCTAAGGGAGAGAGCCATGATCTACGACAACATTCTGCAAACCATCGGCGACACGCCGATCGTTAAACTCAATCGCACGGGACCTGACAACGTAACCATCTACGTGAAGATAGAAGCGTTTAATCCGCTGGCATCCGTCAAGGACAGGTTGGCCTATGCGATCATCAAAGACGCGACCGATTCAGGCGAACTCAAACCCGGACAGACGGTCATTGAGGCCACCTCCGGCAACACCGGAATCGCCCTGGCTATGGTCTGCGCTGCAACCGAACATCCCTTCGTGGCCACGATGGTCGAAACTTTCTCCATCGAACGCCGCAAGATCATGCGGGCGCTGGGCGCCAAGGTCATCCTGACACCGGCCGCCGAGCGCGGCACCGGGATGGTGAATCGGGCCGCGGCACTCGCGGAGGAACATGGCTGGTTCCTGGCACGGCAATTTGATAATCCGGCAAATCCGGCCTATCACCGCAACACGACCGGACCGGAAATACTCAAGGATTTTGCCGGTGACCGGCTCGATTACTGGGTAACCGGCTGGGGCACGGGTGGCACGCTGACAGGCGCCGGAGAAATTCTGAAGATCGGTCGGCCCGACATCAAGATCATCGTTGCAGAACCTGAGCAGGCATCGATGCTGGCAGGTGCCGACTGGAACCCACACATGATTCAGGGCTGGACTCCGGATTTCATCCCGACGGTCCTCAATCCGGATCTCGCTGATCAGATTGTGCCTGTCAACCAGGAAGTGGCGCGGGACATGGCGCTGGAGCTGGCGCAGAAAGAGGGCATCTTCGCCGGTGTGTCCGCCGGCGCCACGCTCGCAGCAGCCATCGAAGTGGCCAAGACCGCAGCCGATGGCAGTGTGATGGTGGTGATGCTGCCGGACACCGCCGAACGCTACCTGTCGACGTTCATGTTTGAAGACATCAACGAAGGCTCCGACGACGAATGGCTGGAGTCCCTGTAGTCCGCTAGCCGGCTTCACGCAAACTGCGAGGATTGTGGCTTCTACTGCGGAACTGGACGTTTGCGCAGACTCCCGGCAAAGGACAATTTGCTCAGGAGCACTGTGGCCACATCAAACCACGCCCGGCAGTCTCGGCGCCACACCGCCGCTGTGCGGGTAAGCCCGTTTGCGTTCGTCGTAGCAATGTGCACCGCGGCTCCCCAACTTGCCGATGCTGCCGTCTATCGGTGTACGAACGGCAAGGACCCGGTGCTGTTTTCTCAATTCGGCTGCCCTGCGGCGAGTGAATCGTCGCAATGGACGCCAAGCGCGACTTCAATCATCACCATTGCACCGTTAACCGCCGTCGAGAAAGCCGAACTCGACGCAATGGCCCGGGCAGCCGACCGAAGAAGCCGCGACCACCAGCGACAACTGCGCCGCCGGCAGAAGCTCAGATCTGCCGCCGTGGTGCAAGCACACGCACAATGCCGCGAAGCACTGGCGGCACTCGAGGGCATCCGTTTGCAAAAACGTCAAGGCTACTCGGCGAGCTCCGCGCGCTCCCTGGATCGCAACCAGTCACGCTGGAAATCCGTGCAAAAAGCGAACTGCTGACAGCGCGCCCATGACGTGTCCTGGTGGTGTCCGGGTAGACAGAGGCGTCCGGGTAGGCAGAGGCAGCTGGAACGAACGCCACAGCGTGAAAGAACACGAACGGCCGAATTTGTCGGCCGGCGTCAGGCGTCTGTGTGCGGCGCCACAAGCCGGGTGGCGATTGCCACCGTCCGCCGTGTCAGGAAGTGACGCTGCAGGAAATTACGGCGTGCCTCCGCAGGCGGCTCCCTGGAGGTCTCCCAACTGGTCAAACCGTCATACCAGGTTACCAGCAACATCCTGCCTTTCCGATTCGATCGCTCATGCTGACAGAACAAGCCCATCGGTTGGGCGCTGTAATCACCGGCATTCTCAAACGTCGTCCAGGCTTCATTGGAAAGGCGCGCGATCTCCGCCACATCTTCATTGAACACGTAGAACGAACGGAACACATAGAGGCCGTTTTTCTCACAGGGCGCCAGCGTCACCGGCCGCACGGTTGCGTCGAGATGTTCGAGCTTTCGCACCTTCACCATGCCGCTCAGTGGCTTTGTGAACGCAGACAGCGGCAAGTCATTGCCAGTTGCCGCCACAACGATCAGTTCGTTGCTCGCCACACCGAACAATCCACTGAAGATTCCCCAAACTGAGATATCAATCTGCCGCCATTGAGGAACGACCTGCGTGCGAAGGACGTCGAGCAGAGCTCGATTGTCGCGACCTTTGCCGCGGAGATGGAGATAACAATAACTGTCACTCATTTTTCCAACTGCCTGCTCATTGTCTTGTACAAGGGTAGCGTGGGTAGCAGCGAAAGCGCCGAGATGCCGAGTGCAATTCCAATCGACACATATTTGGCGAGCGCGCCAATCGCGGGTCCACCGAATGATTGCCCGATGGAGTCTGTCTGTCCATAGATAGAAAAACGAGTCGCCTTCGCATCTTCCGGTAACAATCGAGTCAACCCGGAAGTCATCAACGGACCATACGCAGATCGCAAAGCCCCAACGGGCCGGTAACAAGCAAGCACAACAATGAAGCTATCGAGATTGGCAGGCAGCAGATCCACGGCTCAGACACGCCAGCACCGGCCGTGAGTAAATGGAACCCCGAGGTGCAAAGTCGATCAGACAGCCCCCGGTTCAGCCTTCGCGTTGCTGCACTTCTTTCCCGCCAACGCCGAGAGATGTGACCCGATCGAGATCGATCACGACTGCCACGCCGTTTTTGTCCGGATCAAACTGCCGTTCCAGCGGATGCATCTCCTGGTAGACCCGGTCGCGTTCCGCGGTGTCCGTCACTACCCGGCAACGACCCTCGAACGTGTAGTAGACGCGAGAACCGATGTCGCCATAGATGAATGCAATATTCGGGTGTTCTGGCAGCGTCGTGAGCAACGCACCCGCCGGGTTGCGTACCCAGATCGCGAGCGCATCAACGGCGTGAACATGGGTAGAGCCGTAGAATGAGATGTGCGGCTTGCCATCGATGTCGACATAAGCAGCCGTCAACGTTTTTTGATTGTCGATCGCCGCTGCCAGCCGTTCACTCATCTCTGCACTCAGTTCAATCAATTCAATCCCCAGGTGCGCATTCGAAGACCTTGTAGTGCATGCCACCCTCGAGCAGCCGTCCTTCGGCTACCGCCACGAGACGATTGAGCCAGCTGTAGCGTTCATCACCGGTCTCGAAGATCGGCTGTATCACAAAATAATTGTCACCAAATTCCGTGGATGTGCCGTTCGCGAACGCGTCGCGGATCTTATCGGTAAATTCCAGAATCCCCGTGTAGCGCATGTAGATATGGGCCCCGTCATTCGTAGCCAGCGTGAGACGGGCATCGAGGTGCACCGCTCCGGCGCTATCGAGGAGCACCCAATCCGCCCCGGGCGTTAGAATCTGACCGCTGAGCCTCTTACCGGTAAAACTTCCCCCGGTGACCTCTCCGATAGCCCTCGTGCCAAACGGCCCGGTGCCGATCACGGTGCTTGAGCCTATGCGTCCCTGCATTTCGAAAAGTGGTGTCAGTTTCATCTGCTGCTCCCTGCGGCGAAACCCATTTCGCGAGTCAGGCCCGCAAAAACTACCATAAATCGCGTTTTGCTTATCCGGGGCGCGGAATATCCAGAAAGCGACCCCTATCAGGCTCTGGCGAGATCGATTTCCTCGAGAACGGCGGCAGTCGTCACGCTGCCGGCTGCAAGATTGTCCCGCAGCAGTCGCCTGGCCAGGTTCTGACAGACCTGATTGGCCGGCGTAGGAACGCCATAGCGCCGCCCCAGCCAGACGATCTCGCCGTTGAGATAGTCGGTCTCGATGTTCCCGGTGCCGCGAAATATGCTCTGCCAGGACGACCCGCCCACTCTCGGAAAACCAGGTACATCGACCATGCGGTACGTACCCTCGTGACGACCCCGCACTTCGTCCCGCGTGGCGCAATCAATTCCGGCCGCCGCGTAACAAGCCAACGCTTCCTTTCTCAGCATCCTGCCGATCGATTTCATATCGTCAGCATCGGCAGCGGCGACGCCGTCGATGGCGGCTTGATCGATCTGCGCTGGCGTCGTCGCCGCCTGCAGCGAGTTCCCCAGATTACCGAGCAACTTCGCGTATTTTTTCCGCATCACGGCGGCATCTGGCTGCGCGCTGAATCCAGCCTGTTCGAGCAACCCGGTCAGTTCGTCCACCACATCGTCAACGCCTTCGGGATACCGTCCCGTATCGAGAATTCCGCCCGTACCTTCGCCGTAGGTGACCACCTCTCCCGCGCGCAGATGCGATGCAGGAAGATTGACCAGCATCGCGTAGACGTTCGCAAAGCGGCGCAACGCCATTTCTTCATTTGCGACACCGTTTTGACCGCAGACCACCGCGATGGATTCGGGTGCACTCAGCGCGAGTGTTTCCAGCGCATCGGTGGTGTGCTGGGACTTCATCGTCAGAATGACCACGTCACCCGCGCGCCACTCGACTTCGGCCGGTCCGGCTACCGCCGGGATCGCCAGCCGAAAATCACCATCCGGCGCAACGAACCGCAAGCCCGACGCCTGCAGCGCAGCCAGATGCGCACCGCGCGCAATCAGCACAACTTGCGTTCCCTGCTGCCACAACCGCGCACCGATCGTGCCACCCACACCACCGGCGCCGTAGATAATGACTCGCATGAATCCCCTCCCTCAAACAGCAGTCCGCGGCAAATGCGCGTTAGAATATTTCACAAGTTTCCGGTAAGGCGCGGCTGAATGCTACGACGTGTGAGAGGTTATCTGTTACCCCGAACCGAACCGGTTTCGACCGCGAGCCAGGAATTACAGGATCAGGGTTTCGCGATGCTGCGCAGCGCGTTTACCGCAGCCGAAATCGTGGCACTCACCGAAGATATCGATCAGGTCTACATCGACCATCCTGCCGACGCGCGCGCAGCGTCCGTGCGGGATCCCGCGGAAGACGAAGACTTCCGCTACGCCATGTTCAACCGATCCGCCCTCGTCCAGCAGGCGATCGCCCACGAGCTCATTTTACGCACGATCGAACCGTTGCTCGGTGAAGACTGCCACGTCATCGCCAATACCTGCTGGCGCAATCCCGTAAGGCAAAGCAATACACACGGTGGCGGATTGTGGCACATTGACGCCGGACCCCACGTACCGCGTCCGCACGACGTTGCCTGGGATGAGCGGATTCCCTATCCCATCTTCGTCATTGGCGCGCACATCTATCTGCAGGACTGTCCCCTGGCGTGCGGACCGACCGGGTTTATTCCCGGCAGCCACAAATCCGGGCGCCCGCCACCCGCCGAACATCTCAATGACATCGACCTTGAATACGAAGGACATAAAGTCGTGCCCGTGGTTGCGCAAGCGGGTGACATTTGTCTCTTCGTCTCAGATGTGTGGCACCGCAGACTACCGGCAGAAGCGGCCGGTAAGGGGCGGTATTTCCTGCAGGTGCACTACGGTCGGCGGGATATCGCTCAGCGGATCCTGCCGACCAGCGAAGTCAACCACGTGACCGAAGCGGCACAGGCGCGAATCACCTGCAAACGCGAAAGCCAGCTCCTGGGACTGCACGACAGCCTTTTTTACGACGGTTGATTCACCTACGCGCCGCCCGACTCTTAAACTCCGTCGCCGGATCAGCGCAGCATCAGTGGATAGTCCAGCTCTGCATCCCAGTAAAGCTGCGCCACACTGCCGTAGCGACTCTCGCTGGCGAAGCCGTGATGGCGCAACGTTTCCATGTCGCGGACGATCCGTTCGAGCGGCCGTTCCTGGTAGATGACCGACGTCCCTGCCGCATCGGCCACCCAACGCACGACCTGTGCCGAACTCTGCACCGCGTGCGTCCCCGCAAGATATAGATCCGCTTTCTGCTCCGGCGTTGCCGCCACGCCAGCCTGGGCACGTCGCCAGGCCTCGGCCAGCGCATCGAGGAAGTAGGCCCGGCTTGATCGAAAAGTCGCCAGAGCGCGGCCATATTTGATCTGGGCAATGGAGCGGAACTTGAGCTTCGCGCCTTCGGCGTATGGCGTTTTACCCTGTGCAAGATCCGCAAGCTCCTCGAGCGCACGCTCGGCGAGCACTAGCGTGACCGGGACATAAGTTGCGAAAAGGATCCTGCTCGGGCACAGATACAGTGCGCCCTGATACAACGCATTGCGCACGCCCGGCGGTTCCTGCATCGCGACGATCTGCGCAGCCGGCACCCAGACATCGGCAACCCGCACGTCGTTGCTTCCCGTACCGCGCATTCCCAGCGACTGCCAGTTATCGATAATTTCACACTCGCTCATCGGCAGCACCGACATCATGAAGTCGTCACCAACCATGACCGGCGAACAGAACCACTGTGCGTGGTGACATCCACTGACAAAGCTGTTGACGCCATTGACGCGGAAGCCGTCACCTTCGGCAACAGCGCTCAACGGCTTGTTACCGCTTGCCGCGACAATCGTCGTTGGGTCCTGCAGGATTTCCGCGACCAGTGGTTCGGGCCAGTACGCCGCCATCAACTTAACGGCGTTGGCGACCATCACGAACCAGGCAGCGGAGGTGTCGACGAATGCCAGGCGTTCGGTCACCGCCGCGCAGGTCAGTGGATCTACTTCCAGGCCACCCAGCGAGGCAGGCAGATACAGGCGCGAGACGCCGGCATCCACCATCGCGGCAACGGCGCGCTCACTCAAACGGCCGCGGCTTTCGGCCGCGGCCCGCTCCTCCTCCAACACCGGCAGGATACGGTCGATTGCTTCGAGCAATCCGGCGGTCGTGTCGCTGGCCAGTTGCGGGAATTCCTCCGCGGTCATCACCATTCAGGCGGGATCCTGTTTGTATCACTGGATTGAGGATATGCCACCTCCGGATTGCTACACAACGCACAGTTCTAGTGGCTGCTGGAGGTTAGCATTCTGCGACGACGATATTGTAGGACAAACCATGGCCGCGACTTACTACATCAGTAAGGATGAAGCACTCATCACCGTTCGCATCAATGAGCAAATCGATTTGCGCGCGATGCTTGTGACGACGAACAACCTGCTCAACGATGCCGACTACGATCCCGCCCTCGCGTTGCTCCTCGATCTCAGGGGAATGCAATTAAACCGTGACGCCGGGCAGGAGGGCTTCAGCGAATTCAACGAAGTCATAGTCTCGCAGTTCGGCAACGGGCGCCGCGCAAGCTCAGCGGTTGTCATCGACCCGGACCTCGAAGCCAATCTCTGTGCCGCGATCTACAAGCTGTGTTGCGCGGTCAAAAGCACAGAATTATTCGACGATTACGATCTTGCCCTGAAGTGGTTGTTTAAACGGGAACTGGGACTCGCCCAGGCGGCTAACGTCAGCCAGGCCTGAACACTACATCTCGCAGCCCAGCCAGCCACGCCGGCTGCTGGAGGTCTTGTTTTACCCGGTTCGTTCTTTACCTGGCGCTTGAATGCCTGGCTCTTTCTTGCCGGGCGCTTTCTCTACCGGGCAGGACGCTCATTGCAGCAGCAGGATGCCGCCGACGATTGCGCCCATCACGGCCCAGAATAGGTAAGGGCTCAAGTAAGCGATAACTCTCGCTGCTGTGTCGTTCGAGCGAACATATCGCTCTTCGTGTCCATTCATGGACATCTCCCCCTGATGCGGACTCCACCCAGCATCTACCGGTTCCCTCGCCGCTGGTTCGTCAACGCGAAGTGTCCCAACCGACCCGATGCGTGCACGCACGGCGTCTGAATTCGTTCAGAGGCAACCCGCCAGAATGCGGGCAGCTGTCCTTGTCCGGGTTAGCTGCACTAGACGCAACCCTGGCTCGCCTGTACGTAGGTTTTACTCCTCACATCGGCAGGCAGCAAACATAGAGCGGCAAAACGATGTAAGGCGAATGTAAGGCAGCGGAGCCCGGAAAGAGCAAAAAAGGAGAAAAATGAAGGAAGTATGGATTCGTCGAAGCTAACGCATTGATGTAATTGGCTTTTGCAAAACCACGTCCCCAATGGGGTCCAGACGGGCTTTTTTTCGGCGGCAATTTTGGTTATCTTGTGCAGCCTCACTAGCCGGCGCTGTATGTATATACAGTGTATTTCTCCTCGGCAGGGCGAACGCACGAACATCTGTGCCGGCTAGTGAGGCCAACTTCTTCTCGCACCACTTCCGCTGTGACCAAACAAGCCCCAACACGGCTTTCCTGCGCATTTCTCCAGGGTTTTCTTCACGAAGTTCTTACGCCACACTGCACGCCGGTGATGCCGCATAGACTACTCGTTAGGGTTCTGTCAGACCACCGCTGAGCAATCCTGTTGGCGCGACACAGGTTCGTGTTAGCTGGCATGTTTGCCCAGTACAATACAACCACTTGCGCCAAACATCCCGCCGACTCCCAGGCACAGAGAAATTTCGGCGTTTGCCACCTGGGCAGGCGCGGTCCCCCTTATCTGCCTCACGCTTTCCTGCAACGCATACATTCCATACATCCCCGAATGCATGTACGACAAACCACCGCCGTTAGTATTCAACGGTAGGCTACCGCCCGGGGCCGTGTTGCCTTCGGCGATAAACGCAGCCGCATCGCCTCGCTCACAAAAACCAAGATCCGCCAGGCCATAGACCGGCAGGTGGGCAAAGGCATCGTAGACCATCATGTGATCGACGTCGGCGTGCTCGATCCCCGCATCCGCCATGGCGCGCGGTCCTGCAACACTGAACGCGCGCGAACTGCAGAGATCCGCCATTTGACTGATCATCGGTGTTTCAACACTCTCACCGCTGCCGAGAATGTGTACCGGCGGGCGCGGAAAATCCCCCGCTCGATCTACGGTCGTCAGTATCAACGCGCCACCGCCATCGGTGACAAGACAGCATTCGAGAAGATGAAACGGATAAGCGATCATTTTCGAATTCAGCACGTCTTCGACGGTGATGGGTTCGCGGAACGACGCTCGCGGATTCAAGGCGGCCCATTGCCGTTGCACCACAGCCACCATCGCCAGCTGTTCATGGGTCATGCCGTAGTCTTTCATGAAACGCAGTACCGGTAGCGTAAACAGGGTCGGCGGTCCCATCGGTCCGTACGGCATCTCGAATTGACCTTGCAGGGAACTTGCTGGCGTTGATCTGCCGCCACGACCGATTCCCGACCGGCCACTTTCGCCATGAGTGATCAACACGTTTCTGCATTGCCCGGTCTGCAACGCGGCCAACGCATGGCGGACATGAAGCATGAAAGAACAACCACCCACCGACGTGCCATCCACCCACGACGGCGTAATTCCCAGATAGTGCGCGACCGCCGTGGGTGACTCACCGGCGGTTGCCAGCCCATCGATATCCCGTGCGGTAAGGCCCGCGTCGGCCAACGCATTTAATGCCCCATCAGCGTGCAGCTGAAGCTGACTCATATCCTCGATCCGGCCGAGTTGCGTGGTTTCGGCCGCACCAACAATGGCAACGCCGGGCAGACTCACGAGTCTGCCTCCGCCGGGGTGAACAGCGGCAGAAAAATGTCTTCGTTGAGCTTTTCGAACGTCACGGTCAACGCCATATCCAGCTCGAGCGCCTCGGGCGTCTGTGCACAGCCGACAATATTGGACATCAGCCGCGGCCCCTCGGCCAGTTCAACCAGCGCGATCGCATAGGGGCCTTGAAAGGCCGGGTGCGGTCGTGAGTTGATTACATAGCTCGCCAACCGGCCATGGCCACTTGCGGCGAATACCGATACCTTTTTGCAGCTGCAGTGTGGGCAGAACGGTTGCGGCGGAAAGTACACGCGCGCGCAGTCGTCACAACGCTGCAGGCGCAATTCACCCAGTCTGGTCCCCTCCCAGAAATGCGCCGTTTCCGGCGTCGGTTTTGGTAACGGCCGTGAATCCGCCATCGCTTAAGTTTCCCTTTGTGTAATTCAGGAATGCCAGCTAAGGACCTGTGCTCAATCCGCTTGTGCAGGCACGGCCGGCAGGGCTTGTTTCCAGGCAAAGGCACCATCGGCTACCGCGAAAAACTCCGGGTTGAGGAACGACTCTTTGCGGTTGTACTCAAGGCGGCTACCGTCCACCGCCCACAATGCGCCACCAGCCGCCGAGAGCACCGCGTGCGCAGCGGCGATATCCCATTCCGACGTCGGCCCCAGGCGCGGGTATAGATCGGCTGCGCCCTCTGCAAGAATGCACAGCTTCAGTGAACTGCCTACCGGCGTCCTCGACACGGTGCCGAAGCATTCACCAAGTGACTCAATGTAGTTTTCCAGCCGATCTCCGCCGTGCGAACGGCTGGCCACAACGACAACCGCATTGCGTTGCGCCATGGTCCTGCCGGTCAGCCGTACACTGCCATCCGCATCATGGCGCAACGCGCCACGTTCGATATCTCCGGTATAGACCAGCGATTGCACCGGCACACCCACGACGCCGAACGTCGGCTCGTGGTTTTCGATCAACGCGATGTTAACGGTGAATTCGCCATTTTTGTTGACGAATTCCCGGGTTCCGTCGAGTGGATCCACCAACCAGTAGCGCGGCCACGTCTGGCGGATGGAATACGCCGGTGGCTGCGACTCCTCCGACAGCAGTGGTATCTCGGGAGTGAGTTTCTGCAATCCCTCTTCGATGATGCGGTGCGCTGCCAGATCTGCCTGAGTGAGCGGCGACGCGTCAGTTTTGAGGGTGACCTCGAAATCGGTCCGATAAATCTGCAGGATGGCGTCTCCCGCCTTGCGGGTCAGTGCTATGAGTTCTTCGGTCAGTTGCGGATCCATGCCTGCCTTCCTTTATGCTGTATTCAAGTGTCTGTATTCATCCTCGCGCGACAGTCGTTGCCTCGCTCGAGAGCCGCGTTGGCAATTCAGGTCTCGCCGCCAAGCAGGCGCTGGACCAGACAAAGTGCCGCGATCGCGCGCGCCTCACGGAACGCGTCGCCGGTAATGAGTTCATCGAGCCTCGCGAGCGGCCAGGTCACGAGTTCCGGCGGTTCGGGCTCGTCTCCCGGCAGCTTTGCCGGATACAGGTCGCGCGCCAGCAGAACGTTGATGGTGAAGCCCATGTGACCGGGTGCGAGATTGAGTTTTTTGACGAACTCCAGCCGTCGCGCGCCAAAGCCAATTTCCTCCTTGAGTTCCCGGTTCGCCGCTTCCTCGAGCGATTCGCCAGGGTCGGCTGTGCCTTTGACCAGCGTCAACTGCATTTCATGAAACCCCGCCGCATATTCCCGTATCAGGAGGAGTTCGTCAGCGGCGTTCAGGGCCACCACCATCACCGCCGCCCGCCCGGAACCAGGCAGGCGTTCATAGGTCCTCGTCACGCCGTTGGCAAACTCCAGATCCAGCTCTTCGATGCGAAAGAATCGCGTTTGTGCAACCGTTCGTACTGCTTTCAGATCTGGTACTCCCATCGCGACTCCGTCTGCTGAGCTGGAAAAAACGCGGTATTATACGGACTTCTCGCAAGACACGGCCCTTATGCTCGCCTGGCAGTCGATCGATACGGTTCTCCTGGATATGGATGGCACACTTCTGGACCTGTGTTACGACAACACGCTCTGGAACGCACTGCTGCCAGCTCGCTACGGCGAAGCTCATGACATGACCGAGCAACAGGCGCGCGAATACCTGTTCGCCCACATGCATGAAAAGCGCGGTCAACTCAGCTTTTACTGCCTCGACTACTGGGCGGAGTTCACCGGTCTCGACCTGATCGCATTGCATCACGAGTTGAGCGAGCTGATTGCCTTTCGACCCAACGCCCTCGAGTTTCTGAACTGGCTGCAGCCGCGTGAGCAGCGGGCGCTGCTCGTCACCAACGCGCACCGTGACAGCCTCGACGTCAAGAACCACTACTGCAACGTCACAAGCCGACTCGACGCGACAATCTCATGTCATGACTACGGCGCACCCAAAGAGACGCAGGAATTCTGGCAGCGACTGATGGACGATCATCCGTTCGACCCCGCACGAACGCTACTCATCGACGACAACGACAGCGTCCTGGACTCTGCCGCCCGCTACGGCATCGGCCACCTGCTGACCATCTCGCAACCGGACTCGGCCAGGCCGGCAAGAGACGATTCCAGGTTTCGAGCCCTCCTGGACTTCGGCGATCTTATCGACGCGTAATGCAGCATGTCCTCGGCGCCATGACCCATCTCACAGACGCGCGTACTGACTCAGCGCCATGAACGCGCTCACCAGGGTACGTCTGGATCGCTGGCTGTGGGCGGCGCGTTTCTTCAAAACCCGTGCCCAGGCTAAAACCGCCATCGAAGGCGGCAAGATCGATTTTCTCAGTGGAACCGCAGACCGGATGCGCGGCCAGAAACCCAAGGTCGGCAAGGAGGTCACGACCGGTGACATGCTCTGCATTCGTCGCGGCTGGAACAGCGAAACCGTGTTGATCACGGGTCTCGCCGAACAACGCGGCAAGGCGGCACAGGCTCATGCGATGTATGAGGAAACGGCCGACTCCATCGAGGCACGCGAAACGACAGCCGCACGCCGCAGGATGGAACGCGCCGGACTGCGCATCCCCGCGACGCGACCCTCGAAGCGGGATCGCCGGGAACTGAAGAAACTCAAACAGGAAGACGCCTCATGAAACATGAGAAGACGCCTCATGAAACATGAGAAGACGCCTCATGAAACATGAGAAGACGGCTCCTGAAGTAGAGGCATACTGACCCGATGAAGTCGACTCACAGCGCCGGAAATACCGGGATCCTGCAGAACGGGCGTCTTGCAGGCCGCGGCCGTGAAGGGTTTCAGCGGCTTACAAATGACCGTATGGAAATCCAGATTGCTCTGGCATAATTTGCGGTTACCTGGGGAAGGTGCGAACAATTATTATCATGGCCGTCAATATCGACTCTAC
>SMVA01029816.1_pt1 | contig 16872 bp, 15 predicted proteins | sample 2456451 | NCBI WGS metagenome assembly SMVA01 (sample SAMN11095933, study PRJNA526329) | marine sediment metagenome | biome: Marine sediment; feature: Surficial sediment; material: Deep marine sediment; isolation source: Hadal surficial sediment | place: Pacific Ocean | collected 2014-05 | depth...
GCAACGGATATTACCCGACCAGATTATGCTGATATTGGCTATGCCAAGGGCGTGCCCATGGGCGGCGATCTGACCCAGGCACCCGAAGGCAAAGCGCCATCGCTGATGGTGTTTGCATCCAAGGACCCGGACGGGGCCAATCTGGACCGCATTCAAATCATCAAAGGCTGGCTGGACGTTGACGGCAACAGCCATGAGAAAATCTATGACGTCGCTTTGTCACCGCATCGCAAGGTCGACCCTGAAACGGGCAAAGCCCCAGCTGTGGGCAGCACGGTTGATGTAGCGGACGCCAGTTACACCAACACAATTGGTGCGGTGCAATTGTCCGCAGTGTGGAACGACCCCGACTTCGACGCTTCAACCAGGGCTTTCTATTACGTCCGTGTGTTGGAAATCCCGACGCCACGCTGGACCGCCTATGACGCGAAATATTTCGGTATAGAAATGGATGCCGAAATCCCGATGGTCCAGCAGGATCGGGCTTATACGTCGCCGATCTGGTATACGCCCTGATCATTCCTATCCGTTCGTGCCGAGTGGCGCGGAACGCAGTGGAGCGTTGTATCGAGGTATGAACACATCAATGCAGCAGCGATGTTGACGGTGTGGCGTTCATACCTCGATACAATCGCTGCGCGATCACTCGGCACGAATGGTTTTTCTTTTACCGATAGCCTTCAGTCACGGGGGTGCGGGGCAGGTCCCACCACACCGCGTCACACAGGGCAGTCATTTCGTCATCCAGTTCCAGCGTTGCGCCAGCGATGGATGCGTCCAGCTGGTCTGGCCGGGAGGCGCCGACAATGGCTGACGTGACGCCAGGCTGTTGCAGGGTCCAGGCGACCGCGACCGAGGCGAGTGACAGCCCGCGTTTTTCGGATTCTGCGGCCAGATTGCTGGCGATCTCGATCTTGCGGTCTTCCCAATAGCGGGCCTGGTACACAGCGCCCGCGCCCGGCAGGCCAAAGCGCGAATTTTCTTCAACATTTTGCCCCGCTTTGTAGCGACCGGACAACATACCACCCGCGATGGGGTTGTAGACGATGACGCCTATGTCTGACGCACGACACAAGGGCAACAATTCTGTCTCGATTTCGCGGTACAGCATATTGTAGCGCGGCTGTACGCTTTCATATCGCGCCAGGTTCAGCTTGGCGGCAACGCCATTGGCTTCGGCCAATTGCCAGGCCGGATAGTTGGAGCAGCCGATATAGCGCACCTTGCCCGACTTCACGAGGTCATCGAGCGCCCGCAGAGTCTCATCAATCGGCGTGTGCGGATCGAAAAAGTGGGTCTGATACAGATCGATGACATCTGTTTGCAAACGCTTCAGCGAATTCTCGACAGCGCGTTGGATATTATAGCGCGTCAGGCCCTGGTCATTGACCGTGGGGCCCATATGGCCGCGGCACTTGGTGGCCAAAAAGATGTTGTCGCGCACGCCACGGTCAGCCAGCCAATTACCAATGATGGTTTCGGTTTGCCCGGCTTTGTCGGCGCCGCCACCCAGCGGGTAAACGTCGGCTGTATCAAAAAAGTCGACACCCATGTCATAGGCTTTGTCCATTATGGCAAACGAGACGTCCTGGTCGCATTGCTGGCCAAAGGTCATCGTGCCCAGGCAGATGGGGGTGACGCGGACGCCTGTGCGTCCGAAAGGTCTGCGCTTCATGATGCTGCCTCTTCTTGTGCCTGTTTCTCTTGCGCCTGCACTTCGGCCAACTCGTCTGCGTAATATTTGCTGGCCACATAATAGTGGTACGCACCCCAGACACCCATGCTGGATACAATCGCCAGCGCCCAGCGTAGCGACTGCGTATCATCACCAACCACAGATACCAGATTGTCGCTCAAGAACCCGACAGCGGTTGGCCCCAGGCCCATGCCGACCAGATTGATGACGAACAACAGGATGGCGGCAGACTGCGCCCGCATGCGTTGCGGGGACAATGTCTGTACCATTGCATAGGTCGACCCTTGATATGTCGCGCCCAGCGCAATGATCGGGACATAGAAAACAAGCGCGACCCACAGAGTATCCTGAAAGTAATAGGCAATGATAAAGGGCAGGGCGGCAAATTTTGTGTACGCCACAATGCGGGGGATCCAATTGGGGTCTTCTTTGCCCCAACGGTCGGCCACCCAGGCTGCGCCAACGCCGCCACCGACGGCAAAGATAGCGCCCACGGCGCTCAGGATGCCGATATCGCGCAAGTTCAGGCCAAACATGCGGATCATATAAGCGGCGCCGAAATAAGCAGCGCCATAACCGATGAACGCCACCAATGTGCAGCCAATGATCGTATGGCGCAGGGTGCGACTGTTCCAGAACAGCTTGAAGCCGTCTATCAGCGGCGCAATACTATCCTTGCTAATGACCGCCTTCACGGCGCTACCAAGGGACAGTGGTTCGGGGGCATCGGTGACGCCCTCTGACTGTCCGCGCACGGGCTCTTTGACCGTAAGGCGCAGCAATAGAGCAATCATTAATCCGGGAATGCCAACCACCATCAGGGCTTCCCTCCAGCCCCAATAATAAGCAATCAAACCACCAAACAACCCACCAAGCGAGCCGCCAATATGGATGCCGGTTGAATAGATGGCCATGGCTCGCGTCCGTTCCGCCACCGGATACAGATCAGCAATAATCGAGTGCGACGCCGGGCCTGACCCAGCCTCGCCAACACCCACGCCAATCCGTGCCAACAACAGCTGAACAAAGTTCGTTGCGAGCCCACCCAGTGCTGTCATGGCAGACCACACCGTGATCGACAGGGCAATCAGATTCCGACGATTTGTCTTGTCTGCCACCATGGCAAGCGGCAGGCCGAGGGTCGCGTAGAAAATCGCAAAAGCAAAACCACCAAGGACACCCATTTGCAGGTCGGACGCGCCAAATTCCTCTTTGATGGGCTGCAACAGAATCGACATAATCTGCCGATCAATGAAGCTGGAGACATAAACCAGCGTCAGAATGATCAGGGCATAATGCCGACTATTTAACAGCCCGGCCTTTTTTTGCGAGGGTGCGCTTGGTGCTTTTGATTCCGTGGACATCAGTTTGTGATCAATCTGGGTTCAGGGTTGCGGCATCGTCAATCGGGTTCAATTCTTCCCCACGGGCCAGTTTACCGGCCAGGTCAGCATTGGTCAGATACAGGCGACCAATGGCGATCATATCGAAGGTGTTTTCGATCAGTGGCGCGGCACTTTCGGGCGTGTAGCTGCCGACACCAATGGTGTTGCCGTCATAATATTTGCGAATAAAGCCGGTGATGGGCATGTCGTCGAGGTAGGGATAGGCGACTTGGTCAACGAAGATCGACCCATGCACGTAGGCCAGCTTGCGCTTGTCTAGCTCTGGCAACAGATATTTGAAGACTTCACCGTCGCGGTCGTCTTCTTCCATCTGGGCGTAACCGGCAGGGGACAGACGCAGGCCCACCAAATTGTTGTCAACACGCTTGAGCACAGCATCCACGACTTCCAGGCAAAAACGCGCCATGTTTACGGGGTTGCCGCCATATTCATCGGTGCGGCGGTTGGGATCATAATGCAGGAATTGGTCAATCAGGTAGCCATTGGCCCCATGAATTTCGACACCGTCAAACCCGGCCTTCATGGCATTTTCGGCAGCCTGGGCGTAAATCTCGGCCATTTCATGAATTTGGTCGATGGTCATGGCGTCGGGCGTGTCGTGCGGTACTTCGCCATCGGCGCGACGCACCCGGCCAGGCGCCGGGATGGCGGACGGAGCCAAGGGGGCCTCGCCATTTGGGGTGAAGACGGTCGTTGCGATCCGGCCCGTGTGCCAGAGTTGGGCAAAAATAATGCCACCCTTGCTATGCACCGCTTCAACGACGTTGCGCCAGCCTTCGATTTGAGCATCGGTGAAAATGCCGGGCACATTGGGGTAACCCTGGGCGCGCGGGTGGACGATGATGGCCTCAGAAACGATCATTCCGGCATTGGCACGTTTGGCATAATAGGCGGCCATATCGGCGGTGGGGACCAGATCGTCATCACAGACGCATCGAGTCATAGGGGCCATGACAATGCGGTTTGGGAAGGTCAGTTTTTCGTTAAGTTTATACGGTGTCAAAAGAATATCGGTTGACGCGTCAGACTTTGCGTCTTGTTCCAGTGCGGACATTATGTGGCTTGCTCCTAAGTGTGTGCGTTTTGTGTGCGCAGGTTGCATGGAACCGTGGACAATCGCAAGGGTGCTATTAAACTTCCCATCAAATGGGAGACCCTGAATGAGACGATCTGAATATCTCGATCTGGCCGAACGGCTGTTGGACCATGTCGAGAACAACACGACTGATTCTGCCGACAGCACCTATACGGTGCCCGTCGCAGACTATCTCGATGAAGACCGCTGGAACACCGAGATGGAGGCGATTTTCAAACGCAAGCCGCTGATGTTGGCCTATACCGATGAACTGCGAGAGCCCGGTATGTATAAAGCCATGGAAGCGGTGGGTGTGCCTGTGCTGATGACCCGCAGCAAGGACGGCAAAGTGCGGGCGTTTTTGAATGTGTGTTCGCACCGTGGGGCACAAATTGCCGCTGATGGCTTGGGCAAAGCCAGCCGCTTTGTCTGTCCCTATCACGGGTGGACCTATAACGACAAAGGTGACCTGATGGCGGTCGCCGACAAGCAGAAATTTGGCGCGGTGAATACCGGCACAAAGGGTCTGACAGAATTACCCTGTGCCGAACGCGCCGGGTTGATTTTTGTGGTGCTGACGCCCGGTGAACCCATGGACATCGATGACTATCTGGGCGGTATGCTGCCAGAGATTGAATCTCTGGGTATTGAAGACTGGCATATATACAAACAGGTGGAGCTGTCGGGGGCCAATTGGAAAATCGTCTATGACGGTTATCTGGAGGGTTATCACTTCTCGACGTTGCACAAGAATACGATCTTTACGTTCTCGATGAATAATGTGATGGCCTATGATTCCTATGGCCCGCATCAGCGTATTGGTTTCCCGCATCATGATCTGGCCGATTTGCGAGAAAAGCCACAGGATGAATGGGAAACCGGCGAAGGCATGTCGGTGATCCGCACAATTTTCCCTCATGTCTCGATGGCCGGTGGGGCCGGCGGCGGCCTGATCTCGCAGTTGATCCCCGGGCCAACGCCTGCGCAATCCCGGACCATCCAGACCTATATTTACGCAAAGCTGCCCGAGACCGACGATGAGCAGGCCATGATGGATGCCAGCATGGAAATGACAGTCGCGGCTGTGCGCGACGAAGATTATGCCACCGGCTTTGGTATCCAACGTGGTCTGGCAACAGGCGCCAATAAAGAATTTACCTTTGGTAAGAATGAGTTGGGCCTGCATAAGTTCCATTCATGGGTGGATTATTACACCGAAGGCGAACCGGAAGGACGGCGGCCTAATCTGTAGTCTCGTCACCACAATATAGACATCGTCATGCCGGACAGGGCAAAGCCCGGTACGATCCGGCATCCAGGAGAATAAAGTGTCCCTGCCCGAGGCAGGGTCATGACTCTACCCTGGGTCCCGTGTCGTAACCTGACCTAGCGGTCAGGGCACGGGATGACGGAGGATAAAAATTACAGTGTAAACCAGTTCTTGGATGAAGGGCAAAGGGGCGATACGCTCTCTGCAACAGAATCAATCAACCAACTAGATGAGTGGGCGAGAAGAACCATGAGCGAATATATCCTATCGAGCATCGATGATCGCGGCGTCGCGACCATCACCATCAACCGGCCTGAACGCAAAAACGCCATGGGCTTCCAGATGCTCGGCGACTTTATCAAGACAGTGGCGGATTTGGGCGCAGACAAGTCGGTGCGCGTCATTATAGTCACGGGCGGTACCGAAGGGTGCTTCTGCGCTGGCACAGATCTGTCGGACCTCAAGACAATCTCGGGCACCAAAACCAAGTTGCGCGGCGAGTCTAACGAGGCTGGTAAATGGTGGCCACTGGTGGCCTGTCCCAAACCGGTTATTGCGGCCATTGATGGCCCGGCAGTGGGCATGGGGGCGGAGTTTACCAGCCAGTGCGATGTGCGCATCGCCACCCCACGGGCACGCTTTGCCTGGAACTTTGTCCATCGTGGGCTGATCCCCGACACGGGGGCTGGCACGTGGTTGTTGCCACGCATCATCGGGCCGCAAAAGGCGCTGGACCTGTTATATTCAGGCGAATTCCTGTCGGCTGACGACGCCCTTGAGCTTGGCTACGTCAAGCAGATTGTTGCGACCGAAGATCTAATGGCCGCAGCCAACGCCCAGGCTGATCGGTTCCTCAAAGGGGCACCGTTCTCGATCGCGAAGATCAAGTCCATGGTCTATGAGGGGCTGGAACGCTCAGTGATCGACCATATGGATGTGCACATTGCCAATTTGAAGGAGTGCATTGCGTCCAAGGATCATGTTGAAGGCGTCACAGCGTTTCTGGAAAAGAGAGAACCGGTCTTCACCGGCGAATAGTTCCATAAGCCAAGCGAAGGGAAGCGCCCAATGGTTATCAATAAGAGTGGGGCCAGTTCAAATTTTGTCGATACGCCGGGATTGCGGATCCACTGCATGCAGGAAGGCACCGGCACCAAGGGTCGGGACCCGGTTATTTTTCTGCATGGGTTCCCGCAGACATCGCACCAGTGGCGCCACCAGATGAAAGCGCTGGCCGACGAAGGCTATGCCTGTTTCGCGCCAGACAATCGCGGGTTCGGTCAGACCGACAAGCCGACCATGCGAATATCGCGTGCCCTGTTGGCCCGTGATGTGGTGCGCTTTATGGATGCGGTGGGAATAGAGACTGCCCACTTCGTTGTGCATGACTGGGGCAGTATCATTGGGTTTAAGGTCGTGGCTGACTTTGCCGATCGCGTGACCAGCTATGCCATGGTCGATTCATTGTGCACCGTCTGGGCGCCCATGGGCATGCATGGCTATTGGTTTAAGGCGGAAGGCCTGGCCGAAGAGTTTTACGCCAACCATCACGAGGCCTTTATCGAGTGCCTGTTTGGCGGGCGCAGTGGGGCCGATCTGCCGTCCCGGCCCCTGTCGCCCTGGGCGTTCGGCGACGGCACGGGTGGTGGCCTGCCGTACTGGATCGACCAGGAAGATTTGGATCACTACAAAGCGGCCTTTGCGGACCCAGCCAGCCACCATGCCTGCATTCAATATTATCGCTATGGCTTGCCTTTTCATTTGATGGAAGAAAGCGGCCCGCGTGTGTTGTCGGAATCTGAAGTGGGGGCCATGTGGCTGACCGAGGGCGGCATTGAAGAGCACCCATTGTTTAAATCCTATCTGGATTACGGCCCGGAAGACAACGCGACTGTATTCAAAAAACCAGCCATTTCCCTGTACGGATCATACCGTTACGGAAAGTCTGTAGAACAGGGTGATGAAACCATCCGGACGGGTAATCCGTTTGACGACCAGTTTCCCAACTATTTCCCCAAGTTGCAGGCCCGGGCTGTCAACGGCTTTCACTTTTTGGGGGAAGAAGCAAAAGACTATGTCAGCGAGCAGCTGATCGCATTTCTAGGAGAACAATAAGTGAGCGGTACAACAGATATATGGGTCGTCAAAAAAGACCTGCGGACCTTTAAAGTCGTCGAGGCTGAAGACCTGATGGCCAAAGACCTGGCCGATGGTCAACTTGTCATGAAAGTCGACAGGTTTGCCATGACATCAAACAATATAACCTACGCGGCCTTTGGCGACGTGATGCAATATTGGGACTTCTTCCCCGCCGAGGGGGAATGGGGTCGGGTGCCCGTCTGGGGCTTTGGCGACGTGGTGCGGTCGGAATGCCCGGACGTTGCTGTGGGCGAGCGTTTCTATGGCTATTTCCCCATGTCGACACATTTGTTGTTGCAGCCTGGCAAGGTCACTGAATATGGCTTTATGGACAACAGCCCGCATCGTCGCGAGCTGGTCGCGACCTATAATAATTACACACGCACATCGGCAGACCCGTCCTACGACCCGGCCCATGAAAGCGAGCAAATGGTCATCAGGCCACTGTTTGCCACATCCTTTATTCTCGATGATTTTGTCGCGGATAATGACTTCTTTGGTGCCACATCGGTGATTCTTGGCAGTGCGTCCTCAAAGACGGCGTTGGGCTTGGCGTTTTTGTTGCATGCCAATCATCCAGATATTGAAGTCGTCGGCCTGACGTCGAAAACCAACATGGCCTTTGTCGAAGGGCTGGGGTGCTATGACAAAGTTGTGGCCTATGGCGATATCGACAGCCTTGATGCGTCGACGCCATCCATGATGGTGGATATGTCGGGTAATGCCAAAGTGATCAGCGATGTACATCACCATTTTGGTGACGCGTTGAAATATAACTGCCTGGTTGGGGGAACCCATTGGGAAGATATCAAACTGGACCATGGCGAGATGCCGGGGGCCAAACCCATTGGCTTTTTCGCGCCAGACCAATTTACCAAGCGCGCCAAAGATTGGGGTGGCGCAGTCTTGCAACAAAAGATGGGCGAGGCCTGGGACAAATTCCTGGGGCCCGTGAGCGGCTGGATTCACATTAATTACAGCTTTGGTCCAGAGGCAGCGGCGGCTTCTTATCTAAAGGTGCTGGAAGGCAAAGTGGCGCCCGATCAGGCGCACGTTATCTCCGTCAATGGGGCCGCAGGTTAGGGCCGAAGATAATGGCCGAAGATAAAAATTGAGCCCGGCGGGGTTTATTTACGGCGTAAAATATACTAATTAGTGCGCCACACAGGATGAAATAAAACGGGAAGATGAACCATGTACGATTATCTGATTAAAGGCGGCACCATTGTGGATGGCACAGGCACCGCACCCATTATTGGCGATGTGGCCATTGCGGATGGCAAAATTGCGGCTATTGGCGCCAATATTGACGGCCCCGCCAAGGAAACGATCGACGCGGCAGGCCTGTTTGTGACCCCTGGCTGGGTCGATGTGCACACACACTATGACGGCCAGGTTGCCTGGGATGATGTCATGGACCCATCAGCGTCAAACGGCGTGACCACAGCCATTATGGGCAATTGCGGCGTGGGTTTTGCCCCCGTGCCCAAGGGTGGCGAAAAGGCGCTGATCGAGTTGATGGAAGGCGTTGAAGACATCCCCGGCACGGCGTTGTACGAAGGCATGCCCTGGGGCGCATGGGAAACCTTCCCGGAATATCTCGAATTTCTCGACAGCCGCAAATACTCTATCGACATTGGCGCACAGATTGCCCATGGCCCGATCCGCAATTATGTGATGGGTGAACGCGGTCGCGATAATGAAGATGCGACCGCCCAGGATCTGGAGCATATGTCGCAGATCATTGAAGAGGCTATCAATGCGGGTGCTGTGGGTGTGACCAGTTCACGCACCATCGGTCACCGGTCGATCAATGGCGAAGCTGTACCCGGCACCTTTGCCGCTGATGAAGAACTGGATGTCTTTGCTGAGGCGATCAAGCGGGCCGGCAAGGGCGTGTTCGAGATTATTCCGTCCAGCGCCATTGGTGATTTGTCGGCATTGGGTGGCGAACCAAAATCCACACTAGAAGAAGTCGAAATGATGGCCAGGCTTTCCAAAGAAAGCGGTCGTCCCATTACCTTCACGCTGATTCAGGTGTTTGATCAACCTGATTTGTGGCGCGAAGTTCTGGCCCTGGTGGCCGAGCACAACAAGAATGGTGCCCAATTGCGCCCGCAGGTTTGTTCGCGCCCCATCGGCATGATCACCGGCCTGACCGGCTATCACTTGTTCCAGCGTCGTGAAAGCTTCCTCAAGATTGCAGACCTGCCGCTTGCAGAGCGGATCACCGAAATGAAGAAGCCTGAAGTGAAGGCGCAGATTTTGGCTGATGAGGACATTCCGCATCCACAAGCAGGGTCCATGCAAAATGTCTCTGCCGCTTTCAAACAAGCGCTGAGCATCATGTTCAAGCTGGAAAGCCCCATCGACTATGAACCAGTGCCCGAGAAATCGTTCGAAGCGCTGGCTCAGGCTGAGGACCGCGACCCGGAAGAATATATGTATGACTTCTTGCTGGAAGACGACGGCAAGTCCTTCGGCATTCTGTTGGGTGCCAATTATCTGGAGCGCAATTACGAAGTCATTCGTGAAATGTTGACCGATGACAACACCGTTGTTGGCCTGTCCGACGCTGGCGCCCATGTCAGCCTGATCGTTGACGGTGCGATGCCGACCTATCAGCTGATCCATTGGGTTCGCGATCGGACTCGTGGTGAGAAACTGCCCATCGAATTTATTGTTAATAAACAGACGCTCAACAATGCCAATCTGTATGGTCTGACTGACCGTGGCAGTCTGGAAGTCGGCAAGCGTGCTGATGTAAACATCATCGATCTGGAAAATCTCGAAACAGGTCGCCCCGTGGCCCATTACGATCTGCCCGTTGGCGGTCGTCGCATCATGCAGCCGATCAAAGGCTACAAGGCCACTTTCGTGAATGGTGTGCAGACCCGCAAGGACGACCAGGACACGGGCGCTCGCCCAGGTCGGGTCGCCCGCGCAGCGTAAATAGAGACCGCGCAGCCTAGGGTCCTGACCCTAGTTAAGGCTGCACCAATTGGCGCTTGACCTCGCTAGCTGAATTGAGTTCATAATCCCATGGTGGGCCCACGCTATGGAACAGTGCGCCTACGAGCAAGGAGCACGCCATGGGTTACGATCTCGAAAAGATACCGCTGCAGACATCTCCGCATTCCACCTATCAGGACTATCTCGACGCCGACACGCGCGAGGTACCGGGTATCTTTCGTGAAGTTGGCAATGCCGTTGTTGACATCGCCGACGTGTCCAAGGACCGCTATGTCGACCGCGACTGGTACGAACGCGAGCGCGAGGTCTGGGAAAAGACCTGGCAGGTCGCGTGTCGCGAAGAACATATCCCCGAACCCGGCGACTATCATGTCTATGACATTGGTAAACGCTCTTGGCTGATTGCCCGCAATGCGGATGGCAGCATATCCGCCAATGCCAATACCTGCCTGCACCGAGGCCGAAAATTACGCCTGGAATCGGGGCATGCCGATGAATTTCGTTGCCCGTTCCACGGCTTTACCTGGTCGCTTGCGGGCGAGTTGGCGCATATCCCTTGCGAATTCGACTTTCCGCAGATCGACAAAGATAATTTCAATCTGCATCAGGCCCAGGTCGGCACCTGGTCGGGGTGGGTCTTTATCAACCCAGATCCCGATGCCATGCCGCTGGAGGATTATCTGGACCCGATCAGAAGGCACTACGAGCCCTATAAACTGGATCAGTCTTTTTTGGGCAGCCATGTGGCCAAGGTGCTGGATGGCAATTGGAAGATCATCCAGGAAGCCTTTATGGAGTCGTTCCATTCGCTGGACACCCACCCGCAAATCGTTGGCACCGTTGATGATTTTGGCTGCCAGTATGATGTCTGGGAAGGCAAACCGCATGTTAATCGCATGTTGGTGCCTTTCGCGTCGGCCAGTTCCTACGTGATTGATCAGGTGACCGAACAAGACGTCTATGACGACTGGACCGGGCGCAAGGAACTGGGCCAGGACGACAGCGCCTATATTCTGGCAGATGGCGAAACCGCGCGCCAGGCCACAGCCAAGGCGCGCCGCGAAGCCTGTGCGGCCATGCTGGGCGAAGACATGGACCATGTCTCGGACGCCGAAGCGGTCGATGGTTGGTACTACAATGTCTTTCCAAACCTGATGTTCTGGGGCGGCTATGGGCCCAATATGTGGTACCGCTTCACCCCCTGGAAGGACAGCCATGAACAGACCCTGATGGAAGTGGGTTTCCTGTTGCGGCACCCTTTGGGTCAACCAAAACCGCCCCCTGCCGAAATGACATTTTTGAGCGTCGACCAGAAATGGTCCGATGCCGAGGAACTGGGCGGCTTGGGATTTGTGCTGGACCAGGACACCACCAATATGGCGGCCATCCAGCAAGGACTGAATGCGTCCTACAAAGAGGGCGTAACCCTGGCGTCTTATCAGGAAAATCGTATCCGGCATTTCCACCAGACCCTCGACAGCTATATGCCGAAGAAGTGACCCTTATTCAGGGTGCCCGCCGAACCCATGCATGTGGCGGGCCCACTGAAAAGCGACCAGCGCACCCTTGATGCGGGGCAATAACAACAGGCACGAGATGATGATGGTGGGGATACCAATGCCCAGCAACCACGACACGTCCGGTGACCATTTCGTCTGCACCAACAGGGCGATAGGGACCAGGATGTGCCCGACGATCAAGATGGTGAAATAGGCAGGTGCATCGTCAGCACGATGGTGATGTAAATCTTCGCCACAATTAGGGCAATTGTCCTGCACCTTCAGGAATTTGCGAAACAGGCTGGCTTGGTCACAATTGGGGCAATGCCCCATAAAGCCGCGCCACATAGATTGCCTAACGGGTCGCTCAACCGGAACAGATTGTTCCATGGTCACTTACTCCACCAAGCTGGCAAGCACGTATATCTGCCAGCGACTCTCCCGTTGCGGCATCTTGATACCACTGCGTGGCGGTAATTGTTACAAAAAATGAGGCGCTATTTTTGACTGGCGAAATGCCGTCAGGCATCGCACACTGACGCGGTCTAAAATCAGGGAGAAGCCTATGTCAGATAAAGTAAATTTCGGTATTTGGTGTGATTTTCGCAATCCAGAACCATGGGCAGTTCCCTATGAGCCATTTTACCGGGACGCCCTGGACCAGATCGCCGCCGCCGAGGGCATGGGATTTGACTCTGTTTGGCTGACTGAACATCATTATTGTGATGACGGGTATACGCCGTCACCTTTGGTTATCGCTGCTGCCATTGCCAGTCGGACCGAAAAAATGCGCATTGGCACCAATTTGATTGTGCTGCCAGTGCATGACCCGATCCGCCTGGCGGAGGATGCCGCTACCCTGTCGATTTTGTCGGGTGGTCGGTTTGATCTGGGCGTTGGTATCGGTTACCGGCAGATGGAATTTGACCAGGCCGGTCGACAGCTTAAACATCGCCCCAGCCTGATCGAAGAATCGATCGAAATTCTGCGCCGGGCCTGGACAGGCGAGCCGATCAATTTCTCGGGCAAACGGTTTGAAATTGGCGATATCCGCGTAACGCCAGCGCCGCCAAATCCACCAAAAATATTCATCGGCGGTATGGCGCCGCCAGCCATCGATCGGGCCGCGCGCATTGGTGACGGCTTCCTGTCGACAGGCGGGTTGGGCCATGATGATTATGTGGCCTCGCTGGCCAGTAACAATACAGCAGACGACCAGGCAGGTATCTATGCAGGGTGCTGGGCGATCATCGCCGCTGATCCCGAAGCCGAGGCGGCACGCCTGGGCGACTATATTCTGTATCAGTCCAACGAATATATTTCGTGGGGTGCCTTTGGCCCGCCGGAGGAAACCCCCTTGTTTGACGACGCCAAGTCGGCCATTGAAAATGGACTGTATGAATTGTGGGATGCCGACATGGCGGTGGAAAAGCTGTCTGCCATGATCGAGACCTATCCGCAGATCAAAGATATCCATTTCTGGTCACGGTTCCCTGGGGAATCGATTGAATCCGGCACGCAGCGTCTGTCGTATATTGCCTCTGAAGTGTTGCCGCGTTTGCGCTAGTTGGCAGAGGTGCCAGCAATCATCCGATAGCCTTCGCCCCGCACAGATTTGATCAAGACTTTTGACCCGGCGTTCTTTAGCTTTTGGCGCAGATGCGAAATATGCACGTCGATGCTGCGATCATACGAATCCCACTTGCGCCCAAGAACTGAATAATACAGATCCTCACGGCTGAGGCTGCGAGACCCGTTTTCGATAAATTGGCTGAACAGGATAGTTTCGATCTGAGTCAGGTTAACAACAATTTCGTCGGGGCCTATCAATTTGTCATTGACCCCGTCCAACCGGGTACCATCGGCTAGCAACATCGGGTCTGGGGCTGGCTCATTGATCTTTTTATAGCGTTCTGACCGGCGCAAATGGCTGCGAATCCGGGCCAGTAATTCAATAGGACTGACAGGCTTGGGCAAATAGTCATCCGCGCCGGCCTCCAACCCGTTGACGCGTTCTTCTGTACCGCCGATGCCAGACAGGATCAGGATGGGGATGTCTGTCGATACACGGATTTTACGCGCGATATTGATAGAGTCCCCATCTGGCAGCAGCCGATCCAGGATCATCAGGTCGATATCTTTGTTTTGGGAAAACGCCATGGCGTCTGCGCAGGTTTCGCCATGTTCTATCTGGTAGGAATGGCGCTCAAGATATCGCGCAAGGTCTCTGCGTAAATCCTGGTCATCATCAATGATGGCGATAACCGCCTTGTCTCTAGCCATGAAGTTCTAATCTCACTAAATCGCAATTCCTCGCGAACGATACTGTATTGCGCACAATGCCGCGTGCCCCTGCAACATAACATATAACGGGGTATCGCACAGGCAATAACACCGATAGGCCCCAGGGGTTCAACTGGTCAATGGCCATCAATGGACGCGGTTATCCAAAGATTTTCTGATGGTGTTGGCAAGAACGGCACTGGAAAACGGCTTGGCCAGACGTTCGCAACCGACAGGCAATAGCTTGCTGTCGGATAATGTATCTGCCGAATATCCTGACATATAGACGATGTTGCAGTCTGGCAGTAACTGCAGCACTTCTTCCGATACTTCACGGCCATTCATGTTGCCCGGCAGCATAACATCGGTCAGCAGCAAATCTGGTTTGAACCCGCCTGCGGACAGGGCGTCGATAGCCTCGTGCCCATCGACGGCACTGACCACAAAATATCCCAACCGTGTCAGAATTTTGACAACAGAGTTCCGCACAAGCTCATTGTCTTCGACAACGAGAATGGATTCATCGCCGCCCTCAGGCTTGGCAGATTCGGTCTGTGTCATTGGTATCCGTCTCAAGTTGTGTTACCGGCAGGAAACGTCGAAACAGGCTTAAATTCAATGACAATAAAGTTAAGTTTCGTAAAGCGTCCGCGGTTCATGCAGTCAGCAGGCCAACGACCTGTTGCGCGCGCTCGCCATGTATGCGTTCTTCTTTGCCGTTCTGGCGCAAAAGCTTGGCCGCATCCTCATTGTCCAGCGACTGAGCCCAGCCTTCATATAACAGCTCACCACCAAATTCACCCTCCGCAATCGTGCCCAATAGCTCTTCGGTCAGCTCGATCCCCTCTGGTACCGCGAAATAGGGATTTTCTTCTGGCGTGGGTACTGCAAAACTCTCGCCTGATATTTGTTCGATCACTTTTTGCAGGCGATGTGCATGGGCCATTTCTTCGCGTCCGGTGCGTGCCAACAGGTCACTGATTTCTGGCGTCGGGGCCACGTCAGCAAGCGCCTGATAAAAGCCCTGGCCGCTGGCTTCCAGATAGATCATCAGTTTGAAATCATCGACGGTCGGTGCGGTTACAGTGCCGATATAGGCAAAGGCTGCGTCGCTGTCTTCTGGCATGTTGGCTGGTAGATTGGTCACGTCTTTTCCCCTAAGTTCAATAGTTGACGCGACTTTATAGGGGAGGCTTTGCCCAAAGTATATGCTGGGGCGTTGACGTATCTGTGAACATGTTGTCTCGTGACGACCCTGGGGAAAAGGAGAGGGAGACTTCATGGCCATCATCGATCCGCACAGTTTGAACCCATTGTTGTCCAGCCCGCACCGACTGAAGCTGGGCGTGTTTGGCGTCAATGTGTCGAGCGGCTGTTCGATGACGGACATGCCCGGTACCATCAAGGTGGAATGGGACGAATCTGTCCGCATCGCCCAGGCGGCAGAAGCTGCAGGCATCGATGCCATGGTCCCGGTTGCCCGTTGGCGTGGCATGGGTGGGGATATCAATTTTAACCATCGCAATTTCGACCCCTTTACCTGGGCTGCCGGGCTGGCCGCCGTGACCAGCAAGATCGGCCTGTTTGCGACCATCCATATCCCCACAATACACCCGGTGCGCGCGGCCAAAGAGGTCGCCACCATCGATCATATATCGGGCGGGCGTTTTTGCCTGAACATGGTCGCTGGTTGGAACGAACGGGAAATCGGCATGTTCGGCGAACCGCAAAAAGGCCATGACGACCGGTACGACGTGGCCGATGACTGGGTCAGCCTGTGCAAGGAATTATGGACCCGCGAAGGCACTTTTGACTATGACGGCCCCTATTTCAATTCGCCCAGCGCATATTCTGAGCCCAAACCACTGCAACGCCCCAACCCGGTATTGATGAGCGCGGGCAATTCGCCCCGTGGCCAGCATTTTGCGGCCAAACATACCGACCTCAATTTCGTGGTGGCGCCTTCCATTGAAAAAGCAGGTGAGGCCGCAGCCTCTGTCAAAAAGCTGGCGCGCGACGACTATAACCGGGACATCCAGGTGTTCGGGCAAGCCTATATCGTCTGCCGCGAAACCGAGGCCGAAGCGCAGGAATTTGTCGATCATTATGTGAATGAGAAGGGTGATTGGGACGGGGTGCGCAATCTGCTGGATGTGCTGATCCCTAATTCACAGAGCGCCTTGGGCGCAGGCTGGGAATCCATGGCCTTTAACATGATCGCCGGTTATGGCGCCTTGCCGCTTGTGGGTACTAAAGAACAGATTGTCGAGGGCATGTTGGCCTTTGCAGATGCCGGTATCGACGGCATCACCCTTAGCTGGGTCGATTACGAGGCGGGCCTGGCCCAGTTCAAAGACGAGCTGTTGCCCCTGATGGTCCAGGCAGGTCTGCGCGAGTACTAGCCTAAGTAACTGATCGTTCGTGCCGAGTGATTTCGGCCAATGGGCGAAATTGTATCGAGGTATGGACACGGTTGCGTAGGTAATTACTGACTGCAAAGAACCCGTACCTCGATACAAATAGCTTCGCAA
>SMVA01073681.1_pt1 | contig 16865 bp, 14 predicted proteins | sample 2456451 | NCBI WGS metagenome assembly SMVA01 (sample SAMN11095933, study PRJNA526329) | marine sediment metagenome | biome: Marine sediment; feature: Surficial sediment; material: Deep marine sediment; isolation source: Hadal surficial sediment | place: Pacific Ocean | collected 2014-05 | depth...
GTCCGGGTCGATGGGCTGCTCCATGTCGCGCTCTGCGATGGGAAATTTAATATCTCGCTCCACGTCGCTGAGGGTTATGCCAAAATGAAAGCCGGGCCGACGTACTACCATGCAATAGTCACGGCGCCTGCCGGTATACGGCTCGTGTCGAAAAAGCACATCGCCGCTGAGAATGGGTAGCAACCCGCCTTTGTGGGAGGACACACCCAGTACCCATGATTTGGTACCTGGAATTGCCGTGCAATTCGGCGTTTCGATGATCTCTTCCAATTCCCCCTCTCCTATTAGCAAGGGGACACCTGCAATGCTCAACGATGTTCCGACCCAGTACATCTCGTTATTTTCAGCCAACGGAACGGGGACAGCTTGCAGCGCATAGCTTTGCTCAAGTTGGTCGAACGAACTCAGAATTACCGCGTGCATGGCTTAGGCAACCGCATGCATCTGGGTGTAATTGTGAATCAATTCACGCAACACACTTGCCGTGGGTACTTTTGTGACATGCGCCGTTGCACCGCGCGCCTGCCCCTTGGCAATATCGAAAATGCCATCGGAGGAGGACAACATTACCACCGGCGTATTCTTCGTGCCCTCGGCGTTTCGAATCAGGGTGCAAGTCTGGTAGCCATCCAATTCCGGCATCGTGATATCGAGAAAAATGAGGTCCGGTTTGAAGCGTCGTAACAACCCCAGCGCCTTATAACCATCCTCGGCGCATTCAACCTCACAACCCATGCTTTTCAGGGTGTGGGACATCATCATACGGATAGTTTTCGCATCATCTACGATGGCGATTTTCACTCCCGAGATGTCAAGCTCTTCATTTTGGTCTGTCATAGTCCGCCCTCTGTATTGTCCATTTGTGACGTGGTTCACAAAATAATTAACAATCACATTATTCGCGCCAAGCAAAGTCGGTACAAGAAAAAACTGGAGATTTCTAGAGAAAGTCGGACTTTTACGCGATGAAGACGGCTATATTGCAGCGCTTATGCTGCCCGCAGGGTTTCTATTCACTGGGAAACATATAGTTCTTGAATGGTTCCATGTGGCCCGGCTGAAAATCCCGCAACTCGTAAATATTGAATTTATGCATGAATGTCAGGCATCGTTGAAAGACTTCATCCGCTTGATAGGCCGAAGGCGGGATCTCATACTTATCAGTAATCTGGGCAAATATCATGGTAGCAATGTCGCGCCGGGCCTGGTCCTCGCGATACATGATATGTTTTACCGGTGAGGGCACGATGGGAGAACCGTAGAGTAAAAATGCTTCCCAGCGTTGAATGTTGTGGCTGTCTCGAAGTTGCCCGACCAGAAATTTAACCATGTTGTGAAATTCCAGGCGCGGCGGCACAACGTCTTTTTGCAACCATTTTCTAATATCGGATTCGCGCCACTCGCTATTGATTGCCAGTATGGCAAGCACTCGACCCTCAATCTGCGACGGCACCGCATCGGCGAGGTCCCACAACATATTCAGTCTGGCGGAAAAGCCCAGGCTTACCGGCAACTCGTCTTCGCGGATTTGTTGGTATTGCGCGGCGTATTCCTCGACGGAATGTCGCCCTCCACCGCCCTGTGACGGAGTCAAGGCCTCATTTGATTTATCCCCTTCAGCCATGATCCCCCGATTGCTCCCTAAGCTTTTTCTGGTAAGTAGGCGTAGACATGCCCATAATTTTGGCTCTGGTGGCAACACGCAATGTGTCGCTGAGTTTTTCAAGGTGGGACAGTAGCATAGTCTGAGCGGTTTCCAGCGGAGACTCACCGGCCAATGGCATCGCCCGAATCCATTCCCCGGCCAGGCGATGCGAGTCACGCCAACTCAAACAACTGTTTCTTGCTTGTTCGCGCTGGTCAATTTTCACCATCCACCGGGTTATATTGCGGGGATTGGTGTGCAAAAATTCGGCGGTACTTCGCAAGCTACCGCGAAATCGCTGTTTGGCCGCTACCACCAGATCATCCGCCAACCAGGCCCCCAGAGGAACAGGGGTAGTGGCCCCCACATTGCTATAGACGGCTTCACCCAGGGCTGCATCCAGTTGCTCTAGAGCCGTCGGGGTATAGTTGTCCTGCGTCGTGGAAATCTTATCCATGCTTGACAGAAACGACTCAGGAATAGCGGGCTGGGCGTGGTCCCCGCCTGATCTGTCCTGAAAAATTCCCAGATCAACGGGTGTGATCCACTCTCTGTTAGCGCTTGCAGCGGCCTCCAATGCGAGCACAATACGCTGGCGCATTTCGCTGATATTTCCCAGCCATTCGTGAGCAAGCATTGCCTGTTCCGCGTCTGCGGTAAAACCTTGAATAGTTAGATTACGCTTGGTGGACTCCTGCCCCAATATCTTATCAGCCCAACGCAGTACGGCCTGTTTCCTATCTTTAATCGGGGGGACGTTGATGGGAAAACCAGCAAACACGCTGGCCAGTTTTTGGCTGAGCCCCGCCCGCAACATCAACTGTTCCAGCGAATCGGGAAACAATGCCACCAATTTGACGTCTGGCAGATACCTGGCAGGTGTGACATCCGCCAGCGTGCGAGTGGCAATCTGCCTGGCCAGTTTTACCTGGGCTTCGGCACTCATCAAATGAGGAGACTTGAACACCAGTGTTTTGCCCTCCGAGTGGGCCAATTCTTTTTGCAGTCGGCGAATGGCGTCATCGCGATTGCGAAACGCCCGACAGTCAATCTGCACGATCATGCCCGGCGTCCGGCCTGACTCCTGGTGAACCACCCTGGCAACATACATTTTACCGGTTCCGTGGGGGCCAATAATCGCGATAGGTATATCCAGCTTTGCCAAAAACGAGGCTTGATCCACTGCGCCCTCCATATTATCCAACACATAGCCTTCTATCCCGGAGGGCGCTGCCTCGTCTTCGTCCCTCCGCTCTCTGTTATAGTCGCTTGATGGCATCGGGTCATTATAGGGGACAGAATTCGTTCTGTCCCCGCGCCATCCAGCCCGCGGGCGGATATACTTGAAGCGTGAATATCATTCGGACGAATTGAAATGGGCAAAGCTGCAACCGCCATTTTGTACCACGTACATGACCCCATGTGCAGTTGGTGCTGGGGTTTTCGACGAGCCTGGGACAAGCTGCGAGCAGAGCTCCCTGCTTCCGTCAGCCTGATAAATATCGTCGGCGGGCTTGCTCCCGATAGCGACGAACCCATGCCCGAAGAACAGCAAAAGACCATTGCCGGTTACTGGATGCAAGTCGCCGAGCAAACCGGCGCAAATTTCAACTTCGATTTCTGGCATGACTGCCAACCGAGACGCTCCACCTACCCCGCGTGCAGGGCGGTACTGGCAGCGGCAAATCAACAGGCAGAACAGGCGATGATCGAGGCGATTCAGCAGGCCTATTACCTGCGCGCGATGAATCCATCTGACACCAGCACCCTGGTTGCGCTCGCCGCTGAACTGGCACTGGATAAGAAGCAGTTTTCTGAAGATTTACACAGTCGGGAAATCCAGGCTGAATTGGAGCGGCATTTTGCCCTTCGTCGGAAAATTGGGGTCTACAGTTTTCCGTCACTTGTCCTGGCCCAGGAAAATACCTTTTCGCCCATCCCGGTGGACTACCAATCCCATCTGACAAGCCTTGAGGCGATCGACTTACTGTTACAGCCCGCTGCCCCCTAGCGTCGTCGCCAGGCGGCGGGCGAACTGCCAAACCAGCGCCGAAAAGCACGGCCAAAATTGGCGGGCTCCTGGTAACCCAGCAACTCACCGACATTTGCCACCGTCAATCGCGCGTTGCCCAACAGTGTTTGGGCGTACTCGCGGCGCAGCTCCTCCAGAATGTCTTTATAGGCGGAGCCGTCTTTCTTCAACCGGCGAATAAGCGTACGAGTAGTCAGATGCATCGCGCTGGCTACCGCCTCCTGCGTCGGTGGGGACAGAGGCTCACCCTCCCCGGCTATTTGCCTATCGAAGTGGCCTCTCAGGTGCATGCGGACAATTACTCCGGCGCTGCTGTGCTGTTCGCGGGAAGCGATAAGTTCGCGGCATTTTGCGAGGTTCGCCCAGTACATGGATTCGTCATGTAGAGGTGAGGGCAAACGCCACCAACTGGCGGGAATTGAGATGCAGTGTCCCGCGGCACCAAACAAAACCCGTCCATCGTAGGCGGCAATAAACTCTTCGGCTTGTACAGGCGCAGCACGCATCAGGCTCAGTACCACATTCTCACCCACAGGGTGGCCGAGGATGGCCGCCAGTAACGATTCCACCACTTTGAGAGTCATTTCAGCCAGCGGATTGGCAAAATCAGTATCGCCTGTGACGTCAATCAAATGCATTACATAATGGTCATCTACCCGCTCGATGCGCGTTGAGATAGCGGTGACTCGCGCCGGGTAATACTCCGCCAGGGTCTCCATGGCTGCACCCAGAGTCGGTGCGCTCAGGGTCGCAAAACCGAGGGAGCCATGGGCACTGGCACTAAACTGCCCGCCCAGGCGCGCGGCCCAGGCGGGCGATATTGTCTTTTGGCGCTCGATATTGTGAAAAATGGCCGCCAGTTGATGCCATTCAATGTAGTCGGCGGACATGAGAAGTTCAGTGTTAATGCCGGTGTTCTGTAACAAACCCTCTACCGACAGTAATTTGGATCGCAGTATCAAACGGACGTAAGCAGTGGAGATTTCAATGGGCGCGGGCATAACGGGACAGTAACACTGTGGGTCAATATTGTCACTTATTGACTACTAATATGTCATTTAGTGAAAACCGGCAAGGGGCGGTTCCCCCCTACACTGTACTCCTCTTAATCTGCGAGGAGACAAGCAATGACTACTTATACGATCGACCACCCGACAAAGGGCCATATCGAGTACCGTGACCGCAAACGCTATCTGTGGATGTTATCGATATTTCTCCCAATGTTCCCCATCCTCGGTATCTTTTTGTATTTTCAAAGCGGCTCTCAATGGCTGCTGGCCGCGCCGTTGGCCTTCTCGTATCTGGTCTTGCCTTTCATGGACTGGGCACTGGGATCAGATAGCAATAACCCGCCCGAGGAAATTGTTCCTCAATTGGATGACGATACCTACTACCGGGTGCTGACCATGTTAACCGTACCGCTACATTTTGTGACCTTAATAGTGGTTGCCTGGTTTGTGGGAACCCAGGATCTGTCCGCCTGGTCGGTTTTGTTGATGGCGCTTACGGCGGGCATGTTCAGCGGACTGGGTGTCAACACCGCCCATGAATTGGGCCACAAAAAGCCTGCCATAGAACGTATCTTCGCCAAGTTCGCCCAGGCGGTACCCGCATACGGGCACTTTTGCATTGAGCACAATCGCGGTCATCACTGTGATGTCGCGACCACTGAAGACCCCGCCAGCTCGCGTATGGGAGAGTCGATCTACAAATTCGTCCTGCGCGAAATACCTGGCGCCTTTCGCCGGGGCTGGGCCGCCGAAACCGAGCGCCTGAGTCGCCTGGGTAAAGGCGCCTGGTGTCTGCAGAACGATATCCTCCAGTCCTACGCCATAAGCGTCGTATTACAAGGCGGTCTTATCCTGGCATTTGGCTGGATCATGATTCCCTTTCTGGCGGTTCACAACGTCTGGGCCTGGTATCAGTTGACCAGCGCGAATTACATTGAGCACTACGGGCTGCTGCGCGAAAAACAGGCCAATGGGCGCTATGAACGCACTCAACCACACCACTCCTGGAATGCCAATTACATCTTCAGTAATATCGCATTGTTTCATCTGGAACGGCATTCCGACCACCATGCCAACCCAACCCGCCGTTATCAGAGTCTGCGCAACTTTGACGACATCCCCGAGTTACCCAGCGGCTACTTCGGGATGTATTTGATCGCGTATATTCCGTGGCTCTGGTACAAAGTGATGGATGAGCGCGTATTGGCCCTGCCCCACATTCAAGGTGATCTTAGCAAGGTCAATATCGATCCGGCCAAGCGCGATGCAATCTTTGCCAGGTATGGCCAGGGACAGGCCGCAGCCCTGGCTGCGTGAATTGCCACGCCAGCATAATAGGGGCAGAAATCAATCTGTCCCTATTCCTGCTTTTATCAACTACACAATTGCACCTCTGGAGCATATCGTGGTACTTTTTTACCTGACCAATCTCAGGGAAGGTAGATGTTCAAGTCATGACAGTAGCGGGAAAAATCAACACGCTGGTGGTACTTTTATCACTGTTTGCTGGCAGTCTGGTGGCGGCCTATGTGATCAACCGTGAGTATCGTATTCAAATCGATCAGATTCGCCACGAATCATCCGCTGGGGTGCGAAGCCAACCGTCACTTCAATTGGCCATCTACTACCGCGACCAATCCGCTCTCAGCGATGCTTTACGCGGCTTTCTGGCCAAACAAGCCGTTCAGTACGCGCTGATAAGAGATACTGAGGGCGTGCCTTTGGCTAAAGAGGACCGCCCTGGGGCAGCGCGCTATAAGCCGGCTCAATTCAAAGATTTACGTAAGGGGGTTTCTCCTATTGAGGAAAACCTCTATGCCCACAAACCGCGGCAATCTTCCGAAGCACATACGCTGCTGGCAACATTGACTGGAGGAGAACAGTTAATTGACCTGACTATCCCCGTATTTTCTGTGCTGAACCCGCTACAGAAAAACCTGACCCGCAGTGATTTTGGCTATGCCCTGACGGTTCCGGATGCCGTCGATAGCCTCCATGTCATAGGCTATGTGCAGCTGGGTATGAGCCGCTCCACAGTGCTGATGAGTATTATGCCCTTCGCTGGGGCCGTGCTGTTGTTCTACCTGTTCTTCACTGTTTTTTGCGGCGTGATCAGCAACATGGTAACCCGCCGTATTACCGCGCCGCTCTCTCGCCTGGCTCGCATGGCGGATAAAATTGCATCGGGCAAAATCGACCAGACGTTAAAAATCGAAGGCAGTGGCGAGATCAAGGAACTCGCCACAACACTCAATGGCATCATAGGGCAGTTAAATACCCACAGGGCAATAATGGATGTCGACCACAAGATGCTCAGCATGAAGGTCGACGAGCGCACTTCACAGCTGTCCCGGCGCAACATAGAGCTGAACAAAGCCGTAAAACAGGTGACAGAAACCAAGGACAGATTGCGTCAGATGGCTTACTTCGATAGCCTGACAGGCTTGCCAAACAGACGCTTGTTTACTGAGCAACTCAGTCTGCTACTGCGGTTGGCGACGCGCAATGGGCAAATGCTCGCGCTACTGTTCCTCGACCTGGACAATTTCAAACGAATCAATGACTCGCTGGGCCACAGCGCAGGTGATCTGCTATTGCGAGAAGTGGGTTCCCGCCTGTCAGGCTGTCTTCGCGAAAGCGATGTGCTGGCCCACTATGTCGAGTCCGACGGCTCCAGAATTGACGTGTCGCGCCTGGGCGGCGATGAGTTTACGGTCGTTCTTAATCAAATTGAAAACGCGGAGTCAGCCGCGATTGTCGCCCAGCGCATACTCGATGCCCTGGGCACCCCCATGACGATTGACGGGCATGAGTTGGTTATAACGCCTAGCATAGGCATCGCGATTGCGCCCAGAGACGCCGCCGATGTTGAAGATCTGCTCAAAGCAGCCGACACCGCGATGTACCACGCGAAAAGCACCGGGAAGAATAATTATATTTATTACGACAGTAATATGGATGCCGCCAACGTCGAGCGCCTGAGTCTGGAAACGGACCTGCGCAAAGCCATTGAGCGCAATGAACTGGTGCTGTATTACCAGCCCCAGGTCGATACCGATTCAGGCACCGTCGTAGGCGCAGAGGCGCTGGTTCGCTGGGAACATCCCGACAAGGGCCTGATTCCGCCGTTCAAATTTATCCCCCTGGCCGAGGAGATGGGCCTGATCGGCGAGTTGGGTGATTGGGTCTTGACCGAGGCCTGCCGTCAAATGGTTGAATTTAAAGCGGAAGGGCTGGCGTTACCCAAAGTTGCGGTGAACGTCTCAGCCCTGCAGTTTAACGCACGCTTTATCAAGCGTGTGGAAGAGGTCTTGTACGAGACGGGATTGGATCCGACCGCGCTGGAGTTGGAGCTGACCGAGGGTATGGTGATGGACCATTCCAATGCGACGCTAGACGCATTGAATGCACTCAAGACATTGGGAGTGAGTCTTTCCATAGACGATTTTGGCACGGGCTATTCATCGCTGAGCTATCTCAGTCGCTTCCCGCTGGACGAATTAAAAATTGATCGCAGCTTTGTGATTGATTTCGATAAAAGTGATAACGATGCCAGCCTGGTAATTGCGATCATTGCGATGGGCAAGAGTATGAACTTAAAGGTGGTTGCCGAGGGGGTGGAAACCCATGAGCAATATCATTTCCTGACCCAGAATGGGGCCACCATAATTCAGGGCTACCTGTTCAGTAAACCGGTACCCGCGGAGGAATTGCGCCCGCTTTTAACGCCCTACCATTTTCTCAATCAAATACAGATGATCACGGCCTCTCAAACGCGCGAGGCCGAATGATCTCGGGGCGAGGCGCAATCTAATCCCTGCGAAACTGCCCCTTTTTGGTCCTTTGTATATCCTCTAAACTGCCCTGGTAGATTGCCACCACCTTATCCACACCTGACTGATTCAGCCCCCCGGTATTCCCCGCAATCGCATAGGTTGCATAGATACCCGATGCAGACATCAGCGCATGGGACACCAACCCCGCTTCAACGCCCTCGTCCTTCATGGCGTTAGCCAGCTCAATAAATCGCTGGGTACGTAGCTGATGCTGCTCTGCGTCGTTTTGTGTTTCGTTCTCTGCCACCGTGTTTCTCCTAACATGCTGTAGTGTATTTTCGGGCAGTCAGTATAATGGCAATCAAAAAGGGATAACAACGCACCATGAACAACACTGTAGCAATTGTCGGTCTGGGGTATGTGGGTTTGCCATTGGCCGTTGCATTTGGCAGGCGCGGTCGCACCATCGGCTTCGATCTGAACGAGGAGAAGCTGGCCAGCTATCGGCAGGGTATCGACCCCACCGGTGAAGTGAGCCAGAAAAATCTCGATGCAGCCCAGCACCTGGAGGTAACCAGTGATCCGAAAATGTTGGCCGAGGCTGGGTTCATTATCATAGTCGTCCCCACGCCAATTGATCAGGCTCACCGGCCCGACCTGGGGCCACTGGAGGCTGCCTGCCGCACCGTGGGGCAACAAATGACCACTGGAACGACGGTGATTTTTGAATCTACAGTCTATCCGGGTTGCACCGAGGAGGTCTGTGTTCCCCTGCTTGAGCGGCACTCAAAGATGCCCTGGCTGGGCCGGACAACTGGCGGCACACCAACTGCCGGGGCAACCGGGTTCCATGTCGGCTATTCGCCCGAGAGAATAAATCCCGGCGACCAGATACACCGGTTGGAGACCATCATCAAGGTAGTGGCGGGCGATACCCCTGACACTCTGCATAACGTGGCCGCCCTGTATGACTCGGTCATCGATGCAGGGGTACATCGCGCCAGTAGCATTAAGGTAGCCGAAGCGGCCAAGGTAATCGAAAACACCCAGCGCGACCTGAATATCGCGTTAATGAACGAGCTCGCGCTGATCTTCAATAAACTCGATATCGATACACAGGATGTATTGGAGGCGGCCGGCACCAAATGGAACTTTTTACCCTTCAGGCCCGGCCTGGTGGGTGGCCACTGCATCGGTGTAGACCCCTACTACCTGACCTTCAAAGCACAGAGCGTGGGCTATCACCCCAAAGTCGTACTGGCGGGCAGGGAGACCAACGATGGCATGGGAAAATTTATCGTCGAGCAGACCATAAAGCAGCTGGTGAAACTTGGGCATCCGGTAAGCGGCGCCAAGGTAACAGTGCTGGGACTAACCTTTAAAGAGGACTGTCCCGATCTGCGAAATTCCAAAGTGGCGGATATTATTGCCGAGCTTAAAGATTACTGCTGTGATATTTCAGTGCACGATCCTATCGCAAGTGCTGAGCAAGCTCAGCGAGAATACGGTGTGACCCTGAGCGATTGGGACGCGCTGCCGGCGGCGCACGCGCTTATACTGGCAGTACCCCACCGTGAGTACCTATCCATGGGCAGCACAGGCGTACTCTCGCGCCTGCAAGCTGGCGCGGTGGTCATCGATGTGAAATCTGTATTGGATCGCGAAGTGATCAGGGCGGCCGGGGCACAAATCTGGCGACTCTAGATCACGTAGCGCTTTTCAAAATCGGCCACGGGCAAAGGCTTGTCGAAAACATAGCCTTGTAATATATCGCAATTGAGCTCTCCCAGGCGTTTCGCAATCTTCTGATCTTCCACCCCTTCCGCCACTACCCGCAGGGAGAAGTTATGCGCCAGATCGATGACAGCCTTCACGATGGCGTGGTCTTTACCCGAGCTTAGCATCGGTATGACAAAGCTTTTATCTATCTTGATTTCATCGGCAGGCAAGTCGCGAAAATAACTCAGTGATGAATACCCGGTGCCAAAATCATCAATGGAAATCTTAACGCCCAGCTTGCGCAAGCGCGCCAGTTGTCTCAGCATGGGCTCCTGATTGTCGACCATGATACTTTCCAGCACCTCCAGGGTGAGGCGTTGCGGCCTCACCATGTGAATTTCCAAGGCGTCTTGTACCACGCTAAATATTTCGTCATCCAATAGCAAGGTGGGGGTAACGTTAACAGCAATCGACATTTCGTCAGGCCATCTTGCCAAGCGGGATACCGCCGATTTTATCGCCCACCAGGTCATGGGCTTTATCACACTGTGACGCTCTGCCACATCGATAAACTGATCCGGCGTCAGCACCTTGTTATCACTGGTATGCCAGCGCATTAGCGCCTCGGCCCCTACTACCGTGCGATAACCGGCGTGAAGTTTAGGCTGGTAATAGAGTTCCAACTCACCCAGTTGGACAGCAGATTCCAATTTTTTTACCAGGGCGGACTCGTCGATGCCGTTGCGCTCACACTGGGGGCCATACACCTCGAAAAACCGGGTTGACTCCCTGGCCCGCCGCAATGCTTTACCGGCCTGGACAATGGCCACATCGATATCCTGGTCGGCATTTTCCAGGGTGACAAACCCGGCGTTGACCTCCAACGGCACCCACTTACCGAGAAGCTCATGGGGTTGTTCAAATATTCGGGACAACTTGGCGGTGGCAAGTTCCAGTTCAGCGCGGCTGTTCATGCCCTTGAGAATCACGCAGAATCGATTGTTGCCCAACGCCTTTAACTTGTCACTGGCCCGGGTCCAGCGCGTCAGGCGGGCCAAGAACGCATCGCGTAACTGGGTAAAGGATTCCGCCCCATAAGTATCTATGAGGCCGTCTACATCGACCAGCTCCACCAGGCCGAGTATGCTGCCATCGACGGAAGACATTAGATAAAGTACTCCTCGCTGTTCACCCCAAAGGCGCCGGACAGTAATTCGCGCGCGATCCAGCGCTCGCCATTTTCGGCGATATTCTGGTCGGACAGATCTATCAGCTCAAGCACATTTTTCTTGTTCTTTTCCGGACACAATACAACGACAATTTCCGGCTTCAACCGGCGAGTGCTGTTCTGCCTCACCACAATAGCGACCTCCCGCGTATTGAGTTCTACCAAAGTGCCTGTGGGAAACAGGCCAATGGCTTGCACAAACTGCTCCACCAGCGCATCCTGGAATTGAGTGCCCTTGCCATCTAGCAGCTCCTGCGCGGCCTCATGCGAGGTACGCGCCGGCGCGTAGGGCCGGGCAGTGATCATGGCGTCATAGGTATCGACAAGACCGGCAATTCGCGCCAGCAGGGGAATCGCGGCCCCCTCCATACCTCGGGGATAACCCGAGCCGTCCATGCGCTCGTGATGATTTTCGATGATTGCGAGTATTTCAAAATCGACATCCTTTGAATCCCCCACCATCTCCGCACCTATGAGGGGGTGGGCTCGCACGATGGAGCGCTGTTTTTCAGACAGGTTTTTCGGTTGGTCCAGCAACTCGCAAGACAGTTCGGTCATGCCGATATCACACATGGCACAACCCACCGCCAATTTCTCCAACTCATCGCGATGAAGGCCCAAATGCCGACCCAGAATGACCGCCCACAACGCCATGGAAATACCGTGGTGATATCGATAATCCCCGCTCTCTTTCAACCGCAGCAGTGCGGCGACGGCCTCCGGGTTGCGGAACACGCCTTCGATCAGCGGATTTATCGCCTCCTTGACTGCGTCGATGTTGGTGTGGCGACCGTTACTGAGCGAGTCAAAAACTTTATCAAGCGTAGCCGCAGCGCTCTCGAACGACAGCTTGGTCTGGTGAAAGTCAGCTTTTATCTCCAGGCCCGAGCTTGGGCGCTCAACGGTAGGCTCACTCGCCAGGGAGAGGAACATGGGGCTACCCTTGTACTCGATATCGACCATCACGTGATCGACGTAGTTTGAAATATAGGGCACTTCGCCAGGAGTTCGCACCACGAAGCCTTGCATTGCGAAGGGTGTATCCAACCAGGGACGGTCCAGTTCAGCGACAAACATTCCGGGGCGTAAATTCATGGCTGGGATTTTAACCAGGCGCATTGTATTTTCCGAGGCAGTGATAATTACCTACAGAGACTATGCAGTTGGAAATTTAAAGTCGAATAATGAATGTAAAAATGTGACGATAATCGTGTAATGGGGTGGCTTTTTGTGAACCCGTTCTCGTTTTACGCGCCCTCAGGCTGCCGATTCGAGTTGAGTGGACTTCCAGTGATCCAGTAAATCGCGGGTATCAAGGTGCCAGGGATGGAAGCCATCGCGAAAATAGGCCTTGTAGGCCGGCCACACCCGCCGCAGTATCCCGCCTTTGAAAAACAGGAACTTCCAGCCCTGCCACCACAATCGGGGACTCCAAAACTGCTTATCCCGGCGCAACATGTGGACCATCCCAATCAGCACGTCAACCATCAGGAAAAAGGTCGCCTGGCGCAGCGCCCGTTTGCGCATCTTTTCTTTGCCACCGACCGCGCGGTAGACATCAAAGGCAACCGACTTATGTTCCATTTCTTCCGCGGCGTGCCAATTCCACAGTTTTTCCATCGCGGGATCGGCGCCGTGTATCATCGGATTGTCCGGGGTCAGCGCCGACTCGGCCATAATCGCCGTAATATGTTCCAGCGCTGCCGTCGCCGCAAGTTGCTCCAGTTCGGACAGATACTTTTTCGCCCTGCCGATATTTTTCTCCAGTCGGCCTTCCAGATAAACTAAATCATAGCCGCGCTGCGCACACAGCACTTGATTGTAGCGCTCGTGTTCCCGCCGATGAAACCCCTCCTGACCGCAGAATCCTCGAATATCGTCCTGTAGCTTTGGGTCTTCAATTTGATCGGAAAAATTGCGCACACTATCGATAAAAAACTTTTCCCCAAGGGGGAAGGTAATCGACATGGCATTGAACCAGGCGGTTTTGAAGGCGTGGTCATCGAACCAGTCCCGGGCCAGTGCATCCGCCAGATCATGCTGGTGATTGCGCGGTTGGATGACAACATCGACGGGCGTGTTCGATTGCTTGTTCATGGCGTAAGCATACACGCCCGGCGAATAAAACTCACCCTCGATGCGATTACCAGGAGAAAGCCTCCGCCTCGATGCTCATCACGGTATCTGCGCCCGCGGCGGCCGCCTGTGCGTGAGCGCCGGTACGCGGCAGTATTCGCTGAAAATAGAACCGGGCAGTGGCCAGCTTCGTGCGGTAAAAACCCGGCTCCGCAACCATTTCATTTTGTAGCTGTCGCTGGGCGACCAGCGCCATCTGCGCCCACATATAAGCCAGCGCGACATAGCCGCTGAACAGGGTGTAATCCACCGCCGCCGCGCCAATCTCATCGGCACTCTCCAGCGCCGAGGTACCAATTTCGGTGGTCAGTTCCCCCCACTTTTTATTCAGTTCAATTAAGGGCGTGACAAATTCCTGCATTTGCTCATCGGCAGCGTTGGCCTCACAAAATTTGTGTATCAGCCGGGTGAAATTTGCCAATAACTTGCCGCCACTGCCCATCACCTTCCGGCCCAGCAAGTCCAACGATTGAATACCAGTCGTGCCCTCATACAACGTGGCGATGCGGGTATCTCGCACCAACTGCTCCATGCCATGTTCACGAATATACCCGTGACCGCCAAATACCTGTAGACCTTGATTGGTGACCTCGCACCCGGTTTCCGTACAGAACGCTTTGGCGATAGGGGTTAAAAACGACAGCAGATCTTCGGCATTAGTGGCGTCCTCCTCACTGCCGTATCGTGTTTTATCAACCAATTGGGCCAGCCAGTATATAAAAGCCCGTGAGCCTTCAGTTAGCGCCTTCTGAGTCATCAACATGCGTCGCACATCGGGATGCACAATAATCGGATCGGCCGGGCCATCCGGGTTCTTCGGCCCGGTGAGCGATCGCATTTGCAGCCGTTCACGAGCATAGGTCAATGCCCCCTGGAACGACGCCTCCCCCATCGAAACCCCCTGCAAAGCGGTGCCGAGGCGGGCCGTGTTCATCAAGGTGAACATGACGGCCATGCCGCCATTTTCCTCGCCCAGTAAATACCCGGTCGCCCCATCAAAATTCATCACACAGGTGGGCGAGGCTTTGAGTCCCATTTTTTTCTCAATAGAACCGCAGCTAACCGCGTTTGCATCGCCCAAGGAACCGTCCTCATTAACCATGCGCTTGGGCACGACAAACAAAGAGATACCGCGGGTGCCCGCAGGTGCGCCCTCTACCCGAGCGAGTACGGTATGTATAATGTTGTCGGTGAAGTCCTGCTCGCCACCGGAAATGAAGATTTTCGTGCCGGTAATCGCATAACTGCCATCGGCATTGCGACTCGCTTTGGTGCGCAACAAACCCACATCCGAGCCGCAGTGCGATTCGGTAAGACACATCGTGCCCGCCCAGTCTCCAGATAATAAATTGGGCAAGTAGGTTTTTTTCTGTTGTTCGCTACCCGCGGCCAACAGTAAAGAAACTGGAGCCTGGGACAGGCCACTGACCATGCTCCAGGAATAATTGGCACTGCCGGTCATCTCGCCCAGCACAATACTGCAGGAGCCGGGCAGTCCCTGCCCACCCTCGGCACAGGGGACACTCAAGGCGTACCAGCCACCCTCGGCATACTGGGTGAACGCCGCATTGAATCCGTCTGGCATAGTGACCTTGCCGTTGTCAAAAACGCAGCCCTGCTCATCGCCACTGCGATTCAAAGGCGCAATCACGTTTTCGGAAAATTTGCTGGCACTATCCAAAATGGCATCGAGTAGCTCCGGCGTGAGTTCCTCGCAACCGGTCAGACTACGGTAATGGGCTTCGCTTTGAAGCAGTTCATTCAAGACAAATTTCATGTCCCGCACAGGGGCTCGATAATCAGGCATTGTCAGGTTTCCAGTACCCTGGCGCATTATACCACCAGGCTTCCTCTCGCGATGTGTAAGTAATTGGCCACCGACAATGCCGCCACCCGATGATTGCAGGTAATCGACACGGCCCGCGGCTCAGCGTAGAACAGGGCGAATTTTTCCATAAATTCTCATGTCATTCACGCCAAAACCGGGTAAACAGCGGCTTGGTACAAATAGCTGGTGACTTGACCTTTTCTACGCCGAGAATCGGTCTCGGAAGGCGGGCGTGACGGATTAAAATTTCAGTTGGGTGGTGAACCAGACTTTTTCGGTATCGTCGTAGCGCTCACTGTCCGCGCTAAAGACAGCGTAATGGCCCGATACAGTCACGTACTTATGCAGCGGCCAGGAGACGGCCAGATCCCACTCCGTACCGTACTTCTCGTGAGAGTCTTCCGCCTGGAAATCGTGATAAACCGCGGTCAGTTTCACGGGACCCACCTTGCCATTGGCACCCAGGTAGAAATCCTCCACACCGTCGTCGGGAGTTGTCAAAAATTTATCCGCTCGGCCCTGAAATCCGTGAAGGGTTGCCAGCGGGGTTTGAAAACCAACGCCATCACCGGCTCCCAGCACTTCGTAACCCACGGTTAAATTGATGCTTTGGTAAGTGGCACCCAGCTCAAGCAGCCAGTAATCGGCGTCGTAGTTCAATTCGCTAGTGCCTGCTTCGGTCTGGGTGGCGTAGGCGGCGGCCACCGACAACCAGTCAAATGCACCGCGGTATTTCACACCCAGGGTGTCGCTGGATTTATTAACCGTCGCGCCCGCCGCAAAGTCCCGATCCAGGTCGAAGTCCAGCCAGTAACCGTAGCCAATCAGCGTGTGCCCCGCAACGACTTGGTAGTCCGCCCGAAAGAAATAGTTCGCGCCTTTCAGGTCGGCCGGGTTGCTGCCATCATCGGGACCGAAAATCCTACTGACATTGTATACGTAGGATAAATCAAGTTTCAGTGACTGACTGGGATGCCAGTTGGCACGAAAGCCGTCAAAAGTCTGCTCGTTCTGTCGCCAGGCGACACCACCGATAAAACGCTGATTACCGTACAAGATGCGCTGGCGACCGTATTGACCCCAGTAGCCCTGCCCGGCATATTGGATCCAGGCCTGGTTGAAATCTGTGCCCGTGGGGTCTGCTATTACAGGGTACTGTGTTTTGCCATTCTCAGTAGAGTTGTAGTCATTCGTACCCAGCGTTGAAACATCATCGAACTCCAGCAACGCGGAAAACCCGCTCAGTGGGGCTGACGCCAGCGTAATCCTGGAGCGCAAAGTGGAGGCATTGGCGTTTTTACTGAAATTTTCCTGGTCCACGTGTTCGAAGCGATAGCGAAAATCCAGCGAGACCTTCCCCTGGGTTACCGCGTCGGAAAGCTGATCTGTCCAGCTTTCCTGTGCCTGGATGGGAGCCGCCATACAAATGAATGCGAGAACAAGACAGCAACTGCCAACAATATTTTTCATGTAGCGTCTCAAGTTTTTCAA
>SMVA01409764.1_pt1 | contig 16848 bp, 16 predicted proteins | sample 2456451 | NCBI WGS metagenome assembly SMVA01 (sample SAMN11095933, study PRJNA526329) | marine sediment metagenome | biome: Marine sediment; feature: Surficial sediment; material: Deep marine sediment; isolation source: Hadal surficial sediment | place: Pacific Ocean | collected 2014-05 | depth...
AACTCGTAGGTCATCTGAGCGCCAAGAAGAACCTGGCTTTTCGACAGCCGATTGCTCTGGCACGACTTGTTGCAGAAGAACGAGTTGCTCGTGGCTCCAGGAACTCCAGCAACTCCATCTGCCTTGTGGTTGGTATTCCCACGCTGGTAGACGACTTCACCCTTGATGCTGAGGTGCTCGGTCAGCGCGTGATCGACCGTTGCCGTCAAAGACCAGAGATCCTGATCTTCTTTGTACCAACCGGGTACCGGCGTCAGGGTGACTCCCGGAGGGGGCCCCGATCCCGGGAAGATAAGGTCCGGCGCAATCGTCGCCAGGTTGATCGGCGAGGCCATCCCCAGGTAGTTGTCGTTGGAGTAGATGTACTCCCCGCGCAACGAGATGCCCGTGGCGTCCGTAATCGCATAGCGACCTGCCATTGCGAGTCCAACCGCGTAAGGGTTGCCGCTGGTGCGACGGTTGTTGATCGACGTCATGTAGTCGAGGTTCACCCACGTTGAGAGCTTGTCCGACGGATCCCAGTTGATCGTGAAGTCAAGCAGGAGCTGCTTGTCGGAACCGTTGACGTTGGAGCGGCCGGTGTTATCGATCGTGATCCCACAACCGCCGACAGCGCCGAGGGTCGGATTCGTGATGCTGTCGACCCCCAACGGACCTTCGGTCGCGCAGTTGCCACCGTAGAGGCCGTTCATGGCCACCGAAAGCTCATCCGAAGCATCGAAGCCCAAGCGCCAGATGAGGGCCTTCTTATCATCCGTATCGTAGTTCTGGGCGCCCGGAAGCAGCGAGTACGGATTGGTGCCGAGCGTCGTGTAACCCGAGTTGTTCGTGACACCAACCATCCAGTCCAGACCGTTGTCGTACTTCGACCCGATCTTCAGGCCCGTGAAGTTGACGGGCTGCAGAGTCCAAAGCAGGCCGCGCGTGATGTTGAAATTGTACGGATCCTGCGCGGTCTCGGTGCCGGTATGCGTCTCGAAGCGGCCGAAGGTGACCTTGATGCCCGCGTCGGTGATCGGCGCGAGATACGAGACGTTCGCGTTGTAGAGGTAATCGAGTAGCGAATTGCCCTCGATACCGAGTGCCATTCGGTCGGCTGCCTCGCCGTACACGATGTCGATTTCGAAGCCGCCGCGGCTCTCGGGCGTGGCCTCGTTGCTCATCGAGAACCAAACCTGATCGACCTGGAAGCTGTTGTGGTTCGGATGGAACGGATTGGCGCCGATCGATCCGCCATTGGCGCCCATCCCTCGCCCAGAGTCCGGGTTGTTGGTGTTGTAGAAGTAACTCGCCGACACCCATCCTTCGAAGGTCGTCTCCGTCAGGAAGTTCGACAGAGCGAGCATCGGACCAGACTGGTTCGACGTTCCGAGCTTGCTGATCATCTTCTGCTGTTGGTCGACCCTTGCGTTCGACGCAGCAAGTGCGTCGTTGGTCGCCTTCAGCTGCTGCTCCAAATCGGACAATCGGGAGATGACTTCCTGGAGGTCGTCCCCACCTCCGACATCGTCCGCACTCGCGAACGACGGCACGACCAAGAGTGCGGCCGCTACGGCGATAAATGTTTTCAGGCTGGATCGCATTGCGATTCCCCTCCTACCCTAGTTGTTGTTATCTGGACATGGCTCCAGCACGCCAAGCGACGCTAGCCGACACCTAGTCCAGGACTCAAGCGCGATAATCCACACTCTCGTCATTTATAAAACACACTGAGGGGTAATACCTACGAATAGGCCCGGTGTGTTCCACCGTTCGCCGCATCACCCCACCACCCCACCAATCATCATCATCATGCGCAGCGCATAAAGCACGTTCGGACCTCAACGGTCGTCACGCAGACGCTTTACGCGCAGTCCGCTGATGCGATTTACCTCAAAAATCAAAGGTTTGCAAACTCTAATTTCACTTTTTACATTCACCAAAACCCGGTCTCGAAATCTCTAGACCCGCGTTTGAACCGCCGCGGTGGTTTTCAATCGCGCCCCAGTCACGGCCATAGGTCTTCCGCATCCAGGAAAGAGAGTGTGCGCGGACACAAATTTGTGACAGCCGCGCCGCACGGCCCTTCCCGCGCAGCAGCGAGTCGACTCAGATCACTCGCGGTGTCCAGGTCGAACGAAGCCCGTTGTATATCTGCGCGCAAACCCAGTGCGGCCGCATTGGCGAGCGTGTCTTCGAGTACGGTTCGAGTGCTCATGGGGTGATCGAACAAGCCGGGAGTGGCTTTCCGCACCCCAATGAGGTTGTAACCGCTTCCGAGATCGGGGCTGATCACCAGATCGAAGTCGTCCAGGGAGACCAGGGCCGTTTCGATCTGTTCGAAATCGAGAGTTGGGCTGTCACTGCCCCGCAGCAGGGTTCGATCCGCGCCGCTCGCCGCTGCCTCCCGGAGCGCCCACTCCATTCTCTCAGCGAGATCCGCTCCCCGCTGGGGGACGACCTGAAACTCCCTCGGTGCGCTGCGCGCGAGCGTGAGCACAGCGCTCGGCGGATGAACAGCCAGAATCGGCGCGAGCCCGATCTCGAGAGCCGTTCGGCCCGAGGCGATCAAAACGTCTTGCAGCATCTCGCTGTAGAGATCGGAAGCTTGTTGCGGAGATAGTGGCGGCACCATTCGGGTCTTGACACGGCCCGGCTCGGGCTCCTTCGCAAGAACCAGCAACACACCACGCAGGCTCCGGGTCACGGTGTGGTGACTTCGGAGCCCGCAAACGGCAGCGCGACCACGCGCACGAGCCGGTCACCTACGCGGAGTTCGGTCCCGTTAGCGGAATGAGCGGCGCGCACGAAGCCGAGCGCGATCGATCCCGCAATCGAAGACCGACAACTACTCGTCACTTCGCCGATTCGCCTTTCACCCGCGGTGATTTCTGCACCGGGTTCCGGAACCGGGTGCTCACCCATTGCGAAACCCACGAGCAGGTGGCCCACCCGGCCCGCGGCCTCCATCCGCGCGACGACCTCCTGGCCCACGTAACAGCCCTTCGATTGGGCCACGGCGCGCCCGAGGCGCGCCTCCGCGGGCAAGACCGTCTCATCGATTTCTGCACCGAAACGCGGGATGCCCGCTTCGATGCGCAGAACTTCGAGGGTTTTTGGACCCGCTTCGATCAATTCGAACTCGGATCCAGCCGCCAAGAGCGCCTTCGCGACGCTCTTTCCGCAACCAGCCGGCACCAGCAGCTGGAAACCGACCTCGCCCGACCAACCGTAACGGGCTACCGCGACTTCGTTTTCACCGATCCGTAGCTTTTTGTGGCAGTCGGGTGCGAGATCCAACGGGGCGCCCGTGGCGCACTCGAGCAGTCGGCTCGCAAGAGGCCCCTCCACGGCGAATCGGTCGACGGTGGCGCTCAGGTCGCGCAGCTCGACGTCATCCGCAATCAGGTGCCGCTCGAAGTGCTCGATGGCTCCGGGGACCGCGGCTGCTGCGGTTTCGAGCCAGAAAGAGGCATCGCGAACCAACACATGTAGGTCCGCGACGATTCGCCCTTTCGCGGTGAGTGTCATGGCATAACAACCCGAATTGTCACCGCCCGCCTTCAGGCCGGCGACGTCATTGGACAGCATGCCATCGAGCCAGCGGACGCGATCGCCGCCAGCGACTTCGATCAAACCCCGGTCGGATAAGCGAAAGATTCCCGCGCTCGTGCGGACGGCCGCGGCTTGCTGTGCGGCTCGAGCGGCTTCGCTCAATTGGGTGGCTTCGCTCGATTGGTCGGCTCCATTCAATTGGGCGGCTCCGTTTCGCTGGCCACAGCCGACGAGGTCGCTGGAAGCTGTCCGTAGAGTCGCCGCGCGCGTTCTATCTGTGCGGTTCTCCACGGTTCGAAGGCCAGCCTGGCGACGTCGTAGTCGCCCTCATTGTCGATATCCACCGCACAGCCCCCGATATCCGTCACCGCAAAGCGAAAGTCCGCGCGCAACAGCGCGCTACAAGCCTCCGCGACTCGGTCGAGGGGTATCATCGCGCGAAGCCGATCCGCGAGCCGCCGCCAACCACGTCGATTCGCAAAGCCCGCGAGGTGGATGAGGATGTAGTAGCGGAGGATACGCAGCCCACCCTCCTCCTTCCTCACCAATCTCGCCGCGAGGCCGATGATGGTACCGAACTGTTTTTGGTAGCGATGCTCGTACATCTCCTCGACGTAGGAGCGGTTGACGATCCGAGCAGGCCTCACCAGGTGTAGGTTGCTGACCCGGAAGCGGCCTTCGCGCAGGTTGAAGTAAGCCATCCGAATGCCGGGCTCGCCCGGAGCGGCTGGGTAGAAGGGTTCCATCGCCTTTTCGGTCACGAGCCCGCACGCGTAATCGCAGTCGAGTGCAGCGGAGCGCTGAATGAACTGCGAAATCTCCTGAGGGGTCGCGAATGGCACGTCGGCCGCGAGGTAGAGCACGAGATTGCTCTCCTCGGCGGCATCAGGATCTCGTCCATCCGGTCCGGCCCCGGGCAGCAATCTGCGATAGGTCTGCCAGATGTTCTCGTAGAGGTTTCTGAACTGGGGGACGATGTGGAACGGCTTGCGGAGGTCTCGTTTGATGTCTTCGCGGTCGAAAACTTCGTGCAGACGCTCGGAGTTACCAACAACCCAGACTTCCGAAACCTCGGGAACGTCCTGCAGGGCCGCCACCACGTGGGCTACGAGCGCACGACCCCCGAGTTCGAGGTAGACCTTGCTCTTACCGTAGACGGCCTTCGCGGCCCTCCGGTCTCCGGCGGCGACGATGGCGGGAATCGCCTTCAAAAACGCCCCCTTGAGCCTCTTGGCGTGCACTCGCCGCGAAGCCCGAATTGGATTGGTGCGAGTCGATCCTCGGGCGCGAGCATAGACCTGCTCGCTCCCTTGGCCCAATCTGAATCAATGCGAACGCGTTCGCCAGAGGCGCATCACACGGTGGGCACATTGCTCGTTTGATGGTGGAGCCGAGCGGGATCGAACCGCCGACCTCCGCGTTGCGAACGCGGCGCTCTCCCAGCTGAGCTACGGCCCCACAATCCGGTTGAATCTCTCCGGAGGCGCGACACGGTAAGACGGCGCCCGACGCCCGTCAAATTCTACTGGACGGATCCGGCCCGCGGATGGCAGGCTTTCGATATGGAGATCGAAATCCGCACGATCCTCGTCCCGATCGACTTCTCGGACAGCGCCCGCGTGGTCATCGAATGGGCGGCCCACCTCGCCGGTGGACACCAGAGCAAGCTGGTTTTGTTCCACGCCTATCACCTGCCCGTCGAGTTTCAACAGCTCGAAGGCGCCTATCTACCACCCGATTTTTGGGCAAACGTGAAGGCCGAGGCCTCCGAATCGCTCGCTCGCTACAAAGGCGAGCTCCGCGAAAGCGGGTGCTCGGTGGAATCCGTGGTCCGCGAGGGTTACGCGGCGACCGCGATCGTGGACGAGGCTACCGAATGCGGCGCCGACCTCATCGTGATCGGTACTCACGGCCTCTCGGGCTTCAAACACCTGCTGCTCGGGAGCATCGCCGAACGGGTGGTCCAGAAGGCGCCCTGCCCGGTCCTGACCGTGAAGGCCGATCACCAGGGCTGAAGCCGCAACGCAAAGTAGTTTCTGGGCGAGCGGCGGAGAACCGCCCGCCCAGAATCTTCGCAGCGAAGCTCACCCTCGCTCGCGATCTCGCTTCAGACCGTCTCGAAGAAGTAGGTCATCCGAATCTGAAGCGCGGTGGCGAGTTTGTGAAGCGTCGACATCGAAGCCGCGCTCTTCCCCAACTCGATCTGGGAGATCAAGCTGACGGAGAGCCTCGTTCGATTCGCGAGCTGCTTCAGTGTAAGTTTCTCCGACGAGCGCTTCTCGCGCAGCCGGTTGCCAACAATCTGGTTGAGTCGGGTGTCGAGATCGACGAGCAACCCTTTTTCGCGGATTGCACCCTGAACCACCGCGCGGAGCTCATCCACCTCCAGAGGCTTCTGGAGATAATCGAATGCGTCGTTCTTGAGCGTGCGGACCGCAGCGTCAACCGTCGGAACCCCGGTCACGGCAATCACACAGATGTCGGAATCCGCGCTGCGGATTTTCTCGAGCAACTCGATGCCGCGATCCTCCGGCGGTGAGACATCCAGGATCACCATCTGATAGCGGCCCTGCTTGACGGCTTCGACGACCTGCTCGGGATCGTTCAGCACCTCCGCCTGGTAGCCGTCGGTCGTCAGAACGTCCTTGATCTGGACATTGCTTCCCTCATCGTGATCAACGACGAGAACGTTCAATTGCTGTTTGGATGCCATCTCATCCTCCAACATCAGCCGGCCAATCGCCTCCGCCCCCTGACGCAAGCGCATGCTCGGCAGTGTGAAGGCCAGGCTCCGAACCCCTTTGAATTGCTAGGTTATTGCCCGGCCGGCCTTCGAGAGGACTGTTCGGTATTTCTATCGAGTTCCATTAGCCCTGAATTGCGAAGAATCGAAAAAATTCAATGCCGCGGCTCGGAACGAGTGAGCGGAGCTTGCGGTGGTGGACGTTCGCCGCTCGGAAAGATCGCGCCGAGCCTCGGAGCGGGCGCTCAGGGATCGGCGGGGGTGGTGAGCCAGTCTATCCCGAACGCGGCAGCCGGGGCATTCGCGGGCGCGACCCGGATGACATCCAGCCGCGCGTTGGGCTGGCCGGGCGCCACGACTTCGATCCAGCTTGGCGCCTGGATCCCCTCAAAGACCGTCATCGGTCCAAAGCGAAACCGGACCCCGCCAGGACGATCGATCTGCGCGATCTGGTAGGTCTCCATATCAACCCATACAGATGGCAGCATGCGCTCTTCTCCCGCGGCGCCTCGCGGCAGACGGCCACCGAACACGTAGCAGTCGCGATCCCCAACGCGGCCAAGCACCACCTCTCCCGATGCGACTCCATAACTCGCGAGCGCAGCGCGGAACGCGGCACCAGACTGGGCCTGGAGGAAGAAGATAGGGGGCAAGAACGGGTGAGGGGGATCCAACGGCTGGCCATCGCGGCTCGCGGTGTAGGAATTTCCCTGCAATAGATGGCGTTCGATGAAGCCATGGCGGCTGCGCAGTTCGAGTCGAGCCAGACCCGTTGGATGGCTTGCGAGCGTGCCCGTCGCGACCTGCTCGCCGTCGCCGATCTTCAGCGTGACCTCCAGCAGCACGGGTATGGATCGGCCGGAAAGGCGGTTGGTCTCGGCGACAGCGTCCGCAATCTTTTCGGCACTCGGAACGGCCGCGCCGGCTGAGGCCGCAGCGATACAGAGCGCGACAACCACCTTCAGCGCGTTGCGGAGCGAGTGAAATCGTCGCGCCATCATCAGCCTGCAGCTCCCGCGAGCCCAGTTCTCGCCGCGTATACCGCGCGATCCCCAAGTTCTCGCTCGATGTAGAGCAGTCGATTGTACTTGCAAACCCGGTCGGTCCGGCAGAGAGAACCGGTTTTGATCTGGCCGCAATCCAGGCCCACGGCCAGGTCCGCAATCGACGTATCCGCGGTCTCGCCCGAGCGGTGGGAAACTACCGCCGCAAATCCCGCTTCGCGCGCCTTTTGGATGGCTTCGAGGGTTTCGCTGAGCGTTCCGATCTGGTTGAGCTTGATCAAGATCGCGTTCGCGGCGCCCTCGCGGATTCCACGATCGAGAATTGTCGGATTGGTGACGAAGAGATCGTCACCGACGATCTGGGTTCGATCGCCCAGCGATCGCGTAAGCGCAGACCAGCCCTGCCAATCTTCTTCAGCCAGTCCGTCTTCGATGGAGAGAATCGGATAGCGAGCCACCCAGTCTTCCCAGAACGCGATCATCTCTTCGGTGCTGTTCGTCACGCCCTCTCCGGACAACACGTATTTTCCATCCTTGTAAAACTCGCTGGCGGCGGGATCGAGCGCAATCGCCACATCGTTTCCCGGTTCGTAGCCGGCCCTCTCGATGGCTCGGAGCACCAGCTCGATCGCTTCGCTGTTACTCGAAAGATTCGGCGCGAAGCCTCCCTCGTCGCCCACCGCGGTCGCGAGCCCACGCTCGGAAAGTACATCCCGCAAAGTGTGGAAAATCTCCGCCCCCCAGCGAAGGGCCTCCGCGAAGCTCGGTGCGCCGATGGGGAAGATCATGAACTCCTGCAGGTCGACGGTGTTGTCCGCGTGAGCGCCCCCATTCAACACATTCATCATCGGGGCTGGCAGCCGACACGCAGTCTCTCCGCCGAGAAAACGATAGAGGGGAACACCCGCCGCGGCCGCGGCCGCGTGGGCGGCGGCGAGGGAAATTCCGAGAATCGCGTTCGCGCCGAGCCGGGATTTTGTTTCCGTACCGTCGAGATCGATCATGGCGCGATCCAACGCCGCCTGTTCCCCCAGCCCGCCGAGAGGTCGGCCGATGACTTCTCGCGCGAGTTCACCGTTCGCGTTTGCGACGGCCTTCAGCACGCCCTTGCCGCGAAACCGATTCGGGTCGCCATCGCGAAGTTCGAGCGCTTCGCGCGAGCCCGTCGATGCACCGGATGGAACCGCCGCGCTCACGCACCGCCCTGTCGACGTCGTGATTTCGACCTCGACCGTGGGGTTGCCGCGTGAATCCAGAATTTCTCGGGCCGACACTGCTGCGATCGTGGCTTCCGCCATCTTTACTCCTGGATGAGTCGCGCGGCGGAGAAACCTAGCTCATGACTTCGGAAGTGGCGCTCCGGGGAACCACCAGCGGACTGCCGTCCGGGGCCTGGATCACATCTGCTCTGATTCCGAAGGTGGCCGCCAGGTTCTCCGGAGTCAGCACGTCTGCTGGTGTACCGCAGTCGAGCACCCGGCCCTCGGCGAGCAGCGCAAGGCGGTCGGAGGAGCGCGCGGACAGCGAGAGATCGTGAGAAACGACCAGCGCGCTGCGGCCCTCCCGCGCAAAATCCCGCACGAGGTCGAGAACAGCAACCCGATGGGCGAGGTCGAGATGGGCAGTCGGCTCGTCCAGGAGCAAAATCTTTGGTTGCTGGGTCAACGCCCGCGCAATCAAGACGAGTTGTCGCTCGCCACCTGAAAGATCGAGAATCGAGCGGTCCGCGAATTCTTCGATGCCCACGCGTTCCATCACATCCCGCGCCAGCGCGATGTCCGCGCGAGTTTCGAAACCGAGCACGCCGAGGTGCGGCGAGCGGCCCATCAGAACGACTTCGATCACCCGGAACGGAAATGAAATCGGCGTGTCCTGGGGGACCACCGCGAGCTGTTTCGCGAGATTCTGGCGGGAGAATTCGCCGATCGGAGTCCCGTGAATCGAAACCCGCCCTGCACTCGGGCGCAACACCCGAGAGGCAATTCGCAACAGCGTCGTCTTGCCCGCGCCGTTTCTGCCCGCGAGTGCAACCACTGCGCCCTCGGGTACCTCGAGGCTCACGCCTCGCAGAATTTCGCGCTCACCATACTTCAGTGCGACGTCTTCGAAACACAGCGCGACACCCGTCATAACAATACCCTTTGGTGATAACGCCTTAGTAGCCAAAGAAACAACGGCCCGCCTGCGAGTGCAGTGATTGCGCCCACGGGAAGTTCGCGACCATCGAGAACCGTGCGAGCGATCGCATCACAGACCACGAGAAACGCTGCACCTCCCAGTGCCGACGCGGGAATCAGCAGGCGGTGATCCGGGCCGAAAATCAGTCGGAGCAAATGCGGAATGATCAGCCCCACGAAGCCGATCAATCCCGCAACCGATACGGCCGCGCCGACCATCAGGGAACTCGCGATCAACACGACCCGACGCTGTCGATCGATGTCGACGCCGAGCTGCTCGGCAGATTCGCCACCGAGTGCAGAAAGATTCAGGCTGCGCGCTAGCGGAAATGTCGCGGCGAGGCCGAGCACGAGAAACGTCGCAACCCATCCCGTCACTTCGACTCGAATGGACGAGAGGCTGCCGATCAACCACAAGAAGATACTCGCACCCTCCGTCAAGCCGGCCATCGATGCCAGAAACACGATCGCCGCCGACGCGAACGCATTGAATACAACTCCGGTCAATAACAAGCTCGTCGTAGAGACCCGCGCGTTGACACCGGCGATCGCGTAGAGAATTGCGGTCGTGATGAGACAACCCGCGAAGGCAGCGGGTGGAACCGCCTCGTACCCCAACCCGACGGCGCTTCCGAGGCTCAAGACCAGTATCCCGCCAAGCGCTGCGCCGCCGGAAACTCCCAACACATAGGGGTCCGCGAGTGGGTTGCGAAGCATTGCCTGAAACAAGACACCTGAAACAGCGAGACACGCGCCGACAAGCGCGCCGAGCAGCACCCGCGGTAGGCGCACGCGCAAAACGATGTCCGCAGCGGGCCCGACGGCATCGCGATCTGCGAGCGCCGATAGAATTTCGTGCGCGCTAAGGCCGCTCGGTCCGGCGATCAAGCCGATCATCAGCGCACCGGCCAGTATCACACCCAGTGCAAAGAGCGACGACAGCGCGCGCTTCGGCGTCAAGACCTTCACTGCGGTGCGGCTCCATCATCGGTGTTCGAATTTTCATCGACACTGCGAATTGCAGCGACCATCGCCCGCAGTGAACGGTCTAGGTAGGGGCCGGGAAGAGTCACGAGACCCTGGGGAACCCCGATCACCCGGCCGTTTGCCACGGCTGGAATCGACGCCCATCGAGACCAGTGCACGACCGCGGGGACGGGATCGGCGCTGCTGTCGATGATCACCTGGGGTCGGGACGCGATCAGCCACTCGAGGGAAACCCGCGGATACGAATCTGAATATTCGGCGGCTGCATTATCGAGGCCGGCCGCACTGAGCATCGAGCTCAAGTAGCTGCCGCCGCCGACCAAATAGAGGGGATCGCGTTGGAGGACGAGTACTGCGGAGCGCCGCGGCCGAAGCGCGGATTCACGCGCGATTTCGCTCCAGGTACTCCGAATCGCCGCAACCCGTTCGCGCGCTTCATTGGAACGATCGACCCGATCTCCGAGAATCTGCATCGACTCGAGGAGCTCCTCCAACGTAATGCTGGCGAGCTCGATGACCTCGATCCCGAGTTCGCCCAGGCGCGATCGGAAATCGCGCTGCTGCACGCTCGGAACGACGACCACCAGATCGGGTTCGAGCGCCACCACTGATTCGAGGCTCGGGTTGAAAAACCCCCCAACACGCGGAAGCTTGGCGACCGCGGGTTCGAGGCTCGCCGAGAATTCGTCGATTCCGACGAGCACCTGCTTCGCATCGAACGCGATCAACATCTCGGTGAGCGACGGATTCATCGATACAACCCGAAGCGCCGGAGCGGGGAGCTCCGGTTGATCGGCTCTGGCCGATGCCCCGAGCCACCACGCCGCAGTTAACGCGGCCGCGATCAAAAGTCTGGTTCTGCGATTCATCGGGCAACTGATATTTCGCCGAAGGCCCGAGCGCCAGGGCGGTATTCGGAACTGTAGGGGGTCGGCGGTGTATCCGCCGACCCCCGAACTTCATTTGAGCTGAGCCGTCGTCTTGCCTTCGATGCGAACGAAGGGCCGAAGACGCTCGAGCGCGGCTTCGCCGATCCCCTTCACCTCAGTCAGCTCGTCGACCGATTTGAAGCCCCCGCGTTTCTTGCGCATCGCGACCACGGCTTTTGCGCGCGCCTCGCCGATCCCCGGAAGCAATTCGAGTTGCTCGGGAGTTGCAGTGTTGATGTTGACGGCCCCGACCAATCGCGGCGAGGCGTCTTCGGCGTAACTCGGCCCCGACAAGGCGAGACCGAATGCCGTGAGTAGAGCGAGCGAAAGCACTCGCCCGCATCGCGTGTTGCAGATCATGATGATTCTCCCGGGACCAGTGGGATGAGAGGGTGCAAAACGGCCTAAAGGATCGGCCGGTCGATCGTTCAGCGGTCTCGGGTCACCGCAAATTGAGCAGCTGCAGCCAGATCCACTTTCGCGTCGCAGTCCGGGAACGGAGCAATCGACGCAACGGCGCGCGCGGCGTGTTCCTCGGCGCGACGCACCGTGTCTTCGACACCGCGGTAACGCGCGATCAGATCGAGAACGGGCGCAAGATCGAGTGGCTCGGAGTCGGCCTGCGTGTCCAAGCCGGGATCCGACATTTGGGATGCACTCTTGATCAAGACCGCGATCTCCTCGCGCTCGGCGGAGGTACAGCGCTTGAGCGCGAGCAACAAAGGCAGGGTCACCTTACCCTCGCGGATATCCGTGTTGGGGATCTTGCCCAATGCTTCCTCGCCGGCCTCGTAGTCGAGAGCGTCATCGCGCAACTGGAACGCCAATCCGAGTTCTCGACCATAGTTCGAGATGCTTCGCCGTTCGGCGCGCGTGACCCCGCCGAGGATCGCTCCAGATTCGGTGGAGGTCGACAAGAGCATCGCGCTCTTGCGCTCGATGACCTTGAAATAATGAGCTTCCGTGACAGTCGGATCGTAGCTCCGTTCGAGCTGAAGAATCTCGCCTTCGGCCATGCTGCGAATTGCATTCGCGAAAATCAGGAGAATATCCGGGTCACCATCTTCGACAATCATCGTACAAGCGCGCGAGTAGAGGAAGTCTCCCGCGAGAATCGCGCGACGGTTTCCCCACAGCGAATTCGCGGACGGCCTGCCGCGCCGCAGCTCCGAGAAGTCGACCACGTCGTCGTGTAGGAGGGACGCGGTGTGAAGCAATTCGATCGCGGCACCCACTTGAATGCGGCGCGAGCCCGTATAGCCGCAAAGCTGCGCGGTCAACATCACCAACGCGGGGCGCATCCGCTTGCCACCGGATTGAAGCAAGTGTTCGCCGAGCAGCCCGACCAGTGCGGCGTCCGAGGTGAATTGTTCGCGCATGGCGCGTTCTACGAGTTTGAGGCTTTCGGCGTTGCGTTCGAGGGCCCTGGAGAAGACCCATTCATTCGGAGCCAACGCGGTGGAGGACTGCGTCATCGCGCCGCAGGCTAGCCATCCTGTCTGCGGCTGTCAAAAATTGCCTAGCCAAAAAACGACGCAAAACCGCGTGCTTAACGATCGTTTACGGACCCGTGAACGGAGCTTGACGAGCGCAGCCAGCGAACCGCGGCGGCCACATCGGCCACCGGAATCAGTTCGGCGCCTGCAGGCCGCGCAACCTCGACACCCGCGGGTAGAAGCACGCGGTGAAATCCAAGGCGCACAGCCTCCCGCAACCGCAACTCGATGCGGCCGACCCGCCGCACCTCGCCCCCGAGGCCGATTTCACCGAGTGCTGCGACATCGGCGGGAAGCGGAATATCGAGCCGGCTCGAAGCAAGTGCGAGGGCAAGCGCAAGGTCGGCACCGGGCTCCGAGATCCGCAAACCCCCGGCCACATTCACGTAGACATCGCGAGACAGAAAATCCACATCGCTGTGGCGATCCAGCGCAGCGATCAGCAAAGCGAGCCGTCCATCGTCCAGGCCCACCGCAGTACGGCGCGCGGTCCCATAACCCGCGGGAGCCACCAGCGCCTGGAGTTCGACGAGCATTGGCCGGGTGCCCTCCACGAGCGATGCGATACACGAACCGGGTGCGCCCGCTCGTCGCTCGGCGAGAAACAACTCGCTCGGGTTTTCTACGTCTTCGAGACCGCGGTCGGTCATCGTGAAGACGCCAACCTCCTGGGTGGACCCGAATCGATTCTTGCTCGCGCGAAGCAACCGAAAAAATTGGCCGCGGTCGCCCTCGAACGAGAGCACGACATCAACGAGATGTTCGAGCACCCGTGGCCCCGCAACCGTTCCTTCCTTTGTGACATGCCCAACGAGAATCAACGCCGTGTTACGAGACTTTGCGATTGCAGAAAGCTCGGCCGCGCACTCGCGCACCTGCGCGACCGATCCGGGAGCGGATTCGACCCGATCCGTACGCAACGTCTGGATCGAATCGATCACCACCACCGATGGCTGTCGATCTGCCCAGATCGCCGCGATCGATTCGGCGTTGGTGTCGGCGAGAACCAACAAATCTTTCGGGACAACAGCAAGGCGCTCCGCGCGCAAGCGCAGCTGCTCGGGGCTTTCCTCACCAGTGACGTAGAGAACAGCAGCCCGCGCCCCCAATGCGCCGGCGAGTTGCAGCGACAGCGTCGATTTCCCGACGCCTGGCTCGCCCGCGAGCAGCACGACGGAACCGGGAACGAGCCCGCCGCCGAGAACTCGGTCGAATTCCTTGATGTTCGTCGCAAAGCGAACAGCAGCTTCGGTGTCGATTTCCCCTAGCAGTATCGGTTTGGCACTCTCGGCGTTGGGGTTTTGCCTAATTCGCCCCGCTTCGCCGGATGCGTGAATTGTCTCTTCGACGAGTGTCGACCAACTCCCGCAGGACGGGCAGCGACCCATCCAGCGCGGTTGTTGGCCGCCGCATTCAGTGCAGGAATAAACCGTTCGAGGGCGCGCCATCCGGGTATTGTACAGATCGGATGCGCCGAACCGAAAAAGGTATTTCGGAATAACGCCGACCGCGCACGCGTTACGCTATAGACTCCCGCTCAGCGGCATTTCGACACGACTGATGGGAGATCGGGCGCATGTCCGACATGCCGGGCCTCTTGCGGGCCTTTATGGCGCTGGATAAACGGCGAAAGGCCGGTGGCCTTTCGCCGGCCGATATGGCGCGATGGTCACAGCTCAAGAAATCACTGAGCCGTCACTTCGAGCCAAGCGTCGAAGAGAAGCACGCAGAAAGCCGTGCTTCCGTTCGCGTTCCGCTCGCACTCAACGTGAATTTTGAATCGCGCGGCGAGATCCGTAGGTGCATGATGAAGAACCTGTCGGCCGGGGGTATCTTCGTCGCCACCGAGTCGCCACTTCCAATTGGCACTCCCTTCAACGTGCGAATTCGGATCGAGAGAACCGGAGAGGAAGTCGAGCTTCCCGGCGAAGTCGTTTCGATAGGCGTGAACGCCAACCTCTCACAAGAGGAGCACGGGATGGGGATCCGCTTCGTCAACCTCACCACAGCTCAGCAGGAACAGGTGTCCGAGTTCTCCGAGGAAGCGATGAGGAAGGCGGTCAAAGATCCGCCAGAAGAGCCGGCCGACAAGCCCTAGCCCGCGCCCCACTAGCCAAAAGCCGGCACCATCCGCCTGAAAGCCCGGCGTGGGACGAACCGTAAACCGACGCTACCAATTTGGTTGACAGCCCCGAGCGATCCTGCTTCTCTGCACGTGCGGCCGGTGACCCACGGGTCGAAGCGTGCCGCAGACCCTTCCCACCCGGAGAATCGATGTTCGAACGCATTTCGCGCCTCGCCGAGCAAGCCCTACGAGACGAACTGCCCAGCTGGGACGACGCCCTCTGGGTCTTGGATGGAGAAGACGTCGATTTGCTTCCGCTGCTCCACGCCGCCTACTTGCCCCGCGCGCGTCACTTCGGCCGGAAGGTGATGGTTCACATCTTGAACAACGTACAGAACGGACTCTGCCCGGAAGACTGCGGGTACTGCTCTCAATCGAGCGATTCCGATGCTGCGATCCGCAAATATCCGATCAAGAGTGACGAGGAAATCTTCGCAGCGGCCGAACACGCCGCACAGTCGGGCGCGAGTCGCTACTGCATGGTGCTCTCGGGCCGCGGCCCAACGATTGCGCGCACTCGCAAACTCGCGACCCTGATCCGTCAGCTGAAAGACCGCTACCCGATCGAGGTCTGCTTGTCGGCCGGGCTGATCGAGGACGAGCACGCGGAAATTCTCGCAGAAGCAGGGCTCGATCGACTGAATCACAATCTCAATACCAGCGAGAGTCACTACAAGAAAGTGTGCTCGACCCATACTTACGCGGACCGCATACGCACACTCGAAGCAGCCCATAAGGCCGGAATCGAAACCTGTAGTGGGTTCATCCTCGGGATGGGCGAATCGAGCAATGACGTGGTTGAGTTGGCGTTTCGCCTTCGAGAACTCGAGGTGCCGTCCATTCCGGTGAACTTCCTGATCCCGATCGACGGAAACCCGCTACAGGCCGACGGTAGCCTCACACCCGAGCGCTGCCTGCGAACCCTCGCGTTGGTGCGTTTCGTCAATCCGCGGGCAGAAATCCGCTCGGCGGGAGGGCGCGAGGGACACCTGCGCTCCCTGGAAGCGCTCGCCCTCTATCCCGCGAACTCGCTCTTCGTGGAGGGCTACCTCACGACCCGCGGCGATGCGGTTGCGGACACCTACCGGATGATTCGCGATGCAGGATTCGAAATTGAGGGAAATCCCATGTACAAGGCCGCGGGCGAGCCTACGAGCACTTTCCGGTTGACGGGCACCGACGGGGAAATACTCAAGCCCGAAATCGCCCAGCAGACCTGAACAAGCCGGTGGCTGACTGCGAAATCCTCCAGACTGATTCGCGATTCTCTTGAAACTAGGAGCGATCATGAGTAGTTACATCGAAACATTTCGTGGTGTCGTCTACCCGTGGCACTGCGACCACCAGGGCCACATGAACACCATGCACTACGTGGGCATGTTCGATCAGGCATTCTGGCATCACATGTCGGCGCTCGGCTTCACACGCGAATACATGGACCAAAATCACGGTGGATTCGTCGATGTCCGCGACACCATCGAATACAAGTCCGAACAAGGAGTGGGAAGCCTCGTCGTGATTGAAAGCGGGCTTATCAAGATTGGAAATACCTCGATGACGGCGATCCATCGGATGCGCAACATCGAAACGGAAGAACTCGCGGCGACCTCGGAAAAGATCTCCGTCTACTTCGATCTCAAAGAGCGGAGCAAGGCGCCATTCCCCGACGATCTCCGCCCGAACATGGAAGCGAACATCGTCGAGTAGGACACCTGGCTGGTGAATCCTGCGGATTCACTTGCGGCGTTGTGCAACCCCATGCTGGGCTTCCACTACTGGCTGGTGAATCCTGCGGATTCACTTGCGGCGTTGTGCAACCCCATGCTGGGCTTCCACTACTGGCTGGTGAATCC
>SMVA01373119.1_pt1 | contig 16841 bp, 9 predicted proteins | sample 2456451 | NCBI WGS metagenome assembly SMVA01 (sample SAMN11095933, study PRJNA526329) | marine sediment metagenome | biome: Marine sediment; feature: Surficial sediment; material: Deep marine sediment; isolation source: Hadal surficial sediment | place: Pacific Ocean | collected 2014-05 | depth 0-1...
CCCGAGGAAAAGCTGGCGCCGGTGGTCCACATCGCCGGCACCAACGGCAAGGGCTCGACGCTCGCCTTCCTGCGCGCCATGCTGGAGGCGGCGGGCAACCGGGTCCAGGTCTACACCTCGCCGCATCTGGTGCGCTTTCACGAACGCATCCGCCTGACCGGCGGCCCGATCCCGGAGCCCGACCTGGCCGCGCTTTTGGAGACCTGCGAGGCGGCCAACGGCGAAGCGCCGATCACCTTCTTCGAGATCACCACCGCGGCCGCGTTTCTCGCTTTCGCCCGCGAGCCGGCCGACATCCTTTTGCTCGAAACCGGGCTCGGCGGCCGGCTCGATGCGACCAACCTGATCGCCCGCCCCCGTCTCACCGCGATTTCGCCGATCTCGGTCGATCACGTCCAGTTCCTGGGCGGAACCCTCGAGGAGATCGCCTTCGAAAAGGCCGGCATTCTGAAACCCGGCGTGCCCGCGGTAATCGGTCCGCAAGCGCCCGAAGCACTGGCCGTGATCGAGCGCCGGGCGGCGGAGCTGGGCGCCCCGCTGCACCGCCATGGCCAAGAGTGGCAGGTGCGGCCCGAGGGCAGTGCCGGGGATGGTGGCCTGGTCTTCAAGGGCCATGGCAAAACCCAAAACTACCCGGCGCCCGCACTCCCCGGCGCCCATCAGATCGAGAATGCGGGCCTGGCCCTCGCTTGCGCGGAGCTGCTCGAAGGTTTCGGGCTGGATACTGCGGCGTGCAAGACCGGCCTCGCGCGCGCCGAATGGCCGGGCCGCCTGCAGCGGCTCACCCGCGGGCCCCTGATCGAACTCTTGCCCGAAGATTGGGAGCTGTGGCTCGACGGCGGCCACAACGCCGCCGCCGGGGCGGCGTTGGCGCGGGACCTGGCCGAGTGGCGGGAGCGGCCGCTGCACTTGGTGTACGGCATGCTAAACACCAAAGGCGCCCAGGGATTCTTACGCCCCCTGGCGCCCTGTGCCGAGACCTTGCACGCCGTCGAAATTCCGGGAGAGCCGGCCTCGCTCTCGGCCGAAGAAGCGGCGCGCGAGGCCACCGAGGCCGGGCTCCAGGCTCAGGCCAGTCCCAGCATCGCCGCCGCCCTGCGCGCGATCGCGATGGATGGCACATCGGGCCGCGTGCTGATCTGCGGCTCGCTCTACCTGGCCGGCCAAGTGCTCGCCGAAAACGGATAACGAAATCCCCCACCGGATTCGGCGCGGGGGGGGAGGGGCGTGTTTTACGCCCGGGCGGATAGGGATTTGGGCCGGATTAGAGGACCGACTCGACCCATTCCTGGAGTTGGTTCTTGGGCGCCGCGCCGACCTTGGTTGCGGCGACCTGGCCGTCGCGGAACAGCATCAGCGTCGGGATGCCGCGTACGCCGTACTTCTGCGGCGTTACGGGATTGTCGTCGATGTTCAACTTGGCGATCTGGACGCGGCCGTCCATTTCCTTGGCGATCTCCTCCAGCGCCGGCGAGATCATCTTGCAGGGGCCGCACCACTCGGCCCAGAAATCCACCAGAACGGCCCCCTCGGCTTTCAGTACGTCGGTGTCGAAGCTGTCGTCGCTGACGGCGATGCTGGTCATGCAATACCTCTCCAAGCCATGGCGCGGCCGGCCGTTGCGGCCGGGCCTGCAAGTTCAGCATTCAATGTAAGCACCCCCGCCGGAGGGTCAAGATGCCTGGGCCGCAAGGATTGCAGGGCTGAGTTGCATCAGACGTGGCCCGTCGGTCCACAGCAGCGCGCAGTCGATCCGGAGATCCGGATAAATCTTCGATAATACAGTGCGATAGGCCGCCATCTGGCGCAGGTAGACCGCCGCGACTTCGGCCTCGGCCGCGGGCGCCGGGCGGTTGGTCTTGTAGTCGACCACCAGGACCGAATCCGGTGTTATCACCAAGCGGTCGACCTGTCCGGAGACCGCCTGGGGACCGTCCCCCGAATCGATCAGCCCGACGATCGGCACTTCGGCGCGGCTGCCCGGGCCGAACAGTGCCGCAAAAGCCGGATCGTCCAAAACCGCGAGGCTCACCGCCGCGATCTCCGCGCGTTGCTCCGGGTCGAGATCGTGGACCGGGCTGGCCAGGAACCGCGCAGCAGCGGCGGCCCGTGCGGCCGGCGCCAGCTCGGGCAGGCTCTGCAACAGCCGGTGCACCAGACGGCCACGCTTGAAACGCCGGCCCTCGTCGGGACCGAGCGGCGAGCGCAGCGGCGGCTCCTCGCCCCGGGGACGGGAGGGCGCGAGCGGCCGGGGCGGCACCGCCTCGGGCGGCGGCAACGCCTGGGCCCAGGCCGGCAAGTCCGCCGCGGCCGTCCGGGCAACGCCAGGCTCCTCGCGATCGCTCTCCGTGTCCGCGGTTTGCACAGAGCGCAGGCGCCAACCGGGGCCGGACCAACCGTCTTCCGCCACCTCGCCGGAAAAGTCGAAATCGACCGGCTCGGCGGCGCCGTTGGTGGAGGTGGCGTCTAGCGCGCCGGCCACCAGATTGTACCAGCAGCCGGCCGGGGCCGCGTTCTTGCCGCGCCAGCCGCAAACGATCAGCCGGTCCTCGGCGCGGGTCAGCGCGACATAGAGCAGGCGCCGGTACTCCTGGTCCTGGGCCGCCTGGGCGCGGGCCCGCAGCCGCTCCACCAGTTCGCCGTCGTAACCTTTGCGCAACGGCCACAGCGGCAAGACATCCCCGTCCGCCTCCCGATCCAGCCAAAACAGGCCGCCCCGGGGCTTGGGCGGCTGCATGGTGTCGGGCAGGATCACCATCGGCGCCTGCAGGCCCTTGGCGCCATGCACGGTCATCACCCGCACCGCATCCTGGCCATGCTCCATGTCGCGCTTGACTTCCTGCTTGCCGGCCTCGATCCAATGCAGGAAGCCTTCCAGCGAGGGCGCGTGCTCCCGTTCGTAGGCCAGCGCGAGGGAGAGAAACTCCTCAATCGGATCGGCGGCCTCGGGGCCGAGCCGGGCGAGCAGCGCCGCGCGGCCACGGTTCTGGCTCCCGTGGCGGCCCCAGGCGCGGGTCAACACTTCGGAAAAGAGTTCAAAGGGCGGCACGAAGTCGGCGCGCGCCAGCAGCGTGCCCAAATGCTCCCGGGCCGTCTGGAACGCCGGATCGGCGCGGGCGTGGCGGGTCAGCGAGCGCCACAGGCTGCCGTCGCGGTCATAAGCCAAGGTAAAGAGCTGTTCTTCGCTCAGTCCGATCAGTGGCCCCTTGAGCACCGCCGCGAGGGTCAGATCGTCCTCGGGCAGAAGCAGAACCCGCCCGAGCGCCACCAGGTCCATGACTGCGAGCTGGTCGGGCAGCACCATGCGATCGAGGCCCGCGACCGGTACCTTCAATCGCTTGAGCTCGCGCACCAACTCCTCGACGAATTCGTTGCGCCGGCGCACCAGCACCAGAATATCGCCGGGCGCGAGACGCCGGTCGCGGGATTGGAGCCAGGCCTCGCTGTCCCGCAAGCTCTCGCCTTCGGGCGGGTCCGCCGCGGTCCAGCGCCAGATCTTCTTCGCGATCAGCCGGGCCAGCCGCGCGCGCGGCGGCGGCGCGGCGGGCTGGGCCAGCGGCGGCGCCCAGGGCGCGGGCTGCTCCGCCTCGACAGGTTCCGCCGGCGGCCAGAGCTCGACCATCCCAGCCTGGCCCGCGCGCACCGCCTGGTGAGTCATGGCGCCCTCGCCGAAGAGCACGCCGTCCCGCGCCGGGTCCTGGGCAAAGACCGCATCGACGGCCTCGAGCACCGCCGAAACCGATCGGAAGGAATGGGACAGCTCGACATTGCGCAGCCGTTGGCCGACGTTTGCGGCGCGCCTGGCGAAATGATCGCGCATGCGCGCGAAGGCGGTCGGGTCGGCGCGCTGAAAGCTGTAGATCGATTGTTTGGCATCGCCGACCGCGAACACCGTGCGCGGGCCTTCATGCGTCCCGGCGCCGACGAAGAATTCCTCGGCCAGGAATTGGATTACCTGCCACTGATCCGGGTTGGTGTCCTGGGCCTCGTCGACCAGGATATGGTCGAGGCCGCCGTCGAGCTTGAACAGCACCCAGGCGGCCGCACCCGCGCCCTGGAGCAGATTGCGCGCCGCCAGGATCAGGTCGTCGTAGTCGAGCAGAGCGCGGGCCTGCTTGCGCCGGTCGTAGACGTCCAGCACCTCGACGCCAAGCGCGACCAGCCCGGCGGTCGCCCGCGCCACCCGCAAGCGGTTGAGCCGCGACCGCGCGGCGGCCAGGCGCTCTCCCTCGGTTTGCATGATCTCCAACGCGCCGGGTACGGCCTGAATCGCCGCCTTGGTGAGCAGTCGCGCGCGGGTTGCGTCTTCCCGGGTCAAGTACAGGCCGCCGTAGTCGTCGAAATGGCGCCGCCGCCCGGCAAGGTCGGCGGCCAACCAGGCGCGTAACAGCCCGGACTTTTTCACCTCCACGGCGCTCCCGCCGGCCAAGGCTTCGCCAACCAACCGCAGTCCCATCTGATCGAACGCATCGTCGAGACAGGCCGCCCCGACGATATCTTCGGGGCTTTCGGCTTCGTCCACTTCGAGCGCCCGGAAGATCGCGGTGCGCAGGCCGGCGACACCGCCATGCTCCGCTATCAGCCGGCGCAACCGGGCGCGTTCGCGAATGAGCCCGGCCATGAGTTCCTGGAAAGACTGCTCCTGGGCGTAGACCGCGACCTCCGCGATGGCCGGACTCTCCTCGTCTTCCTGTCCGTCCTTGGGGCGGGCCAGCACCTCTTCGCGCGCCTCCTTCAGCATCTCGGCGGCGGAGCGTTCGTCGAGCACCTGGAAGTGCGGCGCGACCCGCGCCTCGAGCGGGAAGCGGCCCAGAAGCGACTGGCAGAAGGCGTGGATGGTCAGGATCTTCATGCCGCCCGGCGCGTCCAGGACCCGCGCGAAGAGTTCCCGGGCGCGGGCGAGAACGGCAGGCTCGGTGGGTTTGTCGAGCAACTCGGCCAAGTCCTCGGCCAGATTTTCTTCATCCAGCGTCACCCAGCGCGCCAGACGGTCGGCCAGCCGGTTCGACATCTCCGCCGCCGCCGCCTTGGTGAAGGTCAGGCAGAGGATGCGCGCCGGCGGGGTGCCGTGCAGCATCAGGCTCAGCACCCGGTCGGTCAGCACTTTGGTTTTGCCGGTGCCCGCCGAGGCGGCGACCCAGACCGAATCGCCGGGCTCGGCCGCGGGGCGCTGGGCGGCGCCGGCGGCAATGCGCGGATCTAGGACGGCCGGGCTCACGCCTCGTCCTCCCCGCCCGCGCCCCATTCCTTGACCCGCGCCAGGTGCCGGTAGTCGCTGAAGCGCCGCGCCCATTCGGACCGCGGCCGCGCCGGATAGGGAGTTTCGGGATCGTCGTAGCGGGCGATCAACGCGCCCAGGCCGTCGAGCGCCGCAGCCGCCGCGGCCTCGGCGTCGAGCTTGAGGGGCATTCGCTCGCCGGGCGGCTCACCGCCGGAGACGCGCCAGTATTCCAGCTGCGTCACCGCCCCCGCGGGCAGACCGGGAAATCCGCCGGCGCGGGCGATTGCCGCCTCCAGCGGCAGTTGCGGCGCAAATCCGAGCTCGACCTCTTTCCTCCGGGGAGGTTCGCCGGTCTTGTAATCGATGATCGCAAGGCCACCGCCCGCGAGCCGGTCGATACGGTCGGCGGTGGCGGTGAGTGTGAAGAGGCCGCCGGGCGCCGCGATCTCCAGGGTCCCGCGCAGCTCGCCGTGGGAGCCATCGACCCCGGCCCGGTAACCGAGCTCCTCCCGCGCGAACCAGCGCGCGATACGGCGGAAGCGCGGCCACCAGAAGGCGCGCACCCCGGGCCGGACCCGCTCCGGTGCGAAGACCTCGCGCCCGATCTCGATCAGGGCGGCTTCGGGATCGTCCGGCAGATCGGCGGGAAAGGCTTCCACGAACTTTTCCAGTGCTTCGTGCACCAGGGTGCCGAGTTCGGCGGCGCCGGGGTCGGCGTCCAGTTCGTCCAGCGCCCGGAGTTTGAGGATGCGTTCGGCGTAAAGGTCGTAAGGATCGCGCATCCAGGTCTCGATCCGGGTCACGGAAAGTTTCCGCGGCCGCGCCGCAAGCGGTGGGGTCGGCGCAGGCCGGACCGCAGGCAGGGGCTCGCCAGGATCGTCGAGTCTTTCGGCCCAGGCCAGCCACTGCGCGGCGCCCTGGGCGATGTCCGCTTTGGGTGTGAGAGCCCCGAGCAGGGCGTCGAGCCGCAACAGCCAGCGCGACGGCACGCTGGGCGCGCCCTCGATGCGGGTCGCCCGGGTCAGATAGACCTGCGGCGCGCCCAGGAGTTGGGCGAAGTCGTGGGCGGCCAGGCCGAGGCGGCGTTCGGGCGGCGGCAGGCCGAAATCGGCGCGCATGGGCCGGCTGAGCCAGGGCCCAGGATCGACCTCGGCCGGCCAGGTGCCCTCGTTGAGCCCACCGAGGACCACCAGGTCGACCTGCTGCAGGCGCGCTTCCAGCGGCCCCCAGATGGCGAGGCGCGGGTGGCTGCCGTAGGGGGGCCGCACGGCCTTGGCGCTCAGCAAGGCGGTCAGGTAGGCCGCATAGGCGTCCCGGCCGGGCGCCGGGATGCCGCCGGCCGCTTCGCGCAGCTCGGCCACGAAGCCGGCCGCGACCGTCCCCGCCTCGCCGGCCCAGAGCCGCGCCGGGCCGCTTTCCTCCGATGCCGCTGCCAGCGCCTCGGCGAAACCGAGGTGGGCGTCCAGCAACGCGCGCAGGCTCTTGGATCGGCTCAGCGCCCGGACGAAGGGCTTGGCCAGCGCCGCCAGCCCGGCCAGCCAATCGATCAGCCCGCGCGCCGTCTCGCGATCCTCGCGGCGCCGGTGTTTGTCCTTGGCGGCGGCGCGCAGGGCGCGCTTCAAGCCGGCGAAGCCGGGGCCCGGGCGCGGCCCGCGCAGAGCCAGGCGCTCCAGGGTCCGGACCTGGGCCCGAAAAGCCGCCGGCGTTTGGCCCGCGGCGGCCAAGGGATGTTTGAGCGCGGCGAGCAGCGCCAGCGGCGTCAGACCGCCCGCCACCATCTCCGCAGTCAGGCGCAGGAAACTACCGGGCGGGCTAAGGGACAGCGGCGCGCCCGCCGAATCGTCGACCGCAATGCCCCAGCGTCCCAACGCACCGGCGACCCGGCGCGCCAGGCCCCGGTCGGGCGTCACCAGCGCTGCCCGCTGGCCCGGAGTCTCCAGCGCCCGGCGCAGGATCAGCGCGATGGCCGCCGCCTCCTCGCCCGGTCCGGGCGCGTCGATGCGGGTCACGCCGTCGAAGGCCTCGGCCACGTCCGCAGGATCGAAGTCGCCGACCTCGGTATTCCAGCGCGGCGTCATGGCCGCCGGATAGAGCGCCAGATCGACCAGGCGGCGGCGCAGATCCTGCGGTCCCGGCCCAGAAACGGCCGGCCGAGGAACGGCCGGCCCCGGGGTGGGCCAGGGCGCGACCTGGTCGCGAGTCAACGCCAGGCGCGCCAACAGCCGGGCCAGGCCGTGCTGGGGGTGGGCCGGGTCCTTGGCCACCGCGTCCCAGACCTCGCTCTCGGTTTCGGTATCGAGGCCGGGCAGCACCACCATGCCCTGGGGCAGGCCGGCGACCACCTCGATCAGTTGTGCCGTCGCCGGGATGCTGCCGGTCGAGCCGGCGACGATCACCGGCTCGTCCGGCGGATTTTTGCGCCAGGCCGCGGCCTGCAGCTCCGCCAGCATACGCGCCCGCGCCGCCGCGCCGATGCCGCCCTCCGCTGCTTGAACCGCCGGCCACTGCTCGATCAGGATGCGCAGAAACGTGAGCACCTTCTGCCAGTGTTCGGCATAGTCTTCGGGCACCAGGGTTTCGAGGCCGGCGAGGTCCAGGCCCTCGGTCTCGACTTGATCGAGCAGCCGCGCCAGCTCCGCGGCCAAGCGCAGGGCCTGGTCCTCGCGTGGCGCAATGCCATCGGGTCCGCGCCATTGGCGGATCAACCGCGATAGCAACAACTGACGGCGCAGGCCTGGCAGGGGCGGCGCCAAATCGGCCGCCAAGTCACCCGGGGCGGGCGCCTCGTCGGCCGCCAGCAGCAGCTCCTCCGCGTCCAGGTCGCCAAGCGGCACCAAGCGTGGCAGCAGCAGCGCACGGCCGCCCCCGGCGCCTTCCCCCACGGCACGCAGGAAGGCCTCCTGCAAGGCGCGGCAGGCGCGCCGGGTCGGCAGGAACACGGTGCCGCGCGCCAGGTCCAGCGGATCGGAGGCCCGCGCCAGCAAACCTTCGGCCAGGGCATCGACGAAAGACCGGCCCGGCGGAATCGTGAAGACCCGGGAGCTCCCTGCCATTTCGGCCGCCGTCATCGCTGAACCGAATGTTCGGATAGCGGATGGAGCGCGTCCTCGACGTCGCGCAGGTTCTCCGGCGTGCCGATGTGGAACCACTCGCCGTCATGGCGCAGGCCCCAGAGGCGTTCGGCCTCGGCGGCCTTGTCGTAGAGCAGATTGAGCGAGAATGGCCCCTCGGGCGTGTCGTCGAAAAGGCGCGGGTGGAACATCTGGATGCCGGAATAGACCAGCGGCGCGATCTCCCGCTCGCGGCGCCGGCGCAGGCGCCCCTCGGGCGCGAGGATGAAGTCTCCGGGCCCGTCGTAGCCAACCGCAGAGGCGGTCGGTTGCAGCAGCAGCAGCGCATCCATCTCCGCATCGTTCCAGGCCTCGGCCATGCGCCGCAGCGTCGGGGTGCAACCATCGAGCCAACAGACGTCGCCGTTGATCGCGAAGAACGGGGCGGCGCCCAATAGCGGCAGCGCCTTGCGCACCCCGCCGCCGGTCTCCAGCCGGGTCTCCTCTCGGGAATAGGAGACCCGGGGCCGCGCCCGCCCGGCCAGGCGCGCCTCGATCATCTCGCCCAGGTAATAGAGGTTGATCGCCACCTCCGGGACCCCGGCCGCCTCCAGCCGGTCGAGGATGGTTTCGATCAGGCTGCGCCCGCCGACCTCGATCAACGGCTTGGGACGATTCTCGGTGAGCGGGCGCATGCGCTCGCCCAGACCCGCCGCCAGGATCATGGCGCAGCGTGGCATCGGATCCTTGGCGGCGGTCATGACGAAGTTTCCGCCAGCGGCACCGGCGCGCGGCGCGCGGCAGCCGGGACCTCGCGGTCGAACCAGGCCTTGACCGGGGCCAGCACCGGATGCTCCAGGCCGGCGGTCAGGATACGCCAGACCCGCGGGACGTGGCGCAGGTACTGGTCCTTCCCGTCGCGCCGGCTGAGGCGGGTGAAGATGCCGATGATTTTCGCGGCGCGCTGGGCGCCGAGCACGGCGTAGGACTCCATGAAACGCGCGCGATCGAGATCGGGGAAGGCATCGAGGTAGCGCGCCAGCATCTCCGCGGCCACACCCGCGCCGATGTCGCGCCGCGCATCTTCGAGCAGCGAGACCACGTCGTAGGCGGGCGGCCCGATCACGGCATCCTGGAAGTCCAGCAGGCCGCAGGCGGCGACCCCCGCGCGGCCCTCCAGGAGCATCAAGTTGTCGACGTGGTAATCGCGCAGCACCAGGCAGTCGGGTCCGGTTCGAGCGCGGCCCAGGACCGCCTGCCATGCCTCGATGTAAGCCGCACGGACCGGATCGGGGGTCGGCGCGCCGCGCAGGGCGGGCAGGAACCAGCCGGGCAGGAGCAGGGCCTCTTCCAGCAGGCGCGCATCGTCGTAGGGCGGCGGTGCGGCCTCGGGAACCGGCTGCCAACGCCGATGCAAGGCGATCAGGGCATCCACCGCCAGACGGTAGAGGGTGGCCTCGTCGGCGTCTTCGGCAAGCGCCCGGGTGAAGGTTCGATCGCCGAAATCCTCGAGCAGCATCAGCCCGGCCGCTTCGTCGATCGCCAAGGGGCGCGGCGCACTCAGGCCGAGGCCGATCAGGGTGCGCGCGATCCGGTCGAAGGCGCCGACGTTTTCCCGGGGCGGCGGCGCATCCATAAGGACGCGCGAGGCGCCGTCGTGCCACAGCCGCTCGTAGCGCCGAAACGAGGCGTCGGCGGCCAGAAGCCGGCGCTCGGCGCCGCCCCAGCCGGCCGCGGCGAGGAATTCGGAGATGACGCGCGCGCGTTCGGTCATGGCGCCGCCAAATTCCGCAATCGCCGACTCCAGGCGCCGGTCCCGATCAGGCTGGCCCGGCGCGCGTCCGCACTCTCGGCGAAGCCGAAGCGCAGTTCGAGCCGCTCGGCGGGCAGCAGCGGCCCCAGACGTTCGGGCCACTCGATCAGCACGATCCCCTCGGCCAGCGCCTCCTCGAAGCCGAGTTCGTAGACGTCGTCGGGCCGCTCCAGCCGATAGAGGTCGAAGTGCCAGACCGTGGCGGGCGCGCGCTCATAGGCTTGGAGCAAAGTGAAGGTCGGGCTGGGCACCTCTTCCGGCGCGCCGGTCGGCGGGTCCGGTTCCGAGGTTTCATCCGGGCGTGGCAGCGCGTTGATGAAGGCGCGGGCGAAGGTGGTTTTGCCGCTGCCCAGCTCGCCGAATAGCGCGATCACGTCGCCCAGGCGCACCAGCGCCGCCAGGCCCTGCGCCAAGCTTGCGGTCGCGGCCTCGTCGGGCAGCTCGAAGCCGATCGTTTCGGGACGCAGTTGCGGCGCGGCCATGGGGTTGGTTTTACCGGTCGCCCCGGCGCTCGGCAACCGGCGAGACTTGCCAAGGCCGATGGCCGTCTCCATGGTTGGGCCGTTTTTTACGAATTGCGCGCAACGAGGACCCCTCATGGCCGACACCCGCCTTCAGACAGACGTCGCCATCGTCGGCGCCGGGCCGGTCGGCCTGTTCGCGGTCTTCGAATGCGGCATGCTGGGTCTCAAGTGCCACCTGATCGACACCCTGGAGGCGCTCGGCGGCCAGTGCCTGGCGCTCTACCCGGAAAAGCCGATTTACGATATCCCGGGCATGCCCAAGGTTATGGCCGGCGAGTTGATCGCGCGCCTGGCCGAACAGGCCGCACCCTTCCAGCCGGTCATGCACCTGGGCCAGCAGGTTGTTTCGCTGACGCCCGTGGGGACGCCCTCAAACGCGGCCTGGCGGCTCGAGACTTCGGGCGGGACGGAGATCGAGGCGCGCGCGGTGATCCTCGCCGCCGGCGCCGGTGCCTTCGGACCGAACCGGCCGCCGCTCGCCCATATCGAGGACTACGAGGGCCGCAGCGTGTTCTACATGGTGAGCCGGCGCGAGGACTTCCGGGACCGGCGCGTGGTCATCGCCGGCGGCGGCGATTCGGCGCTCGACTGGGTGCTATCCTTGGCCGCGGTCGCGCGCAAGATCTACGTGGTCCACCGCCGGGCCAAATTCCGCGGCGCGCCCGAATCCGTGGCCCGCATGAAGGCGCTGGCGGAGGGCGGTCCAGAGGCGGACAGGGTGGTCGAGATCGTCGTCCCCTACGCCCTGCACGCGCTCGAGGGCCGGGACGGCATGCTGGAAGCGGTGGTGGTATCGACCTTGAAGGGCGAGACCCGGCGGCTCGAGGCCGACGCGCTGTTGCCGTTTTTCGGACTGTCCATGGACCTGGGGCCGATCGCGGACTGGGGTTTGGCGCTCGACCGGCATCACATCGTGGTCGATCCCGCGACCTGCGAGACCGGCCGGGCCGGGATCTTCGCGATCGGCGACATCGCCAGCTATTCGGGCAAGCTCAAGCTGATCCTCAGCGGGTTCTCGGAAGCGGCCATGGCCGCGCATGCGATCTACAAACGGGTCCACCCGGAGCGGGAGCTGCACTGGGAATACTCGACCACCAAGGGCGTCCCCAACCCAAACTAAACACCCACCCGCAGAGCGTGCAGACTAAGATACTGATATTTAACGATTAAACGTGAATTATAGGGGTCAGTCCCCTTTATTAGACTGTGGGTGGTAAGGCTATGGGAGCGCACCCGAGGCTGCGGTGGCGAATTTGCACGACAGCTCTCCGGATTGGCCCTACATAAACGCCATGGAACGAATTCGCAGATTTCGCGACGGCGGCTGGCGGCGGCCCGAGGTGTTGATCCTGGCGATGGCCGGCGCCGTGCCGTTCAGTTTCGCCACCTGGAGCGCACTGCTGAACAATTTCGTCATCGAGCGCGCCGCCTTCACCGGCGCCGAAATCGGAATCCTGCAGTCGTTACGCGAAGTGCCGGGTTTCCTGGCCTTCGGGGTGGTGTTCGTTCTGATCCTGATGCGGGAGCAGACCCTGGCGCTCGCGTCTCTTCTGCTGCTCGGAATCGGCACGGCGATAACCGGCTGGTTCCCCACCGTGGTCGGCCTTTATTGCACCACGGTGCTGATGTCGCTCGGCTATCACTATTACGCGACCATGGAGCATTCCCTGGCCCTGCAGTGGTTCCCGATCGAGAAAACGCCCGAGATGCTGGGCCGCATCATCGCCGTGGGCTCGGCGACATCGATCGTCGCCTTTGGCGTTGTCTGGATTTCTTTCGATCTCGCAACCCTCGACTTTCGCTGGGTCTATATGATCGGCGGCGGCGTGACGGCGCTGGCGGCGGCGGCCTGCTGGTTCGCCTTTCCCCGCTATACCGGCGCCGTGAAGCAGCATCGCCATTTGGTGATCCGGCGGCGCTATTGGCTGTTCTATCTATTGACCTTCATGGGCGGCGCCCGGCGGCAGATATTCGTCGTCTTCGCCGGTTTTTTGATGGTCGAGAAGTTCGGATTCGGTGTCGATGACATCACCTTGTTGTTCCTGTTCAACGCAGCCATCAACATGTGGCTGGCGCCACGGGTCGGACGGCTGGTGGCGCGCTGGGGCGAACGCCGCGCCCTGATCTTCGAATATATTGGACTGATCGGCGTATTTCTCGGCTACGCCCTGGTCGAGAACGCCGCCCTGGCCGCCGGACTCTATGTGATCGACCACCTGTTTTTCGCCCTTGCCCTGGCGATCAGTACCTACTTTCAAAAGATCGCCGACGCCGCCGATATCGCCTCGACCGCGGGGGTCAGCTTTTCCATCGACCATACGGCGGCGGTGACGGTTCCGGTGATTTTGGGTTTTCTGTGGCTGAGCTCGCCGGCCATGGTTTTTCTGACCGGCGGCGTCATGGCAGCCTTCTCCCTGCTGCTGGCCTTCAACGTGCCGCTGCGGCCGTCACCGGGCCAGGAAACGCTTTTCGATTTCGGCCGAAAATCAGCCCTGGAGGGTTAGCTTCGCTGGAGTTCAAGCTTCCGGCGGGGCCGGGGGCGGCGGTTCGAGCGGGACGTGGCAGACCACCTTGGTGCCCTCGCCCGGCTTGGAATGCAAGCCGACCCAGCCGCCATGCATCTCGATCAGAGACTTGACCAGCGACAAACCGAGCCCGGCGCCGCCTTGACCTCTTTGGCCGGCGCCGGTTTCGAACTTGCCGAAGACCCGCTCGATGTCCTCGGGCTGGATGCCGCTCCCGGTATCGGTCACCACGAGCCGGACCTCGTCGTCGGCGCGCTCGGCCGAGACCGTGACCGCACCGCCCTCGGGCGTGAACTTGATCGCATTCGACAGCAGATTGAATAGCGCCTGCTTGAGCCGTCGCCCGTCGGCCGCGATCGTGCCGATATTCTCCGGGCATACCATCTTGAGGTCGATGTTCTGGTGGTGGGCGCGCTCGTGAGCCAATTTCTCGACGCTCTCGATCAGCGCGCGCAAGTCCACGGTTGCGACATCGAGCTGCATGTAGCCGGCCTCGATGGAGGCCAGGTCGAGAATGTCGTTGATCAGCACGGTCAGGCGCTCGGACGACCGGACGATGTCGCGGCTATATTCGAGCTGGCGCTCGTTCAGCTTGCCGAAATATTGGTTCTCGAGAATTTCCGCAAATCCGACAATGGCATTGAGCGGCGTGCGCAGCTCGTAGGAGATGTTGGCGACGAACTCGGACTTGAGCCGGTCCGCGGTCTCTATGGCCTCGGCGCGTTCGCGCAGCGCGCGCTCGACCCGGATCGAATCGGTCACGTCCAGGAAGGTAAACAGCGACGCGCCGTCGGGCAGCGGCATCAGGGACCAGTCGATGATCGAACCGTCGGCGCGCTCGCGCCGGCCGCTGCGCGGCTCGGGCTCGGTCGCGCGCGCGACCCGCGCCTCCATCAGGCCCTCCCACTCCTCGTCGGAGACCGCAAAGAAGTCCCGGCTGTGGGCGACCAACTCGCGCACGTGTGGTTCGTTGCTAAGCAGGCTTTCCGGCAGATCCCAGATGCGGGCGAAGGCCGGATTCGACAGCTTGAGCCGGCCATCGGCGCCATAGACCGCAACGCCTTCGTAGAGATTGTCGAGGGTTTCGCGCTGCACCTCGATCAAGGTGTTGTAGGAACTCTCCAAGGACAACCGATCGGTCACGTCCTCGTAGGTCAACAGCACACCGCCGAAAGGATGGGGGATGGCGAAGCTGCGCAGGGTGCTGCCGTCGGGCAGGTGCAGCAACTCCTCCGTGGGGTCGATCAGAGTCTTGAGGCCGCGCAGCCACTCGCGTTTGAATTCCGGGAAGTTGGACTGCTCGGGCAGGCGCCGGGCCTCGCGCAGGGCCTCGAGAATGTCGCCGAGTTCCGGCCCGGTCCGCAGGAAATCCTCGTCCAGACCCCAGAGGTGCGCATAGGAGCCGTTGAAGAAGCGCAAGCCGAGATCGGGTCCGAAGATCGCAATCGCGCTGCCCAGATTTTCGAGCACCGCGTCGTGGGCGCCGACGTGACGCCGCAACTCGGCCTCGAGCTCCTCGGCCTCGGTACGATCGATCGCCAGGCCGATCAGCGCGCCATCCCCGGCCGGGTACTCGCCGATTTCGAGCAGGCGCCGCGAACCTTCGACCACCACGCGATGGGACTCGGTCTCCGGCGCGCAGGACGCGAGCGCCCGGGCCGCGATCGCACGTCCGGCCTCGGCCTTGACCTTGCCGAGTAACTCGACCGCCCCGGTCAGCGCCGCATCCGGATCCATATCCACGGCCCGGCCGTAGGCCCGGTTGCAGTAGACCAGGTTCAAATCTCCGTCGCGGCGCCAGATCGGCAGCGGCAAATTGTCGAGCAACGCCTTGAAGTCGTTGCACTCGGCGCGGACGCGCGCGGTTTCGCGAACCGCCTCGGTCACGTCTTGGAACCACAAGACCGCGGCGCTGGCTTCCGTTCCCTGCGCGGCGCCCTGGTCGGCGCCCTGGTCGGCCCCAACGGTCCCGGCAACGCCGGTGGCGCGCGCGCCCCGGACCTCGAAGAACCGGCCGCCGTCCTTGCATTGGAGCCTGAGCTCGAACCCGCCGCCCCGATTGCGCAACGTGGCCAGTGCCGTGGACAGGTGCTTGGCGTCGGCGGCCTCGAAGGCATCGGGGATGGCGCCCAACGCCGCCTCCGTCTGGCCGCCCAGGCCGAGTGCCGCCATCAGCGCCGGCTGGCCGTGAACCCGGGCACCGCCCGGGGCAATGACCAGGCAACCGAGCGGCGCCGAGGCCAAGACCGCCTCGCTCCGGGCGGTGCGGCGGCCGGCGGCGGCGGCATTGGCCTCGGCCTGTTTCCAGCGCCGCCAGTAGATGCCAGCCAGCGCGCCAAAAAAGACGGCGAGCACCGCGAGGCCGAGGACGGCGAAGGCGGCGGGCGGCATCTCGATCAGAATCTCCTCCTGACAGCGAGGGCACGGGAGGCGACGTATTTGGGGCGCGGTGGCGCGGCTCCGCGTGATGGCACGGTGGCTCGGTCCCTTGGTTCCGAAGCTCTGCACCCGTGAGTCTAGGGATTTCGCCCGCGCCGGACAAGCGAGCCGAGGCGGGCATCATTCCCTGGCCGTCACCCTCGGGCTTGACCCGAGGGTCCAGTTCATTCGGCAAGGCACCTGGATTGCCGGGTCAAGCCCGGCAATGACAGAAGTGTCGGGCATCCGCCCCGTAAGTTAGTAGCGATACTGCTGCGGCTTGAACGGGCCGTCGGGGGCGACGCCGATGTAGCTGGCCTGGGCATCGCTCATGCGGGTCAGCTTGGCGCCGACCTTGGCGAGATGCAGCGCCGCCACCTTCTCGTCCAGGTGCTTGGGCAGCACGTAGACCTTCTTCTCGTAGGCGTCCGGGTTGGTCCAGAGTTCGATCTGGGCCAGCACCTGGTTGGTGAACGAGGCGCTCATCACGAAGCTTGGGTGCCCGGTGGCGCAGCCCAGGTTCACGAGGCGCCCCTCGGCGAGCATGATAATGCGCTTGCCGTCGGCGAACTCGATCTCATCGACCTGGGGCTTGATGTTGTGCCACTTGAGGTTCCTGAGCGCGGAGATCTGGATCTCGCTGTCGAAGTGGCCGATGTTGCAGACGATGGCGCGGTCCTTCATGGCGCGCATGTGGTCGAGGGTGATCACGTCGATGTTGCCGGTCGCGGTGACGAAGATGTCGGCCTTGGGGGCGGCGTCCTCCATGGTCACCACCTCGAAGCCCTCCATCGCCGCCTGCAGCGCGCAGATCGGATCGACCTCGGTGACCAGAACCCGGCAGCCGGCGTTGCGTAAGCTCTCGGCCGAGCCCTTGCCGACGTCGCCGAAGCCGGCCACGAGCGCCACCTTGCCCGACATCATCACGTCGGTGGCGCGGCGGATGCCGTCGACCAGGCTCTCGCGGACGCCGTATTTATTGTCGAACTTGGACTTGGTGACGCTGTCGTTGACGTTGATCGCCGGAAAATTCAGCCGGCCCTCGGTCTCCATCTGGTAGAGCCGGTGCACGCCGGTCGTGGTCTCCTCGGTGACGCCCTGAACCGCCTCGCCGATCTTGGCATACCAGCCGGGCCGCGCGGCGTTGGTCTTCGCGATCGCGGCGAACAGCACTTCTTCCTCTTCGTTGCCCGGATTGGCGATGAGCGCGGGGTCGCTTTCGGCCCGGGCGCCCAGATCTATCATCAGCGTCGCATCGCCGCCGTCGTCGAGGATCATGTTCGGCACCCC
>SMVA01092822.1_pt1 | contig 16830 bp, 16 predicted proteins | sample 2456451 | NCBI WGS metagenome assembly SMVA01 (sample SAMN11095933, study PRJNA526329) | marine sediment metagenome | biome: Marine sediment; feature: Surficial sediment; material: Deep marine sediment; isolation source: Hadal surficial sediment | place: Pacific Ocean | collected 2014-05 | depth...
GGCCTTGTCGCGCGGCGGCGGCGAGCAGCAGAACTTGGCCCCCTCCATGCCGTCGCGGTCCAGATCCTCCGCGGTCAGGAACAGGTACTGCGGGCAGGTCTCGCCATAGATCGGCAGGCCCCGATTGCGCGCATTCAGGATCGCCTGTGCGGCTTCCGGGGCGGATACATGGACGATCAACATCTTGGCATCGGCCAGGCGCGCCAGATCGATGGCCCGGCGCGAGGCTTCGCTTTCCGCAATCTGGTTGTGACTGACGGCGTGGTATTTCGGCGCCACATATCCACGGGCCAGCAGACGTTCGGACAGCCAGTCGATGACATCGTTGTTTTCCGCATGGACCATGGTCATGGCGCCGTGCCTGCGGGCCAACGACAGCACGTCGAGCATCTGCCGGTCGTCGATCCTCAACATTTCATAGGTCATATAGACCTTGAAGGACGAATAGCCCTCCATGATCAGTGCCGGCAGTTCCTGGCCCAGCACGTTTTCCGTCGGATCGGAAATAATCAAATGAAATGCATAATCGATGACCGCCTTGGGACCGGCCTTCTCGTGGGTGAGCTTGACCACATCGCGGAGGTGCTGGCCGCGATGCTGGGCGGCAAAGGGAATGATCGTGGTGTTGCCTCCAAAGGCCGCGGACACGGAGCCGGAATAAAAATCGTCGGCGGTCATCAATCGGGTCGAAGATTCCTGTTCGATATGACAGTGGGCATCGATACCGCCCGGCAGAACCAGCATGCCGCCAGCATCGATGTCGCGAACCGCCGAGCCGAGATCGTGACCCAAGGCGACGATACGCCCGTCCCTGATTGCGATATCCGATTCGAATGTATCGGCCGCGGTGGCGACGGTGCCGCCTTTGACGAGTAAATCGAAGTCCATTAGCCGAACTCTTTCAGTCTATCGTCGAGGCGGGCCAGCAGCCCGCCGAGCTCATCATGATCGATGGCGTTCAGTTTCGGTCCCGGCGCACGGGTCGCCGCATTGGCGATGGCGCCGCGCCGGCGCAGGACTTCCTTGCGCACGGCCAAGCCAAACCCCGGCTGCTGTTCATAACGCACCATCGGCAGATAGGCATCGAAGAGATTCTGGGCCCCTTCGGTATCACCGGATCGAAATCGATCGACCACCTGAACCAGCATCTCCGGAAACGCGAATCCGGTCATGGCGCCGTCCGCCCCCCGGGCGAGTTCCTCCGGCAGGTAGAGGCCGCCATTTCCCACCAGAATGGAGACCCGGCGCAGGGTGTCGTCTTCGGCGGCCGTCTGGCGAAGCCCTGTCAGCTTTCCAAGGCCTGGGCAGTCCTCATGCTTGAACATGACCATTCGGTCGAAGTCGCGGACCAGCCGGTTGAAGCACGCAACCGAGATATGAACGCCGGTGGCCTGGGGATAATCCTGGTAGCAGACCGGAATATCATCGCCCAGCGCCGCAAAGACCCGGGCAAAATAATCGTAAATTTTCGCTTCCGTATTGAGCCCGCTAATGGGCGCGATCATCACGCCCACGGTCCCTGCCTCCATGCTGGCTTTCGCCAACCGCGCCAGGCTGTTGAGACCGGGATCGGAAATGCCGACGATCACCGGCACCCGCCCGGCGACACGTTTCAGCATGTGACGCATGAAGCCTTCCGCCTCGTCGGCGGACATCTTGTTCGCTTCCCCCATCATGCCCAGGATGGTCATGCCGCTGACGCCCTTATCGATATAGAAATCGACTAAGCTGTCGGCGCTGTCGAAATCGATGGACCCGTCATCGTCGAACGGAGTCGCGGAAATAACATAAACCCCTTTGGCGTCCTCGTTCAGTCGCATCGACGATTCACTCCCTTGGTTCGACCACGCCCGTCTGCTCGGCAATGATGCCGTAATGTTCGATTCTGCGATGGCGGGCAAAGTCGAATATGGTCTTTTTCCCGAAGCTGCAATCGTCCAAATCGCAGACATGAACGATCAACTCGTCGTCTTCCGTTTCCGCTTCGGCAACCACTTTTCCGTCGGGATCGACGATCATGCTGCCGCCGATCATGGGGAAACCATCCTCGACGCCGGCTTTGGCGACTCCGACAACCCAGGTCGAATTCTGATAGGCGCCCGCCTGCATCACCAGCTTGTTGTGGAACAGGCGGTCGCTGGGCCCTTCGGCGGGTCTCTGCGAATTGGCGGATGGCGTATTGTAACCGAGCAACACCATCTCCACCCCCTGCAAGCCCATCACGCGGTAGGTTTCCGGCCAACGCCGGTCGTTGCAGATACACATTCCGAATATGCCGCCCAGGGTGCGTGTCACCGGGAACCCCAGGTCGCCCGGCAGGAAATAGCGTTTTTCCAGATGCTGGAAATCCCGGTCGGGGTCGAATTCGGAGTGGCCCGGTAGATGAACTTTCCGGTACTCGGCAACGATATTGCCGTCGCGGCCGGTCAGGATCGAGGTGTTGAAATGATGCCCCTCCGGCGTCAACTCGGCGTAGCCGAAGGAGATGGCGATGCCATGTTCGCGGGCGCGGTCGAACAGGGCTTGGGTGTCCGGGCCGGGCATTTCGCGCTCGAACCAGGTATCGACCTCCGCCTGATCTTCCATGTACCAGCGGGGAAAGAAGGTGGTGAGGGCGAGTTCCGGGTAAACCACCAAGGTACACCCCCTGGCCTTCGCCCCATCCAGCAAGGCGATCATCCGCGCCACGGTCTGCGCGCGGCTGTCGGCTTTCTGATTGGGGCCCATCTGTGCGCCCCCAACGATAATTTTTCTCACGCGGCCGCTCCTCGATACCACTCCGGCGCCGGTGAGTATGGCCAACTCGGCGGCGCCCGGAAAGTCTGGCGTGACGGGGGGCTATCGGGTTGACTGGCTAGCATGTCCGCCGAACCCCATTCCCACCCTCGGCCCGACGAGACCTTGCGCCCGGCGCTGGAAGCACTGGCGGCGCGGGACCCCGACATCGCGCGCCACTACGCGCTCTGTGGGCTGCCGCCGTTGCGCCGGCGTCCGGTGGGCTTTGCGGGGCTTGCGCAGATCATCGCCGCCCAGCAGGTCTCGGCCGCCTCGGCGAACGCGATCGTCGGGCGCCTGGAGGCGGCACTGCGGCCGCTCACCGCCGAGGGTTTCCTGGAACTCGACGAGGCGGCGCTCAAGGCGATTGGCTTGAGCCGCCCGAAAATGCGTTACTGCCGGGCGCTGGCGGAGGACCTGTTGGCCGGGCGAATCGATCTGGACGGCCTCGCCGGCCTCGACGACGAAGCCGCGATCGAACATCTGACCCGGGCCAAGGGCATCGGGGTGTGGAGCGCCGAGGTCTACCTGTTGTTCGCGCTGCGCCGGCCCGACGTCTGGCCGGCCGGCGATTTGGCGGTGCAGGTCGCGGTGCAGCGGGTCAAAGGCCTGGAGGCGCGCCCGAATGTCGCCGAGATGCGCGCACTTGCCGAGCCCTGGCGCCCGCACCGCAGCGCCGCCGCGCGCTTCCTGTGGCACCTCTGCCGCCATCCGGGGCTGCCGGAGGGGGATGCGTGAAATTGGACCGGAAACCATGGCCGAGGGAACCATTCGCATGAACACCGCAATCGATCTCGATGGACCGCGCGCCGGCCCGGCCCAGGCACAGGATGGGCGAGCCAAGGAATTGATTATCTTGCTGCACGGCCTGGGCGCCGATGGCAACGATTTGATCTCGCTCGCGCCGCGCTTCGCTCAGGTTCTGCCGGAAGCCGCCTTCGTCTCGCCGAACGCGCCGTTCCCCTGCGATATGGCGCCCCCAGGGGCGCAAATGGGCCGGCAATGGTTCAGCTTCCAGGACCGCGATCCCGCGGCGGTCCTCGCCGGCGCGCGCGCGGCCGCCGTCCACCTCGACGCCTTCATCGACGCCGAACTCGAACTTGCGGGGCTCACCGACGACCGGCTCGTGCTGCTCGGTTTTTCCCAGGGCACCATGATCGCGCTCCACACCGCGATCCGGCGCCCCCAACCTTGCGCCGCGGTGATCGGTTTTTCCGGTGCGCTGGTCGGCCCGGAATTGCTGGCCGAGGAGGTTCGCAGCCGGCCGCCGGTGCTGCTGGTGCATGGCGACGCCGACGAGGTCGTGCCGTTTCAGTCCATGGCGGCGGCCGAGCAGGCTTTGCGCGCCGCGGGTTTCCTGGTCCACGGCGAGGCGCGCCCAGGCCTCGGCCACGGCATCGACGAGGCCGGCTTGAAACTGGGCGCGACCATGCTCAAGCGGAGCCTCTATCCGGACGAAGCGGAGCCGGATCTGTGTTAGTTCTCCCGGGGGGTGGAGGATTTCACATCCTGCCCCGGCGCGCCGGCCAGCCGCCTAAACCTTGTGCCTGAAGCGCCGGTCGCGTATCAACGATACTTGGTATGGGCTGCCGATTCGCCACGGGCGGCGTTTCCGGTGGCTTGAACGGAACGACAAGCGAGAGGGGCGCGAGGGTTGTGAACGTGGCGGCGGCAAATTTCCCCGCGCTGGTGCTGAATGCGGATTTCCGACCGCTCAGCTACTTCCCCTTGTCGCTTTGGTCGTGGCAGGACTCGGTCAAGGCCGTGTTTCTCGACCGCGTCAACATCGTCTCCGAATACGACCACGCGGTGCACTCGCCCTCGTTGGAGATGCGCTTGCCCAGCGTGATCGCGCTCAGGGATTACGTGCGCCTCGACCGGCGTCCGGCCTTCACCCGCTTCAACGTGTTTCTGCGCGACAGTTTCCAGTGCCAGTACTGCGGTAACGGCTTCGCCTCGGAGGAGTTGACCTTCGATCATCTGGTGCCGCGCTCGCGCGGCGGGCGTACGTTGTGGAGCAACGTGGTCACCGCCTGCCAGAGCTGCAATCTGGCAAAGGGCAACCGCACGCCGGCGGAATGCCGCATGCAGCCGATACGCCCGGTGGTGCAGCCAACCACCTATCAGTTACAGGAAAACGGCCGTGCCTTTCCGCCCAACTTTCTGCACGAAAGCTGGTGCGACTTCCTGTACTGGGACTCCGAGCTGGATTCCTGACGCTATTCGGCCGAGGTTTCGTGACGCAGTGTCTCGCCGGGACTGGACTCGATGTCGTTCGCGGTCTTGTCATCCTCGGCCATGCCCCCCAATGCCTGGACGATCGAACCCAACAGCGGCAGCCAGTCCGCGATACTCTGCGATTCCTTGAGAGAGGTTCCGGGTGTGGCCACCTCTGTATCCTCCTAAAGGTTGTTGCGGGGAGGCCAAGGTTAGCCGAATATGGTTAATGCGCTGTTAACCATGGGCGCCGCGATCGAGGGTCTTTGAAATAGGGAGAGGATTCGATGCGACATGCCTCCAGTTTCGCCACCATTCTTGCCGCGGGCGTCCTCGGCGTTGCGGCGGTTTCCGCCAAGGCCGACATCACGGTGGTCTCCTGGGGTGGCGCCTATCTGTTGAGCCAGCAACGGGCCTTCGGCGAGAGCTGGGAGCGGAAGACCGGCAAGACCATCCACTGGATCGACTACAACGGGGATATCTCCGAGCTGCGTGCCCAGATCGAGTCGGGCGAGGTTCTGTGGGACATCGTCGATGTCTTCGCGCACGAGGCCCGATTGGGCTGCCGGGAGGGATTGTTCGAAAGGCTTCCGCGCGATGGCTTCGCCGACGCGCCGGACGGCACACCGATGGCACAGGATCTGATCGTTTCGCTGCCCAACGATTGTGTCGTGCCCAACATCCTTTGGTCCTGGCTGACGTTCTACGACGAGACAAACTTTGCCGGCGCCAAGCCGAAGACGATCGCGGATTTTTTCGATATCGAGAATTTCCCGGGTAAGCGCGGCTTGAGCGTCTTCCCGCAAGGCAACCTCGAAATGGCGCTGGTCGCCGATGGCGTCGAGCCGAATCGGGTCTACGAGGTCTTGAGTACGCCGGAGGGTATGGACCGTGCTTTCGCCAAGCTGGATACCATCAGGCCGCATGTGAAGTTCTGGTCGGGTGGCGACGAGCCGGTCGATTTCGTGACCGCTGGCGAGGTGGTCATGTCGACGGCCTACAGCGGCCGGGTCGGCGCCGCCATACTCGCTGGCGCCACGACATTCAAAGTCATCTGGGACGGCCAGGTTCTCGACGAGGAATGGCTGGTCATGGTCAAGGGCAGCAAAAACTACGACGAAGCGCTCGATTTTTTGATCCACGCCTCGGCCCCGGAACAGTTGGCCAATCAGGCGAAGTGGATCAGCTACGGGCCGATGCGGTATTCGAGCCTCGCCATCATCGCGGCGGGCGAGCCTTGGTTCAACACCGGCAAGAACATCATGCCCTATATGCCCAACCGCAAGGAGGTCCTGGCGCGCACCACCATCGCAAACCCCGACTGGTGGGCCGACAAAGGCGCACCCGCGATCAAGCGTTTCGTCGCATGGATGGAGCGGTAGTTCTAGGGGTGCACGTCCCGCGGCGTGCAGCTCGAAGCCATCAGGATGTACATCCAAAAGAACTCGGGCTGCGCGCCGTTTTCGAGCAGCCACGCCTCCTGCAGCTTGTAGGCCTCCCACTCGGTCGCTTTCGCGCAGGCCCAATTTCTGCTCTGGTACTGAACGTGATGGACCAGTTCATGCAGAAGAACGCCCCGGTGTTTCACGTTTGACGCGTCCCATGGCTTGGCGAGGCAAATTTGCTCGGTCGTCTCGTCGTAGACACCGTTCAGCCGGTCGCCGAAGTGAATCGCCTTGCCTTGGTAAACCAGGGTCGAGCCATGCGCGCAGAAGCTCACTTTTGGCGGATCGGCAAGAATTTTGGAGACGTCGTAATCGCTGTTCGCCCCGATCCATTCGATCAGAGCGATCTTGAGGGCATCCGCCGGCAATTCGGGGTCCGTGGCTTGCGCGCTGCCCAGGGCCCCGGTCGTGAGGGCTAGCAGCATCAGTAGGGCGGTCGAAATTCGTCGTATCTTGCGCGGCATCCTGGTCATTTTCAGTCCCTCCATCCGATCGAAGTTTTCGAATCGCGTTCCGTGATGGCGACCCTAGGCGGGGCCTCTGAAGGCGCTCTGACGGCAGCCTGAAAAAAGTCTGAAAAGATGCTCGGCTTTGCCGCTATTGTTGTTTTTCAAAGCGATCTGGGCGGCAGGGCTGAAAATTCATGCTCGAATTGACACTTCTTGGAGGCTTCGACGCCCGAACCGCGCGGGGCGGTTCGATCGCCTTGCCCACGCGCAAGGCGCGCGCCCTGCTGGCCTACCTGGCGCTGCATCCGGACCAGGCGGTCTCCCGGCAGTCTCTGACGGCGCTGCTCTGGAGCGACCGGGCCGAGGCGCAGGCCAACAACTCCTTGAGCCAGGCCGTATCCGCATTACGCAAAGCTCTGGCCGGCGTGGATTCCGCGCCACTGGTGGTCGAGCCGGATAGCCTGAAACTCGTCGGCCAGGCGGTCGAGGTCGATGCCCTCGCCTTTGCCGAGTTGGCGCCCTCGGCCGACCCTGCAAGCCTCGACCGGGCCGAAAGCCTGTATCAAGGCGCGTTTCTCGAAGGGATCGGGGTGCGGGATGCGGTCTTTGAGGAATGGTTGGAGGTCGAGCGGCGGCGTCTGAACGCGCTCGCGGTGGGATCGCTGACCCGGCTCCTCGATTCGCGCCGGCGCCCGGGACAACAGCGCGCGTTGGTCGCGACCGCCCAGCGCCTGCTGAACCTCGATCCCCTTCAGGAAGCGGCCCACCGCGCGTTGATGCGCTGCTATGGGGAGCAGGGCCAGATCGGACTCGCTTTGAGTCAATACGAGATTTGCGAGGATGTTTTGAAACGGGAGCTGGGTGTCGAGCCGGACCAGGAGACGCAGCAGGTCCGCGACGAAATCCTGCGTCAAAAATCCGCCGCCCCAGACGCGGACGCATATTCGGCTACCAACGTGCCATCGACGGAACCCCGGGCGGCCGTCCGGCGTTTCCGGGTCCCGGCACTCATGTTGTTGCTGTTGGCCGGCATCGGCGTGGCGTCCTACAGCTTCTTGCGGGAGGCGCCCCCTCAAAGGCCCTCCATCGTCGTCTTGCCGTTCAGTGTCGTCTCGGACGCGCCGGAGCAGGAGTCCTTCGCCGACGGCGTCACCGAGGATCTGATCACCGGCCTGTCCAGGGTTCCGGACCTGTTCGTCATCTCCAGGAATACCTCCATGGCTTATAAGGGGCGGGATGCCCGGCCGCGCGAGGTCGCACAGGACCTGGACGTGCGTTATGTCCTGGAGGGATCCGTCCGGCGCTCGGGCGAACAGCTGCGCATCAACGCGCGGCTGACCGATGCCGCCTCGGAGGAAAATATCTGGGCGAACACCTATGACGGGACGACCGCGGATGTGTTCGCGCTCCAGGACAAGATCACCGAAAGCATCGTCGCGGCCCTGTCGCTGAAATTGCTGCCCCAAGAAGTGCGACTCGCCGGGCGCACCCAATCCGACGATGTCGAGGCGCGCGATGCCTTCAACATGGGACGGTTCCATTACTACCGGCGGACGCCCGAAGATAACGCAAAGGCGGCGGTTTATTTCGAACGGGCGATCGGGCGCGACCCCGGCTATGCGGCCGCCCAGACGGCGCTCGCCAAGGTCTATGTCCAGGCGGCGCTCGGAGAACAAGCTTATGCCGACGCACTCGGGATCTTTTGGGCCGAGGGATATACCCGCGCCGCCCGCTTGCTGGACAAAGCCATGGCGCGGCCCAGCGCCGATGCCCGGGTCCTGCACGCTTGGCTTGCCCTGCGCAAGCACCAGCACGAATTTGCGATCTCTGAGGCCGAGGCCGCTCTGGCGCTCAATCCGAACGATGCCGAAGCACTGGAGGCCCTGGCGGAGGCGCTGATCTATTCGGGCCGGCCGCAAGAAGGAATCATTCAGGCGCAAAAGGCCATGACGCAGAACCCGCTTCTGCTTGGCCGGCCGCTCTATCTCACGGGCCTTGCGGAATTCGCCCTCGAAAATCCGGACCAGACCATCGAGCGCCTGGCGCGCGCGATCGAGCTTGCGCCCGCGCACGAAGCGGAATTCTCCGGCCTGCTCGCCGCCGCTTACGGCGCGCTTGGACGCGCGGCGGAGGCCGTGGCGGCGTTCGCCGTCTATCAGGAAGGGTTGCTCAACCGGCCGGCGCTGGCGTGGTCCGTCGGACCGCAGACCTTTACCAATCCCCGCTCCCACACCTGGTGGCGGGTCGATCTGGCCTGGGCCGTTTACGCCCATCCCTTTGCCAACCGGGACGTCCTCGAACGGCTTGCCGAAGGGTTAAAAGTCGCCGGCGCGACTTCCGGTATCGGCGGGTTCCTGCCGATGTACGCCGAAAACCGGCTGTCCGGCGATGAGATCGGGACGCTGCTGTTCGGATCGTCGATCGGGGGCAGGGGATTCCAGCCGGGGGCGGACCCATGGCGCCAGAACCGCGCCGCCGATGGGTCGGTGCGCCATAACGGCTCTCCGGTGCACCCCGGCCTCGATCGGGCGGCCACGGGATCCGGCCGCATCGAGGGCGACCGGCTCTGCGAGCGCTGGCCCGGGCCGGATACTGCGATGGAAACCTGCGTCGCGATCTACCGCATTGCCGATTCCAAGGCCCGGCTCCGCTGGGGCGCCTACGTCATGGCGACCGATACGGGGCCCCAGCCCTTCTCAATGGCGGAGTGAGCGCGCCTCCTGGATTGCGCGCCAGACGCGTTCGGGCCCCAGCGGCATGTCGATGTGGGTGACTCCGAGATCGGCGAGCGCGTCCACCACTGCGCTCACGATGGCCGGCGGCGCGCCGCCGCAGCCGGCCTCGCCGACTCCCTTCACGCCGAGCGGATTGTTGGCGCAGGGCGCGTCCTCGAAATATCCGGTACGGAAGCCGGGCATCTGCGCGGCGCGCGGCAGGGCGTAGTCCATCAGCGAGCCGCTGAGCAACTGCCCAGTGTCGCGGTCGTAGACGAAGCCCTCCAAGAGCGCCTGGCCGATGCCCTGGGTGGTGGCGCCCATGACCTGGCCATCGACCACGGCCCGGTGCAGGATGTTGCCCAGATCGTGGACCACGGCGTAGTCGACGATCTCCACCACGCCGGTCTCCGGATCGACCTCGACCTCGGCGATGTGGCAGCCGTTGGGGTAGCTCAGGCGCTCCTGCTCGTTCTCCAGTGCGACATCGAGGCTGTGCAGCAGCTCTTCCGGCACCTGGCCGGCATCGACCGAGGCGGCTATCACCTCCGCCATGGCGACAGAGCGGTCGGTGCCGGTCACGGTGAAGCGGCCCCTCTCGAAGACCAAATCGGCGGCGGCCGCCTCCAGCAGGTGCGAGGCAATGGCCTCGGCCTTCTCGACCATGCGTTCGGCGGCCCGTGTCACCGCGCTGCCCGCGACCTCGAGGCCGCGCGACCCGCCGTGGCCGCCGCCCTTGGGGGTGAGTGCGGTGTCGGCCTGGCGATGGGCGATGCGCTCGGGTGCGATGCCGAGATGGCTCGCGAGGATCTGCGGCATGACGGTTTCGTGGCTCGTGCCGGCGGATTCGGAGCCGAGCGCGAGGGTCAGCCCGCCGTCGTCCGCGACTTGGATATCGACGCATTCGAAGCGCTTGCCGCCGGTTAGTCCGAGATAGTAGGCGAGGCCGCGGCCGCGGCGCCGGCCACGCTCCTGTGACGCGGTGGCACGCGCCGCGAAGCCGTCCCAGTCGGCGAGCTCCAAGGTCCGGTCGAGCACCGCCTCGAAGTCGCCGCTGTCGATCTCGATGCCGGTCTCGCAACGGTGCGGCATGTCCTCGCTGCGAATCAGGTTGCGCCGGCGCAGCTCCACTGGGTCCATGCCGAGCTCCCGGGCGGCCGCATCGACGATGCGCTCGATCTGATAGCAGGCTTCGGGCCGCCCGGCGCCGCGGTAGACGTCGGCGGGAGCGGTGTTGGTGAACACTGCGCGCGAGCGGAAATGCAGCGCCGGCATGCGGTAGGCGCCGCCCTGGGTGCGCAGGGTGCCGGCGGTCGGGGTGAAGGGGCCGATCGAGGCGACATAGGCGCCGATGTTGGCGACCGAATCGACCCGGAGCGCCAAAAATCGGCCGTCGCCGTCGAGCGCCAATTCAACCCGGCTCGCCTGGTCCCTCCCTTGCGTGTCGGAGAGGAAGCTCTCGCTGCGTCCGCAGAGCCATTTGACCGGCCGGCCGACGCGGCGCGCCGCCATCAGCACCAGGGCGTACTCGGGATAGAGCGCGTTTTTCATGCCGAAGCCGCCGCCGACATCGTGGGCCAGGTGACGGATCTTGTCGGCCGGCAGGTCGAAGATTTTCGCGGCCAACTGGTCCCGGTTGGCGTGGACCTGCTGGGAGGAAGAGGTCAGGGTGAATTGGCCGCTCTCGGCGTCGTACTGGCCGATGGCGCCGCGGGTTTCCGCCGGCGCCGCGTTGACCCGGTTGTTGACCAGATCGAGGGTGACCACCTGGGCGGCGTTCGCGAAGACGGCCTCGACGGCGGCTGCGTCGCCGCCCTCGAAGTCGACGCAAAGGTTGCTCGTCAGATGCTGCCAGACGCGCGGTGCGCCGGGCTCGAGCGCGGCTTTGCCGTCCGATACGCTGGGCAGCGGCGCGTAGTCGATCTCGATCCGCTCGGCGCCTTCCTGGGCGGCAGCGGAGCTTTCGGCGACCACGAAAGCGACCGCCTGGCCGACGTAGCGGACCCGGTCTCGGGCGAGGATCGGCTGGGGCGGCACCGGCACCGGGCTGCCGTCCGAATTTTTAGCCGCCGTGCGGGTCGGCATATCGCCCAGCCCTTCGGCCTGCCACTCGGCGTTGGTGATGACCGCAAGCACGCCCGGCAGAGCGGCGGCCGCGGCGGTGTCGATATTGGCGATCTCTGCATGGGCGTGCGGCGAACGCAGCACCACCCCAAATGCCAATCCCTCGATGGCCAGATCGTCGAGGAAGCAGCCAGTTCCGGTCAGGAATCGATCGTCCTCCCGGCGCCCAGCGAACTGTTCGGTTGTCGATGTCGTCGTGTGGTCGTCGGGAGCCATGGAGAGTCCGATCTTCGAAACATGGGGGTGCGCCACTGCCGCCATCTTAGCGAACTGCCGCCGCCAGACAAACGCGGCCCTTCGTCAATCCCGGCCCCGGCCGCGCAGTTCCAGGATGGCGCGCAGGGTAACACTGGCGATGACCAGGGCCCCGCCCAGAAGAGTCCAACGGGTCGGCACTTCGCCGGCGAAGAGCCAGACCCAGATCGGGCCCAGCGCGAACTCCAACAGCATGAACAGGGTGACCTCCGCGGCCACCAGGTGGCGCGAGGCGGCAATGAACATGCCGTTGGCCAGGCCCGACAGCACGCCGCCCCAAAGAAAACACAGCAAAAGGTCGTTGAACGAAATGCCGAGCTCGTCGAAACGCGCGGCGAGGGAGATCAGCGCGATGATCGCGCCCGAGACCAGCAGCGTCGGTTTCATGTCGATCCCGCGATGGTGCCGGACGATGATGGCAAATCCCGAGAAGCAGGATGCGGTGAGCAGCGCCATGGCATTGCCGTATCCCGAGCCGGTGCCGACGCCCTCCGCGACCATGACCAAGACCCCGATCGCGGCAATAAACATCGTGACCAGGGTCGCGCGGCCGATCCGCTCCTTCAAAATAACCCGCGCCAGGGCCGCAGTGATAAACGGGATCGCGCTCAGAGTGAACAGGGTGTTGGCGACGGTGGTGTGCATCAGGGCCTGAAGGAAAGCGATTCCGGCTGCGGCGAGCAGGACGCCGCCGAGCAACCCAGGGGGCCCGATGGCGCGAATCCGGACGGCGGTGTCGCGGCGATATTGGAACAGCAGAACCAACGCGACCGCCGCAATGAATGCCAGCGAACGATAGAAATTGATCTGCCAGGCGTCCGCGGCCTCGATGTTACGCAGGATCAGGCCACCGAAGCTGATCAGCACCGAACTCGCCACCATCAATGCCATGGCGAAACCGCGACGAGAAGTGGGATCGGGATGGTTCACAGGCGCAATATCTCCAAGATACCGGGAGCCGCGGCGCGGCCAACCAGGCCGACTTCGCCGCATGTCACCATCCAGGCCATGGCAATTGTTGCGGCGCAAGGGGCTATGAAGACGAAACCGGCCCGGTTTTGATAATCTTTGCCCGAGCGAGCAGGTTGACGTTCAGACATGCGGAGGAGGCCAGACATGCGGAGGAGGGATGTGTCATGACCTGGGCGGGAGGATGTTTGTGCGGCGCGGTGCGGTTCGAAGTGTTCGGGCGGCCTAAGATGGACGCCTATTGTTATTGCAAGATGTGTCAGCGGTGGAGTGGCAGCGTTCTCACGTCTTGGGCGGGGTTCGACAAGGATGCCGTCCGCTGCACCCAAGGAGAAATCAAGTACTACAAATCGTCCGAATATACCGAACGTGGCTTCTGCGCTGACTGTGGCTCATCTTTGGTTCAACGCGGGTTGAAAGGCGACTGGTTCAGTGTTTCAACCGGCAGCTTTGACCATTCGGAAGATTTTCCGCCGGACGAACATTGCGGAACCGAGAGTCAGGTCTCGTGGCTGAAGATCGCCGACGATCTTCCGCGGAAAACCACCGACGAGCATATGGGGTATACGGTCGAAGATTGATCATGCGAGGAAGGGGAGCGGCCTCATGGCGGAGCAATCGGAGATTTGGACGGGTGGGTGCTTGTGCGGCGACGTGACCTATAAATCGAGCGGTTCGCCAGGCAAGAACAGTGGCTACTGCCATTGCCGCATATGTCAAAAGGCCTATGGCAATGGATTTACGGCATTCATTGAATTTCCTGCTGAAAGGTTCCAACTTACAAAAGGCGATCCGACAATTTTTCAATCTTCGAATGTTGGCGAGCGTGGGTTTTGTCCGCGCTGCGGTTCGCCGGTGATCATGCGGTATACATCGTTGCCGGATAGTATATGGGTCTATGTGGGAACGCTGGACCGAGCCCGGGATATGGAACGGTACATGACCAGTCACGTTTGTATCGAGAGCGAGATACCCTGGCTCACGATACACGATGACCTGCCGCGTCAACGAAGTGACGAAGCGGAGGTCTACAAGACGGCTGGCTTGGTCTTCGAGGATTGACCGGGCGGAGATGGGGAGCATTCTCATGGCAGAACAGTCAGAGACATGGGCGGGTGGGTGCCTTTGCGGCGCCGTCACCTACGAGTCCAACGAACCGCCCTCAAAGGAAAACAGCGGGTATTGTCATTGCCGCAATTGTCAGAAGGCCTATGGCAACGGGTTTGCCACCTTCGTTGGATTCCCCGCTAAGACGTTCCGAGTTACACGCGGTGAAGCTGTAATTTACAAGTCCTCGAACGTTGGCGAGCGGAGCTTCTGCGGGCGATGTGGCTCGCCGATCCTTATGCGCTATCTATCGCTTCCCGATAAGATTTGGGTCTATGTCGGGACACTCGATCGGGTGGCGGAGACGCAGCGCTATATGGATAGCCACGTTTGTGCCGAGAGCGAAATACCATGGCTCACAATCCATGACGGCTTGCCTCGCGAGCGCAGCGGGGAGAATGTTACTTACGCATCGGCGGGCTTGGTCGTAGAGGTAGACAAGCCACAATAGCCTCCCGGAATTCCGGACAGTAGACGGGTTGTTCCGGAAGCGCCCCCGGGATCAGTCGGCCCGTGCGCCGGTGCGCCGCCAAAGCTGGCGCCAGCCGATCCCGACCAGCAGCAGCGGGATCAGGCCCTCGGCGGCGACGATGCGGATCGCGGTGGAGCCGCCGAACCATTCGCCCATCAGGCCGACGTTGGCAAAACCAAGCAGTCCCGTACCGATGCAAAGCACCAAGAGGCCGAACAGGCGCCCGCGCATCTCCGGCGGCGCGACGCTGTAGATCAAGGTGCTTTGCATGGTGGTGAAACAGGCGCCCGCCAAGCCGATGCAGAACAGCACCGCCGCCATGGAATAGGCCCCGGTCATCCAACCGGCGAGGAAGATGAAAAGAAGATACGCGAGCGTGCCGAAATAATAGAGGCCGCGAAAGTTCGCACTTCGTAGCCCCATGGCAATTGCCAGGGCGCCGAGACAGGCGCCGCCGCCCTCCAAGGCCGCCAAGCCGCCAATCCAGCCGGCGCTCAGGCGCAACTCGTCGCCGCCGATAACCGGTATCATGGAGACGAAGGGGAAGCCCCAGACGTTGTAAACCACCGTAACCAGTAGGATCCGGGAGATGTCGCGATCCCGCGCTGCAAAAGCGAAGGCCTCGAGGAGATCGGTCAAAATTTTGGTGGGTCTGCCGCTCCTGACGCCATTGAGACCGCCGGTGGAGACGGCGGCCGGAACGCCGAGGGTGATGGCCACGCCCAAACCGAAGAGGCTGGCGCTCAGCGCGAAAGCCCCGGAGGCGCCCAACCACTGATAGATAACACCGCCCAAGAGCGGCCCCAGCATTCGGGTCGCATTGTTGGTGGCGCTGTCGAAGCTCATGGCGAGGGCGATGCGCTCCGTGCCCGCGGCGTCACCGAGGATGCGCCGCCGGACCGGCATGTCCGTGGTCCAGACCACTCCCGCGGCCAGAGTCGCGAGGGCGAGGTGCCAGTACCGGGCGGCCTCCATGACGAACAGGAGCGTCATGGTCGATGAGATCAACAGGGCGACCGACAGGCTGGCCAGCAGCAGCCGCCGCGGCGGCAGCCGATCGGCAAGGGTTCCGACGATGGAGCCGAAGACGGCCAGCGGCAGCAACCGCAGGATAAGCAGGAGCGCGACCAGGAACGGCGAGCCCGTAAGTTCGAATGCGAACACAGCGAACACCAGCATTTCGAGCCAGCGGGCGACTCCGCTGAATATGCCGATCAGCCAGACCCGCGTATAAACCGGGCCGCGCAGCAGATCCAGAAGCGGGCGGATTCCGATCATCGCGGCGCCATCCGGGTCAGAAGTCCTCGAAGAGTTCGCGCATCAATTGCTCGCCGATATCGCAAGGCGGGCTGGCGCGCGCCACCCGGGTGGCCGCGACCCGGGTGATGCCTGGGACCGGACGCGCCCGGCGCCCGGCGATCTCGAGGATCAGCTTGCGCCGGATCGCCCGCGCGAAGTCCGAAAAATCTGCTGCGACGACCAAAAAGGCGCCCGGCCCGCCGATCACGCAGTCCCGGTAGTAGAGATCCAGTTCCGGAAGGTTGAAGGCGGCAAACATGCCGCCGCTGTCGTCCAGGATCGGCAGACCGTTGACTGTGATACCTGCGGCCACCGCCCGGTCCCTGGCCTCGGTTACCAAGTCGCCCCAGTTGTTCGGGCCGTCACCCGAGACGTCGATCACCCGCCGCGTGCCCTCGACGCCGTTGCCCTCGAACAGCGCCATCGCGAAGTCGATAGCGCGGCTGATCGAGGTGTGGCGCGCGGTGTTCGGCGCGATCCGGGCTAGAGATTCGGCGAAGGCGAGGGCGCTGGCCTCGTCTTCGATCAGGGTCCAGCCGACCACCACCTCGGGCGCACTCCCGCCGGCCCATTCGAAGTAGGTTACCGCGAGCCGGCGAAGCGTGCCCGACCGGATCGCCTGAATCACGACGGGGTCGCGAAACGCCTGGATGTAGCCTTGGCGCTGGAGCCGGGCTTCGTGCATGTCGATGCTGCGCGAAATATCGACGCCGAGCGCAAGTTCGAGATCGACCGGCGTGCCGGCCCGCGCCTCGGCCTGAGAAATCATGACCGCGAGCAAGAGCGATGCCGCGGACACATAATACCAATGGTCCTTGATATTAACCCCTTTCATGGCGGCCACCCGGCCCGCCGGGCAGGCGCGGCGCGCGGCGCGATGTGCCACATCGGGCAAGCGCCGCCCAATAACTCTCTGCGCACCCGGCGGGCCGAGTGGCCCCACCCTTCGGGCCGGGCGCTTTTTTCCGCCAGCGGCGTCGCGCGTCGCTTGAAGTGGCCGGCAC
>SMVA01287374.1_pt1 | contig 16829 bp, 13 predicted proteins | sample 2456451 | NCBI WGS metagenome assembly SMVA01 (sample SAMN11095933, study PRJNA526329) | marine sediment metagenome | biome: Marine sediment; feature: Surficial sediment; material: Deep marine sediment; isolation source: Hadal surficial sediment | place: Pacific Ocean | collected 2014-05 | depth...
GCCGGCTTTTTCCTTTTCGGCCTGCGCGAGATCCTTGTCGAAAACTACTCGCCACCGCTGCGGCCACCATCGCGGCCGTGGCGGCAAGCCATCCGGAAATACATGCGGGCCAAGTTCATGCAGCGCTCTTGCATACACGCGTCGCTTGAAATAAATCACATCGTTAACGGGACGCCAGAATTCCACCCACCGCCAACGATCGAATTCCGGCGTATCGGAACAATCAACCCGAACGCATTCGTCCGGTCCGACCAGCCGCAGCATGAACCAGCGCTGTTTCTGCCCAATGCAAAGCGGCTTGCTGTGATACCGCACAAATTTTTGCGGCAATCGATAGCGCAGCCAGCCACTCGTTGCGCCGAGGACTTCGACATCACCTGCCAGCAGGCCAACCTCCTCATGCAACTCGCGATACATTGCCTCTTCCGCACTCTCACCTTTTTGCATGCCGCCTTGCGGAAACTGCCAGCCCTTGCTACCTATGCGACCGGCAAGCAACAGCTTTCCTTCCTTGTTCGAGAGAATGATGCCGACGTTAGCGCGGAAGCCGTCTGAATCGATGTGGTCGCTGCTCATGATGGTTCGCTCATTCTGCACTATTGGGAGAGACTGTCCAGATGATGGAGCCGATCAACTACAATGCGGGCTTCGTTGACCAGGCGCCCCAAATTCGATCGAAAGGAGTGATTCTTGGCGCATGTCCGCCCCGGCCTGCTGTTTCCCGTACTGGCGATACTCTTGCTGGTTGCCGTGACGTTTGCGCTGGTGTCTGGCAGCGCCGATATAAGCGTCACTGAGGTCTGGCAGTCGCTTTTCGGCAATGCGCCGGAGAGTGTCCACAAGGTAATTATCGACTTACGCCTGCCGCGGGCGTTGACGGCGTTTGGCGTCGGCGGTCTGCTCGCAGTCGCCGGTGTTCTGATGCAGGTGTTGCTGCGCAATCCACTTGCGGAACCCTACATACTGGGCACATCCGGTGGTGCAGCCGTTGCCGCACTGCTCGCGATGATGCTCGGCTCTGGCGCGACGCTGGTCGACCTTTCCGCTTTTGCCGGTGCGATGGTGGCAACGTTGCTCGTGTTTTCCATTGCGCAAGGCACTGGAAACTGGACACCAACGCGGCTTCTTCTCACTGGTGTTGTGCTTGCAGCAGGCTTCAGTGCCGCGACGACCTTACTCCTGGCCCTGAGTCCGGATCAAAACCTGCGTGGCATGTTGTTCTGGCTTGTCGGCGACCTGAGCTTCTCGTATTCGCCCGCGCAATCACTGTGGCTCCTGGCGGTCATTACCGCGGCGGGCTTGATGGCGGCGCGACATCTCAATGTTCTCGCGCGGGGTGACCTGCAGGCGGCAATTGTCGGCTTACCGGTCGCAGGGTTCCGTCTGATTATTTTTGCAGTCACCGCGTTGGCAACCGCGATTTCCGTCACCACGGTTGGGGTCATCGGATTCATCGGACTGGTGGTGCCACACCTGATCCGAATTCTCGCCGGCAGCGATCACAGGATCGTCCTGCCGGCCTCCGCCCTCGCCGGCGGTACCTTGCTCATCATCGCGGACACGCTGGCAAGAACCGTGCTGGCCCCACGTCAATTGCCAGTCGGTGCGCTAACCGCCGCGATCGGTGTACCCCTGTTCTTGATATTGATGAGCCGCTCCCGCCGGGCCGGCTGATCCGGTCATGGATAGCGCGCTCGCTCGGCAAGCCTGAGGGCATCTTCCTGCAGGTATCCAAGGCTGGGAACATTGACGGGATTTGCTTCGAAGCCGGACCACGCCGCGATCGAGGCATCTGCCGCTGAACGCGGATTTGCCGGAAATCCGAGGATCGAGCCGGCAAACAGGGCATTTGCCGCAGCGGATGTCAGCCATTCAAGCAGGGACGCGGCGCCTTCGGGGTTCTGTGCATGCCTGCTGACACCGCCGCCACTTGCGTTGATATGCAGCACTCCGCCGTCCGGAAACCAGTGTGGTGCAACATTCGCTACTGCCTGCGTTCGCAGAAAGCGTGCGATCTCGCTGGAATCCGCAATGCCGACGGCGCATTGTCCCGCAGCGATTGCCTGCAGCAATTCCGTGTCATCCGTGAAAACGGAGGTCGCGAGATTGGCGCGCCAGCCACGCACGGTCAGCTCTGCCGCAACGATACCGTGGTCGTTAATCAGCATTGCTATCAGCGATCCATTTCCTGGGACCCTCGATGAAGACAGGCACAATCGCTCACGCCAGGATTCCTCGCCCAGCGATGCGTAGTCAGCAATGGACTTCCGCTCCGCATCACTCGTCAGTTCCGTGTTGTAAACGACTGTCCGGGCTCGGACGGCGAACGATACCCAGAGGTGTTCCGGATCCCGTAGCTGCGCCGGAATGCGCCGGGCGATGACGTCAGACCTGGTCGGCCTGAACACGTTCTGCTCGGCCGCTTGCCACAGGTCCGCAACATTTTCTGCAATGAAAAGGTCGGACACCGGATCTCGCCCGGGCTTGTGCACTTTATCTTTTAGCACCTGGAATTCGCCGATCACCAACAAAACCTTTACCCCGGTTTCTGCCGTGTAAGCCTCGAATAGCGGTTCAGCGATGCGCTCCCCAAATGTCGAATAGACGACAACAGTGCCGGCATCCGCTTTGTCCGTTGCGTCGGGCGGAACGTCGCTGCCGCAGCCGGCGCAAACGAGAAACTCAAGGGCGATAGCCGGCGTGACGCACCGATTAACAAGACACTGTTTCAGGCTCATGGAGATGCCGACTTGTGCGTTGCCGGCATGTAATCCACCTTTTCCGTAGCAACCCGGTCGCGTCCGGACGATTTCGCGCTGTATAAGGCGACATCGGCACGAGCGAGCAAAGACTCGCCGGTTGTTTTCAGATCATCTGCATCGCGGATTGGCGCGATGCTTGCGATGCCGATTGACACCGTGATGGTGATGCTGTTGCCACCACCGATTTCTATGGGATTCGCTGAGACTACCTTGCGTATGCGTTCCGCCAACAGCGTTCCGGAATCGATATCCGTCCCCGGCAGTAACACGACGAATTCTTCCCCGCCATAGCGGGCAGCGATGTCGCTGACGCGCACCTGTGATTCAATCCGCTGCGCCAGTTCTCGCAGCACGGCATCTCCCGCTGCGTGGCCGAAGGTGTCATTGACGTTCTTGAAATGATCGATGTCGAGCATCAGGCATACCAGGCTGCTGGCCTCGCGGCGGGCCCGCGCGAGTTCCTCTACCAGTCGCACCTGAAGATAGCGACGGTTATTCCAGCCCGTCAGTACGTCCGTAAATCCGCTGCGCAGGAGTCGCGCGCGATTGACGACGTTCTCGAGCGCGAACGACGCGATGACGCCGAGGTGTGTGAAAAAATCAGTCGCGTGCTCCCGCGTAAATCGCAATTCATCCGCACTGGCAAAATTGATGCTGCCCAGCAGCGCGCCTTTGTGGATGAGCGGGATCATTGCCATGCTTCTCATGTTCAGCGTGCCAGGAAAGAGCAAAGAGTGATCGGACGCCTTGTAAGGCCCCAGCCATGGCCTGCGTAACGCGATGTATTGCGGGGCAAGGCCCGTCAGCGCCTCAACAAGTTGCAGATCCGGCAGTTCATCCGGCTCCGACCCTCCGGCGATGAGCAGGTGGCGCAGGTCGTGGTCCGGATCAGCCAGCACGACCGTAACCTTGTCCAGCCCGTAGCTTTCACGCAGGCCTTTGGTCATGTTCCGGAAAAGCGCAGCAATGTCCTCAGCATTAAGCAAAGTGAGCTCGCGCTCGTACGAGCGCCGCAGGATGCTCATGTTCCTTTGAAACTCGTCGCTCAGCGCGGCGAACTTTGCATTGGCCTGATCGAGCTCGTCAGACAGGTCTTTTTGAACTTCCATCTGTGGCGGTCCCCAAGCCTCCGTCCCCACAATTTGCTTGCACCAGAATCGGGCCCCTGCGTCGCTGACGGTGCTGTTGATTCAGCAACAGTATTGAGACTACCTGCGCGTGGCCAGGTACTCCCGGCCGTTTTGCATCAGTTCCACGAAAGCGCTTTCGTCACCGCTGGCAACGACCTCGCGGATCCGTGCTACGGATTTGTACAGCGCGTCGAGCGGCTCAAGCCCAAACTTGTTGAGGTGCTGAATTTCGAAATACATGCGTGGATTGTCCTCCGCGACCGCTGCCGAGACCAGCAATTGTGCGTCAAAGGTCGTCGAGGAGAGCCGGGCAAGTTTCGGTGCTGCCTCGCCGCTTTCCGCAAGCGCCGTAAAGAACGCGATGTTGAGCGCATGTGACAGACCAAGCACATAGGCGATCAAACGATCATGCTCCTCCAGGCCCATGTCCAATTCGTCAACCATGGTTGCTCCAAACAACTCCTTGGCCTCCGCCGTCGCTTCAGGCGAGCCGGCGTCGACGAAGATCAGGTGACGGCCCGCTAACAATTCAGTATCCGGCCCGTACATCGGGTGCAGTGATGCAACCTTGCAGCCCGCGCGCGCCAATGCGCGTAACCCCGCTTTGAGCGGGGTCTTCAGCGAGCCAATGTCGAATACCAGGCCAGTGGGAGAGAGGGTTGCGAGTTCCGTCAGAATGTCACCGGATACGGCCATTGGCGTTGCCACCACGATAATGTCGTAGTCCACTCCGGCCACCCGCCAGTCACTGAAACCAGCTGGACCAGCGTCGAGCGCTGCATCAGCCACGGTCGTCGCAAATCCCTGCGAATTGAAAAAGTCGACAAACCAGCCGCCCATTTTACCGGCCCCACCAATGACCAGGACGCTGCGGCCATCACCCTTGCCTTCTGACACAACGCGAGCACGTTCCTGGCGGGTGAGGGATGAGCGGATCAGCGTGCTCAGAATTTCCTCCGCGATATTCGGGTCGACGTTCAGAGACCTGGCCTGGCGCCGGGCCTTTTCCAGCACGTCTTTCTCGCGTTCATAATCACGCGTTGCCCGGCCGGTCGATTGCTTGCTACGGCCAATGTCACCGACTATCCGCTGTCGTTCCGCGATCAACTCGATGAGTTGACGATCGATTGACGACAGCTCACTGCGCAAATTTTCAAGTTTCATATTCGATCGGATCCGCTTCGATAAGAGTAAATGCCGATACCTTGTACCGCAGACGAGACTTTATCGCCAAAGGAAGAGCCCGGACTCTTTGGCCTGGGCTTTGTTGCCGCGAAATTTTATCTGTGCCGTTTCGGCTTTCTATGGTAGGTGCGGTAGCCATTATGGTGATACACCTTGCCGTAAAACGTCCGGCTTCGTAAGCGATGGCGTCTTTCGAAACGATAAACATCGTAAAGCCTGTGCCAGCTCATGTGCCGCGTCAGGCGGTAGTGGCTGTGCCGGTACCAATGTTGAAATTCCCGGTTGCGCCTGAGCCAGCCCGGAAATGACCTGGTCCTGCTGTACACATGATGGTCGTGCGCAATATTAAGGCCGGTATTCGATCCTGTGTGCCGACGCATCCGCAGCACTCAGCATAAACAGGCCGGCGCCGAAGATCAGCGAACAGATCATGCGTGTCATGAAATGGCTCATATTGGCGTTCATGGCGGTCTCCTTTGTTGGCGATACAGCTACAGATTAGTACCAGCGGGATGAACGCAGACTTAATACAACTCATTGTTTTTATTAATTTTATGAACGACAGCTGAACAGCCGTGACCCCATGGCGTCAGCAACGCTACCGTCAATACGGCATTCGTGCGAACATCCGGCCCAATAAAAAAATTGCCAAAGGATTCCGGAAATGAAAACGCGTGCTGCTGTCGCCTGGGAGGCAGGCAAACCTCTTGAAATCGAAGACATCGATATCGACGGGCCGCAAGAGGGCGAGGTCATGTTGCGTATTGTCGCCACGGGCGTGTGCCATACCGATGCCTTTACACTTTCTGGCGAAGACCCGGAGGGCATTTTCCCGGCAGTGCTCGGTCATGAGGGGGGCGCAATCGTCGAGGAAGTCGGCAGCGGAGTTTCAAGTGTCAAAGTCGGTGATCACGTCATTCCGCTTTACACGCCTGAGTGCGGTGAATGTGATTTTTGCACCTCGGGCAAGACCAACCTTTGTCAGGCAATACGCGTAACCCAGGGTCAGGGCCTGATGCCGGACGGCACTTCGCGGTTTTCAAAAGGTGGCAAGCAAATATTCCATTACATGGGCACCTCGACATTCAGCGAATACACGGTGCTACCGGAGATTGCGGTTGCCAGGATCAGTGACAAGGCGCCACTGGAAAAAGTCTGCCTGCTTGGCTGTGGCATCACGACCGGCATCGGCGCGGTTCTGAACACAGCGAAGGTAGAGCCTGGCGCAACGGTTGCCGTATTCGGCTTAGGCGGTGTGGGCTTGAGCGCGATACAGGGAGCAACCATCGCGAAGGCCGGTCGCATCATCGCAGTCGATATCAATCCGGATAAATTCGAACTCGCCACGCAAATGGGCGCCACCGACACCGTGAATCCCAAAGATTACGAGGAACCGATCCAGGAGGTGCTGATTGATCTGACCAATGGCGGCGTGGACTATTCCTTCGAATGCGTTGGCAATACCAGCCTGATGCGAGCGGCGCTCGAGTGTTGTCACAAAGGCTGGGGTGAGTCGGTCATTATCGGCGTTGCCGGCGCCGGCCAGGAAATCTGCACCCGTCCATTTCAACTGGTAACGGGCCGCGTCTGGCGGGGAACGGCATTCGGCGGCTGTAAAGGCCGTTCACAATTGCCGGGCATGGTCGAGCAGTACATGAATGGCGACATCAAGGTGGATGAGTTCATCACGCATACGATGCCGCTCGAGGACATCAACACCGCGTTCGACCTGATGCACGAAGGCAAAAGCATTCGCTCGGTCATACATTTCTGATCCACAGGACAGGGGCGGGACGGTCCTTGCCATCACTCTGAAAAACTATGCAGGCAAGCAAAGTCGCCGTCGCCACAACCTCGCAGGGTGCGGCTGACGCAGCTGCGGAAATCTGCGAACTCGGCGGCAACGCTGTCGACTGCGCCATTGCGGCAGCCATGTATTCAATCAACACCGAACCCGGTGTGTGTGCGCTGGCTGGCAGCGTCTATGTCGCGGTCTGGCCGCCCGGGGGCAACCCGATCACCATCGACGGCAATGTCGCCGTTCCCGGCACAGGCCTGCCAGCAGGGAGCAACCCGTCCGCCGAATCCATCCACATGGACTACGGTGGCGGTATCGAAACGCTGGTGGGTGCCGCCTCGGTCGCCATACCGGGTACGCCGGCGGCCCTGCACCTTGCAGCGCAGCAATTTGGCCAAATCGAGTGGCGTGAATTGCTGGGTCCGGTCATTCGTGCGACAAGAGATGGTTTCCCATTGTCCGCCGCCTGCCACTACTACCTTGAATACTCGGGTGACGTCATTTTCGGCCGCAGCGAGGACGGCCATGGTGCGCTGCACACCAAGGAAGGTGATCTGCTTGATGTGCGAAGCAATATTATTGTCCCACACCTTGCCGACAGCCTGAGCGCCCTCGCGGAAGGTGGCAGCCGGGTGTTCTACCAAGGTGAAATCGCGCACGAAATTGCAGATCACATCCAGGACCACGGCGGTTTCCTGACGATGGAAGACCTTGGCCGTTACGAGCCGCTGGTCCGCGATTCCCTGATCGTCGATGTGGGTGACTGGAAAATTGCAACGAATCCTCTGCCCGCGATCGGCGGTACAGTGTTGGCTGCCATGTTGCTGGCTTTCGATAAGCATCCGGTTGTGCAATGGAATGACGATGCATTGCGGCAATTGTTGCGAGTGCAGCAGGCGGTCCTGAGTTACCGGAAACGCCAACTGGACCTGAGCGACGACCTGCCGCGGGATGCTGCGCACCTGCTTGATCTGGCGCGCAGCGGTGCATTGCTTGCGAAGCGGTCGTCCGCTGCGACGGTGCACACGTCGGTGGTCGACGATTCCGGCCTTGCCTGCGCGATTACCGCGTCATCGGGTTATGGTTCGGGCGAGATGCCCTCTGGCACGGGACTCTGGCTGAACAACTGCCTCGGTGAACTCGAACTGAATCGTAAGGGTCTCGAGGCCGGTCCGCCGGGAAGGCGGCTGCCATCGAACATGGCGCCGAGCGCCGCGCGTTCGGAGCAGCAGGTACTCACGCTGGGATCGCCGGGCGCAGATCGCATCACAACCGCACTGCACCAGTTCCTGATCAACTACATTCAGCTCGGCCACACGCTCAGCGACGCTGTAGCACATCCGCGCATGCACCTCGAGATCGACGGCTCCGATATGAATATCGCGGTGGAACCTGGCCTTGATTTACCGGATACCGGGATATCGGTGACCAGGTACCCGGAGATCGGCATGTATTTTGGCGGCGTGGTCGCTGCACTGTATGACAATAAGAGTGGTTTCTCGGTGGCAGCCGATCCGCGACGCGAGGGCGGCACTTTCATTGCCAAAGGATGATCGCACCGATCGGGTCTGCTAATCTGCCGGGCGCACAGCCCGGACCATCACCACTCCAGGACATTACCATCGTGAGCGACGCAAAGTTGGCAGATCGTCTGCCTGACGACCTGCCATCAGACCCGATGCACTGGGCCGACGCGTGGCTCAAGGAGGCGACGGCGGCGAAAGTACAGCGTAATCCCAACTCGATGACGATCGCATCGGTCGCAGCGGATTCACAGCCATCATCCAGAGTCGTCCTTTGCAAGGATTTTGTGCCGGATCCGGGATACCTGGTTTTCTATACCAACTATCGATCGCAGAAATCACTGGAATGGACTGTAAACCCTAGAGCCGCCGCGTTGATGCACTGGGACGCACTGGGGCGGCAGGTGCGTATCGAGGGGATCATCGTGCGCTCGCCCGAAGAGGAAAGCGACGCCTATTTCGCCAGCCGCGACTGGGGCAGCCAACTGGGCGCCTGGGGCAGCGACCAGAGCGAGACTATCGCCTCTCACGATGCGCTGGTCAGCCAGATCAGGCAACGCGCCGCCGACCTTGGGCTGAAACTGGACCCGGATACGCAGACGCTCGCCGATGACAGTATTCCACATATCGCACGCCCCGCGCACTGGGGTGGATTTCGATTGTGGGCAACGGCGATCGAGCTTTGGATAGAGGGTACGAATCGAATTCACGACCGGGCCAGGTGGCAACGCGATATTGTGCGCGCGTCCGAGCATACGTTTTCCATTACCCCGTGGAGCGGCGTGCGATTGCAGCCCTGATCTTAGCCATGAACTCCGCCATCGTGGAAAGCAGGGTACGTTGCCCGTTCTGTGGGGAGCGCATTAGCGTATTGCTCGATCTTAGTGGCGGCGGCCAGTCATATGTTGAGGACTGCCAGGTTTGCTGCCAGCCGATGCAATTAAGTTTCGACGTCAATGATGGTGATTTCACGAATCTGCAGGTGGCTTGTGCCGTTTAAACAATTAACGGGCTTGCTCTGCATCCTGTTGCTGATCAGGTCGGCGTGTGCGGACGTTGTCATCACGCAAGGCACCAACTTCAGCGTCGACGTATTTCCGGGCGATGGCCGGGTCGTAATGGATCTCCTGGGAAAAATCTGGGTGCTGCCGGCAAGCGGTGGGCAGGCGCGGATAATGACGGACGGCCTGTTGCCGGCACACCGGCCCCGATGGTCACCGGATGGGTCGAAGATCCTGTACCAGACAAGCTCACTGGGTACAGCGTCTTTATGGCTGCTGGATGTCGAATCATCCGCAGCATCCAGGATTGGCAGTGAATCTTTTTTTGTGCAACACGCATCATGGCATCCGGATGGTGAACGCATCATTTTCTCCTCGCAACGCGGAGACACCGGGCTCGATATCTGGGAAACCGACTTGCCGACAGGATTGAGCTGGAGAGTCAGCAGTCATCCGGGCGACGAGATCGGAGCCGTTTGGTCGAATAACGGCAGACACCTGGCCTACATCAGGAAAAACGATGACCGATACACGCTGGTCCTGCGACGGCACGGTCAGGCAGAGGTCGACCTGTTGGTCTCGGATCAGCCATTGTCGTCACTGTCCTGGAGACCCGACGGAAGTTTACTGACGATCCTCAGGCAGGACGGCGACACACGGTCGCTCAACATGGTCATTCTTTCCGACCCGCCGCTGGTACGGCAACTTGTCGCGGGCGAGGATTTCTTTACCTCGCCGGTCAGCTGGCGAAACCGGCAGCAAATGCTGTACACGGCAGATGGCTTCATCAAGACACGCGACTTCGGCGACCTGCGTTCCAGGCAGCTACCTTTCAGAGCCACGGTGGAAGAACCGCAGACACGGCCAAAAACAGTCATTGCCAGGCGAGAACTCGAAATCATCGATCCGCCGGCTGATCGCCTGGTGATTCGCGGTGCCAGGCTGTTTGACGGCATCTGGAGTCGTTATCGCAATCACATGGATGTCCTGATCGACGGCGGCCGAATTGCTGCCGTTGAAGCAAGACGGGACTGGCAGGATGCAACGGTACTGGATCTCGGCAACGTCACGATCCTGCCCGGCTTTATCGACACCTGGTCGGCCATGCCTGCCGGGCCCGTGCAACAAGCGGGGCCACGCATGCTCGCCTATGGTGTCACTACGATCGTGACCGACGACCCAACTCACGACGGAAATTTGTGGGAAGGCGAGCGGAGCCCGGGGCCGAGGGTACTGGCAGCAGGCGATATCGGCACCGCGAGACAAGAAGCCGGTGAGAGGCCCTATTTTTTTGTCAAAGTAGCGGCCGGACAGGTTGACGATCGCGCGACGCGGGAAGCGGTACAAAACTGGCAGGCCGGTGGCGTTCCGGTGCTTGCGGAAAACTGGAATACCGGACTGGGAATCGGCGCTGACCTGCTCGCGGGCGCCGGCTCGCTGTCAGGCTCGCCAGGCAGCCAATACCAGGACCTGCAGGTGGCCGTCCGCCGGAATCCGGTCACCCTGATTTCCGGTCTCGCGGATGCCGCGACGCCGGGCATGTTCTCACTGCTTGGTTCGCGGCAGGCGCGCGAACTCGGGCAACGCGCATTACCAGGGCGGCGTTTTTCGTCCGTTCCCGGGCTGGCGGCGGTGGCCTCGTCGATCGTACTGGGCAGCAAGCCAAATGGTCTGCCGCCGGGCCTCGCATTGCACGCCGAACTCCGGGCGCTCGCCGCGGCAGGCCTGCGTGGCGACCAGGTATTGCGGGCAACAGGCAGTAACGCAGCCATGATCCTCGGACTCGACAATCAGATCGGCAGAATTACGCCCGGGGCTATGGCAGACCTGGTACTGGTCAATGGTGATCCGCTCGGCAATGCCGCGGACACCCTGTCCATCGTTGCAGTCGTCCGGAATGGCCGATTTTTCAGCCTGGTTGGACTCCTTGAGCGGGCGCAGGCCACCACTGGCGTCGAATAATTTGACAACCCAGGGCGGCATGCGTCGGCAAACGCCGACAAAAGGGAAATTGAAGATAAAAACGGCCGGATGGCCGAATCTGCTGCGGTTGACGAGCAGTGACCGGTTGTAAAACATTAATATTTTCATATAGTTATAACGTGTTGTTTTACAGCCAAATTATGTGCAGGTGCAGCATTTTGTCGGGTTTTTTTACAAATCATCGCTCACTGTTAATCCGCCATTAACAGGATATCCGTTAAGCTGTTGAAATAATTTGTTTTGTTGACTGATGGCATGGGACTTGCTTTTAATATCATGCCCAAGCGAAGTGTAACTGGACTCGGCAACCACTAAACGATACAAACAGGATTTAGACGCCAGAAGAAAAATTAAAAAATAATAATAAGAAGATCCAGATCCAGATCCAATACTAATAATTAAGTCTGTATCCGGTCACCGAATTAACAGTTACCTCTTTGATAATAAAAAGAGTCTTTAGCCCCGCCGTCAAACGCGGGGCTTTTTATTGCGAGTTGCAGGAGCGGCTTGTAGGAGCGGCTTTAGCCGCGAACCGGGTTTCGGGCCAGGTAGACATCCAGCATTTTCTCACGCGCGCCGACCGTGATTTCAGTTTGGCAGGATTTTCCCGAATTTTCGGCCTTCGAGTGTCTAGATCTATGTAGAATCCTGCATGGCGTTGAACCTCAATATGCAGAGTTGAAAAATGACCTCGATCTGGGGAGAGCTGAAGCAACGTAATGTCGTCCGGGTAGCAGTCGCCTATGCCATCGTCAGCTGGCTGATATTGCAGCTAACGGACGTGCTGGTGCCTTTGCTGAGCCTGCCTGAGTGGGTCGGCGGGTTCGTATTTCTCCTGCTCGTAATCGGCTTTCTGCTGGCGCTGCTTCTCTCCTGGGCCTACGAGCTGACGCCCGAAGGCATCAAGCTGGAAGGAGCTGTTGACCGCTCCGAGTCGAGCACCCCTGTCGCCGGCCGTAAACTCGACTTCTTCATCATTGCTGCGCTGTCCCTGGCGCTGGTCTTCGTAGTCATTGATCAATACGTGTTGGAGGAATCACCGCCTACTGCGGAGGCGTTTGAGAACTTGCGCTCCATCGCCGTACTGCCATTCGATAATCGCAGTGCAGAGCAGGAGAACGCGGCGTTTTTTGCCGACGGGATTCACGATGAATTGCTGACCAGGCTGGCAAAGATTGCCGACCTAAAGGTCATTTCCCGAACCTCGGTGATGGAGTACCGGGATACGACAAAAAACATGCGCCAGATCGGCGCTGAACTCGGCGTTGGCAGCATCCTGGAGGGCGGCGTTCAGCGTGCGGGCGATAGGGTGCGCATCAACGTACAGCTAATTGATGCTCAGACTGACAAGCACCTCTGGGCAGATACCTACGAAAGAGAACTGAACACCACAAATATCTTTTCTATCCAAAGTGAAATTTCCATAGCGATCGCCAAAGCCCTGCGAGCGACGTTGACGCCGGACGAGCAGGAAAGACTGGCAGCTGTCCCGACCGAGAGCATGCAGGCGCTGGAAGCGTATTTCCTCGGCAAGCAGCTAGTCAAGCAGCGGGGCACAGAATCACTACTCGCATCAATGGATGACTTCCAGATTGCCATCGATCTTGATCCCGACTTTGCACTTGCATACTCAGGACTTGCGGAAGCCTGGCTGGAATTGCCCAATTACCAGCCAGGCACGGATTCAGCCCTGGTGCGATCCGAATCGGAGGCAGCTACTCACAAGGCTGTCTCGCTGGATCCGGATTCTCCGGCAGCGCTTGCTACGCTGGGCTGGCATCGCCTGCTGCACAATTTCGACTGGGTAGGCGCCGAAGAAGCATTTCGACACGCATTGGATGTCGCACCGACAAATGTCAATGCTCTTCACTGGCTTTCACACTTATTGTCGTGGCAAGGAAAACACGAAGAAGCCATCGAATTTGCGGAACGGGCCGTCGAAGTCGATCCACTGTCGTCACTGATTCGCGCCAATCTCAGCTATATACAGGCGGATGCAAGAAACTGGGAGACCGCGTTTCGACTGAGGGACGAAATACTTAGCCGGGATGCATTGGCTCCTCCAGGGGCAGATTCATGGGTCGCCAGACTACGGGCTGAACGCGCTGAAGATGCGGCTGCGGCATTGATAGTCTGGGCTACCGCAACCGGGCGTAGCGTGCAGGCGGCTCAGGAAATGGGGGCTGAATTTATCCGCTTTCTGCAAACCGGCGAACCTGTCCGGTTGTCAGATGATCTAATCGCCCGATTGGAAATTGGACTATCCGACCTGCCGCAGATTTATGCATCAGTCGGCGATACCGAGAGTACAGTTGCAGCATTGCAACACGCATACCTTAGCCGCACCGGCGCTCGCAGCTTGCTCGCGATGAAAATCAACCCATCCTATGATTTCATCCGCGACGATTCTCGCTTTGTCGAGCTACTTGAGCAGATCGGGCTCGCTGACTGATTTGGCCTTTCCCGGTGCCGGACTTGCACGGGCCACCGGCTGGCTGGCAAACAAACTGGCACGCTGATTGAGTCCCAATGTCTCCTTTTGCTTGCAAAAGATGCACTATTTGGGACCCGTTCCCTGTTCAGTGGCCGGCTACCACGGCCTAATCGGGGTTCCCCTGTGATTAACCACGGACGAGGCGAAGATGTTCAAGGCGATACGCATAACGGTGCTGCTGTTAATCCTGTTCTTCGTCGCTGCCAGCAACTGGCTGACGCAGTCTCGCAGTACTGACTGGAACAACAGCCTGTGGGTAAAAATCTACCCCATAAACGGCGACGGCAGTGACGTCAGCGGCCGTTACGTCGACAGCCTGACGGCGGACAGCTTTGAACCAATCGAATCATTTGTAGCCCGGGAGGTAAGCAAATACGGACATTCAATCGCGCGACCGGTCCGCGTGGAACTGGGCGAGGAAATCAGGGAACAGCCTCCGGCCATCGGCGATTCCCCGAGCGCGCTGGACATCATGCTGTGGAGCCTGAAAATGAGGTGGTGGGCAAGCAGTGTCACCGGACCGCAGGATGATCCGGATCCCGACGTAAGAATATTCGTGCGCTATCACGCGCCTGAGGACCATTTTGTTCTCGAAGACTCTGTCGGCATGCAAAAAGGCATGATCGGCGTCGTGAACGCCTATGCGGGACGACGGCAGGCTGGCACCAACAACGTGATTATCGCGCACGAATTTTTGCATACGCTGGGCGCGACCGATAAATATGATCCCGCGAACGGCATGCCGGATTTCCCGATTGGCTTTGCAGAACCCGACAGGCAACCGCGCTTTCCACAACGACTCGCGGAAATAATGGGTGGCCGCATCGCGATATCCCCGACGGATGCGATGGTCCCCAAGAGTCTCGACTACGTCACCATCGGCGCACAAACGGCCGAGGAGATTCGCCTCATCAAGTAAACTTTGCTGGTTAAATACTCGGGCCAGGTGTGGCGTCTCTGCTACTCTGCCCGGATGAGTGAAGCCGCTAAATCAGGCCTGACCTGCAGCAAGGTCTCAATCTCTGTACCTGGCCGGACACTGGTCGAAAATCTCGACCTGGAGATTCACGCCGGGGATGTCCTGGCCGTACTGGGCCCGAATGGCGTCGGAAAATCCCTGACTTTGCACACTCTTGCCGGGCTGAGAGCCGCGGATGGCGGCGTCGCTACACTGGATGGACGGTCCGTGACCGAGTTATCGCGACAACAGATAGCGACTCGTCTCGCCCTGTTGCCGCAATACGTCGAAGATGTTTTTCCGGCCTCTGTGTTCGACACCGTCATGATCGGCCGGCATCCGCATATTCCCCGATTCCAGTGGGAAACGGAGCAGGACCGAAGTATTGCGGAGGAATCGCTCAGGCTTGTTGATCTCGGCGACATGCCGCAACAGGATATCGCAACGCTGTCGGGTGGCGAGCGCAGACGGCTTGCCATTGCGCAGGTGCTGACGCAGTCACCCGATATTTACCTGCTGGATGAGCCGACCAATCACCTCGATCCGCAACATCAGCTCGATGTCCTGCGTATTTTCCGGGACAAAGCCAGTTCCGGGGCGGCCGTCGTTGCCAGTTTGCATGACATCAATCTTGCCGCGCGCTTTGCGGACCGGTGCCTGCTCCTTTATGGCGATGGGCGCTGGGAACTGGACCAAACGAATACTATTTTGACGGAGAAACGGCTGACCGAGCTTTATGCGACGACCATGGAAACAGTCGCCTGGCGAAATACCAGGCTATTTGTGGCTGCCGGCTAGCGGAACGACTGCCGCCGGATTGCCGCCAAATTGTGACTCCGTGAATGCGACGACCTGGTAAATCTGTCGTTGAATCAATCGACGAAGCCCTTGAGATGTTCGAGATATTGCTTGTGAAGACCGGGATTTGCGGCAAGCACCGATCGTGTATTCAGTCCCGGCTGCGCACCGTTCAGATCGGTAAATCTGCCGCCGGCCTCCTCGACAATAACGGCAAGTGCCGCAATATCGAGAATGTTGACGTCTGACTCGATAACCACCTCGATTTTCCCGGCGGCCAGCAAGTGGTAGTGATAAAAGTCACCATAACCCCGGATGCGGTAGGCCTTCGCAACCAGCTCGCCGAAGCGTGGCCAGCCATCGCTCATGGCAAGCGACTTGAGATTGCCGGTGGATATTGCGGCACGCTCCGGATCATCGATATCGCTGACGCCGAGACGTTCTCCGTTCAGCCAGGCGCCGCAGCCGACTTCCGCCCAGGCCAGTTCGTCAAACATCGTGCCGCATGACACACCGAGCACCAGTTCCCCATCGCGCATCAGGGCGATCTGCGTGGAAAAAAACGGATAGTGGCGTACGAAAGCCTTGGTCCCGTCAATGGGATCAACCAGCCACAGCTCCTCCGCACCCTCCTGTGTCTTCCCGGTTTCCTCGCCGTAGAAACCATGATCCGGAAACGCACCAAGAATAATTTCGCGAATCGCCTGTTCGCATTCGAGATCAGCCTGCGTTACCGGTGTCATGTCCTCCTTGGTCGTCACGGAGACGTTGCCCCGGTAGTAACCGCGACTGATTTCTGCCGCAGCGGCCGCGGCTTCCAGTGCGATCTTCAGTTCTGCCGATTTTTTGCCGGGGTCAACCATGTTGAAAACTGCTGCATTCAGACGAGCCGCAACTATGGCTGGTGATGATTTCAGAAACAAGTGATCGACTTGACAGTCCCGATGACGGCTCCTATGGTTTGCCGCTCTTCAGGTGAACCCTGAACGAATGGCAAAGGAGATTCATGGGTCATCGCCTGAGCAAGATTTATACGAAAACCGGTGACGATGGCACAACTGGCCTCGGTGACGGCAGCCGTGTCGACAAGGACTGTCCGCGCGTGGAGGCCTACGGCGCTGTTGACGAGGCAAATAGCGCCATCGGCGTCGTACTCGGTTTTGCTGCTGTGCCCGATGCTGTTCGCCGCTGTCTCAC